>FWPU01001097.1_pt1 | contig 83921 bp, 74 predicted proteins | sample 2228361 | NCBI WGS metagenome assembly FWPU01 (sample SAMEA103939777, study PRJEB20133) | metagenome | reverse complement strand
GAGGACACCCCACCGTTTACGGTGGGGTGGGGCTACCCCACCCGCGCCTGCTCCCGCATCTTCAGCTTGGCATCAATGCGTTGCTCCGAGGCCAGGCGCTCTAAGGGATACGCATTCAGGTCCACGAACTTCATCCCGGCGGCCAGCGCGGGGTGGACAGCGTTGATCTGGCGGTAGATCTCCTGGGCGACGGCGCGGTAGCTGGGGTGGCCCTGCTGCGAGCTGCGCAATTCGCACAGGTGGTAGGCTTCGCGCAGGTTGAGCTTGATGCGCCAGCGGATGCGGAAGGCCATCGGCACGGCGTATTGGGCTGCGTCGGGCAGGTCGGCGCTGATGGCTTCCACCGTCTCGGCGGCCCGCTCCAGTGCCTGGCGGAAAGGCCCCGCCAGCCCCGCCGCCTCTACCTCGTCGGGGATGACATAGCCATGGCGCACGGTGTAGCGCTGACGCTCCTGGGTGAGGATGCGGTGGCGGTGCAGGTCGCGGTACGCGCCCAGGTCCACCAACAGGTCAAAGGTGTAGTAAGGTTCTTCAAAGGCGCGGCCCGGCTTGTGGAAGCGTGAGCCGCGTTCGCCGATGAAGGCGGCGATGATACGGGCGCGTTCCTCCGGCGTCAGGGTGGCGACATAAGCGCGCACCTGCTCCAGCGTCAGATCGGTATGCGGATAGAGGATGGCGGCGACCGTCTTGGCCTCGGCGTCGGGGTCAAATTCCACCAGCTTGACCATCGGCGCGGCGGCGGATTCAGCCCTGTCCAGCGCCAGTTCGCGCACCAGGGCGGCCACATTGTGGCGCCGCGCCGCAATGTAGCGGGTGTATTGGGCGCCGCGCTCGGTCTTGGCCCGCTTGACGAAGGAGGGGATCAACTGATCCAGTTCAGCCTGCATCGCCTGGGCCAGTTCGCGGACCTCGTGATGCGGCGAGGCGTAGAGCTTGGTCAGCAGGTACTCAAAGGCGCGGCCATTGCCATACAGGCCGACGTTGGTCAGGGTGGCCATAGGCAAGAGGCCGCGCAGCAGGTCCAACGCCTTGGCGCGGGTGGCGCTGTGGTAGGCCCGTTCGGAGGTGGCCTGGTCTCGGGGGGTGCGGGCGCGCACCCAGGCGAGCATGGGGTCAATCAGGGCCGTGTACGTGTCAAACAGGTGGTCCAGGGCCGCCTCGTAGCGGGTGGCATGGGGCGAGGCCATGATGGAAGGCTCGCGATAGTAGCGGTAGCGCCCGGCGACCTTGCGGTTAAACACGACGTAGCGGGTGGATTTCTCCAGGGGGTCAATGCCGATACGGCTGTCCTCCAGCGCTTTGGCGGCAATGTTGCTGACGCTCTCGCAGGCGATGTGCGCGCCGCCCAGTTCCGCCACCGAGTCATCGCCATAGCCGATGAGCACACGCTCATAGAAGGCTTCGGCCTGCTGGATGGCGACGAGCTGATCCAGGCCCGTGGCGGCGGCAGCGCTGACGATGCGCTCAAAGCCCGCCTGCGGGGCTTTGATGAACTCGTCCAGCAGGATGCGCCGCAGGCTTTTATCGCTGCGGCTGTAGCGGGAGAACAGCGCGCCTTTGACCACCTCCGGCAGGTTGCGCAAACCGAAAACCGGACGGTCCAGATTGGTCACGAAGGGCGCGATCAATGCAGCTTCATCTTCGGCGAGGGGTTCATCCCACTGGTCAACCATCGGTCACCTCCGGAAATAGCTGGCTCCCCAGTACCGGGTTTTAACCCGGTTCACTACACCGTTTACGGTGTAGTCAGCTCAGTTTGGGCCTGAATGCCGGTAGAGCCGAATCCACCGGCCCCGCGTGTGGACTCGGACAGCTCCTCAACTTCCTGAAAATCGGCGCGGAACACCGGGGCGAGCACCAGTTGGGCGATTTTCTGTCCCTTGTGGATCACATAAGGCGCTGTGCCCAGGTTGATCAGGATGACCCTGATCTCGCCGCGATAGCCCGCATCTACGGTACCAGGCGCGTTAAGGACGGTGACGCCGCTGTTCAGGGCGATGCCGCTCTTAGGGCGCACCTGAAGCTCAAAGCCGATGGGCACCTCCGCCGCCAGCCCGGTTGAGACGGCCCGGCGCTCGCCCGGCTGGAGCACAACCTCCTCCGCCGCATATAAGTCCGCGCCCGAATCGTCGGGATAGGCATACTGCGGCAGGCGTGCCTCAGGGGTCAGGCGTTTGAGCCTGACGACAACAGGCGCATGTCCTTCGGCCATACTTCATCCACTGTACTCTGACTTGCCCTACTTTACAAGGGCCGACCCTTCAACATGTCCTAAAAAACCCCAGCCTATCCTTAAAAAAATACACTGTGTTGCGAAACCTTAATTAAATCGCAACCGAGACACAAACTTTGTGGGTATAATAGTCAACGTGACCAAAGCGGCCTGGATAGGCGCCAGGTCAACCATCATATCCAACAAGGAGAGCCTGTGACCCTAAGACGAACGCGCCTGACATGGGCGCTCATACCCGCTGTGCTTGGCACAATTGCCATCCTGGTGGCCTGCGGTGGGGCGCGGCAAGAGAGTATCTCTACGACGACGGCAGCGCCCATCAACACACCTGCCCTGTCTCAGCCAACTGCCACGCCTTTCGCTCCTGCACCCACAAGTGGGGCGGCAGCCTCCACGTCAGCAGATATGGCGCCCACCGATCCTGGCGTGGCTCCATCCACCTCTGGCGGCGCGCCCATGCGCTTCACCCTCGTGCCGGGGGGCAGCGAGGCGCGCTATCGGGTGCGCGAGCAGCTTGCCCGGCTCTCGTTCCCCAGCGACGCAGTGGGCACAACCAGGGCGATCTCAGGGCAGGTCGTGGTCAACCCCGATGGAACCATCGTGTCTGAGGAATCCAAGATCGTCGTGGACCTGACCACGCTGCGCAGCGATGAGAGCCGGCGCGACAACTACATCCAGAACAACACCCTCCAGACCAGCCGCTTCCCCACCGCCGAATTCGTGCCGAAGGAGATTCGGGGGCTGCCCTCCCCCTTGCCAGATTCTGGTGAGGGGCAGTTTCAACTCAGCGGTGATCTGACGCTCCACGGCGTGACGCGCCCGGTGACGTGGGAGGTGACGGCGCGTCTGGATGGACAGACGCTCACGGGCAGCGCCACCACGAGCTTCACCTTCGCTGACTTCAACCTGACGGTGCCCCAGGTCTTCGTCGTGCTCAGCGTTGACGAGACCATCCGATTGGAGGTAGATTTCCAGTTTGTGCGTAGCTGATCCCTACGCCCGGCCCTGCCCTCGAGAGGGGAAGAGGGGAATAAGGATCGGGCACATTCATACAGGTGATTCCTATGAAAAAGCATCTCTGGTTATGGCTGATTGTGTTGGTTCTATTGGCTGTGGGCTGCGTGGCGCTCAGCCCCCAGGCGACTGCGCCTGTGCAGGAGAGCACCACCGCCGAAAGCCCGGCGACAAAGGTTGAGGCGGCCAGCACGCCGCTCTATCAGGCAGCGACCCCGGTGGCCCCAGCGGCGGCCACGCCTACAGCCACGTTGCTGCAAGTGCGCACCGCCACCTCTGGCCTCAGCCAGACCCTGAACGATGTGGAGGCGCTCCTGGTGGAGGTGTACAAGCGCGTCAGCCCCGCCGTGGTCTATATTGAGACCGACAACGGCAGCGGGTCGGGCTTTGTCGTGGACAAAGAGGGGCACATCGTCACCAACAATCACGTGATTGAGGACGCCAACCATATTGAGGTGGTATTCGCCAACCGGAAGCGCGCCGAGGCCGAGGTGGTAGGAAGCGACGTAGATGCCGACATCGCCGTGCTGAAGGTGGACGTGCCCGCCGACGAACTGGTCGTGGCCGAGCTGGGCGACTCCGACGCGGTCCAGGTCGGTCAGTTCGCCATCGCTATCGGCAACCCCTTCGGATTGCAGAACACGATGACGGTGGGCATCATCAGTGGGTTGGGGCGCACGCTCCAGTCCGACCGCGTTGCGCCAGGCGGGAGCGGGGGGTATTATTCTAACCCTAACGTGATCCAGACCGATGCGGCCATCAACCCCGGCAACTCCGGCGGGCCGCTGCTGGACTCCCAGGGCCGGGTGATCGGCATCAACACGGCCATTCGTTCCACGGCCCAGGGCATAACCGGCCAGCCGGTCAACACGGGCGTGGGCTTCGCTGTACCTATCAATACGGTCAAGCGCATCATCCCTGCGCTGATCAAGGAGGGCCATTACACCTACCCCTGGCTGGGCATCTCCAGCGCGGGCGAGATTGACCTGCAGACCCAGCGCGCTCTGGGGCTGCCCCAGAACACGGGCGTGTACGTCACTGAGGTCACCCCAGGTGGCCCGGCGGACAAGGCCGGCATCCGTGCCGGGACGCGCAACGTGGGGCTGGGCCGGTTGCGCGCCGGTGGCGACCTGATCATCGCGATTGATGGGCACGAGGTGCGCGACTTCGCCGACCTGGTCGGTTACCTGGTGAGCCAGACGGAGGTCGGCCAGACGGTGACGCTGACGATCATCCGGGACGGCAGGCAGATGGACGTGCAGGTCACATTGGGGGCGCGGCCTTAGCACAACGGTGGCCCTGGCGCGTGATGGGGATGGGCCTGCCTCCTCCTTCAAGGGGGAGTAGGGGCGCAATGCATTGCGCCCAGCACCTCCTCGCTAACCCCCTCTCCCGAAGCCTCGGGAGAGGGGGCAGGGGGTGAGGGCCTTCCCTTTGATAGGGAAGGGAAGGCAACCTGTCACTTTCCCGGCGCAGCCGCTGATTATATAATTGGCACAGAACTGGTCGGTAAAAGGACATAGAAGGGCGGTGCTTCTCCCGCACCTTTAACCCAGACCTGCTGCTGGCGGTTCAGGATACCGCCGACGGCCAGGTAGCCACGTTCAATTTTATCCTGCCATGTCCGATAGGATACTGGTCGCCGGGAGCACATACAGGCTTGTGCTCAGCGATGAGCTGGATGATGACTATTATCACCAGCTTCAGGACAAGTTGCGCGCCTATAACCGGCGCACCGCCCTGCGGATGGAGCCCCCTGAGGCGATACCGCTGAACATCCGGGTGGAGGATGAGCATGGGGGGCTCGTGGGCGGCATCGCGGCGCTGACCTACTGGGGCTGGCTGGTGATCAAACTGCTGGTCCTGGACGATGGGTACCGGGGCAGCGGCCTGGGGCAGCGGTTGATTGAACTTGCCCATGCGGAAGCCCGGCAGCGCGGTTGCCGCCATGCCCAGACAACGACCTATGACTTTCAGGCGCTGGAGTTCTACCTGAAGCAGGGCTACCGCATTGTGGGTGAGATGACCGATTACCCCGACGGCTATAATTACTATTGGCTGCGGAAGGATTTTGAGGAAACCCTGTAAACGATTGGCAGGCGCATAGCGTATCTCAGGAGGGGAGGAAGCGCGATGAGACGGGAAGCGACATGCCAGGCAAGGGCCTGACTCTCAAGCTGGCGTTTATCATTGCTCTGTGCACAGTGTTCGCCGCAGGCGGGCCGCCTGCGGCGCCGGCCCAGGTGGAACGCCCCTTTGGGCTGCCCTTCCGCCAGCCGCCGGGGCCGGGCACCTGGCTGCTCGGCCAGGTGTATGGAAACACAATCGGCGCCTATCGCTCACGCGATACCACCTATCGCGCCGGGCAGGGCCTGCACTTCGGCATTGACCTCTCTGCGCGTTGCGGTACGGAGGTCGTGGCTATTGGGGATGGCATCGTGCGCAAGATTGATGCCCCTGAGCACGGCGCGGCCCCCCACAACCTGATGATTGACCATCCCCAGTTCGGCTATGCCTCGTTCTACGGCCACCTGCTTGAGCGGCCACAACTCCAGATCGGCCAGCAGGTGCGTCGGGGGCAGCCGATTGCGAAGACCGGCGACCCGGATGGCACGTGCACCTCGCGCCCCCATCTGCACCTGGAAATCCGCAACCTGAGCTACACGCGGGCCTATAACCCGATTGAGCTGATTGAGGCCGACTGGGACAGCCTGGCGCTTGTCGGCTCGTTTGGTCGGGGGTTTGAGCGCGACCTGGAGCAACCCCGCCGCTGGCAACACCTGAGCGACCAGCCGCAGACGGCTTTCGGCGGCCCCTTGCTCAATGACTACGCCAACCCCTGGCCGCCGGAATGGGGTGGCCGATGAGGGCGCGACCCATCCGGGCTATCGCGCTCCTCGGCCTGGGGCTGCTCCTGGGGGGATGCCAGGGGGCCACCCAGCCGCCCCCTCCGCCGGCAGCAACATTCACGCCCAACGCCAACCCGGTGCAATGGCCCAACCCCACGCTGGCTGCGCCCCCAGCCACAGCCCAGCCGCCCACAGCTACCCCCAGCCCGCCGACGGCCACGCCCACGCCGGCGCCTGTGCTGCGCCGCCTGACCCAGCCCGGCTGTTGCTCGCAGCCCTTCTGGTCGCCTGATTCGCAGCAGGTCTGGTACATTGACCGCCCCGACGAGCGCCCGGCGGGCGTCTGGGGCGTCTCCGTTGCCGGCGATCAGGCGCCGGTTCAGGTCCTGGATCGGCCCGTCTTCTTTTCCCCGGATGGCGCGTTCATCTATTATCTGGAGAACGGGCAGACGGTGATTGAGCGCCGGTCGGATGGGCGGCGTTGGACGCCGCCGACGGGGGGGCGGCCTGTGGTGTTCTCGCCCGACGGCCAGTCCATCCTCTGGCAGGTCTCGCCTGTCCCCCAGGGCCCGTTTGACCGTCAGCCGACCGAGGTCTGGATCGCGGGGCTGGACGGCGGCCAGGCCCGGCGTGTGCTCACGGTGTATGGCGGCGGCGTGTCCGATTGGTTCCCTGATGGGCGGCGCCTGCTGGTGACCGGCAAGCGCGACCGGAACGAGAGCGACCGCGCGGTGTTCATCTATGACCTGGAAAGCGGGGCAACGACAGAGTTGATGCGCGCGGAGAGGCCGCGCAACACGGACCTGTCGCCGGATGGCAGTTGGGTGGTGGTGATGAACACCTTCTCGGACGACCCCGCCCAAGACGGTATCTGGCTGATCCGTGCCGATGGCGGTGTGCATCGCAAACTCCCGCCTGAGCTGTTCGGTGCCTTCACCTGGCGCGATGGGACGCATCTCCTGGTCATCCCTATGGCGCGGGAGCAGGGCAGCCACGTGGTCTGGGAGGTGGAGGCGAGCACGGGGGAGAGCCGCCGCCTGACCGATCCAGCGGTGACGCCGATCTCTATCGCTGACGGAGACTGGCGGCTGTCGCCCGACGGGAAGTGGCTGGCTTTCGTGGCGGCGGAGGATTGGGCTATCTGGGTGGTCAGTCTCCCGGACTAGCCGATGTGTAAGTCGCGTGAGTCACGTGACCGAGACCAGGTTTCTTCGCCAGGGGCGGGAAGGGGGTGATGTTCCCCCCACCCCAGCCCTCCCCCGCAAGGGGGGAGGGGGCAGGTCAGTTCCCTCCCCCTGGATGGGGGAGGGGCAGGGAGGGGGTGCAGCTTCCTCATTCATGAGCCAGGTTGTTGTCCTGAGTGTGGATCATGCCAGCCGAGGATTATGAGTATCTGATCGCCCCTTTTCTTGAGCACATCCAGCCGCATCTGGACGCGCTGGCTGCCATTCATGCAGTGGCGCGGTTGGAGGATGTGCGCATCCGGCTGTGGCCGCTGGCGACACCGGACTGGCGCCGCCAACTCAGTGAGTTGTTGCGCCCCTCGCAGGCGCGGCGCCAGCAGATAGAAACCCAGGTGTGGTTTGTCTACTGTCCGGAGTCTTCTGCGTCGTCCCCGGTGGGGGGATCGGAGGAAGAAGTAAACGCCTACCCCACCATCTTTTGGGCCACCTCCTCGTTAGAGGCAGCCGTGCGTGTGATGCGCCAGCGTGGCCTGCAGCATTGCGTCCCCTGGACGCCCTTAAGCGAGCTGGAAATGACCCGGGCCGCTATTGCCGCCGCCTATCTTTATGAGTACATAGACCCTGGGGAGGGCCGGGTGAAAGAGTTCACCCGCCGCGTGGTCATCCGCACGGCGGACCCCAAGACGCCTCACCGCCTGGTGGTGCAGGGTGCCCGCCGCCGCCGTGACCCGGCCCGGCCAGGCGACCCCGATTTGCTACTCAGCGAGCGCGATACGGTCGTGGACCTGTATGCGCCCGATGCCTCGGCCCAGATTGACGCGGCCCTGGAGCGCATTGTGCGCAACGGCTGGGACCTGTACCAGGTGATGTGGTGACCGCCGGTTACTTAGGCATGGCCTTTAAGGCTTCATAGGCCGGGCGCGTCCTCGTCACCGGATAGCTCGGCAGGGTGATCGCCCACCAGTACTGTTCGTACTCCTCAGTCCAGTCGGGGTCAGCGATGTAGATCATGCTCATCAGGCCGATCCAGGGCGCCCAGTGCTGTCTGGCCCACTCATAGGCTTTGACCAGGTACTCGGCCTGCTGTTCCTCCGTAACCCTGAACCAGGAGTAATTCGGGTGGATGGGATCGGTCGTCCAGCCCATTTCCAGGATGGCGATCTGCTTATCCCCCACGCCTTTCTCCACCATGATCTGGCGGATGTCCTCCACGTGGCGGAAGGCGAAGAAGCGGTGGCCGCCCCACTGGGGGTTGGCGGCGACCTCGTCCGGGCTGACCCAGGGGGGCGCGGCGTAGCCCGGCGCGTTGAAGCCCAGCAGGTCAAAGTAGCGCGCCGCGCCCGCGTCCAGCATCTCGCGGACGTAACGGTCATCGGGGACGGCCACCGGCAGGTCCGTGCCGGTCGGCGCCAACCCGGCGGAGATGACCAGCGCGTTGGGGTCGGCCCGCTTGATATTCTCGTAACAGACCTTGAGCAGTTGCACGTATTCGGCGGCGTTAGGGGGCTGCCCGCCCCACTCGCGGCTCAAATTCGGCTCGTTCCACACCTGATAGGCCTGGATATAACCCCGGTAACGGTCGGCGATGGCGAAGCAGAAGTCGCCGAAGTCTTGCAGGTTCTGGGGCGGCCCCTGGACGACATCACCGCCCGCGTAGGCGCGCCTGGCCCAGGGCGGCTCATGGTCAATGCGGGCCAGCAGCTTCAGCCCCTTCTCGGCCACCTGGCGCACGATGCGGTCGGCGCGTGACCAGTCAAACACGCCCTTCCCGGCGCCCTCAATGTCGCGCCAGGCCATGCCTTGCTTGACCCAGGAGAACCCCATCTCCTTGATGAGGTTGAGGTCACGGTCGGCGACCTCTGGCCGCCACCAGAGGAAGGCCTGGATGCCGTACTCCGGTGACCTGAGCGGCAGGGAAGCCACCGTTGTTGGGAGAGGCGTGGCCGTGGGCGTGGGCGTCTTTGTCGGCTTGCGGGTAGGCCCTGGCGTCCCGGTCGTCGGTCGCTCCGTCGCGTTGGTGGGCGGGGGAGCGGCAGGGGTATTGGTCGGCGGTCGCAAGACGGTGGGCTGCACGGTTGACGCGGGGCCATCCGGGCTGCAGGCGGCCAGGGCCAGCAACCCGATCAGCCCGGCCAGGACCAATAGGGGTAAGAGCCTGACTAGAGCCCGGTACCGGAAAGCCTGGCACGGGGGGCGGGCATTGGCCCAATATCCGGCTTCAGCCGGGTTGTGCTTCCGCCCAGGAGATGCTGTATCCATTTGCGTCTTTATTTTGATACCTCCTTCGCCGGCGAAGCATGACATTGCTCAGCGCATATTTGCCCCCTCAGGGCGATATTAGAGAAATATGACCTTAAGCAAACAGGCGCAGATTATAACACAGATCGGGGATTCCAGGTGGGGGAAGTCTAACCCCCCCACCCTCCCCCATAAGGGGGGAGGGAAGTCCGCCGGGGGATAGAATCCCTCCGGCGACTTGTATCCAACCCGCTACGCGGGTTTCTCAGCAGAAGCCGCCGATTAGAAATCGGCGGCGGGTTTCCCCCTCTCCCTTGACGGGGGAAGGGGTGACCTCTCCCCTGGCCCCTGGCAGTTGGCTCACGCCCAGGGGAAATGTTATAATGAACTTCAAGAAAATCCCGTTCTTAAAGAAAGGCAGATGAGATGACTGATCCCCGGATTGAGAAGCTGGCCCAGGTGCTCGTCCAGTACTCGGCGCCGGTCCATGAAGGTGACCTGGTGGTGATCCGTGCGAATGCGGTGGCCGCGCCACTGATCCAGGCGCTGTACCGCGAAGTGCTCAAAGCGGGCGGCTATCCGATCACGCAGATCACCGTCTCCGGCCTGAACGAAATCTTTTTCAGAGAGGCCAGCGACGCCCAGCTTGAGTTTGTCTCGCCTGTAGAACGCCTGATCTATGAGCAGTATCAGGTGATCTACACCATTATGAGCGAGACGAACACCAAGGCGCTGACGACCATTGACCCGGTACGCCAGCGCCGCGTTCAGGTGGCGCGCCGTGACCTGACAGAGACCTTCCTTAACCGTGCGGCTCGCGGTGATTTGCGCTGGGCATTGACGCTTTTCCCCACCGATGCTTACGCCCAGGATGCCGAGATGGCGCTGGATGAGTTCGCCGACTTCGTCTTTGGCGCCGGCCTGCTGGATGACCCCGACCCTGTGGCGCGCTGGCGCGCGATCTCGGCGCAGCAGCAGCGGCTATGTGAATGGCTGAAGGGTAAGCATGAGATCCATGCCATCGGCCCGCATGTGGATATGACGCTCTCTATTGAGGGCCGCACCTTTATCAACGCGGATGGCCGCCATAACTTTCCCGATGGCGAGATCTTCACCGGCCCGGTGGAGGATTCGGTCAACGGTTGGGTGGAATTTACATATCCGGCGATCCACAATGGGCGCGAGGTGGAAGGCATTCGCCTGCGCTTTGAAAATGGTAAGGTGGTGGAGGCCTCGGCCAGGAAGAACGAGGACTACCTGCTCAAGATGCTGGATGCGGATGAGGGCGCCCGACGGCTGGGCGAATGGGCCATTGCCACCAACCCCATGATCCAGCGTTTCACGCGCAATATCCTGTTTGATGAGAAGATCGGCGGGACGATCCACATGGCCCTGGGCGCCAGCTACCCGGAGACCGGCGGGCGCAACCAATCCGCCATCCATTGGGATATGATCTGCGACATGCGCCAGGGCGGCGAGATTTACGTGGACGGCCAGCTCTTCTATCGCGCCGGGGAGTTCCTGGTCTAGAGGCCGTGCCAGACCTCCACCCCATCCGGGGTGACGAGCAGAATCTGGCCGGTGAGGGGGTACTGGCGCTGGCGGGCATCGTCGCGGATCAGGGGGGCGAACTGCCTGGCCAGGTCAAAGGTAAAGGCGATCAGGAAATCGCGGTTGGGGATGCCCACCAGGTACTCTGGCCCCAGGTACTCGGCCAGGAAGTCGCGCTGGCGTGGCAGCAGGATGCGGGTGGCGTCATAGCCATCGCCGCTGTCAATCACGATGAAGGCGGAGAGGCTGCCCTCGTCAGGGGATTGGCTCATCTTGAGTGGCAGCCCCTCGGAGGCTGCCTCTAGATTCTCCAGGGCCAGCTCCAACAGGCTGTCAAAATCCGTCCCCCAGCGTTCCAGGTCGCACTGGCGCAGAAAGGTGACGTTGTCTGGCGCATCCAGCACCAGGGCGATGACCAGCCCGGCCTCCCAGGGCCGGTACACAGGTCGCCTGTCGGGATCGGCCATGCTGGCGCTCACCGCCTCCAGGGAGGCGGCAGGCTTGAGCATGGGGAAGATGCGTTCGCGCACCGCCTGCAGGTCCAGCGTGTCCAGCGCCGAGGCATCCAGCGGCAAAGCGTGCAGGAAGGCCACGAGCAGGGCATCTATTTCGTCGGGGTCCGTGATTGCGGCGGCGGCCTGGTACACGTCAAGCAGGCCGATGCTGAAGGGCAGGCCACCCTGCTCGCCGATCAGGCGCAGGGTCTCCCCCCGCCGCCAGGCCACCTCCGGCCAGATGGCGCGGGCCAGTTCCAGCGCCCGGTCGGTGAACGCCTCGGCGCGTTCCTCTTCACTTGCAGTGGGATCAATCATCCTCCCCTCCCCATTCTCGCCATTCAGGGCCCACTATTCTTTACATAACGATCAAAGAACGCCAGCGTGCGCTCCATAAACAACGTCCAGTCATCCCCGCGAAATGAGTGGGGCGCGCCAGGATAGCTGTAATATTCTACTACGGCCCCCGCCTCCTGCAAGCGCCTGGCCAGGTCGGCGGACCAGGCCGGCGGCACCTGGTTATCGGCCTCGCCGTGATGGATGGAGACAGGCGCACGGACGTATTCCAGATAATGGATCGGCGAGAGGCGGGCGTACACCTCAGGCAATGCATCGGGTGTGCCCCCGACCAGGCGCGCCCACTCGTCCGGCCCGCTGCGATCCCACATCGTGCGAATATGGCGCCAGTTTTCGGCAGCATCCGCGCTCATCGCCCCGTAGAGCACGAAAGCCTTCACCCTGGGGTCAATCACCATAACATAGGCGCTGATGCCCCCGCCCATGCTGTGCCCCCACATGCCGATCCGGCTGGCGTCGGCCAGGGGTAGGGTCTGGACCGAGCTGACCAGGTTGAGCACGTCAATGGCGTAGCCGATGCGGAAGGGGTTCTCACCCTCGTCGGACCCGCCATAGCCGCGATAGTCCGGGGAAATCGTCAAATAGCCCTGGCTGGCGTAGTAATCGGCATAGTCGCGCAGGTAGGTTCCGCTGACCGAAGGGGGCGTGACGTAGCCGTGATTGAGGATGAGCACCGGGAAGGAGCCATTCCCTTTGGGGATATTCATGCCGCCGGTGATGCGCAGCCCGTCGCTGGGGTAGGCGATGAGGGTGCGAGTGAAGGCTGGGGTTGTTTCTAAAGTGCGGACGATTGTGATGGGCCCGCCGGGATAGCTGCGCGCCCGCAGGGCCTCAATGGAGAGCGCCGCCAACCGGTCGGGCGTGACTGTCGCCGTCGGGCTGTCCGTTGGCTGAAGCGTGGCCGTCGGTGGGGGTGTCTCTGTTGGCTGGGGCGTGCTTGAGGGTAACGGTCGTGATGGAGCGGTGAAGGCTGCCTCCGTTGTGGGCACAGTTGTTGCGGTCACAAGAGCCTCCGGCGTGTGTGCAGGTGTCCTGGTTGGCGCAGGGGGCGGCGTGCTCTGGCAGGCGGCCAGCGCCAGGCTAAGGATGAGTAGGGCGAACCGGGTGGAAGCCCGGTGGCGGGTGGGGGGTTGGCGACACATCGCGGCGATTTTACCCCTTCGTTGTGCTCAGGGCAAGCCCTGGAGGTAAGTCACCCCCCTCCCTGTCCCTCCTCCTGAATGGGGGAGGGAAAAGGCCGCTGCCGATCAGAAATCGGTGGCTTCTTCTGAGAAACCCGCTACGCGGGTTTGATACGAGTGGCCGGAGGATTCTATCCCCCGGCTGGGCGCAATAAATTGCGCCCCTACAGCTTCCCCGGCCTCCCCTATCCAGGGGGAGGGAGATGGGGTGGGGGGAAAGGTAGAAGGGGGGACTTAAGCGCCCGGTTGGAGCGGCAATGTGAAGGTGAAGGTGCTGCCCTGGTTGGGCTGGCTCTCAACCGAAATGCGACCGCCGTGCGCCTCCACCGCCAGGCGGCAGAACGCCAGGCCCAGCCCGCTGCCATTGCGGGCCGTCTTATTCACCTGGACAAACTTCTCAAAAATATGGGCGTGATATTCCGGGGGGATGCCCTCACCGTCGTCTCGCACGCTGACCACCAGGTGATTGTTCTGCGCACACGCGGCCAGAGTGATGTGGCCACCCGCCCCGGTGTGCTTCAGGGCATTGTGCACCAGGTTGTGGATCACGCGCCCGATCAGGTCACGGTCTATCATGACCGGCGGCAGGTCGGGTGACGCCTCTATGGAAATGTGCTTGTCTTGTTGCTCGGCCAGCGCAGCGGCCTGCTCTACCCCAGCCTGAAGCAGATCCAGGATGGCAGCGGGCTGGCGGTTCAGGTGCAGTTCCCCGGCCTCCATGCGGTTGATGTCCAGCAAGGTATCAATCAGGTTGGCCATCGCCTGGCTGCTGCGCCGCACATTCATCAGAAAACGCGCACGCTGCTCAGCCAGATCGGGCCGGGCCAGCGCCTTCCCCAACAGGCTCAGGTTGGCAAACACGGCTGAGAGAGGGCTGCGCAGGTCGTGGACGACCATCTGGGTCAGATCGTTGCGCAAGGCCTCGGAACGCTTTAGCTCAGCATTGGCCCGCTCCAGTTCCTGGGTGCGCGTCTGGATGAGCTTATCGGCGCGGCGCACAATCCCCAAGAGCAGCAGGAATAAGACGGTCATCGCCAGGCCGGTGACCGTGACCGTGCGGACGCGGACGGCGATAGCACGGTTCTCCAGCTCCGGTATAGAGCGCACCAACTCCAGGACGGCCACAGGGGGTGTCTGGCCGGCGACGCCATCTGCCGGGAACACGGGCACATAGGTTTCCAGCACAGTGACCGGCTCAGACGCGCCTGGCGCGATGCGCTGCTCAACTTCGCTGATGGTTTCGCCCAGGGCCACGCGGTTAAACCACCGCTCCAGGTCCTCCGGGCTGATCTGCGCCTCCAGTGTTGGGGGCGATACAGGCATGGCATGGGCATTATCGGCATATATGCCTGAGGCCGGCGCGTCATGGCTCAGCCGACCGGGACCGGCTTTGTAGACGACGCGCCCATGCAGATCGTATATGGCGAAGTCCATGAAGCCCTCAGAGGCGGCAAGCTGTTGTCCCAGCCATGCCTGTATCCGATGGTCCTGGGCGATCTGACCGACCGTCTGCGCCGGGCGCAAAGCGGGCATCTCCAGCGCCAGGGTGCGCGCCAGGCTCGCGGCGCGGCTGATGTTCTCTGTCTCTATATAGCTGATGAAGTCGCCGCTTGACACGCGGGCGGAGAGTTCGCTGATGCCCAGGGCCAGCGCAGCAATGACGATCAGGCTGGCTGCAGCGAAGTACGAAGTCAGCCGGAAGGTGCGGCTATGCTCGTAGGTGCGCCACAGGCCGATCATGGTCAGGGTGAAGCCAATAAGCAGCAGTACATGGTAGGCCCACCAGCTCAAGTGCCAAATGGGGAAGAGATACATGCTGATGCTGGCACAGGCCAGCAGCGCGGCGGTCAGCGCCATCAGCCCATCAAAGTGCACAGCACCACGCCGATAATCGCGCCACAGCCGGAGGGCCGCTATCCACCAGAGCACGAAGGTGGCCCCAAACAGGACTTTGGTATGCCAGGGCTGGGCCAGGCGCTCTACCGCTGTCAGCCAGTCGGGCGCAAAGGCGACGATGGCGGCATAGGCCAGATAAGCCCCGATAGAGGCCAGGACGATGCGCCTCCATTGCCGTTCCCAGCCCTCAACGGGCGCTTCCGGTGCCAGGTGTGCGCTGAGAGCGAAGAAAGCCGCGCCAACAAGCAGCGTCAGCCAGGCCGACCAGGCCACAGCAGGGTTGAAGCTGGCGATCAGCGCACCCGGCGTCGTCAGGCCATGCAAGAAGAACAGGCTGCCCATCGCGGCGAAGGCCAGCCCAAACAGACGGTGACGCGGCGCGGCACTCGCCCCCACGCTGGCGATCACTAACCAGGCGACGACCGCAGCGCTGAACGAGATATAGGTCACAATGTAGAAATGAAAAATCGGCTGATGGAAGGTGATGTCTAGCGCAGGGACGACTTGAAGCAAGGCGAACAGGGCGAGGACCAGCCCCAGCGCCGATAGTGCCACAACCTGCCAGGTGGCCCGCATCCGGAGAATGTGAGCGACCATTATCTGCCAATTATAGGGCGCGGGCCAGCCCTGGTCTGTAGGAAAGTTGTCCCGCCGTGCAGCACGGCATATACTGTAGATATGCAAACACCATTTGCTATCACCATCGTTGGCCTGGGGCCGGGCGACCCGGCCCAGATCACGCGCGAGGCCTGGGACGTGCTCAGCCGCGCGCGCGAGGTCACTGTGCGCACCTTGCGCCATCCCGCCGTCCCTGGTCTCCCCACCGGCCTGAAGCTGATCTCGTTTGATCACCTGTACGAGCGCGAGCGCGATTTTGAGGCTGTCTATGCCGGGATCGCGGCGGAGGTGTTGCGGCTGGGCCAGCGGCCAGAAGGCGTCATCTACGCTGTTCCCGGCCACCCGCTTGTGGGCGAAGCCAGCGTCACCCGCATCTTGAAAGAGGCCAAAGCCGCCGGGCTGAGCGTCCGCCTTGTCCCCGGCCTGAGTTTTATTGAGCCGGTGCTGGCGGCGTTGGAGCTGGATGCGCTGGATGGGCTGCAGGTCGCCGACGCGCTGGAGATCGCTGCCCGCGTGCACCCGCCGTTGAACCCCGATGTGCCCGCGCTGATCGCCCAATTGTATAGCCGCGCCCTGGCCGCCGAGGTCAAGCTGACGCTGATGAACGCCTACCCCGACACGCACCCGGTGGTGCTTGTCCATGCGGCAGGCACGGCCAGTGAGCGCGTTGAGCATCTGCCCCTGTATGCGCTTGACCGGCGTGAGACCCTGGGCGATCTCACTGTGCTCTATGTCCCACCGCTGCCGGTCCCCGGCGCCTTTGAGACCTTCCAGAACACCGTGGCCCGGCTGCGCGCCCCCGATGGCTGCCCCTGGGACCGCCAGCAGACGCACCAGAGCCTGCGCCCCGGCCTGCTGGAGGAGACCTATGAGGTCCTGGCGGCGCTGGACGCCGGGGATATGGAGGCCCTACGCGAGGAACTGGGCGACCTCTTGCTCCACATCGTCATGCAGGCGCAAATGGCCACAGAGGAGAGCAGCTTCCGCATGGCCGATGTCATCGCGCAGGAGAACGCCAAGCTTATCCGCCGCCATCCCCACGTCTTCGCTGGCGTGGAGGTCTCAGGTGTGGCCGAGGTCCTGGCGAACTGGGAGAAGATCAAGCAGGCTGAGAAAGCCGAAGCTGAGGAGGAAGCACCTGGCGAGGGCCTATCGGCCCTGGCCGGTGTGCCCCCGGCGCTGCCCGCGCTGGCCCAGGCCCAGGCCTATGGGCGCAAGGCCGCCCGCGTCGGCTTTGATTGGCCGGATGTGCATGGCGTGGTGGCGAAAGTTCATGAGGAGATCGCGGAAGTTGAGGCGGCCAGGACACCCGAAGAACGCGCTGCCGAGCTGGGTGACCTGCTCTTCGCTATCGTCAACTGGGCGCGCTGGCTGAACGTGGACGCTGAGACTGCGCTGCGCGAGGCCAACGCCCGCTTTGCCCGTCGCTTCGCTGCGGTGGAGGCCCAGGCGCGTGCTCAGGGCCTTGACCTGCGCCAGATGGGGCTGGAGGCGTTGGATGCGCTGTGGGAGGCGGCGAAAAACAATAGCCAGTCATCCCTCGGATGACTGGCTACGCTCGCAGTCGGGGCGCCCAGATTTGAACTGGGGACCTCACGGACCCGAACCGTGCGCGCTAACCGAGCTGCGCTACGCCCCGTTTCCCCGCAATTGCCGCGACGCTGGCCTCTGAAGAGGCACCGATTTGATTATACCCGAAAACACCCGGCCTGGCAAGGCGACGATCGGCCTGGGATGCATTCCACATCTGGGGCGAGTTTGTCACCCTGAGCGCAGCGAAGGGTCTCTGAGGTGCGAACTAGAGATTCTTCGCTTCCCCTTCCCCTTCGCTACGCTCAGGGTCAGGGCTTCGGCTCAGGATGACATTACCTGGGCCTGGGGGCGTCAGTTCCTTCGCTACGCTCAGGATGACATTATCCAGTGCGGCGTCATCTGGGCGGGGCGCGGCGCGCAGCGGCGGGTGGGCGGGTGGGGGTGGTTGGGTGGCTAAGATAATCCGCCTGGGCCTGGCAGGGGCGTTCGTGGGCTGGCCCAGGGCCGCCTTAAGGCCTTATAGAGGCCGCATATTGGCTTCATTGGCTAGGGGGGCACGGCCCTAGCACAGCATGGGGGCTTTGGCTCAGAATGACAGTCTGAAGGCGGCTGCCCCCAATGTGGAATGCAACGACCGGTCTGGGCAGGAGCGTCGGTTAGCGCAGCATCGCCGTTCGCGCCACCTCGCGCCCCTTCTCCGTCAGCGCCAGCCGCCTGCTCCCGTCCACCCGTTGCGCCAGCCCATGGCGCACCACGTAACCCACCACCTGCTCAGCAAACGCCGCTGACCAGCGCATATGCCGCTCCAGGTGCTCCAGGGTCATCTCCTCGTCTTCATTCGCTGCGCCCTCATGCTGCGACAAGTGCACCAGCAGCATTTCCCCGGCGAACTGCCAGCGCTGGCGGCGCAATCTGGCCCAGCGCGCCACCAGCCCACGCTCCGGCGCCAGAAGCAGCGCTGCCAGGAAAAACAGCCCTGCCATAGTCGCCATGCTCCCCGCAATGGAGGCATCAAGCTGCCGCGCCAGGAAGTAGCCGGATACCGCTGAGGCCACGCCGATGCCCACGCTCATCCCCAGCATGGCCGATAGCCGATCGGTCAGCAAATAAGCCGCCGCAGGGGGCCCGATCATCAGGGCCACCACCAAAACCGACCCCACCGCCTCAAACGAGCCCACCGCAGTCACGGAGACCAGGGTCATGAGCGCGTAGTGGATCAGCGCGGGCGAGAAGCCCAGTGCCGCCGCCAGGCTGGCATCAAACGTCGCCAGCTTCAGCTCTTTGTAGAACGCCAGGATAAAGATCAGGTCCGCCAGTCCAATCGCCCCGGCCAGCCACAACGCCCTCGGTCCCAGGTCCAGGCCCGCCACCACAAAGCGATCGAACGGGGCGAAGGCCAGTTCACCCAAAAGCACGGCGTCCATGTCCAGGTGGACATTGCTGGCATAGCGGCTGATCAGGATCACGCCTAGCGAGAACAGCGCCGGGAAGACCAGGCCGATGGCCGCGTCCTCTTTCACCAGCCGCGTATGCACCAGGGCCTCCACCAGGGTCACGGTCAGCACACCCGTCAACGTCGCCGCGACGATCATGGGCAGCGAGGCCAGGCTCTCAGTCACGAAGAACATGATCACGATGCCGAGCAGGATGGCGTGGCTGATGGCGTCGCTCATCAGCGCCATACGCCGCAGCACCAGGAACGTTCCCACCAGCGCGCATCCTGCCGCCACCACCGAAGCGATCAGGATGATCTCAAGCTGAACCAGGCTGACCATACCCTGCTCCCTCAATAACCGACGACAGACAACGGATTCGCCGTCCTCCGCCCTACCGCACCATCACCTGTCGCGCCATCTCGCGCCCCAGCGGGGTCAACATCAGGCGGTTGCCGCGGCGGGTGACAATGCCCCCTGCGATGGCCTCGCGCACCACCCGCTGGGCGAATTCCCGCTCCCAGCGCAGCTCGGCTTCCAGATGGGACAGTTCGCTCTCAATGGCCTCTTCAGGCCGCCCCTCATGGTGGAGGAGGTGCACCGCCAGCGCCTCCACCGCGAATTGCCAGCGCTGTTGTGCCCGGCGCCGCGCCCCGGCCAATACGCCCCGCTCCGGCGCCAGGAGCAGCGAGAGCAGGACAATGGCACTCATATACAGGACAATCGTCGGGCCGGTGGGCAGGTGCGCCACCAGGCTGCTGGTCACCGCCCCGGCCAGCCCCACCAGCGCCCCGAAGAGGCCGGAGAGAATGACCATCAGGCTCAGCCGCTCGGTCCATTGCCGGGCTGCCGCCGCTGGCGCCACCAGCATCGCGCTCATCAACACGACCCCTACCGTTTGCAGGCCGACGACGATGGCGATGACGATGAGTGACGTGAGCAGGATGTCCAGCCGCCGCACCGGATAGCCCAGCGTCGCGGCGAAGCCAGGGTCAAAGCTGAGCAGCTTGAACTCCTTCCACAGCAGGATGACCACGCCCAGCGCCACTGCGCCCAGAACGGCCATGGTTTCCAGGTCGCGCTGGAGCAGTGTCGCCGCCTGGCCAAACAGGAAGCGGTCCAGCCCTGCCTGGCTGGCAGTGGGCAGCTTTTGCGCGAACGTCAGTAGCATCAGCCCCAGGCCGAAGAAGACGGAGAGCACAATCCCCAGCGCGGCGTCCGGCTTCACACGGGTATAGCGGATGATCACCATCATCCACAGCGTCCCGATCCACCCCGCCACCGCCGCGCCCAGGATCAAAGCCAGCGGTTCCTTGGAGCCGGTGAGCAGGAAGGCCAGGACGACGCCGGGCAGCGCAGCATGGGAGAGAGCATCACCGAGCAGGCTCTGTTTGCGCAGCACAGCGAACGCCCCCAGGACGCCGCTCACCAGGCCCAGCGTGGCCGCGCCCAACGCCACTGTGCGCAGCGTGTAATCAAACAGCAGATCGTGGATAATCTGCGCGATGGTCATGCCTGCCCCTGTATATCTATGGCCTCTGGTTCGCGCCCATTTGTCACCCGCGGCAGGAAGGCGATGCGCCCGCCGTAGGCCTTGCGCAGGTTCTCGTCGGTGAGGACCTCCTGGACCGGCCCGGCAGCGATCCGCCGCACGTTGAGCAGCATGGCCCAATCAAAATACTCCTCCAGGGTTTGCAGGTCGTGGTGCACAGCCACCACCGTCTTGCCCGCAGCGCGCAGTTCCTGCAACAGGGCGATGATAGCCCGCTCGGTGGTGGCATCCACGCCGGCGAAGGGCTCATCCATGAGATAGATACGGGCATCCTGCACCAGGGCACGGGCCAGGAAGACGCGCTGCTGCTGCCCGCCGGAGAGCTGGCTGATCTGCCGGTTGGCGAACTCGGCCATGCCGACCTTTTCCAGGCTTTCCAGGGCCAGTTCGCGCTCGCGGCGCCCGGGGCGGCGCACCCAGCCCAGCGTGCCATACAGCCCCATCATCACCACGTCCAGCGCGCTGGTGGGGAAGTCCCAATCCACGCTGCTGCGCTGTGGCACATAGCCCACCAGGTGGCGCTGCTCCGCATAAGGCCGCCCGTAGATGCGCACCTGGCCGGCGGCGGGCTGAACCAGGCCCAGAATGGCCTGGATCAGGGTGGACTTGCCTGCGCCGTTCGGCCCCACAATCGCCATGAGCACACCCTCCGGCACCTCCAGGTCCACGTCCCACAGCACGGGTTGATCGCGGTAAGCTACCGTCAGATCGGTGACTTCAATTGCCTTCGGCCTGTCGTTCACTTCTTCCCCCTTACCAGGCCGTCATCCTTCTCCCAGAAGTGCGCCCACAATCGTGTCAATATTGTGCCGCACCATGCCGATATAGGTGCCCTCCGCTGTGCCTGGGTTGCCCATCGCATCGGAGAAGAGCTGCCCCCCGATGCGGACGTTGAACCCGCGCGCCTGTACCGCCGCCTGAACTGCTTCAATGGTGCGCGGCGAGACCGAGGACTCCACAAAGATGGCGCGGATGCGGCGTTGAGCGATGAAGTCGGCCAGGTGTTGCACGTCGGCTGTGCCCGCTTCGGTGGCGGTGCTGATGCCTTGCAGGCCGCGCACTTCAAAGCCATAGGCCCGCCCGAAGTAGTTGAAGGCATCGTGCGCGGTGATCAGCACGCGCTGCTCAGGCGGAAGGCGCGCGGCCTGTGCCTTGACGTAGGCGTGGAGGTCAGCGAGTTGCGCCAGGTAAGCCTCGGCGTTGGCGCGGTATAGGCTGGCGTTGGCGGGGTCCATGTCTATGAGTGTATCGCGGACGCACTCCACCGCCTTCATCCACAGGGTGACATCAAACCAGACGTGGGGGTCATAAGCGCCTTCAAACGCCGGTGGAGCCAGTAGCAGGCTGCGGTCAATGCAGTCGGTGACCGCGACGGTGCGTGTGCGGCTGCGCATACGTTCCAGCACCTCACCCATTTTCGCCTCCAGGTGCAGGCCGTTGTAGAACACCACATCGGCCTCCAGGAGGCGAATCACATCCCCTTCTGTGGCTTTGTACAGGTGCGGGTCCACGCCTGGCCCCATCAGGCCGATCACCTGCACGCGTTCGCCGCCGACGTTGCGCACGATGTCGCTGATCATGCCAATGGTCGTCACGGCGCGGATGGGACGCCGGGAGAGGTCCTCTTGTGACCGCGCCACCGGCGTGGCGCAGCCTGTTAACAGCCATACGATTGTGGCGCTTAGGATCAGTCCGAGGGCGACCCCCGTTCGTAGCCGGTTCATAGCTCCCCACACAGGCGACATAGTTCGCTTGTTCTAAAATCTATTTTAGGTGGGCCTAAAATATCGCCCCATTATAACGATTCCGGCTGCCATTGTCAAGTTGCACGCCGGGTCGGGGTGCATTCCATATCTGGGGCGAGTTTGTCACCCTGAGCGCAGCGAAGGGTCTCTGAGGTGCGAACAGAGATTCTTCGCTTCCCCTTCCCCTTCGCTGCTCCTTCGCTACGCTCAGGATGACATTGCTCCGGGCTTTGGCTCAGAATGACAGTCTGAAGGCGGCTGCCCCCAATGTGGAATGCACCCGCGCAATCCATTGCCTCCATGCGCGTCCACGCCGGTGGACGCCCGGCTGCAAACCCCCAGACGCGATTTCAATCGCCTGGCTGCCGGGATGCTCAACCAGTACCGGCCCTTCGTTTCACTCAGGACATGCCCTTCGTTTCACTCAGGACATGCCCTTCGTTTCACTCAGGACATGCCCTTCGTTTCACTCAGGACATGCCCTTCGTTTCACTCAGGACATGCCCTTCGTTTCACTCAGGGCATGGTTTTAACCCGGTTCTTCCTTACCGCCCTGGAGCCTCAGTGGATCGCAGAAGCGTCACTCTGAGCGAAGCGAAGAGTCGCTTGTGAGCTTCATAAGAGATGCTTCGCCAGGCTCAGCATGACAAACCTGTGATCTCCTGAGCCTCTCCAAAATAGACTTCGGGTGCAAATCGCGATAGTCCCTGATCACCTGGATGACGGCGGGCAGGGCCTGGAGTTCGTGGGGCGCATGGCTGGTGGCAATGGCAATGGCGCGCATCCCCGCGCGGTGGGCGGCTTCCAGGCCCGGCACAGAATCCTCAAACACCACACAGCGCTGGGGGGCGATATGCAATCTCCGCGCCGTGGTGAGGTAGATTTCCGGGTCGGGTTTCCCCAGGTTCACGTCGTCTGCGCTCACAATGACTTGAAACAGGGGGGCGATGCCCAGGCCCTCTAAGATCAGCCGGATGTTCTCCTTCCCGGCAGACGTCGCCACCGCCATGGGCAGCCCCAGGCGCTGTGCCTGGTGCAGGAAGTCCACCAGGCCGGGGATCGGTTTCATCTGGGGGTGATACAGAGCGCGATAGATCGCTTCCTTGCGCTCCACGCAGGCGGCGACCTCCGCAGCAGAGAGCTGCTCGCCCAGGATCGCCCGTAAGATCGCCTCGCTGGTCCTGCCGAACGCCTGCGCCCGGACCTGGTCTTCCGTGATGTCCACGCCCTGTTCACGGAAGAAGATGAACCATGCCTGAACATGGAAGGCCATGTTATCCACGAGCGTACCGTCCATATCAAAAAAGAAGGCGTGGTGTTCTAAGGCCATTCTGTGTCCCTTGTCCCCAAGCCGCAACGTTTACACTGCGGTCCGTCCAATCAGGCCGGTTGCCGTTCGGCGATCACCACCTGGCGGACCATCCAGGCGACGATGCCCAGGCCGATGACGAACAGCATCAGGAAGACGGCCAGCGGGCTCAACTGGAGATTGACCGGCTCCGCAGTCACATCCAGGAAGCGGCTCAGTTCGGCATTCTGCACGATCTGGCGGCCGATGGCGTTCAGCGCCAGGACGCCGAACTGAGCCAGGCCGGTGAAGAAGGCCAGCCGCCGCGTGGCCCCCTGGCGCTGCGCCAGGATCACCAGCCAGGGCAGACCCGGCCCCAAGGCCGTCAGCACGGTCAGGACCGCCAGCGGCCCGCCAAGCATCAAGGCGCGCACCTCTGGCCGCCAGGCCCCGAACACATACCATGCGCCGGTGAGCGCGAACCAGACCAGGCCCAGGGTGTATAGCTTGAAGGCGAAGCCAGGCGCCCAGCGCCGGTAGGCTTCGCTCTCCCTGCCCGCAAAGAAGGCGGCGTCCACAATGGTGTAAGCCGCCGTCGTGGTTAACGCCAGGCCGAACATCATCAGCCAGCGCGGCCAGAGGGTGGCATCCCCCGTGTTCAACGCGCCCCCGGTCACCGCGCCAGCGATGTTCGTGCCCTGCCACAGCCCCGGCCAGGCATCCAGGTTGGTCATCAGGCTGAAGTTGTTGGCGAACAGGAAGCCGATGGCGATGAACAGAAGCGCCGCGACCCAACCCACAGCCCGCCTGAGGAACGACAGGCGATCATGGCGCAACGCGGTGACGTAGATGTACACGCCATAGTAGGCGATGGTGAGCAGGCCAAAAATGCTGAACCAGGGCCAGGCCATGAGGATGGTGGAGGGGTAGAACACCCGGTAATAGGCCACCTGGGTGAACAGGAGCGGCACGATGCCCAGGTTGACGCCCAGCGCGATGACGATGGGCATCTGGTTGAGCAGGCGCGCCGCCCAGCGCCGGGCGTGTTCGCCGCCCAGCACGTGCAGGCCCACCGCCAGGATCAGCCCGGCGTACCACAGGTTCATGGGGATGGTGTGCAAGGCGAAGCCCAGGGTCTTGAAGAAGACGATGAACCAATAGGGTGCGGGGTAGCCCAACGGGCTGGTCGGCCCGATCAGGTCGGTTGGGTTCATGAGGACCTCCTACCTCTGATTGCCATAGTACATGCCGGCGGGGTGCGGGGGCGCGATAGAGGCCAGGTATTTCGTCAAAAGTTCGGCCTCCTCCGGTGTCCCGGCCCAGGGCGGCATGAAGAAATTCACTTTTTCCGGTTGCATAACCAGGGCGCGGATCATCTCCGGCGTCCAGCCGCGGATCATCTGGGCAACAGCGGAGTAGCCCACCTCCGCCGCATGGCAGTCGTTGCAGTGGTACTGGAAGAGCACCTGGCCCAGCTTCACCTGGTCGGCCTCCGGCAGCGCCAGCAGCCTGGCCTCATCTATCTCGCCCGCATGGATCAGCTGGGGATACTGCGCGGCCACCAGCGCCTTCGTCCATGTCCCGCCCTCCAGATAGCCGCTTTTCCGCAGGGCCGGGATCTCCTCCGGCAATATCTGGTTGCCCATGACCACGTTATAGACGATGTAGGGCTTGCGCACGGCTTCACGGATGAACTCGCCGGTGGTGATGGCCGCCAGCCCCAGGCTGAAGAACAGGATGGCGAAGCCGGGGTTGAGCCAGCCGGGGTTGCGATAGGGGCCCAGGTACAACATGACGAACACCGCCGCGGTCACGGCGAAGATCAGCACCATAAGCACGTTCAGTGCGCTGGCGGCGACCAGGGCCGCCCTGGCCGATTCGGGTAGGAAGAGATACCAGCCGACCCCACCCAGGACGATCAGGATGGCCCCGGCCAGCGCCGGGCGCGCCGAACGCGACTCAATCAGGTTGCGCAGCGCCGGGTCCTTCACCTTGAAGGTGGCGTGCAGATACACGTAGAGCGAGGCCAGCAGGAAGGCCCCGCCGGTGCGGGCCAGCACCTGGGGGATGAACTGCGGGTTGAGGAAGCCCACCCAGAAGTCGCGGTTCTGCGGCCAGGCGCCGGTGTTGAGCATGAAGGCCGTGATGCCGGTGATCAGCACCAGGCTGATCCAGGCGGAGATGGCATAAATCCAGCCGATGCGCGTATGCGTCTGGGGCGCCAGCCGGCCCCAGTAGTAGTAGAAAATAAAGGCTGAGACGATCTCCAGGACGAAGAAAACGTACTCCATCCCCCAGCCGAAGACGAAGGTGTGGATCAGGGTCTCGGTCGCCAGGGGCGAGGCCAGGCCGATGGTCCACCAAATGCCCACGCCGGTGATCGCGCCGTACACGACGGTGACCAGGATAAAGAACCAGGCATGGTCCTTGAGATAGGCCAGATAGCCCTGGTTGCGCGTGCGATAGGCATAGCTCGTTTCCACCGCCAGGAACAGCCCACCGCCCACAGCGTAGTGCGACACAATCACGTGCAGCACCGAGACGATGGCGATCAGCATGGGCGAGGTCAGGAATGGGACGTGCCACCAGGGGTAATGCATACTTCCCTCCTTAATCTGGGATCACCCCCTCATACTAATCCGGCCTATAGTGCCCAAAGTAGTGATACCTGTCACCTCTTAGAGGTGATAAATGTTATGCTTATCGCGGCCTGATCGCTTATAATAGCCTCTTTGAAGGTACGATGGCAACGGACACGCGCCCCCTATTTACTGTCCATAAGCTGGATCAGGCCGGTCACGAGGTGATCGCCTACCAGGGGCGGCTGGTGGTGCATGACGAGCGGCATATCGTCATTGACGCCCGCTGGCAATGGGACGCCCGTGACTATGGTTACGCCACGTTTGAGCCGGGCGATCGTTTTGTTGAATATTATTATCGCGACCGCTGGTACACGGTGTTTGAGATCCGTGCCGGGCGAGATGGGGCGCTCAAGGGCTGGTATTGCAACATCACCCGGCCGGCCCAGATTGAAGCGCACGACATTCGCTCGGTGGACCTGGCGCTGGACCTGTGGGTCTATCCGGACGGGCGGGCTGTGGTTCTGGACGAGGACGAGTTCCAGGCATTGGCGCTGGCCCCCGCCGAGCGCCGGGCAGCGGAGGCCGCTTTGGCGGAGTTGCTGGCCCTGGCTGCTGCTGGGGCGTTACCGCCAAAATAAGGCAAAAACTCCCTGGTTTCCCTCTTGACAAGCCTGAGATCTTGTGATATAATGGGAGCGCTCCCAAAGATAAGCAGGGGAGCGCGTGAGATGTGGCGCGAATAGCGCTTTAATGCTGAGAGGTTCTGGGAGCGCTCTCATATGAGAACACAACCGGCAGCGGAGTTCTCCGCCAAGACCCTTGAAGAAATCGCCAGACTGGCAGGGGTCTCCCGATCCACTGTCTCCCGCGTGATCAACAACCACCCCCATGTCCGCCCTGAGACCCGCCAGCGTGTCCTGGACATCGCCCGCCGTTTGAATTACCAGCCCAATGCCGCCGCGCGCGGCCTGGCCGCCGGGCGCACCCGCATCCTCGGCCTGGTCATCCCTATGGGCGTCTCCGCCCTGTTCACCGACCCCTATTTCCCCCTCCTGATCCAGGGGGTGTCCTCGGCCTGTAGCGCCCTGGACTACTCCGTCATGCTCTGGCTGGCCGATCCGGAATACGAGCGCCGCACCATCCGCCAGGTCCTGCAGAGCGGCCTGATTGACGGCGTGATCGTCGCCTCCATGCTCATGGACGATCCCCTGGTGGAGGCGCTGTTGGCGCGTGGGCTGCCCTTCATCCTCGTCGGTCGCCACCCCACAGATGAGCGCATCAGCTACGTGGATGTGGACAACCGGGATGCCGCCCGCGAGATCGTCGCCCATCTGCTGCGCCTGGGCTATCGGCGTGTGGCCACGATCACCGGCCCGCGCAACATGATCGCCGGCTCCGACCGGCTGGAGGGCTATCTGGCGGCCTTACGCGAGCGCGGCCTCTCTCCTAACTCAGCGCTGATTGTGGAGAGCGATTTCTCTGAGGCGGGCGGTTACACCGCTATGAAACAGCTCCTGCCCCATGCGCCAGACGCGGTGTTTGCGGCGAGCGATATGATGGCGGTCGGCGCCCTGCGCGCACTGCGCGAGGCCGGTTTGCATGTGCCCGAAGACATCGCCCTGACCGGCTTTGACGACATCCCCATCGCCGCCCGCACCGATCCTCCCCTGACCACCGTGCGCCAGCCGATCCAGCGCACAGGCGTCGTCGCCGTTGAGACCCTGATTGATATGATCACCCACCCCGATGGTCAACCCCGCCGCATCATCCTGCCGACGGAACTCGTCATTCGGGAGTCTTGTGGCGTCAGTTTACCCCCGGAAAAACGCGGGCGCTATAGCGCCACGATGCAGGCTCACCAGGGCCAAGGAGGTGAGCGCCGACACAACCAGGCTATTTGACTTCGCTGATCATCTGGTGTCTCGTTCGCAGGGTGCCGGTCCTCTAAATGGAGGACCGCACAAGGAGGTGAGTGAAAACAATAGAACCATCGTGTGGCTGATCTCTACGAAAGCGTCTGAGAATTCACCGATGATGTCATGCTGAGGCGCGCGACGCTGAAGCACGTCACCTGGCTTAGGCCAAAAACGAGATCGCCTGACCTGGGCGTAATGAATTGTGCCCCTCCACGCTCGCCCAGAATGACAGGGGTGGACTTTTCAGACATGTTCCTGAAACCCGATAGGAGGAGAAAGACATGTCTAAGCGAATTTTAACCCCCTTGAGCGTCGTGGTTGTGGCCGGCCTGATTCTGGCTGGCTGTGCCCAACCCACGCCTACACCGGAGGTCATTGTCCAGACAGCGCCGCCACAGGTTCAGACGGCTGTAGTGACTGCACCGCCGCAGCAGGTGGTGGTCACAGCGACCCCTGGCCCCGCAGAGGTCACTTATGCTCGCAATGAGACCCTGTACACCAGCGGGAAGCAGTGGGGCCCACCAACAAGCTGGAACCCCCTCCAGCCCTGGGCTTATGCGATGGGGACCCTGGGGCTCGTCTATGAGACGCTGTTCCTCTATGATCCGCTGAAGAATGAATACAAGCCCTGGCTGGCGGAGAGCGGGAAGTGGGCCAGCGACAAGGTGTACGAACTGAAGCTCCGCAAGGGGATTGAGTGGAGCGATGGCAAACCGTTCACTGCCGCCGATGTCGTATTCACCTCTGAGCTGGGTAAAATCCCCGCTGTTTACTATCACACGCTGTGGGACTGGCTGGAGAAGGCTGAGCAGGTGGATGACTACACTGTCAGGTTCACCTTTAAAGAGCCTCTCTACCAGGAATGGGGGAACCTCATGTACTCCCTGGCGATGGTCCCCAAGCACCTCTGGGAAGGTAAAACGGAAGAGGAGGTCGCCACTGGCGCCAACCTGCCTCCTCTGGGCACGGGGGCCTATCTCTATGAGACCCATTCCGAGGATCGCATGGTCTGGGTGCGGAACGAGAACTGGTGGGCGACGAAGCTGCTGGGGCTCAAGGTCGCTCCCAAGCGGATCGTGGACATCGTCAATCCCAGCAACAACGTGGCCCTCGGTCTGGTGCTTAAGGGCGAGATTGACCTGAGCAACAACTTCCTGCCAGGCATCAACACCCTGGTGGAAGGGGGCTATGGCATCTCCACCTGGTATCCAGATCCACCCTACATGCTCTCCGCCAACACGGCCTTCCTGTTCATGAACACGACCAAGAAGCCGATGGACGACCCGGCCTTCCGTAGAGCGATGGCCTATGCCATCAACGTGGACGAAATTGTCACCAAGGTCTACGGCAATATCGTCAAGGCCGCCGATCCCACCGGCCTGCTTCCGGTTTGGTCACAATACGTTGACCCGGACGTGGTTAAGGAACTGGGCTTCAGTTACGATCCGGCCAGGGCGCGTGACATCCTCGCCACAGCCGGATACAAGGACCTGAACGGCGACGGGTGGGTGGAGGCGCCGGACGGCTCCAAGATTGAGTTGAAGATCATTGTCCCGTTCGGATGGACGGACTGGATGGAGTCCATCAAGGTGATCGCCAATGGTGCCCAGGCCGTGGGGATCAACCTTGTCCCGGATTACCCGGATTTCGGGGGCTATTCCGACCTGCTCTACGGTGGCACATTTGATATGGCCATCAACAACTTCGGCTCCAATCTGAGCAACACCCCGTGGACGTTCTATGACTGGCTGTTCCAAAGCCCGATCACCGACCAGATGAGCAACGGCAACTTCGGTCGGTACGACAATCCGGAGGTCGTTGACCTGGTGCTGCAACTGGACAAGACCCCCATTGAGGACGTGGCGGGGATGAAGGAAGTGATCGCCAGGATCCAGAGAATCCAACTGACGGATATGCCGGCGATCCCTCTATGGTATAACGGATTGTGGGCCCAGTGGAGCTCCGCGTACTGGACGAACTGGCCGTCGTCAGCAGAAGGTGCTCCCAAGTATCTGCCCTGTACCTGGAACGGCTACTGGAACATGACCGCTCTCCTCATGCTCACAGAGTTGAAGCCAGCGTCGCAATAGCCTGGGTGATCACCGCCCCTCCTGCTGAATTGTGGGAGGGGCGGTGGTCCTCTATAATCTCTTAGCGAGAAGGGGGCAAGGTGAGACGCTATTTAGGGAGAAAACTGCTGATTTACATCCTCACCTTTTTCCTTGCGGTGACCATAGACTGGCTGATCCCGCGCTTTATGCCCGGCAATCCGGTTCAAACAATGCTGTCACGGGCCATGTTGCGCGCCGAGGCCGCCCAGGTGTTGTACGGCTATTACATCAGGGCCTTTGGTTTAGATTTACCTCTTTGGCAACAATATCTAAATTTCTGGAATGCGCTTTTGCATGGCGACCTGGGCATCAGCATCCTTCTGTTCCCCCAGCCCGTCATGCAGGTCATTATGAACGCCGTGCCTTATGATGTCTTCCTCTTAATTCCGGCGATCCTGTTAAGCTGGTTTGCGGGCAACTGGTTTGGCGCCTTCGCGGCCCGATCCAAATGGCTGGACAATAGTGTGTCGCCCCTGGGCTACATCCTCACGGCCACCCCCTATATGTGGCTGGCGCTCTTGCTGGCCTGGGCGTTGGGGATCGTTGCGGGCATCTTCCCGATTTCGGGCGCGTATAGCTACGCGCTGCGGCCTCACCTCTCCTGGAGCTTCATCGGCAACCTCCTGCACCACTGGTTCTTACCGTTTGCCTCCCTCTTTCTGGTCATGTTTGGTGGCTGGGCTATCGGCATGAGGAATATGATCATCTATGAGCTGGAAGCGGATTACTCCCACTACCTGGAGGCGCTGGGGGCGCCCAAGGGCCTGATCCGCAAGTACGCCTTCAGAAACGCCGTCCTGCCCCAGATCACCGGCCTGGCGCTGGAGCTGGGGAAGATCGTTGCGGGTGCGCTTGCTACTGAGATCGTGTTTTCCTACCCCGGCATCGGCTACCTGATCCTGGGGGCCATTCAGAATAAGGATTACTTCTTACTCCAGGGGTGTTTCCTGTTTATTATCATCGGCATTTTGCTGGCCAATTTTGTGATTGATGTGGCTTATGTCCTGGTGGACCCACGCACACGGCTGGGCATGCAGGGTGAAGCGGCATGAGCGAAGGGAAAGCAGAGAACAAACAGAAGAATGAACTCCTCTATTTTGCCCTGAGGAACAAGAAGCTGCGGATCGGCTTGGCCGTGCTGCTCCTGTTTGTTGTCTTCGCGCTGGTGGGGCCGATGTTCACCGATTACAAGCCCTACGACTATGTGGGGCCGGGGGCGCAGCCGCCATCGCCCACGCACTGGTTTGGGACCACCACCTTTGGGCAGGATGTGTTCACTCAATTCGTCTTCGGTCTTCGGGCCACGTTCCTGGTGGGGATCGTCGGTGGGGGGCTGGCTACCTTGATCGGCGTCCTGATTGGTTTTATCGCCGGGTATCGCGGTGGCCTGATGGATGAATTGCTTAACATGTTCACCAATATTGTCCTGGTCATTCCCACGCTGGCGGTTCTGCTGATCATCGCAGCCTATCTGGAGGTACGGGGCGTGCTGGTGGAAAGCGTGTTTATCGGCTGCACGGCCTGGCCCTGGGCCGCGCGGGCTGTCCGGGCGCAGACATTTTCACTGCGGTCCAGGGAATTCGTGGACCTGGCCAGGTTAAGCGGGATGAGGCCCCTCAAGATCATCCTCACTGAGATCGCGCCCAACATGATGTCTTATCTGCTCCTGGTCTTCATCCTCCAATTCGGTGGGGCCATCCTGATCGCCGCCACGCTGGACTTCATCGGGCTTGGCCCGACGAACGCGATCTCGCTGGGCCTGATGATGAACAACGCCGTCCTGTGGAGCGCGCTCATGCTGGGGATGTGGTGGTGGTTTATTCCGCCGGGGGTGGCGATCACCGCCATCGTGGGGGCGTTGTACGTCACGAACGTGGGGTTGGACGAGGTGTTTAACCCCAAGCTGCGGGAGATGTGAGGCTGTGGGTTTACAGGTTCAGGGGCTCACTGTCTATTATCAGACACTGCGGGGGGATGTGAGGGCGTTAGAGAACGCCACCTTCACCGTCGCCGACGGGGAGATCATGGGGCTGGCAGGCGAGTCGGGCTGCGGCAAGACCACGCTGGGCCATAGCCTGATCCTGCTCAAGCCCCCCATGCGCTTCGTGGCAGGGCGCGTGACGCTGGATGGCGAAGAGCTTCCCCTCTGGGATATGGAGCGGATGAATGCCTTCAGGTTCAGGAAAGTGTCCATCATCCCGCAGTACGCCATGAACGCCATGAACCCAACGCGCAAGATCGGAAAGATGATCGCGGAACTTGTGGAATCCAGGGGGGTGGGTTTCAAGGACGTCTTGCCTGAGCTAAAGGAGAGGCTGGAGCTGGTCCGATTGTCCCAGGATGTGTTAAATATGTACCCGATTGAGCTTTCCGGTGGGATGAAGCAGCGCATGGTCATGGTGATCTCCACCTTGCTCAACCCCTCCCTGTTGATTGCCGACGAGATCACCTCGGCGTTGGATGTGTCCAGCCAGAAGGCGGTCACGGAGATGTTGGTGGAATTCCGAGATCAGGGATGTGTGAACAGCCTGATCGTGATCACCCACGACATTTCTATCCTCTACCAGATCGCCGATAGCATCCTGGTGATGTACGCGGGGCAGTTGGCAGAGAAGGCCCCTACCGACGCGATCATCCATTCTCCCCGCCACCCCTATACCCGGCTGCTGATCTCCTCGCTGCCGGAGGTCGGCGTGAGGTATTCCGAGAAAAAATTGAGGGGCATTCCAGGGCGACCTCCCTTGCTGCTCAACCCGCCTGCCGGCTGCCGCTTTAGAGAGCGCTGCCCGCTGGCATTTGAAAGATGCCTGGAAGAACCCCCGTTTATTGAACTGGAGAAGGGCCATTTCGTGGCCTGTTGGAGGGTGCTTGAGGAGGAAGGCGAAAGGGGCCAGGGCGTGTATGTTGAAGCTTGATCGCGTATCCAAAGTGTACAGGGTGGGGACCTTTGGGGGGAAGGAGCTCCGCGCCGTAGATAACGTCAGCTTTGAGGTCAAAGATGGCGAGGTCGTCTCCTTAATTGGGGAGAGTGGCAGCGGGAAGAGCACCATCGGGAAGCTGATCCTGCGCCTGACCCCGAAGACCTCAGGCAGCATCACCTTCAACGGTGAGGATATCTCTACGCTGCGGGGGAGCGCCCTGAAAGAGTACTACCGGAAAGTGCAGGGGGTGTTCCAGGACCCGTTTAGCTCGTATAACCCTATCTTCAAAGCGGATCGGATTTTCAAGATCATCAAAGACGAGTTTTTCCCAGGGGTACCCGGCTCAGAATGGAGCGAAAAGGTTCGCTGGGCTTTGGAAGCCGTGGGCCTGAACCCTGAGCACGTCCTGGATAAGTTCCCTCATCAGCTCAGCGGTGGGCAGCTTCAGCGCTTTCTGATCGCCCGTGCCCTGCTACTGGATATTGAGTTCCTTGTGGCCGATGAGATCATCAGTATGCTGGATGCCTCCACGCGCATAGATGTGCTCAACCTGCTCGCCGATCTCAAGTCGCGGGGCCTGTCTATCCTGTTCATCACGCACGATCTCTCCCTGGGCTACTACATTAGCGAGCGGGCGGTGATCCTCTATCGCGGCTGTGTGGTGGAGATGGGCGCCACAGAGAAGATATACCACAATCCGCTGCACCCTTATACAAAGATGCTCATGGCTTGTGTGCCCCGCCTGGACAGGAGATGGAGCAAAGAAGAGGCGCGATTGAACCGGGCTGAAGCCCGGTACTGGGAGGCCAGGCTGGCGCAGCCTGCTGGCGGCTGCGTCTATTATGGCAGGTGTCCCGTGGCGGACCAAGCCCTGGGTTGCGCCAGCCACCGGCCCGCGCTATTAGAAGCCGAAAGCGATCACTTTGTGGCCTGCTTCCGTGTGGCGGAGGCCGAACGCCTTCCGCCCCGGTCTCCATACGACGGTTTGGCGCTCCCCCTGGAAACGCAATCTCCGACAGGGGGGCAAACCCTCTAACCCAAAGGACGGTCAGGAAGGGATACGATGTCAACTGCGGAGTTGATCGGGCCGGCGCTGCCCAACATCCCCTGGGAAGAACGCCCGCGTGGCTGCAGTGAACCAGTAGCGGGTTTTAACCCGGTTATCTGGCGTTCGCAAGGCAACCCCATCATCACACGGGAGGCTGTGCCAGGCGCGAACAGCATCTTCAACGGCGCGGTGGTGCCCTTTCAGGGTAAGTTTGCCGGTGTGTTTCGCTGCGATAACACAGCCAGGGAGATGCAGCTTCATGCGGGTATGAGTGCGGACGGCATCCACTGGGAGATAGAAGCGGAGCGGATTCGCTTCCAGTGCGAAGACGAGGAGATCGGCCAGTTCGTTTACGGCTATGACCCCCGGCTGTGCTGGCTGGAGGACAGGTACTATCTCACCTGGTGTAACGGGTATTACGGGCCGACCATTGGCCTGGGCTATACGTATGATTTCAAGACCTTCACCCAGATGGAGAATGCCTTTTTACCCTACAACCGCAACGGCGTGCTGTTTCCGCGCCGGATCAAGGGGAAGTACGCCATGCTGAGCCGCCCCAGTGATCCTGGGCACACGCCCTTTGGGGACATCTTCTATAGCGAAAGCCCGGACCTGATCCACTGGGGGCATCACCGGCATGTCATGTCCCCGCTTGGGGGCTGGCAGGCGACGAAGGTCGGCGCGGGGCCAACGCCTATAGAGACCTCGGAGGGGTGGCTGTTGTTTTACCATGGCGTGCTCACCTCGTGCAATGGGTTCGTTTACAGCTTCGGGGCGGCGCTGTTGGACCTGGAGAAGCCCTGGAAGGTCATTTACAGGACGCGCCCCTATCTCCTCAATCCCAGGGAGACCTACGAGTGCGTGGGGGATGTCCCTAATGTCGTTTTCCCCTGTGCGGCACTGGTTGACCCCCCGACCGGGCGCATGGCCATCTACTATGGCGGGGCAGATACGGTCACCTGCCTGGCGTTTGCCCGGTTTGACGAACTCATGGCGTTTATCCGAGAAAATTCTGTGTAAAGGATGGCTTAACCATTAACACACTTCCCCGTTCCCTCAAGATCCCTGCCGTTGCCTGGTCGCGGGGCATCGGCGTGCCTGTGGAGAAGCCAGGTCGCCCGCGTGTGAGCGATCCCATGATTGACGACGGCCCCTGGGCCGGTGTCCCCCTGGGCGGGCTGGGGGCCGGTTCTATCGGGCGCACCTATCGCGGCGACTTCGCCCGCTGGCACCTGGACATCGGCAGGCATCGCTTTGAAAGCCTGCCCGCCAACCAGTTCTCCCTCTTCGTCGCCCAGGGGGGCAAGACACAGGCGCACGTCCTGGCGCCCCTGCGCCCTGACATCCTGCGCGAATGGAACTGGGATATGCCGGTGGGCGCGGGGACGTACTACGCCCTGTTCCCCAAAGCCTGGTTCGTGTATGACTGGGATGCCCTCCCCCTGCGGCTGGCGCAGAAGCAGTTCTCGCCGATCATCCCCCATAATTACCGCGAGAGCAGTTACCCCGTCGGCGTGTTTGAATGGGTGTTGGAGAACCCCGGGGATACGCCTCTTACGGTTGGGCTGATGTTCACCTGGCAGAACCTGGTGGGGCACGATTGGGGGAAGGACCAGGACGGGGGGAACATCAACACCCTGGTGCGGCAAGATGGCCTGGTGGGGGTCGTGCTGACGCGCCCCGGCGACAGGGGACCTGGGGAGCCCGGTTGGGACGGGTCGTTCGCCATCGTTGCGCCGGAGCAGCTGGGCCTGACGCTGAGCTATCGCACGCGCTTCTCGTTGCAGGATGGCGGCCCCCTGTGGGATGACTTCTGCGCCGACGGCCGGCTGGACAACCGCGATGACCCAACCCCCGCCCGGCCAGGGGAACACATCGGCGCGGCCCTCGCCGTCACCCTGGAATTGGCCCCCGGCGAAGTGAAGACGGTCCCCTTTGCCCTGGCCTGGGATTTCCCTATTATGGAGTTCGGTTCGGGGACGCAATGGTACAGGCGCTATACGCGCTTTTTCGGGACGACGGGGCGCAACGCCTGGGCCATTGCCGCTGATGCCCTCAGGCACTATCCCGCCTGGGAGCGGGCCATTGACGCCTGGCAGCAACCCATCCTGGACGATCCCGCCCGGCCTGCCTGGTACAAGATGGCCCTGTTCAACGAGCTGTACTATCTGGTGGATGGTGGCACCGCCTGGGAGAACGGGCGCGTGGGGGGGAGGCCGCCTGCGCCGGAGGAGATCGGCCACTTTGCCCTCCTGGAGTGTTACGACTACCCCTTCTACAACACCTTTGACGTGGGCTTCTACGCCTCGTTTGCCCTGGCGCTGCTGTGGCCGGAGCTGGAGAAAAGCGTGATCCGCGATTTCGCCGCCGCCGTGCCGCTGGATGACCCCACCCCGATCCGCGTGGGCGCAACGGGGGAGGTCGCTGTACGTAAAAAACCCGGTGCCGTGCCCCACGACCTGGGCACGCCCACAGAAGACCCCTGGCTGCGCCCCAACGCCTACACCTGGCAGGACCCCAACATCTGGAAAGACCTGAACAGCAAGTTCGTGCTGCAGGTGTGGCGCGATGCCGTCCTGTGCAGCGATCCGGGACTCATCCATGAGACCTGGCCGGCCATTGTTCAGGCAATTGACTACCTGCACCAGTTTGATAGAGACGGCGACGGCCTGCCGGAGCACGACGGCGTGCCCGACCAGACCTATGACCAATGGCCGATGAGCGGCGTGAGCGCCTATTGCGGCGGCCTGTGGCTGGCCGCGCTGGAAGCGGCCATAGAGATGGGCAGGCTGGAGGGGGACACGGAGCGTGTGGCCCGCTACGCCGACTGGCTCAGCCGGGGCAAGGCCGCGTTTGAGGCGAAACTGTGGAATGGCTGCACCTATCGCTATGATTCCAGCGGCGGGCCCTCCTCGGAGACTATTATGGCCGATCAGCTCGCCGGGCAGTGGTATGCCGACGCCACCGGCCTGCCGCCGATTGTGCCGGAGGAGCACGCCCACACCGCCCTGCGCACAATTTATAACGCCAATGTCTCCCGCTTCGCCAACGGGCAGATGGGCGCGGTCAACGGGATGCTTCCCAATGGCCAGGTGGATATGTCTAGCGAGCACTCGCAAGAGGTCTGGCCGGGGGTCACCTATGCGCTGGCGGCGCTGATGCTGGGCCGGGGGCTGCGGGAGGAGGGCTGGGCCACTGCCTGGGGCGTGGTGAATGTGATCTACAACCGGGGCTATTGGTTGCGCACGCCAGAAGCCTATGACGTGAACGGTAACTTTCGCGCCAGCATGTACATGCGCCCGCTGAGCATCTGGGCCATTGAGCAGGCGCTGAACAGGACCTGACCCTTCCTTAACCGATTTTGAGAGGGGCTACCGATGCTTGATGGCCCAGTCAAAGCCGATGGTGGGGTCGTCGTAAGGGATACGCTCCTCATCCGGATCGGCTGGCTGGTAGGAGCGGGTGGTGTGGTAGATCAGCAGCACCGGCTTATTGCCCAGGACCTGATAGCCGTGCGCCACACCAGCGGGGATGAGGATGGTGACGGGGTTATCTTCACCAGCGTAGACGACCTGGGTCACGCCGTAAGTGGGCGAATCGGGGCGGCGGTCGTACATCACGATACGGGCCATGCCATCGGCCACGTACCATACGTCATCCTGGTATTTATGCCAGTGGAAGGCTTTGATCACGCCCGGATACGTGCGCGTGATGGTGGTCTGCCCGAAGCGGCTCAACAGGCCATCATCATCGCGCAGGATCTCCCGTAGATACCCCCGGTCATCCACATGCGTGACCAGCTTTTTGATCACCACACCCTGAATGTTTGGCATAACCCCCCCCCAGTCGTCAAGGCTGACACTCCAGCGTAAACGCTGTAGCTTGTACTGACGTTTCAGGCTACATCAGCGATCTTCCCCCATCCACCACAAGGACTTCCCCTGTAATATAATCCGATTTTAGCAGAAAGACCACCGCCTCGGCCACATCCTGGCCGGAGCCGGTGCGTCGCAGCGGCAGCCTGGCGCCATGGGCCTGCCAGCGCGCGTCGGACCAGTCTATGGGCCTGGCCACTGCGCCGGGGGCCACGGCGTTGACGCGGATCGTCGGCGCCAGCGCCAGCGCCAGCACGCGGGTGAGCATGATCACCCCTGCCTTGCTCACGCTGTGGTGCGCGTAGGAGGGCCAGGGCTTCAGCCCGGCCAGGTCGGCGATGTTGATGATGGCTCCACCCTCCGGGCGCGCTCGCATAAGGCGGGCAGCGGCCTGCGCACAGAGAAACGGCCCCTTGAGGTTGATACCCAGCACGCGATCCCAGTCGGCCTCGGTGATGTCCAGCAGGGGCTTGCGCTCCATGATCGCCGCGCTATTGACGAGCACATCCAGGCGGCCAAAGTGCGCCGCGACCTGGGCAAACAGCGCTTGGACATCTGAGGCACGAGATTGGTCGGCCTGAACAGCGATCGCCTCTACGCCCAGCGCCCGGACATCGGCCAGGGTGCGCTGCGCGGCCTCCGCTGAGGTGTGGTAATGGATGACCAGGTGCATCCCCTCCCGCGCCAGACCCAGGGCGATGTCGCGCCCGACGCGATGCGCGGCGCCGGTCACGAGTGCCACCCTGCCCTTTAGCTCCATGGCTTCCCCTGTGTCTCAGAGTCCACAGCGGAGGCGCGCTGCTGCCGCAGCCAGGTCTCAAAGGGCAACTGCTCTGGCAGGGGCCGTCCCTCTTCCAGGCGGCCATCGCCGCGTATGTGGAGGACGCGGACGGACTGCACCAGCAACGTCTGGCCGATCAGCCGGTGGCGGTGGCAGCGATTGGGGTCCTCCTCGGCGCACATGATGGCGACGCGCTTCGCGGCGGCCAGGGCGATCAGGGCCTGGATCGCCTGGCGATAAGCATCTAGCTCGGCCAGGAACGCCGCTGTGACGCGCAGGCCGGGCGGTAGCTCCGGCTGCCGCCCCCCCAGCCGCCCCTCCCACTGGTAGATCATTCCGGCCTCTTCCACATGGCGGCGCAACGTGTCCTTGCGGAACTGCGTGTTGAATCGGCTGTAGGGCATGGAGCGCACATCCACGAGCACCTCAATCTGGTGCTGTTTGAGCAGCGCCAGAAAGCGGGAGATGGGGTGGTTGGAGTGGCCGATGGTGTAAACCGTCACCGGGCCGACGGGCTGGCTCACCTCGTCTTCTTCGCTATCGCTCAGAATGACATGATTCACCCCTGGCTCATTCAGGGCCTGCCCTGCGTTGTCCATAGTTATCTCTCCCGAATGATGTTGCTCAATAAGAACCACACGTTGGCCGGGCGCTCGGCCAGACGGCGCATGAAGTAGGGATACCACTCGCTGCCGTAAGGGACATAGACGCGCACAGTATAGCCCTCGGCGGCCAGGCGCTCTTGCAGGTCACGGCGGATACCGTAGAGCATCTGGAACTCAAACTCATCGGGCCGGATAGCGTGCTCGGCCACGTATTGCCTGGCCCGGTTGATAATCTTCTCGTCATGTGTGGCGATGGCCAGATGGACGCCGTTTTTGCGGGCCTCATCGCTCAACATCATCTCCATAAGCTTCACGTAGTTGGCGTCCACGTCCGCCTTTCTGGGGAAAGCGATGTGCGGCGGCTCTTTATACGCCCCTTTGCACAGCCGCACCCGTGCCCCTTCCTGGATCAGGCGGCGAACGTCGGCCTCACTGCGATAGAGGTAGGCCTGGATGACGACACCGACGTTGTGGTAGTTCTGATGCAGGCGGTGATACAGGTCCAGGGTGCGCTGGGTGTAAGGGGAGCCTTCCATGTCAATGCGCACGAAGGTGTTGTAGCCAGCGGCGCGGGTCAGGATCTGAGCCACGTTTTCGGCGCAGAAGTCATCGCTGATGTCCAGGCCCAGTTGGGTCAATTTGATGGAGACGTGCGACTTGAGGCCGTGCTGGGCGATGCAATCCAGGATGCACAGGTAGTCGTCGCGGGCGCGTTGGGCAGCCTCGCGGCTGACCACATTCTCGCCCAGGTGGTCCAGGGTGGCTAAGATGCCTTTTTCGTTCAAGGCGCGGACAGTGCGGATGGCGTCTTCGGGCGTCTCGCCAGCGACGAAGCGGGCGGCCATGCGCCGGGCGAAACGGAAACGGGTTAGCCAGCGGCGCAGCCAGGTGTTGTGTGAGAGGTAAATAAAGAAGGCTCGGAACATGGGTAGTTGCCTCGGTGAGCAGCAGTTATGGAACCCATGTGCATCATTATACTGTGGTTTATAAGCGGGTCAAAAGTGGGCCGGGGGTACAGTCAGTGCCCGATCTGGCCCACCCAGGTGAGGACAGCGATCAGGGTCAGGAGGAACAGGAACAGAAATATAGGCCAGAGGTCAGGGCGGTGGAGTGGGTCGGCAGGACGCTGGGGAGGGGCCTGGCGGTGGGATGATCCCTGAGGGGGGATCTGCTCCGGTGTAAACAGGTTCTTTTTCTGCCCCATAGCGCCCACCGGGCCGCGCATCACAGCGGCCTATAGGGCAGATTGTGCAAGAAGCGGGCCAGAGGAGTGGCCTGTTTCTTCGCTATCCCCTTCGCTGCGCTCAGGGCTTCGGCTCAGAATGACATTTCTAGTGGCTGCCGGCGATCAGGAGTATGGCGATCAGCAAGAGCGCGAAGAGCAGAAAGGGCCACAGGTCGCCCAGGGTGAGCGCTGGGCGGGGGCGACGTGCCGTGCCGGATGTTGGGCGCGGCGGCCACTCGGCGATGTTGGCAAACTCAAAGCGGATCTTCTTTCCGGTCATGGGGGTACTCCTCTGCTTCTTGTATGCCTATAGGGTGTCCGTATGCGCCTCTGGCCCGGTTGAGGACTGTGCCGCTGGCACCTCTTCCTGCATCAGAGGGGGATCGGCTGCCTCAACGACCGGCTCTCTAATGAGCGGCTGAGGTGTGTCTGGCTCTGCACTGCTCTGTTCGCGGAGGAGCGGCCAGGCAAGCGCCGCCAGGCCCGCACCGAGCGCGATCAGGATCAACACCCAGCCCCAGGTGGCCATGACCCGACCGGCAACACGGTCAAGGACAATGCCAAGCACAACGGCCACAACGAAGACGATCCACAGAGCCTGCTCCGTTTCAAGCGTCCGCTTCATCACTGTAACTTAACTGGAATCTTAAGATCAGCAAGCAGGTTGATGATAGCACGGAATAAAGGTGAGGACAAGTCCGCCTGTATCCCCCCTTGCGGGGGAGGGTTGGGGTGGGGGAAACGCATCTGAGATTAAAACCGAGGCCCCCGGTAGAGGCATTTGCCTCCTGACCGGTGCCGCGCTAGAATGTTTTAGTCTCAGTAGATCACAAAAGTGTCACCCCTTCGCCAGGCTCAGGGCAGGCTCTGAGCCAAAGCCCTGAGCCGAAGCCCTGACCCTGAGCGAAGCGAAGGGGCAGCGAAGGGTCTCCTGAACATACATTGGAGATGCTTCGCTGCGCTGATGCTTCGCTGCGCTGATGCTTCGCTGCGCTGATGCTTCGCTGCGCTGATGCTTCGCTGCGCTCAGCATGACAAACCTGTGATCTGCTGAGTCTCCCCATCAGCCAGAGGAGGCTCATATGAAAGCACACCCTGACGAAACCCTGTACCCGCGCATTTATGAGATTGTGCGTCAGATCCCGCCAGGGCAGGTGGCGACCTACGGCCAGGTCGCGGCCCTGGTGGGCCCGCCCTGCGATGCCCGGCTGGTCGGCTGGGCCATGGCCGCGTTGCCATCAGGGACAGATGTCCCCTGGCAACGGGTGATCAATTCGCAGGGCAAGATCAGCCTGCGCAAATACTCGCGTGGTCACGAATTACAACGGAAGCGGTTGGAGGCCGAAGGGGTGCAGTTTGATGAGCGCCAGCGGATTGATCTGGCGCGGTATGGCTGGGCCGGGCCAGATCCGGCCTGGCTGACTGCGCACGGCTATTCCTTGCTTGAGGCCGACGAGACCCCACAGGGGCCAGAGCAGGCGGAACTGCTCTAGGCGTGCCCCCTCTTTTCCCGCTCAGCGCGGTTGTCCGATCCGCGCTCGTTCCTCGGCCACAATGCGCTCATCCAGCTTCTTGAAGAGGGGCCGGGGCGGGCGCAGGGGCTGACCGGGGGGGAGCTGGCTGGGCTGCCAGCGCAGCGCCAGTTTGCTGCCGTCGTAGGTCAGCGCCAGGTGCTCTTTGCCGCCGGGCTCGCGGATGGTCTCAATGCGTTGTTCCCCCAACGTGTCGCCATCATAGCCCAACATCTCGTGCAGCGCCTGCGTGCTGAAGGGCAAGACCGGGGCGAGCAGCACTTTGAGCGAGTCCACAGCCCGCAGGGTAACGTAAAGCGTGGTCGCTGTGGCGGCGCGGTCGGCCTTGATCTGGGCCCAGGGGGCTTTATAGTCAAAGTAGCGGTTGACCGCGCTGGCCAGGTCCATTGCCTGCGAGAGCGCGGCGCGGAATTTACAGCCGTCGTAAAGCGCGCCGATGGGCGCGAAGGCCGCCTCAATCCGCGCCAGAAGCTCCCGGTCGGCCTCATCCAACTCGCCTGGCTGGGGCACGCGCCGGTCAAAGTGCTTGTAGGCGAAGGTCAGCGCCCGGTTGGCCAGGTTGCCCCAGGTGGCTACCAGCTCATCGTTGTTGCGCCGCAGGAAGTCATCCCAGGCGAAGTCCACATCGCGCGTCTCCGGCATGACGGCGGTCAGGTAATAGCGCAGGGGGTCGGGGTCATAGCGGCTGAGGAAGTCGTTGGCCCAGACGGCCCAGTTGCGGCTGCCGGAGATTTTCTGCCCTTCCAGGTTCATGAACTCGTTGGCGGGCACGTCGTAGGGCAGGTTCAGGCGCTTGTGGGGGTCATCCTCATATAGCCGCTCGCAGCCCATCAGTTCGCCTGGCCAGATGATGGCATGGAAGGGGATGTTGTCCTTGCCGATAAAATACACCGTGCGGGCGCTGGGGTCGTACCACCACGCCTTCCAGGCGTCGGGCTGGCCGTGGTTGAGGCTCCACTCTATGCTGGCGGAGAGGTAGCCGATGACCGCTTCAAACCAGACGTACAGGCACTTGCCCTCCCAGCCCTCCAGGGGCACGGGGATACCCCAGTCAATATCGCGGGTGATGGGCCGGCCTCGCAGGCCCTCGCGTACCTGATTGCGGGCGAAGTTGATCACATTCGGCTTCCAGTGCTCCTTGTCCTCATTGAGCCAGGCCTCAATCTGGGGTGAGAGCCTGGCCAGGTCCAGGAAAAAGTGCTCGGTTTCACGGGGTTCGGGGCGGCTGCCGTCAATCTTGCTGCGCGGGTTAATAAGCTGGACGGCGTCCAGCAGGTTGCCGCAGTTGTCGCACTGGTCGCCGCGCGCATCGGGGTAGCCGCAGATCGGGCAGGTGCCCTCCACGTAGCGGTCGGGCAGGAAGCGGTTGGAGACCGGCGAATACATCACCAGTTGCCTGTCGCGATAGAGGTAGCCGTTATGTAAGAGGCACAGGAACATATCCTGTGCCACCCGGTGGTGGTTCTCGGTGTCGGTATGGGTGAACAGGTCGTAGCTCAGGCCCAGTTTAATGAACGTATCCAGGAAGCTGCGATGGTAGGCTTCAAATACCTCGCGGGGCGGCTTGCCCAGTTGGTCCGCTTTGACGGTGACGGGCGTGCCGTGCGAGTCGGAGCCGGAGACCATGAGCACACGGTTGCCGGCGAGCCGGTGATACCGGGCGTAGATGTCGGCAGGGAGATACGATCCGGCCAGATTGCCGACGTGAATATCTGCGTTGGCGTAGGGCCAGGCGACAGCCACCAGGATGTTCTCAGGCATAACTTCTCCTCTCCTCAGCATATTCCTATTCTATCACAAAAAGGGGGCCATCGGATAAAATCCGACGGCTTCTGGTGTCAAACCCGCAGAGCGGGTTTCCCACGCATAGCCGTCGGTTTCTAACCGACGGCCGCTTTTTATAAAATAAAACCGCCAGCTTGAGGCTGGCGGTGGCCTGTCCTATTCGGCGGACGTCCTGACGCCTGTCCAGGGGCTCAGTCGGCTTTCGCTTCCTGCGCGGCGCGGATCCAGGGGAGCGGGATGCCGCATAGGAACTTGAAAGGCGTATTGCCTGTGTTGACATACTGGTGCTCGGCGTTGGGCGGCACAAAGATCACGTGGCCTGGCCCGACCGGATAGGTCTCGCCATTGATGGTGACTGTGCCCTGGCCCTCCAGGACGAAGTTTTCATGTTCAAACCAATGGGTGTGGTGCGGCGTATGCCCGCCAGGCGCGACCTCAATGACGCGCAGGGCATAATTGGGCGCGCCGTCGTGTTTATCATCAATTACCCAGCGGATGGTGACCCCCGGCGCTTCGTCGCCGAAGGCCTGGGCAGGGACGTCTTCATAATGGCAGACTTTCGCCATGGGAGCCTCCTGATGGAATCGCAAAGGGCGTGGGCCACGTATCGCGCGAAGCTACGCGAAGGGGCAGTCGGATTCCGTCCCTTTCGCGCCTGTCGTAGCCCAAGGTGTATCTTATGTTAAATAATCGCGCAGTTGGCGGCTGCGGCGCGGGTGGCGCAGGCGACGCAGGGCGCGGCCCTCAATCTGGCGGATGCGCTCGCGGGTCAGGCCGAATTTCTGGCCGACCTCTTCCAGCGTGTAGCTGCGACCGTTAGTCAGGCCGAAGCGCAGGCGCAGGATGCGGGCCTCGCGCGGCGTAAGCGTAGCCAGGACCTCTTCCACCTTCTCGCGCAGCAGGTTCTGATGGGCGCTCTGGGTGGGTGTGGGCGTACTCTCGTCTTCAATGAAGCTGCCCAGCTCGGCATCCTCTTCCTCACCCACAGGGCGCTCCAGGGAGAGGGGCTGCCAGGAGACCTTGAGCATCCACTGCACTTTGCGCGGCTCCAGGTCAAGTTCCTCGGCGATCTCCTCTGGGGTGGGTTTGCGCCCGTTCTCCTGCTCAAGCTGGCGGGCGGCCTTGTACAGGCGGCGGATGCGGTCGCTCATGTGCACCGGCACGCGGATGGTGCGGCCCTGGTCGGCGATGGCGCGTGTGATCGTCTGGCGGATCCACCAGGTGGCGTAGGTGCTGAAGCGGAAGCCGCGACGGTAGTCAAACTTCTCCACCGCCTTCATCAGGCCCAGGTTGCCCTCCTGGATCAGGTCCAGGAAAGGTACGCCGCGGCCCATGTATTTCTTGGCGATGCTGACCACCAGGCGTGTGTTGGCCTTGATCAGGTGGTCGCGGGCGGCGCGGCCCTCTTCCACCATGCGCTCCAACTCCTGGCGGAGCTCGCCCTCCGGGGATTCCTTGAGCAGGCGTTGTTGGGCCGTATGGCCGCGCTCAATGAGCTTGGCCAGGTGCACCTCTTCCTCGTTGGTCAGGAGGGGGACGCGGGCCATCTCCTTGAGGTAGAGGCCGACGGTATCGTCGGAGGAGATCGCGCTCAGGTCAAAGTCCTCCTCCTCGCCGTTTTCGTCCTCCTCCTCCTCAAAGCGGAGGGCGTGCTGGCTGCGCTCTTCTTCCGCTTCGGCGCGGTCCTCATAGACATCTACGCCTGCTTCTTGCAAGAGGGCAAGCAGTTCGTCTAATTGGTCAAAGGCTTCCTCGGCCTCAGGGAACGCTTCCAGGATGTCTTCTGTGGTGAGATATCCTTGAATTTCAGCCTTCTCCAGCAGTTCCGCGATGATGTCCACATCCTTGTAGAAATTCGCCATAGATTGCCTGGCCTCCTAATGACCCTGGAGCAGGGTGCTGAGCACCGCCCAACGGGGGTCAATGGTCTCCTTTACACATGTACATGGGCCTTCGTTCCAATTCTGGCCACACTGGGGGCACAACCCTGCGCAGTCCGGCCGGCAGAGCGCGTGCATGGGGATGGACAACAGCACATCCTCCCGGATCAGCGGGCCGAACTCAATGTTTCCGTCTTCCGGGATGACGAGGTCAGAGCCGGAATCGGTAGCGCGATCAGCCGGATAATAGAACAGGTCCTGGATAGTAACCGCGAGGGGGAGAGGGAAGACGGCTAAGCAGCGCACACAATCATAGGCGATCGCAGTCCGCAGTTGTCCCTGGGCCAACAAGCCCTCGTGGGTGCGGGTGAATCGGATTGTGCCTTTGAGAAACTGCAGATGGACATCCTCCGCCAGTCTCAAGTCGCCCTCGTCAATTTCCATCTCACGACTATACCCAGGGGGCTGCTTGAGCAGAAAGCCGACATTTACCCTGAACATGATGTCACTCTGCCATTAAATTAAAACAGAAACATCCCGCGTCTGGTCCGCAGGTTGCTCAAAAGGATCGGGCCTATGGTCCAATACAACGCGCAACTTATGCGAATTCTATCACATAAATGGGGTCAAGTCAAGGGGTTTTGACATAATGATCGGGGGATCACGTTAAAAAACCGCCCAAATGCCGTCTGAAAACAGGCCAATGCGGGGGTTGACGCGCAGCGTCAGAGCCGGTATAATCCTGTGTGACCCTGGGGGATCGTCTAGGGGTAGGACAGCAGACTTTGGATCTGTATGCGGAGGTTCGAATCCTCCTCCCCCAGCCTGGGCTGCAATGTCTTTGTCAAACGTAAGGGCCGCCGATTTGCCATCGGCGGCCCTTTTCAATCCGCTATGCGCCTATGGTTTCACAGCGCAGAGGGAGGCCAGCGAATACTCACATGTAACCAGGAAAGGGTGCTTTACTGAGTCACAGGCCCACGCGCCGGTGGCAGGATGGGCGCCACCTTGGGCGGTCGGCTCTTGGCGAAGGTATTGTCCTGTGATGCGGGCGTTACCGCCTGCCAGATAATATCTGCCTTGCCGTCGCCGTCAATATCCGCCTCTTTGCCCATATAGTTCTCATCCATCACGTAGAGCACCGCATCTTCCGACACTGTGCTCTGGATGCAGCCGATGATCTGGCCGCGAATGAAGAGGAGCGCGGTCTGGGGCTGCTCGTTGCCGAGTGTATAGCCCGCCCAGGGTGCGCCAAGATACGCATCCCGAATCACGGCCTCGGGCATGGCATCGTTATCCAGGTTGCAGGTGAGTGTCGGCACCCCCCGCGTCTCTACCAGGTCAACGTCGCCATCTTTATCCAGGTCAGTGACGCGGAAAGGTGACGAAGGGAACTCCGGGCTGACCCATTGCTGGACCACTTCGTTGTCACCGTCGCCGTCCAGGTCTCCCTTCAGGCTGGCATCGGCCATGACCGGGCCAGCTATCAGCGCCACCAAAAGCAGGCAGCCGACGAGTGAGAAAGTGAGTTGCTTCATTGGGATGTCCTCCTTCCCTTGTGGTGCGTTCCCGGAGGTTGGAGCGCGGCTGGGCAGGCCGTCTCTGGCGGTCGCCGTGGTCAACGGGCGCCGGGCAGGGTCCGGGAAGCTATACAGTTTTCAGAGTGTTGGATACGATGGGGCACACGAACATAGTGTCGCGGTGCCTGAGCACCAGAGGAGCACATCCAATTGCCAAGTTTATTATAAATGAATGCTCAAGAGGAGCAATAGGAAGGCCGTACTACTGGCTGGCGTCCGCCCGGATGCGCAGCAGGCGCATCCCATTGAAGGTCACCAGGAGCGAGGCCCCCATGTCGGCGAAGACCGCCATCCACAGGGTGGCGGCGCCTGCGAGTGCCAGGGTCACGAACAGCGCCTTCACGCCCAGGGAAAAGGCCAGGTTCTGGCGGATGACCCGCTGTGTAGCCCGGCTCAGCGCGATGGTGGTGGCCACCTGGCGCAAGTCGTCGCGCATCAGGGCGATGTCCGCTGTTTCCAGGGCGACATCCGTGCCCGCCACGCCCATGGCGATGCCCACCGTCGCCCGCGCCAGGGCCGGGGCATCGTTAACGCCATCGCCGACCATGCCCACCGCGCCGTGCCTGGCAACCAGGGCCTCAATGGCGCGAACCTTGTCCTCCGGCATCAGGTTGGCGCGGACCTCATCTATGCCGACGGCCTGGGCGATGGCAGCGGCGGTAATGGCGTTGTCGCCGGTGAGGAGGACGGTGCGGATCGGGCCCAGGTGGTGCAGGGCCTGGATCGCGGCGGCGCTTTCGGGCCGGGGCGCGTCGGCGATGGCGATCAGCCCCAATGGCCCGGCCTCATCGCCCACCAGGAGCACACTTTCGCCGTGGCGCTCATGGGCCTCAACCTCGGCCTGGATCTCGGCGGGCAGGGCAAAGCGCTGGGCGAACAGGTCGCGATGGCCAATGTGATAGAGGCTGCCATCTAAGCGCGCCTGTGCGCCGCGCCCCGGCAGCGCGGTGAATTCGCTCACCGGCGGCAGGGCCAGCCCGCGGTGGCGGGCCTCGTGGAGCAGTGCCTGCGCCAGGGGATGTTCCGAGGGCTGCTCCAGCGCCGCCGCCAGGGCCAATAGACCCGTTTCCGTCAAGGCGCCATCGCTGCGATCAAAAACGACCGTGTGCACCACCTGCGGCTGGCCCTGGGTCAGCGTGCCGGTCTTGTCAAAGGCGATAGCGTTCAAGCCCGCGGCGGCCTCCAGGTAGGCTCCCCCTTTGATGAGGATACCCAGCCGCGCCGCGCGCGCAATCGCCGCCACGATAGAGACCGGCGTGGAGATGACCAGGGCGCAGGGGCAGGCAATGACGAGGAGGACGAGCGCACGATACAGCCAGGCCAGCGGGTCGGCCTGGAAGAGGAGCGGTGGGATGAGGGCCAGTGCCGCTGCGCCAGCCACAACCGCAGGCGTGTAAATGCGGGCGAAGCGGTCCACGAATTGCTGGGCGCGCCCGCGTCGCGATTCGGCCTCCTCCACCAGGGCAACGATCCGCGCCAGTGTGCTCTCGCTGGCCCGCTTCGTCACCTGGACCTCCAGGCTGCCCCGGCCATTGATGGAGCCGGCGTAAAGTTGCGCGCCCGGACCGACCTCAACGGGGAGGGATTCACCGGTGATGGGCGACTGGTCCACAGCCGAATGGCCAGCCAGGACGATACCGTCGGCGGGCAGGCGCTCGCCGGGGGCAATACGGATGCGGTCGCCAGGCTGAAGCTGATCGACGGGCACACGGCGCTCATAGCCCTCTTCCAGCCGCACGGCCTCGGCGGGCGAGAGCGCCATCAGTGCGCGGATGCCGGCGCGGGCGCGGTCCATGGTGAAGGCCTCCAGGGCCTCGCCCAGCGCGAAGAGTGTGATTACCGCCGCTGCCTCGGCCCACTCATCAATGGCCAGAGCGCCGATCACGGCTAGGCTCATCAGGACGTTCATGTCCAGGCCGTGCCTGTTGCGCAGGGCGGCCCAGCCCGCGCGGGCGGGATAGAAGCCACCAGCGAGAACGGCCAGCAGGTAGGCAGCACGGGAGATGAGGTCTGCGCCGGGCGCCAGGCTCAGCCCCGTGCCTGCAATAAACGCGAGCGCGGCGATGAGCGCCAGGCGGGCGCGGCGCTCGGAGAGGAAGAAGTGGGCCAGGGCCTGCGCCCCACGCCGTTCTGGCACGGGCTGCGGGCCGGGTCGGGCTTCGGCCACATCGTAACCTATCTTGCGGATAGTGGTCACGATCTGGTCAAGCGTCACCGCCTCCGGCTGATACGTCAGGCGCATCTTGCCCAGGGCAAAATCCACCCGGACGCCCTGGACGCCGTCCAGGGCACCCACGCCCTTCTCCAGTGTCACGGCGCAGTCGTTGCAATCCATGCCGGTGATGTCCAGTGTGGTTTCCATCAGCCTCATAAGACGGATCGTCCTTCGCCCTCAGTCCTCGGTCACGTGCTCCAGGCCGCGCTGGAACAGGTCGGAGATATGTTCATCGTCCAGGGCGTAAAAGATGCGGCGGCCAGCGCGGCGCAGGCGCACCAGGCGCATCTGGCGCAGGCCACGCAACTGGTGCGACACAGCAGAGGGGCTTAGCCCCAACTGCCCGGCCAACTCGCTGACGCATAGCTCGCCCCGGAGCAGCACGCTGAGCAGGCGCACGCGCGTGGGGTCGCTGAGCGCCTTAAACAGCTCGGCCAGCCGCGTCGCGATGGCCCCATCCAGTGGTGTCGTCGGTTCTGTGTGATTTGACATGAATTTTGGGGCGCACGGCCACGCCCCTACCCTCACCCCGGCCCCCACCCCGTACCGGGCTTCAGCCCAGTTAGGCGGGGGAGTATTTCTCTTGAATATATGAACAACTATTCACATATTATCATGGGATCGGCGCGCTGTCAAGCCCGCCGGAGGGTAGGGTGCATTCCATATCTGGGGCGAGTTTGTCACCCTGAGCGCAGCGAAGGGTCTCTGAGGTGCGAACTAGAGATTCTTCGCTTCCCCTTCCCCTTCGCTGCTCCTTCGCTACGCTCAGGATGACATTGCTCAGGGCTTTGGCTCAGAATGACAGTCTGAAGGCGGCTGCCCCCAATGTGGAATGCACCCGGAGGGTAGAATCTTGTATCCAACCCGCTACACGGGTTTCTCTGAAGAAGGGTTTTTCCCTCCCCCTGGATGGGGGAGGGGCAGGGAAAGAACGCCCCACCGTTTACGGTGGGGTATGCCCCCCACCCCAGCCCTCCCCCACCCAGTACCAGGCTTCAGCCTGGTTGGGAGGGAGCGACTTGCCTCCTCCAGGCGCGCCCATTCCCCTTCGCTGCCCCTTCCCCTTCGCTACGCTCAGGGTCAGGGCAAGCCTGCCGTCGCAGGGCTGTCCCCAATGTGGAGGCAGCCTGTGGCCGGGTCAACGGGCAGGTCGCACGCGCGACTGCCCGTGCAGCCGCCCCCAGGCGAGGATTATCCCCATCCCGATCAGCGAGGCCACCAGGCCGGTGAGGCCGGCCTCCGGGCCGAAGGCGCCGCCGGTGAAGATGTCTGGGCCGTTCTCAACCTGCCGGATCAACGTCAGAGCCTCGGTGCCGCTCACCGGGAAGCCCAGGATCGTGCCCTGAAAGAAATTCCAGCCGAAGTGCAGGCCAATCGGCAGCCAGAGGCGGCGTGTGACGACGTAGCCCAGGGCCAGGAATACCCCTGCAATGATGAGATTCAGCGTTGACACCCAACTGGCGTTGGGGTTGGAGATGTGCAGCAGGCCGAAGAGGACCGAGGAGATCAGCACGGCCAGCCTCAGGGGGAGGCCCTCGGCCAGGGTTTGCAGAATATAACCCCGCACCATGAGTTCCTCGGTGAAGGCCACGGCGATGTAGAGGCCCAGCCCCAGCGCCAGGGCCCTGGCGGCGTTGAGGAGGCCCTCCTGCCAGGCGAAACCCACGATCTGCACCCAGCCCAGGCCCGCTTCCAGGGCGAAGATGGCGAGCATCAGTCCGGCGCCCAGGGCCACGCCGAAGAGCATCTCCGATCCCCAGCCCGGTGGGCGATGGAACCCCAGGTCGGCGAAGGCGGCTTGGCTCAGGAAGCGTTGCGCCAGCCAGGTCGCCAGCCAGATGCCAGGGTAGGAGAGGGCGGTGGCGAACAGCGTGGGTAAAGCAGCACCCCCTGGCAGGGCGAATATAGCGCAGAGCGTGATCGGCAGCCCGATCGCCAGGCTACAGACGAGGATGAGGATGGCGTAAATCAGGAGGCGCCAGCCCGACCGCAGTCGCCCCTCGTGCAGGAAGAGGCGCCGAAGTCTGCCTGATGAGGTCTGTGTCGTTTCTGCCATGTGTCTTTGTCTCCAGGGAGGATTTTAGCCCGATCGGCCCGCCAAAGCCATTGGTTCAATGCTTTCTTGCCCCCCACCCCGACTGCCGTCGGTTAGAAACCGACGGCTACGTCTGGGAAACCCGCTTTGCGGGTTTGATACCAGAAGCCGTCGGATTCTATCCGACGGCTTGACTGGAAGAGTTGCGTAAAAGGGACATGTGATAGTAAGATCAAGCGCGACCGCGTGGAATCACTTAAAGACGCAGGGAGAATAGCAACATGCAAACAGAAATCCTATACCGCCCATCCTATTCGCTGGTGCGGGTGAAGCTTGAACCGAATGAGAGCATCCGCGTGGAGGCTGGCTCCATGGTGGGCATGTCGGCGGGCATGACGCTGGAGACGAAAGCCCAGGGTGGACTCCTGGCGTCGCTGGCCCGCAGCGTGGTGGGCGGTGAGAGCTTCTTTGTGAACACTTATACCGCCCCGGCAACGGGCGGCGAGGTCTTGCTGGCGCCGGCGTTGCCCGGTGACCAGTTCACCGTGCAACTGAATGGCGAGACGCTCCTGGTCCAGTCGGGGGCGTTTGTGGCCTCGTCAAGCGGCATTAACCTGGACACTAAATGGGGTGGGGCCAGGACCTTCTTTGCCAGCGAGGGCCTGATCCTGCTTCGGGCCACCGGCTACGGCACGCTCATCCTGTCCAGCTACGGCGCCATCCACCAGATGGAACTGGGGCCGGGTGAGCGCTACACCGTAGATACGGGCCATCTGGTGGCCTTCTCTGAGGGAATTGGGTTCAGTGTGCGGCGGATCGGGGGCATCAAGTCCACATTGTTCAGCGGCGAGGGCCTGGTGGTGGACCTGACCGGCCCGGGGCGCCTGCTGATGCAGACCCGCAGTGAGGATGCCTTCCTGTCCTGGCTCATCCCCAGGATCCCCAAGCGCAGTAATGACTAGACGGAGGACGCATAGAAGCAGTAGTCAGTAGCCAGTAGTCCGCAGTCAGACAATCTGACGTCTGACATCTGGCATCTGACTACTGATTACTGACTACTGACTACTGATAATTTCGTCCCCCGTCTTTTGGCCAGGTGGAACTTTGGCCTAGCGCCCGGCGTCTTCCATGTGGATTATAGAATTCTCTTAGGAGGTTCCCCCTATGAACCACCGAGCCTCTCGGCCTTTCCGCCATAGGTTGTTGGCGTTCACGCACCTTGCCCTGGTGATGGCGTTTGTGTTGACGGCCTGTCAGCCGCAGCCGACGCCCACGCCGACAGAGATACCGGCGCCAACGGCGACGCCCCTGCCGCCGGTACTGGTGGAGCGCTCGCCCGCGCGCGGTGAGGAGCTGCCGCCCGATGGCGCGCTCCAGTTGGTCTTTGACCAGCCCATGAATCGCGCTTCGGTGGAAGCCGCGTTTGAAGTCTCGCCGCCGGTGAAAGGGACGTTCTCCTGGCCCGACGATAGGACCGTCCAGTTCAAGCCCAGTCAGCCGCTTGACCGCGATAAGGTCTATGTCGCTACGGTCAAGACGGACGCCAGGAGCGCTGCCGGGCTATCGCTTACCGCGCCTTTGCGTTTCAAGTTCGCTACGGTGGGCTTCCTGGAAGTCGCCCAGGTCATCCCTGCGCCCAACACGCGCGAGGTGGAGACAGACGCGACGATCACCGTGATCTTCAACCGGCCGGTCGTGCCGCTGACCGGCATCGCCGGGCAATCCAGTTTGCCTCAGCCGCTCACCATTGAGCCGGAAACACCTGGCCGGGGCGAGTGGCTGAATACCTCCATCTATGTCTTCCGCCCTGACCCGGCGCTTAAGGCCTCAACCACTTACACGGTTCGGGTCGCCGCCGGGCTGAGGGATGTCACTGGCGGGGTGCTCTCGGAGGAGTATCGCTGGTCGTTCACCACAGTTGCGCCCTCGGTCTTGTTCACCGATCCCGGCGACGGTCAAAAGGACGTGCCGCTCACGCGCCCGATCAGCGTGACCTTCAACCAGCGCATGGACCACGCCAGCGTGGAGGCGGCCTTCAGCCTGACGGACGCGAATGGCACGCGCGTGCCCGGCACATTCAAATGGTTCGCCGGGAGTGAAGTTCCGCCGCGCTACGATCCGGTGAGGGGGCAGGAGAAGCCTGTGCCGCCTTCCGCCGAGGTGGTGGAGTTCACGCCACGCGAACGGCTGGCGCTGGACATGAGCTACACCGTCAGGATTGAGGGCAGCGCCCGGACGGTTGAAGGGTCGGGCAGCCTGGGCCGGGCGGTTGAGTGGAGCTTCCACACAGTGAAAGCGCCCGCCGTCCTGCGCACGGAGCCGAGAGATGGGGAGACACGGGCGGAGATGGGGCACTTTACCATCTATTTCGCCAGCCCGATGGACGTGCGCACGATTGAGCGCAACCTGACGATCGCGCCCAAGCCAACCGAGGTGTATACATACTACAACGAGTTTGAGAACAGCTTCACGATCAATTTCCCGCCGCAGCCCTCAACCGCTTTTGAGGTGCGTATTGGCGCGGGTATGGCCGACCCCTATGGCAATACACTCGGCCAGGACAGGGTGGTGCGCTTCACCACGCGCCCCTACGCGCCTGCAGCTTACCTCAACGTCCCCGGCATAATCGGCAGCTATAGCGCCTATACGCCGACGGTCGTGTACGCTGTCCACCTGAACGTGACGCGGCTGGACTTTGAGCTGTACCGGCTGGACCTGGCGACGTTCGGCAGCCTGACCGGCCCAAGCGGGTACGACAACCTGAACAACTTCCGTCCGGCGGCGGGCGACCGCCTTCGCGCCTGGTCCGTGCCGGTGAGTGCGCCGCAGAATGAGAGCGGGCTGGTCCGCGTGAATCTGGCCGAGACGCCGGATGGCAGGCTGGCGCCGGGCCTATACTACCTGCAAGTGACCGCGCCGGAGCCGCGGGCGGTGGAGCCGAAGCCTTTCTATCAGGTCTCGCGCCACCTGCTGGTCGTCTCCGGCGTCAACCTGACAGTCAAGACGGGCCTGCGCGAAGCGCTCGTCTGGGCCACCGACATGCAAAGCGGCCAGCCCGTGCCCGGCCTGCCGGTCAGGTTCTATGACCAGAACCTGGGGCAGATGGCGGAAGCCACGACCGATCAGGACGGCGTGGCTCAGTTCTCCTTCACTGAACCCATTTACTTGTGGGAGCCACACTACGCGGTCGTGCAGACGGCCAGCAGTGGGCCGACGAGCTTCGCGCTGACTATAGACCAGTGGTCCGACGGCATCGCGCCCTGGGACTGGAACCTGCCCACCCAGTGGGAGGACCGGCCCTATCAGGTCTATCTGTACACCGATAAGCCCATCTACCGCCCCGGCCAGACGGTGCACTTCAAGGGCATCGTCCGCGCCAACGACGACGCCCGCTACAGCCTGCCGACCGGCCTGAACACATTGCCGATCACCATCCAGGACTGGGAGGGCAAGCAGGTGTATAGTCGGACGCTGCCGATCAGCCCGCAGGGCACGTTTTATGATGACTTCAAGCTGTCGGAAGGCGCGGGCCTGGGCTATTACAGCATCAATACGGTCATCCGGCTGCCCAGGGTTGGCCCGTATCCGCCGGAGATGTATTTCGGTGTCGGCTTCCAGGTGGCGCAGTACCGCCGCCCGGAGTTCCAGGTCAAGGTGATCGCGGACAGGGCGCAGGTGCTTCAGGGCGAGGACATTAACGTCAGCGCGGAAGCGACCTACTTCTTCGGCGCGCCTGTGGCCGACGCCGCGCTCACCTGGCGCGTCTTCTCCCTGGAGCACTTCTTCACCTGGGAGGGGCCGGGCTACTACGACTTTACCGACTACGATTTCACCGTAGAGCAGGAGCGCGGCCCGTTCTTCGGCGGCGTGGGTGAGCTGATCGCCGAAGGCCAGGGGCGCACCGACGCCCAGGGCCGCTTCACCTTCCGCGTGCCCGCCGGCCTGGGCACGAAGACGGCCAGCCAGCGCTTCACCATTGAGGTGACGGTGACCGATGAGAGCGCCCAGGCGGTGAGCGGGCGCACGGCGGTGACTGTGCATAAGGGCGAGTTCTACATCGGTCTGCGCCCGCAGAGCTACATCGGCCAGGCCAACCGCGCCCAGGTGGTGGACATCATCACAGTGGACTGGGACCAGCGCCCCTACGGCCAGGTGGACCTGACCGTGATCGCCTACGAGCACAAGTGGTTCAGCGTGCAGCAGCAGGATGCGTTCGGCAACGTCCAGTGGACCTGGACAGTGGAGGACACGCCGGTGTACACGACCACGGTGACAACCGAGCAGGGGGGCATCGCCCAGGTCCGCTATGTCCCGCCGCGGGGCGGCACATATAAGATCCTGGCCACCGGGCGCGACAGTCAGGGCCACGAAGTGCGCGCCTCCACCTACCAGTGGGTCACCAGCGGTGAATACGTCGCCTGGCGCATGGAGAACAACGACCGCATTGAGCTGCGCCCCGACCGCCGGAGTTACCGGCCCGGCGATACCGCCGAGATCCTCATCCCTTCGCCCTACCAGGGCGAGACGACAGCGCTCCTGACGATTGAGCGCGGGCGCATCCTGGAACGGCGGCTGATCACGCTCAGGAGCAACAGCGAGGTGCTGCGCCTGCCCATCACCGCCGACTACGCGCCCAATGTGTTCGTCTCGGTGGTCATCGTCAAGGGGGTGGATGCGACCAACCCGACGGCGTCCTTCAAGATCGGCTACGCCCAGCTCAAGGTCTCGCCGGAACAGCAGGAGCTGAAAGTCACGCTTACGCCGGATAAGGCCCGCCTCGGCCCGCGCGACACGGTGACCTACGATGTGCGGGTGACCGACTACAGCGGCAAGCCCGTCCAGGCGGAGTTCTCCTTCGCCCTGGTGGACCTGTCGGTGCTGTCGCTGGCCGAGCCGAACGCGCCGCCGCTGGTGGACGCCTTCTACGGCCCGCAGGGGCTGGGCATCCGTACCGCCTCTGGTCTGACCATCGCCGTGGACCGCTACAACGTGCGCGCGGCGCGGGGCTTCAAGGGCGGCGGTGGCGGTGGCGCTGAGGCCGGCGCGTTTGAGATCCGCCAGGAGTTCCCCGATACGGCTTACTGGAACCCGGCAGTCATGACCGACGCCAATGGCCAGGCCCAGGTGCAGATCACCCTGCCCGACACCTTGACGACATGGCGGCTGGATGTGCGCGGCGCGACCGCCGCAACCACCCTGGTTGGTCAGGCGACGGTGGACATCGTGACCACAAAGGACCTGCTCATCCGCCCGGTGACGCCGCGCTTCTTCGTCGTCGGCGATCAGGCGCGGCTGGGGGCCATTGTCAACAACAACGCCGACCGTGCCATTGACGCCGAGGTGGACCTGATCGCGCGGGGTGTTGAGCTTGCGGGGCCCTCGTTGCAGAAGGTCACCGTCCCGGCGCGCGGCCAGGCGCTGGTCACCTGGCAGGTCACGGTACCTGATGTGGACTCGGTGGACCTGACCTTCACGGTGCGCGGCGGCGGGCTATCGGATGCCTCCAAGCCGCCGCTGGGCCAGCCGCCGGATCAGCTTCTGCCCGTGTACAGGTACAGCGCACCGGAGACGGTGGGCACGGCGGGCGAGGTGGACACCGCAGGCGACCGCACCGAGGCGATTGTCCTGCCGCGCAAGGTGGACCCGACACAGGGGCACCTGAGTATTGAGATCGCCCCCTCGCTGGCGGCGGCGACACGGGATGGTCTGACCTACCTGGAGCATTACCCCTACGAGTGCACCGAGCAAACGGTGTCGCGCTTCCTGCCCAACGTGGTCACCTACCGCGCGCTCAAGCAGTTGAACCTCCACAACCCGGAGCTGGAAGCGCGCCTGCCCGCGCTGGTCAACGAGGGCCTGCAGCGGCTGTACAGCCAGCAACACGTGGACGGCGGTTGGGGCTGGTGGCTGAACGATCAGTCCAATCCTACGGTCACGTCCTACGTCCTGCTGGGCCTGGTGAAAGCGCGTGAAGCCGGTTTTGACGTCAGCGCCGACGTGATTGACCGCGCTGTCAGCTACCTGCGCCCGCGCCTCCTGCCCACCCGGCTGCTCTTGTCGCCTTCCGATGCCAACCGCCAGGCGTACATCCTGTATGTCCTGGCCGAGGCGGGGCAGGGGGACATCAGCGCGACGGTGAATCTGTATGAGAGCCGCCAGAAGCTGGACTATTATGGCCGGGCGCTGCTGGCGCTGGCGCTCAAGCTGAACGAGTCCGACGAGAGCCGTATCCAGACGCTGCTCTCCGACTTGCAAAACGGCGCCATCGCCAGCGCGACGGGGATGCACTGGGAGGAGACGGCCACCGACTACTGGAACTGGAACACGGATACGCGCTCCACGGCGATCATCCTGGACGCCTTCGCCCGGCTGGACCCGGAGAACAACCTGAACCCGAACATCGTGCGCTGGCTCATGGTGGCGCGTCGCGCGGGCCACTGGGAGACGACGCAGGAGACCGCCTGGGCTATCCTCGGCCTGACCGACTGGATGGTGGCGACCGGCGAACTCCAGGCGAACTACACCTACCGCGTGGTGCTGAACGGGAGCGAGATCACGCGCGGCAGCGCCACCGCCGACAACCTGGACGAGCCGGTGCGGCTGCGGATCGCCATCAAGGACCTGATCCTGGATCAGGCCAACCACCTGACCTTCCAGCGCGACGCCGGGCCGGGCCGCCTGTACTACACCGCCCACCTGCAAACCTACCTGCCGGTGGAGGAAGTGCGGGCACTGAGCCGGGGCGTGATCGTCGGGCGGCAGTACCGCCTGGTGACGGATGAATGCCGCAAGAACCCGGACGTGCCCTGCCCGACGGTGACCAGCGCCAGCCTGGGCGATGAGATCCAGGTGCGCCTGACCATCGTGGCGCCTCGCGACCTGTACTACGTCGTGGTGGAGGACCCCCTGCCCGCAGGCGCCGAGGCGATTGACACCAGCCTGCTCACCACGAGCGCCGTGGGCCAGCCGCCGGAGCTGGCGCGGGTGGTGCCGGGCTACGGGCCGGGCTGGGGCTGGTGGTGGTTCAGCCACAGTGAGCTGCGCGACGAGAAGGTCGTCCTGTTCGCCACGCGCCTGCCCGCCGGGACGTATGAGTACACCTACACCATGCGGGCGACGCTGCCCGGCCAGTTCAAGGTCATGCCCACGACCGCGTATGAGTTCTACTTCCCGGAGGTGTTCGGGCGCTCGGACGGGATGTTGTTCCCGATTGAGGAGAGGTAGATGCTCCCATCTTGGGTGAGGGAGAGTTCCGGGAGTTCCCTCCCCCTTGACGGGGGAGGGGCAGGGAGGGGGTGATTAGCCCCCCACCTCAACCCTCCCCCACCCAGTACCGGGCACCCAGTACCGGGCTTCAGCCCGGTTGGGAGGGAGTATCAGGACAGGGCCGATCGCCAGTTAAAATTTCATCCTTCGGATTGGAGATAACAACTGACCGCTGACCGCTGACTGCTCACTAGCCCTTCTTTACCTGCTCCTTGGGGTCGGCTTCGCCCTGTGGCTGCGGCGGGCAGGCGACCGTTGGGAGGCCGGGCCATTGGCGCCTGTGCGCTGGGGCTGGCGGCGCGAATTGCCGCTGGTCGTCCTGGTCCTCGCGCTGGCCGGGTTCACCCGCTTCTACCGTATCGGCGACATCCCCTACGGCATTGAGGGCGACGAGGCCAAATGGACGGTGGAGGCGGCGACGCTGGCCGTAGATGGGCAGAAGGTCCTGGACGCCGGGTATCACAGCTTCTGGCTGCCGGTCAGCTTCGCCCTGCAGGCGCCTTTTCATCACCTGCTCGGCCCCGGCATCCGGGCCGCGCGCATCGCGGTGGCCTGCCTCAGCCTGCTGGCGACGGCAGTCTTTTACTGGCTGGTGCGCCAGGTAGTCAACACCCCGGTCGCGCTCATCGCCACGTTCCTGCTGGCGGTGTCGGTGGTGGATGTCAGCGCCAGCCGTCTGGCCCTGGTGGAGGCCCATGTCAAGCTATGGGCGATCCTGGCGCCGGCGTTGGCGCTGGCGGCCTGGCAACGGCGGAGCACACTGCTCTTCCTGGCCTGCGGCGGCGTGCTGGCGCTGGGCCTGCTCACCTATGAGACGTTCGCGCCGCTGGTGGGCGTGGTGCTGGTATTCGCCGGGGCGAAAGCCTGGGGTGAGCGGGCCGATTGGCGGCGTTGGGCGGAGCACCTCTCCGCGCTGCTCCTGCCGCTCATCCTGGTCGCGCCGCGCTTCATTACATACCTCCAGGGGCGCGCCGAGTATTACGCGCTGCCACGGCGTGGGCTGGCCGATCCGCCGCTCGTCGGGCTGGCGCGGGGGCTGGCCGAAGTGCTGTACAACTTCTACCGACAGACGACCGGCGACTTCCTGATCGTCCAGTCCGGGCCGATCATCAGCCCTGTGCTCGTGCCGCTCCTGGTCATCGGGCTGGCCTATGCCCTGGGCCACATCCGCCGCCGCAACTACCTGCTGCCCGTTGCCTGGTTCCTGCTCGTCCTGCTGCCCGTGCCGGTGCTGCTGAGGGCACCCTACGTGCGCATTCTGTATCCGGGCCTGCCCGCCATCTATAGCCTGGTTGCCATGGCGTTATGGGGGTTGACCTGGGAACTCGGACGACGGGCGATGAAGGACGGAGAATGGGGGACGGAAGACGGATCGGCCTCCGTCCTCCATCCTTTGTCCTCTGTCATACTCGTGCTGGCTCTGGCCGCCCTGGGCCTCTACGATTGGAATACCTACCTGCACGAGGTCCAGGACCCGCCTGAACGTCAGGCGCGGCGCGAGCTGGCCGACCTGGTTGGTGAGAGCGCACGCGCTGGCGAAGTGATCTACGGGCCGTATTATTCGGAAATTGAGGACACGCTCTATGCGGAGGGGGCGCTTTTGCGCTTCATTGTGCGCAGCCAGGCCGGGCCGGATGCGCCCGACCGGTTGTTGCGCCTCCTGCCTTTTGAGGCCGCGCTGGCCGATCTCTCGGTTCGGGGGGCGCGGGCTGGGCCTGTGGTTGTCCTCCACGACACATTTACGCCTTTCCATACGGCGGAACGGCAGGCATTCGCCGCCACGTTGGAACGCTGTTACCCCGGCGTGGAGCGAGCCGCCGGTCGCTTCTTCGCCGTTTATCGCCTGCGGACCACGGCGTTAGCCACACCCGCCTGTGGGGGCGCCCGCATCACCTGGTTGACGCCGCAGGGGGTTGCGTTCCTGGCGGGCCGGCCTGCTCAACTGAGCTGGCAGGTGGAGGGCCGGGCGCCGACGACGGCCCGGGTTGTGTGCGAACGGCTGCTGCCCGGTGTGGTGCGCCTGGAGGCCGAGGATTTTGTCAAGCTGGGGGGCTGGATGGACGAGACGCGCAACGCGTCCGGTTACGGTGGCCGGGCCTTTGTGGTGGACGATGTGAGCGCGCAGGCTGTGTTCACCGCGACGATTGAGGAAGCGGGGGAGTATCATGTCTGGGTACGCTGGTACCGGCCCGCGTCCGGCGGCCCGGCGGCGATGCTGGGCATCGGTGACCGTATGTTGCCCTTTGGCGCTGCGGAGGAGATAGGGCGGTGGGTGTGGGAGCCATTGGGCAGCCTCTCTCTGCCCGCAGGGCCGCTTGTCCTGGCGCTGAGCCGGGAGACGCCTCCTGGCCAACCCTATGTGCCGCTCCTGGTAGATGCGCTGCTCCTCGCCCGCGACCCGGCTTTCAACCCGGCGCACCAGGAGGAGTGGGTGGGAGTGGCCGACAGCGGCGAGCAACCGGTGGGCCCGGAGGCGTCCTATACGTATGTGTTTACCGGTGGGCCGGGTGCCTATCGCTGCCGCGTGCGGGCCTTCGCCGGCGATTGGCTGGTGGATAGCCGGGGGCAACGTGGGGCGGGATCGGACTGGCTTTACTTCTCAATACGGTAAGGTGGGTCAATAATGATCTCGCCGTTGTGTTCGCGCTGCTCGTTGGTGACGCGCCAGGTGGCCGTCCCGGCCTCCATCTCGCTCAGGTGCTGCTGGACGATGGCCTGAGGCGCGAGCAGGATGAATAGCCGGAGGCCCAGCAGGAGGATGCCCAGGTCGTCAAGCTGACCCAGGCCGGGCAGCAGGTCGGGGACGAAATCCACCGGGAAAAGCGTGTACAGGAGCGTCGCCGGTGGGATGAGTTTGAGCACCAGCGGGACGCGCCGGTCCAGGAGCAGCCGCCAGGCCAGACGGACATCGCGGAGGATGCTGCCCAGAAAGCCGGGGTGGGTCTGCGATGTGTCCATCGTCTGCTCTCCTGACAGTTCTGAAGCTATCAGGGACAATTATACGGGGTCTGGACAGGCCTGGCAAGTCCGCCGGGGGATAAATCCCTTCGGCACCTTGTATCCAACCCGCCACGCGGGTTTCCCAGAAGCGGGTTTTTCCCTCCCCCCGGATGGGGGAGGGGCAGGGAGAGGACGCCTCACCGTTTACGGTGGGGTATGCCCCCCACCCCAGCCCTCCCCCACCCAGTACCAGGCTTCAGCCTGATTGGGAGGGGCTTCGCTGCGCTCAGGGCTTCGGCTCATACGCTCAGGGCAGCCTTCCGTCGCAGGGCCGCCCACAATGTGGGATGCACCCGGCTTATCTCACCACGAGGGGCAGAAGCGCGTGATGATCCGGCACCACCACGCTCACGTCAACCTGGTTATCGGACTCGTTCGTCTCCGCGATCCAGTTATCCGGGTCAACGCGGATGTGGCCGGTGTGGATGCCGGTGGGCAGATTGGGCCAGAGCAGGGTGACGATGTTAAATTCCCCGCAGCCGGGCACAAGCTGCGTGGTCTGGCTTGTCACCGCTGTCCAGTTCTGGTCATACAGTGTCACGATAAAGCTGTTTGTTACGGTATAATTCCCGTTGTTTACAATCTCCACCTGGACTGTTGCTGTGACTGGCGGATCCCCCGGAAATACGCTGCTACTCGGATTGTAGGGCATAAGATTCACACTGGGTGTCAGCCCTACCGTGGTGGTGATCCAGGGAGAGAGCCCATGAGTGCCTGTGACCCAGCTATAGCCAAGGGGTCGGATGACAGGGAGTGGCTGAGTGGGCGGTTGGGGCGGGTTAAATAGCGCCCCCCCATATTGCCAGGGGTCATGGGCCAGGCTGAACCACATGACGCGCTGGACAAGGCGGTTGTTGTCGCGTGGATAGCCAATGTTGGGATCAATAGACTCAGGGCCCAGAAAGTATTGGAAGGTGTTCCACATGAAGTTCGTCACCGAAATGGTTCCGAAGAACGGGTCAATGTCTTCTGGGAACAGAATGCCGTATTCCGTAATGTACAGGGGCTTATCGCGCTCACCTTTCTCGGCCATCCATTGGCGGAAGTCGCGAATACGTGAAGTAAAGATCTGCATGTTATCCTGGTCTCTGGGGCTATAGACCGTACCGGTGTTCACGTTCTCCATACAGGGCGGGATAAATGCGCCCCACCACCCATAGCGTTCCTCGGTGAGGATATAGCTGTGAATGCTCCAGAAGTCCGCGGGCAGTCGCTGGCCATAAGAGATCTGGTAGGTATTCCAAATCCTATTGAGGTACTCCATGCGCAGTGGTGTAGGCTGGGTCACGCTGCCTACGCCCACCCGTGCTGATGGACTGATACTCTTAATAAAAGTGTACATATCATGGTACATGCTGGCATAGACTGGCGCACACAGGTTCTCATGGTAGATGTTATCCGGCTCATTGCCGATGATGTACAGGTCATTTGGCCGGGCGCGCACGAGGGCTTCCAGGGTTGCCCAGGTTGGTGGTTCCACGAGTTGATAGTAAGGGGGTGAAGCTATAGACCGTACACGCACATTCTGGACATATTGGATGCCGGCAGGCTCCTGTGGATTGGGGTTGACGGTCCAGTCCATATACCAGCTCAGGTTGAAGGCACTGAGCCCATAAGGCTGCAGGTCAACGTAAAGGTTCAGATCGTAGGACCCGGCGGAGGCGCCGAGGCGGCAGTTGGGGAATTGATTAGGCATAGCGCGCTTTGCGGTCAAGGGGAGGTAAACACTTGAGCTCGTCTGGGGTGCTGGACCGGCCAACAAGGCTACCCCTCCGACCAGCATTAAGCCGCTCACGCCTAAGATGACACTGCACAGTACAAGCCGGTTAAGTCTGATGTTCAACATCTCTGACCCCACAGGGTGGATGTGCTAGAACAGGCTGAGTTGTTCTGGTGCCTCCGGTGGCTCCGCGCCTGTGTCCTGCCTGGCCTGAACAATGATCTGCGGCAGCTTGCGGAAATCATCTTCCACTTCACGTTTGAGCGCCGGCTGGTGCAAGGCCGCCGCCGGGTGGTACATGGCCACCACCCATTGGCCGCCGACCCGCTTTGCCTGGCCGTGGATGGCCGAAATCTTCGCACCGGGCAGATAGCGGGCCATGGAGTACCGCCCTAAGGTCACGATCACTTTAGGCTTGATCAACCCGATTTGGCGGTCCAGATAGGGCTTACAGGCATCAATCTCCTGGGGGAGCGGATCGCGATTGCCTGGGGGGCGGCACTTCACGATGTTGGTGATAAATACCTCCTCGCGTTTGAGGCCGGCTAAAGCGAGCAACTCGTCCAGGAACTGGCCTGCCGCGCCGACAAAGGGCCGCCCCGTCCGATCTTCATGGAACCCTGGCCCTTCGCCGATAAACATGATCTCGGCATTCGCTGGTCCCTCGCCGGGCACGGCTTTGGTGCGTGACTTTGACAGGGGACAAAGCAGGCAGACACGAACTTCAGCCGCGATCTTATCTAGTGAATCTTCTACGTGGCTCTCTATCATCGTCTCGGACCATAGCTCTTCGCACAAGAAGGGCCTAATGGATATGGGAGTAGAGCGAGCCGATTATAACCTGGCATGGCAGATTTGTCCACCGGTACTTTGGTCTGGCAAGTGGTTTCACCTGAAGCGCGTCATAATTTGAACGACCTGACCGCTCCAGTCCAGGGTTTCTATAACCTGATAACGGCTTTGGATGTATTCAACCATTTCTGGGGCATGTTGCTCATAGCCACCTCGCCCTGGGAAAAAGATCAGGGTTTGAGGTCGTTCTGTCTCCATCGCCTGCACCCAACGCGCAATCGTGTAGGGATTTATAAACCAGGGATAGTTCATTATCCAAAATTTAGGTGGCTGACGTTGTAGTAGGTAATAAAGATTGCTTACCCCCTCATCGTCAGGGAACAAGGCTATTCCTTCATCCGGCAGGTTGCGGCTCTTTAACTGATCGGCCAGCTTAACGAGTGGGTTGAACTCAATCAGGTTTTGAGGCCGGGGCTGGCTCAATCGTAGACTGTAAGTGAACACGGCGCTCAATGTCCACAGCAGGACCACTGCCAGATAGATACCCCAGGTGGTGGGCCATAGAGAACGGTCTATTTGCTGCCTGACGAGATCGGCGCAGGCAATCCCTGAGATCAAAGCCATGAAGGACAAAGCGACCGCCCAATGCATGGTGGAATAGCGGGGATACAGCATCAGAGCGGCAAGGATGAGGAAGATCATCAACCAAATGCGCTGACCTTGAGAAGGTGTGGCATTCTCTGGCAAACCCTGGGAGCTGACAAGACTGGCAGCAAATGGCACTGTCATCAGGAAAGCCGGTAGCACCTGGCGAATCTGATCGGCTGTAGGCGCCAGGTGGCCGAGCGACCTGTAGTTACCCGTCAGGTTGAAGCTCAGAGACCAGTAGAGCAAATCCTGGAATGTCCCTGCCAGCCGGTAATAGTAGCCCAGATAGGCCACGACGGGGACCGCCAAACCCAGGAAATAGCCGGAGCTCAGCAAAATCCCCTGGCGCAGGCTTATTCTCCGGAGACGATAGTGCCAGATGAGCCAGATAGGAAGGATGACAACCAAAATCAGCGCCTGCTGCTTGATCAGGATGGCAAGACCCGTGATGAGACCGGCGAGACCAAGCCGCGTCGTTGAGCTTCCCTGTACATCGTGAGATATGAGGAAAAAAAGCACCAGGTACACGGGCGCCAGAGCGAGATCATACCACATCGCCCAATAGGCCAGGTTGGACCAGGCTAGAAAGAAGGCGCCGGTGGCAATTGCTGCCCGGCGACCACTGACGCTACGTGCCCAAAGCACGCTCCCAAAGACTGTTGAGCCGATCAGGAAGGCATGCACGACGCGAGCGGTCAGCAGCGCATCACCATGAAACACAGGCAATAACCAGGCGAGCAGTTGGGGCAGAAGAGGCGCGTGTTCATCGGCAATGTGCTGATATTGGACGAACCCATTCCATAATAACCAGGGTTGGAGGACCATCCGTGAGTTCATGCGGATGTCAAACAGATACGCGTGCCCAAGGGTAATCACCAAAGCAAAAAATAAACCCAGAAACAGCCTTTCTGCCAGGCCCAGCGTTATCCTCAGAGAGGCCCTGGCAACGTGGGTGTGGGCAGCGGGATACTGAGCAGGGTGGGGTTCAACCGAGGTGCGCATCGCTAAAGCTGGGCCTCTGAAGCCAGGGCTGCTCTCGGCCTGAACAGCCGATAGAGTTGGCCGATCTGCTGACCCAAGATAAGCCAGAGCGAAACGTGTGCAAAGAGATGGATCAGCAACCCGTAGGTCAAATAGCGTCGGTCTATCTGAATAATGAATAAACCTGCCAGACACCAAAGGACGACATGCCTGTTCAGACGGCTCCAGGCCATCCACACCAGGAGCGGGAGCAAGATGAAGACGTAGTGATGATACCATAAAATGTTGGGGGCCAGCATCATGGCGAGGGCCACTACAATAAAGAACGGTTCTCGTTCCTTCAGAAATAGGGTGGCTGTTCCACTGAGCACTACGATCAGCGCGAGATAAAGCGTTAAGCCGGTGTGAATGGCCTGGATAGAGGCTGTAAAGGATGAGACCAGCCGCAGTAGAGGGGATTGCCAGCCGGGGGGCAACTGTTGAAGAAAGCGCTGAAATTCGGGTGTGTTTGCCACGGCGAGTTTAGCCACGAGCGACTGTGAATTTGTGCCCAACGGGAACTCGCTCAGGAGCCTCTGCAAAACGCCAGGATAGGAAAGAAATGGCTGTGGTCCATAGCGTGCCAGCGCAAAGAGGGAGAGGGCAAAGACAGCGCCGATGGTCACGGCGATCACTTTGAATCGTCTGCGGATCAACAAGTAGCCCAGGAATATCAGCGGGGTCAGTTTGGTCACGATGGCTAAGCCCAGCCCACTGCCCGCGAGAATAGGCGAGGAAGTCTCTCCAAGAAATAACAAAAAAATGCCAAACTGGGTGATCAGGTTGATCTGGCCAATATGGAGCAACTCAAGCAAGGGCGCAAACCCCAGGACAATGGGGAACCAGTACCAGACCCTATTGACTGAATAGCCATAGTAGCGGGCAATGCCATAAGTCATCATGAGCATGAGCGCAATATTCAAGAGGATGTAGACAGAAGCCATAAGAAGAAAAGGTGAGATATGGCTGAATGCCTCAACGATGAGTAACGCCGGTGGAGGATAGAGAAAAGCGGGCCCGATGTCACGAATCTCGTAAGGATTTCTCCCGTCAAGGACATAGGCCAGGCCGCGCTGGTAATAACTGAAATCTTCCAGCAGATACTCTGGGATCGGTCTGAGTTGAGTGAAGCGAAGTTCGGTATACAGGCCAAGCGTAAGATAAAGGAATAAACCTGAGCCGATGAGTATTCTCCTGGCCTGTGCCCGGAGGCGCTCCTCTATGGTCATCGCACGCGTTCCCGGCCCAGCCGTTGCCAGAGCGCGGCCTTGAGTTCGGCCAGCCGCCGGGCATATGCCGCATCCAGGGCTGGCACGGTCATGATATAGGCGTCTTCGCTGTTATCGCGGTAGTAGCGCCGCCGTATCCCGGCGTACTCAAAGCCGTACTTCTTATACAGGTTTTGAGCCACGTCGTTAGAGACGCGCACCTCCAGGGTGCATTGCGCCGCCTTGAGTTCCATAGCCCGCTCCAGCATAGCCACCAGGAGCAACTCCCCCAGGCCCTGGCCGCGCCAGTCGGGATGGACGGCAATGGTGCTGATGTGGGCCTCATCCAGCCAGAGCCACAGCCCGCCGTAACCGAGCACGCGCGGGCTGGGACGGGGGGGACGCTGGTCGCGGCGGCGAATGAGGGAGGACAGACGCCGGGCGATGGAGCGGAGACCGCTATTTGCCCTCTGCTGTCCGTCGTTTAGCTCCACGTCCTGACGTAGGTGAACGACAAAAAAGTGCGAGGACGGTTGGCTGAGCTCGCGGCGATAGGCGTCGGCCTGCCAGGGCGTGCTGAAGGAGAGTTGGTCAATGTGCACGACCTCTGGGATGTCGGCCTCTTCCATTGGCGCGACTGTGAAGGGGCCAGGGGGTTGGTTCATGCGGCGCTGACCTCCCACTGGCTCAGGTAGATCGGGGCGAGCGTAGCCGGGTCATCGCGTTCGCCGCGCTTAAGCCGCCGCCAGGCCAGGTCGGCCAGATAGCCTGCCCGCCGCAGCGCCGCCGCTGGTTTGGCCACGGTCGCCTGGGCGCCTAGACGGCGGATGGCCTGGCTGCCGCCGGGATCGATCTCGCCGCAAAAGCGCACCGGCCCTTGAATCCCCTCAACCAGGGCCTGCCAGGTGGTGAGGACAGGCCCGTTCTCATTGCGCCAGGCGTTGGTCTGCCAGCGGTAGAAACCGGCGCAGATGCGCCCGCGCCCGGCTTCCAGGACAGCACATAACCGGCCCTCAAAAGGTGGCTGGGCAGCAGCCAGGATGTCCAGGGTGGGGATGCCCAGGAGGGGGATGTTCTGGGCGAGCACCAGGCCCTTCGCCAGGGCCAGGCCCACGCGCAGGCCGGTAAATGACCCCGGCCCAAGCGCCACCGCCACGCTCTTTAAGTCGCCGGCGCTGAGGCCGGCGCGCGCCAGCATTGCGGCGACCTGGGGCGCCAGCTCGGTGGTGTGGTGGTCCCTTGTGTACCAGGTGCTCTCAGCCCAGATCTGTCGCCCATCGTGCAGCGCCAGACTGATAAAGCGGGTGGAGGTGTCCAGTGCGAGTAACATCAGACCCCGAAGGCGCGGCGGCGGAAATCGGCTAGCAGGCGCTCATAGCGGGCGCCGCTGGCCTCAAACAACAGCCCCCGCTTGGTCTCAGCCACATAGCGCAGCGTGATCCACAGCCGTTCGCGGGGGAGCACAGACTGGATGCGCTCGGCCCACTCAATCAGGACGATGCCGGGAGCGTCCAGGATTTCGGTCAGGCCGAAGTCCAGCGCCTCGCGGGCGTCCTGCACCCGGTAGCAGTCAATGTGGTAGAGCTTAAGCCCGTCGCCGGGGCGAGGGTACTCATTGACCAGGATGAAGGTGGGGCTGGTCAGGGGCTGTGTTACCCCCCAGCCGCGCCCCACCCCGGCGATGAAGGTCGTCTTGCCCGTGCCCAGTTCTCCGGACAGGCAGATGAGATCGCCGGAACGCAGCAGCTCCCCCAGGCGGACGCCCAGGCGGTGGGTTTGTGCGGCGCTATGGCTCATAAAATCCAGCTTGTGCTCATCCAGGATCGGCATCGGGAAGGATTATATGCGTAATGGGCGGGGGTGACAAGAGGCCGCGAGGGTTGGCGCACGGCAGGCGCGTTCTATAAACTCGCTTTGGAGGTAAGTTGACATGGGCATGCCCTTACATTATACTCCAAAGCTGATCACGCCTGACCAATTGGCTTTGATACCGCAAAAGCCAGCCTTGGGGCGGGATATATAGCGGAGCATCTGTCACAACTTAAGCCCTGGTGAACCTTACCAACGTAGCGGCGGCCCCACACGGCATGCAGCCGACTGTTGGGCGGTTTACCGAAAGGAGAATGTCATATGCGTTCAAAACTCAAGTGGATTGTTCCCTTGCTTATTATTGCGGGACTAGGCATTCTTTACCTCTGGCCAGTACCCCGAGTGCCGTTTGACCAATTATATGCCAGGGTTGATCCTGCCATCGTTAACTCACTTCGGTCTTTTCGCCAAGCGAATCCACCTCAACAACTTCAAGTTGATGGTACAACCTGGGAATACATTGCCCTAGGACAGGGTCAAGAGACCATTCTCTTTTTGCATGGCATGACCGGCGCTTATGATATTTGGTGGCAACAGATTGATGCGCTCAAGGGACAATATCGCATTATCTCGGTTACTTATCCGCCTGTCCGATCTCTGGAAGGATTAGAAAGGGGGGTTTTGGTCATTTTGGAAAAAGAAGGGGTAAGGGGCTTCAATGTTGTGGGCACCTCCCTGGGCGGATACTTCGCCCAATACCTTATGGCCAAGCACCCAGAGAGAGTTCAGCGTGCTATCTTGTCAAACACTTTCCCGCCGAATGACCTGATTGCTGAAAGGAACCGCACATTAGGGACGATGCTCCCCTATCTGCCTGAATGGCTGGTGTTGTCTGTATTTCGGGGCAATTTTCAGCAAACCATTTACCCGACCTCGGGTAACGACGAGTTGACCTTAGCCTTCCTGAATGAGATCGGCTATGGGCGGATGAGTAAGGCACAACTGATTGGGCGCTATTACTGTGTGATTGAGAAGTTTACAGCGCCCACTCCAACTATACCTGTCATGATCATTGAGTCGCACAATGATCCTTTAGTGGAGTTGACGCTACGAGAGCAATTGAAGGCCACCTATCCAAATGCGACTGTGCATACCTTCTCTGCCGCAGGGCATTTTCCTTATCTCAATCACGCACAAGAGTACACCCAGTTACTGGTTGATTTCTTGAGCAAGCCATGATGTTTCTAGAACGCCGCCCAACCAGCGCGTGTAGCCGACGCCTCGCTGCACTCAGCGTGGCTGAAGCGCGTCCCGTTGGGCGGCCTCCTTCCAATTAGAGAAACTCGCAGCAGGTGAATGAGGAGCGAAATGTACCCGCGCTGTTGGCCCGCCTTGTTAAAATTAGCGTGGGGCAGTAAGATCAATGTATGAGACACGGATAGGACACAGCTGAACCATTTTGAAAGAGAGGCCTGACTATGTCATCTACTGCAATCGCTACGGTGGTAAAAATGCTGGAATCCCTGCCTGAACCGGTCCAGGACCAGGTGGTGGAGCACCTGCGCGAGTATCTGGCAGACCTGCAAGACGAATTGGCATGGGATGATCTATTCAAGCGAACGCAATCCCAACTGGCGGCAGCGGCACGTCATGCCAGGCAAGAAATAGCCGAAGGGCAGGCACAACCACTGGACTATGACCGATTATGAAATCGGCCACCTTGCCCTCCTTTTGGACAGCCTATATGTCTCTAAACGACGACATCAGGCGCAGTGCCAGGAAAGCCTATCGTTTATGGGCACAGAACCCCTTTCATCCTTCTTTGCATTTCAAATGTGTCAACCGTGAAGAAAATGTCTGGTCTGTGAGAATCACACGCGGCTATCGTGCTTTGGGTATCCTTGAAGGGGACACGGTGACATGGTTTTGGATTGGGAGCCATAGTGATTATGAGCGTTTCTTCTTACAGCAGGGGCACGACAAGCTAACAACTTGTTGGAGCCAACTTCTCTTCAGGCGAGAGCTTCACCTGGACTGATAAATGTGCGCTCGCGCCGCCTGATGCGTGGGGTTGCCCTCACGCCGGATACAGGGTATACTAAGGCGACCTGCGCCTGAGGGCTATTGGCTCGCCAGGCGCCGGGCAGCCTATCCATGAATCGCTTCAGCTTCAACAACCCTCAAACTGTCATCATCCTGGCTGTTGTCGCCATCGCTGTTCTGGGGTTGGTCGGGGGGATTGTCCTCCTGGTTCGCCAGCGAGCCAGCGGGTCGGCCATCACGGCAGACCCGAGGGCCACGCCTGTGTCGGTGAGCCAGGGGACGCCAGGCGCGCCGCCTTCTCACTCCCCCTGGCTGTATCTGCCACTCATGGTTCACGCCAGTGCCCCGCCCACGGAGACGCCTGTACCTCCGAGCACGCCGGAACCGACGGGGATGCCTGGCCCCAGCGATACGCCCTCGCCAACGCCCACACCGCGCTGGCCTGAGCCTCTGGAAGAGCCAGGGCGCAGCCGGTTGAGCATCCATGTCATCTGGAACACGTCGCCCGACATTGTGGAGTTTGTGTACCGCACCAAGCCGGCGGTGGTCAAGGCCGTGGATGACCTGGGATGGCTGCAGCGGGTGAAAGAGCTCTCGCCCAAGACGGTGACGATTGCCCGCCTGAGCCTGGCTTCACAGACGGTCGCTGGCGACCCGGTGGCAGCGGCGCAGGCCTTCGTCGCCCAATACCTGCCCACCTTCCTGGAGCGCCCCTATGTGGATTACTGGGAGGGGTGGAATGAGCCGGACCCGAACCAGATGGCCTGGTACGCGGCGTTTGAGGCCGAGCGTGTGCGCGTCATGGCCAGCTATGGCTTGAAAGCCTCCATCGGCAATTTCGCTGCTGGCACGCCGGAGTGGGATCAGTTCCTGGCCTTCCTCCCGGCGATCCAGGCGGCGCAGCAATACGGCGGCATCCTGGGCCTCCACGAATACGATGCGCCCACGTTCAATCGCTCGGTGGGCATCCCCCTGCCCGGGCGACCTGCCTATCCCGACCGGGGCGTGCTGGCGTTGCGCTACCGGTATTGGTATGAAGACATCCTCAAGCCGCGCGGGCTGGTGATCCCGCTGGTGATCTCGGAGGCCGGGATTGATGGCGGTGTGCACAACCGGCCAGGGCCCGCCGAGGCCAGAGGCTGGCGCGATTTCGCCACGTATTGGGGCGAAAGCGGCCTGAGCCACGATGCGACCCGGTTCTATCTGGAACAACTGGCCTGGTATGACAGCGAGGTGCAGAAGGACGATTACGTCATTGGTTTCACCGTCTTCACCGCCGGGCCGCTGAGCGAACAGTGGGAGAGCTACGACATCACCCAGATTTTGCCCAAGATCGCCTACTACATGGTGAGCCAGCGTTAGACAGTTCCCCCCACCCCCACCCTCCCCGCGAGGGGGGGAGGGGGATAGCCTCTGCCAACGCAAGCTTGGGGCTTGCATTGCCCCTATTTTTGAGTACACTCTCCCCAAGGTATGTTACCCTCTTTGCCCGGGAGGTTCATCAGAGCATAGTTGCACGCAGTCATGTAGAGTGTGAGGAGGAAAAACCTATGGCTGACGAGATCACTATCAGTGTTATCAAGGCGGACATCGGTGGCTACGTGGGGCATTCGGCGATCCACCCCGCACTGATTGAACGCGCCCAAGAGGAGCTGGACCTGGCGCAGCGCCGCAATACCATCCTGGACTTCCATGTGGCCAACTGCGGTGACGACCTGGAGCTGATCATGACGCACCGCGAGGGAGTGGACAGCCCCACCATCCATGGCCTGGCCTGGGAGGTGTTTGAGGCCTGCACGGAAGTCGCCCGCGACCTGAAGCTGTATGGAGCGGGGCAAGACCTGCTGGCCGATGCCTTTGCGGGCAATGTGCGCGGCATGGGGCCCGGCGTGGCCGAGATGAGCTTCCGCGAACGGACCTCCGAGCCGATCATCGTGTTCATGGCCGATAAGACCGCCGCCGGCGCCTGGAACATGCCGCTCTACCGCATGTTCGCCGACCCCTTCAACACGGCGGGCCTGGTCATCTCGCCCACGCTGCACGCCGGCTTCCGCTTTGAGGTCCACGACGTCAAGGGGCACAAGCGCATCAGCTTTAACGCGCCGGAGGAGATTTACGATCTGCTCGTCTTCATCGGCGCGAGCGGGCGTTACGCCATCAAATACGTCTTCAGCAAGGCCACAGGCGAGGTGGCCGCCGCGTCCTCCACTGAGCGGCTGAGCCTGATCGCCGGCAAGTATGTGGGGAAGGACGACCCGGTGTGCATCGTGCGCTGTCAGGGGAACTTCCCGGCGGTGGGCGAGGTGCTGGAGCCGTTCACCATGCCGCATATTGTGGAGGGCTGGATGCGCGGCAGCCACTATGGGCCTCTCATGCCGGTGGGGATGAAGCACGCGCAGACGGCCCGCTTTGACGGCCCGCCGCGTGTGGTGGCGCTCGGCTTTCAGCTTGCGGATGGTCGCCTGATCGGGCCGCGGGATATGTTTGACGACCCGGCCTTTGATGAGGCCCGCCACCTGTGCAATGTGATCTCGGATCACCTGCGCCGCCATGGCCCCTTTGAGCCGCACCGCCTGCCGGCGGATGAGATGGAGTACACCACGCTGCCGGAGGTGATGCAGAAGCTGGAAGGGCGCTGGCAATCGCTGTCATAGACGACGGACGGCTATTCGCTGTCTGCCGTCGGTGCATGGCTCGCTATGGACCCACAGCGTGACCTGGCCGCGCTGGACGGCCTGCCGCTGGGCGCGTATGTCCTGCGCCTGCGCGATGTTCAGCCGCTGCGCTGGGTGGAGCAAGCCAGGTTTGATGTGTATCTTGAAGACGAGAGCGGGCGGCTGTCGCTCGCGCCGGTGTTTAGCGGCGTGTATAGCGCCGGCCGCCCCTCGCTTTATGTCGTCGGCTGGATAGATGGCATCTTCTATGATCGGGTGGGCTTCGCAGCGGCGGAGGGGGAGGTTGACCTGGGGGCGGCCGGGCTGGATGGGCCGCTTATGGCTATGTTGGGCCGACTGATCCCAGCCGGTGGGCGAATGTGGCTGGCCTATGAGTCCTTCGCCAGGGAGGGGCCGGTCCATCAAGCCACCCGTCAGGCCCTGGCGTTGCAACTCCCCCTGCTGGTGACACCGCTGGGCTATCTGCTGTATCAGGCCGGCTGCTGGTGCGCACTGCGCGACTGGTATATCCCCGAGGGCTGGCGCGAGGGGCCACGCAAATTGCAGGGCAACAAGCCGGTGGACGCGGCCCACGCCCGCCGCCGCGCTGTTGAGACGGTGAAGACATTGCAGGATTTTCTCTCTCATCCCCCGGCTGGCGAGGCCGCGCTGATCGGCCCGGCCTGCCGACGGGCGCAGGCCATCCTGGAGGGGCTGCGCCCCTGGCTGGGGTGAGAAGGGAAAATTTTAAGGTTCTGTTCACATCTCCCCCCTTGACAGGCGAAAAAATCCGGATATACTGAGAATCAATAGAACATATGTTCTACCCGATGCAGGCGATGTTCTCCGGCGCTTCGCCTGCATCGGGCCGATAGCGGACTCGTCGCAGGCAGAGGGGTTCCGGGTGATAAAGCGACGAGGCTGGAATGGGGCGACTCTGATCCTCGTTACAGGGGGTTGGAGCCGCCCCATTCTGTTCCAGGCAGCTCACAGGGGCCGCGGGCCGCAGGGCACCGGGGTACACGGACGAGGAGGGGATGGGCGGATGATGGCTGAATCACTCTGGCTGATGGAGGTGACGCCTGGCGATCCAGGCGCGTTTCTCAACGAGGGCGCGGCGGCGCTGTTTGCCGGGCTGATGATTGAGGCGCTCAAGCGCCTGGGCGTGTTCCGGCGCAAGGCGGAGCGGCCCGCGCTGGATCCGCGCCTGATCAACCTGGTGGCCTTCGGCCTGACGCTGCTCCTGGAGGTGATCGCCGGCCTGGCAGTTTACCAGACGACGGGCAGCTACCCGCTGTTTGCGGTCGTGCGGGCGGCGCTGGTGGGCACGGCGCTGGCCACGCTCGGTTACGAGGCCACGAAGAACGTGCTGGGGCTGTTGGGCTGGCAGGGGAGGGAGGACGACGGGCGGCAGACGACGAGCGATGGAGCGTAGTCCGTCATCTGCCGTCTGTCGTCCAATGGGTCGGCAGCGGCGGGCATGCGCGCCCGAAGCTGTGGCAGGGCGCCTCCGGGAGCCCCATTCCAGCGGCGCCCTGCCCTGGATCCCTTCTGAATCTAAACCCGCCGCCGATTGGAACTCGGCGGCTTCTTCTGGGAAAGCCGCTATGCGGGTTTGATATGACCGGCAGGCTTTAATGTGGAGAAGAGGAGATGGCGAGGTCTAAACAGGGGAAAGCGACCGGGGAGCGCCGTCGTTGTGCGTACATCCGGCCCGATGGCTCGGCCTGCCGGGCCTGGGCCGTCCGCGGGCGCGAGACATGCGCCGCCCATAGCCGTCTGCGTGAGGAGGGGCCTGGGCCAGAGCTGATTGATGCCCTGATCCTGGCCCTGGCGGAGAAGCAGGCGGAGTTCCTGGCGTGCCTGGATGCGGACGATCTGCCCTCGGATAAGGCCATCCGCCTGTTCAGTATCCTGAGCCAGAACGCCAGCCGCCTGGGACGGCTGTTGCGTGACCGCCGGGCGATCTCTGGCGAGGCGGCAGAGGGGATTACCAGCGCGATCGCGCAGGCGCTGGATGAGCTTTCCACCGAGTTGGGGCTGGAGTTGTGACCATGCAGGCCGATGAGCGCTTGCGGCGGGCACTGCGGCGGCTGGCCGCCCCCCACAGGAGACGGCCCCCTGTGCCGCGCCCCCAGCCGGATAGCGAATGGGGCTGGGCGGTGGAGGACCGGCTGGCGCGGCTGGAGGAGCAGCAACGCTGGCTCATGCGCCTGGTCGCGGGGACGCTGGTGGTGGCGGTGGCTCAGTTGGCTTTAAAGGCTCTGGGGGTCGGTTAGGAGGACGATGGACGGGTCAGTGGGACGCCTCAAAAGAGCAGCCGTGCACTGGATCGGCGACATACAGGGGTTCAGCCGGATCGTGGCCAGGAAGCCCCTGCGCCCTTACCAACTGGACGTGGCCCGGGCCATCCTGCACTCGGTAGAGCACCGCCTGGGGTTGACCTTCGCTGTGGTGATGGCGCGGCAGGCGGGCAAGAACGAGACGCAGGCGCAACTGGAGGCCTTTCTGCTGAACCGCTACCGCTCGGTCCCTGGCGCGCAGATCGTGAAAGCCGCGCCGACGTTCCAGCCTCAGACCCTCACGTCCATGATGCGGCTGGAGGGCCTGCTGGACACGCCCTGGTTTGCGGGCCAATGGCGGCGCGAACATGGGCATATGATACGCCTGGGGCAGGCGCGCATTTTGTTCTTTTCCGCCCAGCCTGGGGCCAACGTGGTGGGGGCGACCGCCTCCCTGTTGCTGGAGTGCGATGAGGCCCAGGATGTGGATGAGGAGAAATGGAATAAGGACTTTCGCCCTATGGCCGCAGCCACAAATGCCACCACGGTGCTGTGGGGGACGATGTGGACCAGCCGGACGCTCCTGAGCAAGACCATCCGGGCGTTGCGCCGCCAGGAGGCCTGGGATGGGATGCAGCGTGTGTTCCTGGTGCCCTGGGAACGGGCCGCCGAAGCCAACCCTGCCTATGGCGTCTATGTGCGCGGCGAGATAGAGCGCCTGGGCCGCCAGCACCCACTGATCAAGACGCAGTATGCGCTGGAGGAGATTGACGCCGAGGCCAGGATGTTCCCGCCGCATCGCCAGGCGCAAATGCGCGGGAGCCATCCCCGGCGCTATACCCCCGAGCCGGGACGGCGCTATGCCCTGCTCATTGATGTCGCTGGGGAGACGGAGGAGGCCCTTCAGGGCGCTGCGCTGCGCCAGCGTGAGCCACGCCGGGATAGCACAGCACTCACCGTGGTGGAGATCAGGGAGCAGAGAGACCCCCTCTCCCTTTCCCTCCCCCCTGGCAGAGGGGAGGGGACAGGTGGGGGATGGGCCTCTGGATGTCAGCCCGTTTATCACGTGGTGGACCGCCGCCTATGGACCGGCACGCGGCACACCGAACTATACGCCACGCTGCGTGACCTGGCCGGGGTCTGGCGGGCGGAGCGCGTGGTGGTGGACGCCACCGGCATTGGCGCGGGCCTGGCCTCCTTTCTGGCCGCCGCGCTGGGCGAGCGTGTTGTCCGCTTCGTGTTCAGCGCCAGAACCAAAAGTGACCTGGGCTGGGGCTTCCTGGCCCTGGTAGAGGCCGGGCGCTTTAAGGATTACGCCGATGACGGCCTGGAGGATACACGCACTTTCTGGCGGCAGGTGGAGGCGGCGGAGGTTGAGATTTTAGACGGGCCGGAGAAACACATGCGCTGGGGCGTCCCCGATCCACGCTTGCACGACGACCTGCTGATCTCTGCGGCGCTGTGCGCTACGCTGGAGGCACAGGACTGGTCATTTTACAGCCCCGCTGCCGTGGTGGAGGCTGCCCCTGTGAACTGGGAGGGGGGAGGATTCTGAGGCGCATCTCAGCGATCCCGGCTCAGAAGTTGAGCAGGATGTTGCTGTAGAGAAAGGTCACCGCCGTACCGCCAAATACTGCCAGGATGAAGATAACCACGACGGCGATCATTACCAACAGCAGCGAATACTCCATCAAACTCTGGCCGTTTTCGCGCGGTTGAAACAACATGATAAATGCTCCTGTAACCGAAAATTAACATTGACCCGGATAACACGGTAACGAATTAAATAAATCCGTCTACAGTTTACCGCGCCATGATCTGGGGTCAATAGGAGAGTAGTCCACAATAGTGAGCGTTACTGAACCACACCGTAAACGGGGTGGCTTGCATCATGAGGGAGAAAAGACATGAGGATGACTGAGCTCTTTCGCAACCGCCTCGCCCGACGCCTGTTCGGGGATGTCATCGCCCAGGAGGTGGGCCTGGCTGTCAAGGTGGTGGATGATCGCTGGTGGCAGCAGATCGGGGGCAGCCACGTGGGGACGACGGACCGGGACTGGTGGGAACATGCGGAGAACCTGGCCGATGCGTTGGAGGCCTGGCGCACCAACCCGCTGGCCCGCCAGATCATCAACCTGACCACCAGCTATGTGGTCGGCGATGGCATCACGGTATCCAGCGCCAGGGCCGGCGTGGATGCCTGGCTGCGCCGTTTCTGGCAGCATCGCCTCAACCGCATGGACCTGCGCCTGGCAGGGATGTGCGACGAACTCAGCCGGAGCGGGGAGCTGTTTGTGGTGCTCTCGCGCAATCCCGCCGACGGCATGAGCTATGTGCGCTTTGTCCCGGCGTCTCAAATTGACCGGATTGAGACGGCGGATGGCGATGTGGAATGGGAACTGCGCTACCATCAGGTTCTGGCCGGGGAGACCGGCGGGCGCTGGTGGCTGTCATGGGATCACCCCGATGCGCCCGGCGCCGACCAGGTGATGGGGCACTTCGCCATCAACCGGCCGGTGGGGGCGACGCGCGGCGAGGGGGACCTGGTGCCCATCCTGCCCTGGCTAAAGCGCTACAAGGTCTGGCTGGAGGACCGTCTCAAGGCCAACAAGTTTAAGACGCGCTTCTACTGGGATGTGGCCATTGAGGGGCAGGAGGCGGACATCGCCACGGCGCGGGCACGCTACGCCCACCCGCCTGAAGATGGCTCTATTATTGTGCATTCCACCAGGGAGACCTGGAATGCCGTCCAGCCCAGGATTGAGGCCGGGGACGCCGAGGCCGATGGCAAGGCCGTGCGCCTGATGATCGCCGCCGGGGCGGGGGTGCCGCTGCACTTCCTGGCCGAGGGGGAGAGCGCCACGCGGGCCACCGCTGCTGAGATGGGCGATCCCACCTTTCGCCACTACCAGCGCCGTCAGTTGGCCTTCTGCGCCATGTTGGTTGAACTCGCCTGGCGGGCCTATGACCGCGCTGTGCAGATCGGCAGGGCGCGGCCCTACGGGGATGATCCGCTGATCCGCGCCACCGCGCCCGACATCGTGGAGCAGGACAACCGGATGCTGGCGGAGAGCGCACGAACCATCGTGGAAGCCTTTGCGCTGATGAAGGCGCAGGGCTGGATTGATGACGCCCGCGCTGTAAGGCTGGCCTTTAAGTTCGCTGGCGAGGTGCTCAGTGAAGATGAAGTGCGACAGATTGTGGAGGCGGCTCAATGAATGGCATGGTATGGACAGAAGAGACATGGTATCCCCGGCCCTTACCCGCATCCCAGGCGCGCGGGGATGAGAGAGCTTGCCTTGAGCGCAGCGAAAGGGTGGATTTGAAACCTGCCCACAGCGCAGCCGTAGGGGCGTATGGCTGCGCGCCCCTGCTTGGGCGGCTGGAACCTGCGGCGGGCACGGAATACGAGGTCACTTTTATGGCCGCGGGCGAGGTCCAGGGGCACGGCCTCTGGCTGGCCGCGGAGGTCCTGGAGGACGCCGTCCCCCTCTTTCATGGCCGCAGCGCTTTCCTCGATCACCCCGATCTGTTTGACCGCACCCATCGCCTCGGCGCGCTGCTCGGCGTGACGCGCGATCCTTACTGGAACGCCGCGCAGCAGCGCGTGGACGGCGTCCTCCGCCTGGCCCAAACGCCCGCCGCCGACCTCTTTCGCCGCCTGATGGCCCAGGTCCTGGAGGACCGGGCCAGGGGCCTGGAGGTGCCCGACGTGGGACTCTCGGCTCATGTCTTATGGATGGTGGATTGGGACCATCCTACCTCTCCCCCTTCCCTATTAGGGGAGGGGAGGGGCAGGCTGTTCCCGATTAGGAAGTTCCTGGACATCATCAGTATAGACGCGGTGTTTCGTCCCGCCGCCGGCGGCGCGATTCACCGCGTCCTGGCCAGCGCGCTCTCGCGCACATCCTACTATTTTCCCAAGGAGGCTCCTATGAACGTGAACGATTCAACCACAGCGGTCAGTGGTCAGCTCTCAGCTTCCGGCTTTCCGCCCGCTCAGGCTGACCATCCGCCAGTACAGGCCCGGCTCCACGAACTGGTGGCCGCCAGCGGCCTGCCGCAAGCCTTCCAGCGAGACATCCTGGAGCGTTACACCGGCAGAGCAGCGGCGCCTGAGGAGGTCGCCGCCGAGATTGAGCGCGCCCGCGCCCTGTGGGCCCGCCTGGCAGAGGAGGGGGCGGTGCGTGGCCTGGGGCGGCCCAGACCTGATCACCGGCCCAGTGTGCGGGGGATGCTCTCCAGCCTGGATCAGGTGCAGATCGCCTTTGAGAGGCTGATAGGGTTGAGCGTGCCAGAGCAGTACGGGGACATCCCCCGGCTGACAGGCATCCGCGAACTGTATCACCTGGTGACCGGCGACCGCGAGCATCACGGTGTGTTCCGTCCGGAAAGCGCCATGCTGGCGAACGCCACCACAACCACCATGGCCGAACTCGTGCGCAACGTGATGAACAAGGCGCTGATGCGTGAATGGACGCTGCTGGGCCAGGCCGGGTACACCTGGTGGCAGCGGATCGTCCATGAAGAGGACTTCACCAGCTTGCAGCAGGTCTCCTGGATCATGGTGGGGGGCTTCGGCGACCTGCCCACGGTGGCGGAAGGCGCGAGCTATACGGAGTTGGTCTGGGATGATAAACGGGAGACGGCGGATTGGACGAAGAAGGGTGGGTACATCGGACTGACGCTGGAGATGATAGACCGGGATGACACGGCGCGGGTGCGGGCTATCCCCCGCCTTCTGGCTACCGCCGCCATCCGCACACTGTCGGCGACCATCGCCGGGCTGTTCACCCAAAACGGGGGTGTGGGGCCGACGCTGTCTGATGGGCTGGCGCTCTTCCACGCCTCGCATGGCAACCTGCGCACGGCGGCGCTGTCGGCGGCGGAGTGGGACAACGTGATCCAGACCATGTTCAAGCAGACGGAGTTGAATAGCGGGAAGCGGTTGGGGGTGCGCCCACGCTTCTTGCTGGTGCCGATTGAGTTGGAGAAGACGGCCTGGCAGATTCTGGGGGCCAGCCAGGACCCATCCCTGACCACCGCCGAACTGGACAATGTCCGCCGCCAATCTACGAGCGATGTGATCGTGGTGCCGGAGTGGACGGACGCCAACGACTGGGCGGCGGTGGCGGACCCGGCGGTCGCGCCTGGGATAGGCGTGGGGTATCGCTACGGGCGGACGCCGGAGGTGTTCGTGGCTCAGGATGAGGTTGTGGGCAGTATGTTCACGAATGACGAGTTGCGGGTGAAGGTGCGCTTTCTGTACGCGGCTGGGGTGATGGACTACCGCCCGCTGCATAAGAACAACGTGCCGTAGTCAGTAGTCAGTCGTCAGTAGTCAGATAGGAAGCTGAATGCTGACCGCTAATTTTAAGGAGGATAGAAGATGAACGCGATACCGATCTGTTTGAAGTTTCATACGCAGGCGGCGGGGAACGCGTTGTGTGGGTTTGAGGCGCTGGAGGACCTGACGCTGGTGGGGGCCTCGTTCTCGCTGGACGCGGTGACGGGGGGCCCTACGACGGTGACGATGGATGTGAACGATGATGGGGCGGGCATCCCTGGCTTCACAGCGGTCAATGTGGGCACGACCGCGGGCGTGGTGACGGTGGTGAGGACGCCGCACTACGGCGGGAGCGTGGCGCTCCCGGCGGACATCGCCGCCGGGAGTGAGGTGGACATTGACCTGAATATCAGCGGGGGGACGTCGCCGACGGCGGGCGGCACGGTGGTGCTGTGGGTGCTGCCTGGGAAGAAGGGGTAAAGGGATGGTGACACAGGCAGAGGCCAGCCGGGCGCTGGTGGCGTTTGATTACGAGACGGTTACGGTGTCCAGCAGCGTGGTAGGGTTGACGGCAGGCAAGATTCAGCCCACCTCTGGCCGTGCCGCGCTGGGCGCGGCGCTCACGGTGGAAGGGGGCAATATCCGCTATCGCCTGGACGGGGGGAACCCGGTGGCCGGGAGCGCCGGCCATCTGGGCTATGATGCCTCTGTCGCGCCGGGGCAGGCGATCTGGTTGTATGGGACGGAGAACCTGCGGAACTTCCGCGCGGTGCGGGAAGGGGCCTCCGACGCCGCGCTGCGGGTGACGTATTATCGGTGACCTCAAGCTGACCGCTAATTATGGGCGTCTCTATTTACAGTGGCGTGCGGGTGAGCGGGGGCACGGTGACGGTGCACACGGGGCCGTGCTGGCTGCTGGCGCTCCTGGTCAGCCATGATCAGAGCGCGTTGCAGACGGTGACAGTGTATGACGGCACGGATACAACAGGCGAGATGGTGCTGCGCCTGACAGTGAGGCCCACTACCGATAACCCCTATTATGTGGAGTTTGTGCATCCTATCGCGGTGGGCGTGGGGTTGACGGTGGTGGCACCGGCGGGCGTGGATGTGAATGTGTGGGCGAAGGGACGGACATGAAATAGCATTCAGCGATCAGCTATCAGCTTTCAGCTTTTTGTCTGCAATTGTAGGCTGAGAGCTGATAGCTGAAAGCTGACCGCTAATTCCGACGACTGACTATGGCACTGACATTACAACAACTCATTGACCAGCTTCAGAACATCCTGAGCGTGAGCGATCCGGACCAGACCTGGCCGGAGGGGAAGATCACGGAGTGGGTGCTGCAGGGGATCCGCGAGTATTCGGCCCGCTTCCCGCGGCGGCTCAGCGTGCTGATCACGCCCACAGTGGAAGGGGAGGGCTACGCGCGCATCTATGATCTGCCGCTGGATTTCATAGATGTGCTGGCGGTGGAGTGGCCGGAGGGACAAGACCCTCCAGCCTGGCTGGAGTGGAAACATGAGGCCGAGGCGGGCTTCGGAATGGGGCATTACGACATTCGGCGGAGCCGGGATGCGACCGTGCCAGCGCAGTTGGTCTTGGGGGCGAGGCCCACAAACGCAACGGAGAAGATGCGGGTGCATTATCTGGGGTTGCACGATCTGACCCTGGCGCCCCAGGACATGCTGAGCGTGCCGGATGAGGACCTGGAACTGATCATCCAGTTCGTGAAGATGCGGGCGTTTGAGGAGCGCTTAGCCAATGAGACGCTGGCGGCAGACCCCACCAGTGACCTGGTGGCGCGGTTGGGACACAATGCGCGCCTGGCGAAAGAGGAATTTTATCGGCTGGTGAAGCAACGCGAGCGGGCCGCCGGGAGGTTGGTGGCGTGGGGATAGGGCGCAGCGCGCTGTGCCCCTACATCCAACCTGAACGCTGAACGCTGAACGTTGACTGCTATGTGTGCGGGGCGACGAAGACGCTTTGGGCCATATCGTGGCTGATGGCGTGAGCGACTCCGTCCACTTCCACCAGGAGCGGGCCTTTAAAAGGCGCACGTTCGCGCACCACCACCACCACCTGAGGGAACAGCCCCAGCCGGGCCAGGTAGCGCAGTATGGCCGGGCGCTGCTCGCCGATGCGGCTGACCACTGCCGGACGACCGATCTCTAGATCGGCCAGCCGGTCACTGGCGCTGGCCTGGGGCAATGTGCCATCCTTATGCGGGATGGGGTCGCCGTGCGGGTCAAATTGGGGATCGCCCAGCGCCGCCGCAATACGGTCCTCAAACGCCTCCGAGATGACGTGCTCCAGCCGGTCCGCCTCCTCGTGGACCTCATCCCAGGGGTAGCCTAACGCCTGGGCCAGGTAGAGCTCAATCAGCCGGTGGTGGCGCAGCACTTCCAGGGCGATCTTCTCGCCCGCAGGGGTCAGGCGCACCCCGCGATGGCGCTCGTAATGGACCAGGCCGTTTTGCGCCAGCTTTTGGATCATCCCGGTGACGGAGCCAGGTTCTTTACCCAGCGCCCTGGCTATGGCCGAGGTCGTGACGCGCTCATGTGCCTGCTGAAGCCGGTAGATCGCCGTCAGGTAATCCTGGATGGCGCTGGAGTATTCCTGGCTGACCTCTAATGTCATTCTGAGCGATAGCGAAGAATCTGACATTGGGCTCTCCGAATGCTGTTTTTAGGCTTGCCTAATTATAACCTGCCCGCTGCGTTTGTCAACCGATGAAAGGGTTTGTTATAATCGCCCGGTACCGGGCTTCAGCCCGGTTGGGAGGGGGATTATCTCCTGCTCCCTTCTTTTCCTTATGGGGGGCTGGGGTGGTTGTCATTCTGAGCGTCCTGTTGTCATTCTGAGCGCAGCGAAGAATCTCGTCGTCGGCACCTGAGATGCTTCGCTATCGCAGATGCTTCGCTATCGCAGATGCTTC
>FWPU01000991.1_pt1 | contig 83980 bp, 71 predicted proteins | sample 2228361 | NCBI WGS metagenome assembly FWPU01 (sample SAMEA103939777, study PRJEB20133) | metagenome | reverse complement strand
AAGAGAGGTCTCGGCGGCGGGAAGCCCGCATGGGTACAGGGAACTCCCCCAAGACCCCCGGCAGCCGGATGGGGGGCCAGGAGGGGCTGATAGGGTTCGCGTTCTACGCTGCGATCGGCATCCGGTCCTTCTCTACCTTGCGCCGCTCGTGGGTGGAGAGGATGCGCTTGCGCAGCCGGATATTGCGAGGCGTCACTTCCACCAGTTCGTCCTCGGCGATGTACTCTATCGCGTCGTCCAGGCTCAGCAGGCGCGGCGGCGTCAGGCGGATGGCCTGGTCCTGGTTTTCCACGTGCATATTGGTCAGTTTCTTCTTCTTGCAGACGTTGACCTCCAGGTCGCCTTCCTTGGGCCGTTCGCCGACGATCATCCCCTCATAAACTTCGGTGCCGGGGCCGATGAAGAGGGTTCCCCGTTCCTCGGCGTTGCTCAAGCCATACGCGGTGGCGATGCCCGCCTCCCATGCGACCAAAGAGCCATGGGCGCGCCTGGGGATTTCCTCGCCTAATGGTTCATAACCGGCAAAGAGGGCATGCAGGGTGCCCTGCCCGCGCGTCGCGGTGAGGAATTGCTGGTGGAAGCCCAACAGGCCGCGTGTCGGCACGATATATTCTAGGTGAATCGTTCCTTGCTCGTCCTTGCGCATGTCGGTCATGCGCCCGCGCCGTGAGCCCAACAGTTCCACCGCTACGCCCAGGAGGTCTTCCGGCACCTCGGCGAAGACTTGTTCCACAGGTTCTTGTACCTGGCCGTCCACCTGGCGGTAGATCACTTCCGGTCGCGAGACCTGAAACTCGTACCCTTCCCGCCGCATCGTCTCAATGAGGATGGCAAGGTGAAGTTCGCCCCGGCCGGAGACGATGAAGGTATCTGCCGTGTTGGTATCCTGCACCCGCAGGGCGACGTTGCGCTCCAACTCAGCATAAAGCCGCTCTCGCAGTTTGCGTGAGGTGGACCAGGTTCCCTCGCGGCCGGCGAAAGGGCTCGTATTGACGCCGAAGGTCATGCGCACAGTGGGGGCCTCGACCAAGATCGGCGGCAGCGCGCGCGGCTTGGCGGGGTCGGCCACCGTCTCGCCGATATAGACCTCCGGCAGGCCGGCCAGTGCCACGATCTCTCCGGCCTCCACCGCTTCCACCTCCACCCGCTCCAACCCCTGGAAGACGAAGAGTTGGGCCAATTTGCCGTAGGAGATCGTGCCGTCCAGCGCGAGGCGGGCAATCTCCTGACCGCGCCTGAGCCGCCCGGCGAAAAGCCTCCCCACGGCGATGCGCCCTTTGTAGTCATCGTAGGAAAGGTTGGCAACGAGGAGTTGGGCGGGAGCATCGGGTTCCACGCGCGGGGCCGGGATATAACCGAGAATTGCCTCAAAGAGCGGCTGCAAGTCGGCGGTCAGCGCGGAGGCATCCAGGCCGGCGCGGCCCGTGATGGCATCGGTATAGACGATGGGGAAGTCGGCCTGGTCATCGGTAGCGCCCAGTTCTATGAACAGATCAAAGGTCTTGTTGGCGACCCGGATGGGGCGGGCCTGAGGCCGATCCACCTTATTCACCACCACGATGGCGCGATGCCCTAACTCCAGAGCCTTGCGCAGCACGAAACGAGTCTGCGACATCGGCCCGTCCACTGCATCTACCAGGAGGAGGACACCGTCCACCATGTTCAACACTCGCTCCACCTCGCCGCCGAAATCGGCATGGCCGGGCGTATCCACGATGTTGATCTTGACGCCGCGGTAGGTGACCGCCGTGTTCTTCGCCAGGATGGTGATGCCCCGTTCCCGTTCCAGGTCGTTGGAATCCATCACCCGTTCCATGATGGTCTGGTTCTCACGGAAGACGCGGCTTTGCTTGAGCATCCCGTCCACCAGCGTCGTCTTGCCGTGATCCACGTGGGCGATGATGGCGATGTTTCTGATATTCTCCCGAACCTGTGTCATAAGAATCCTCAATGAGTTCCCACACAAAAACCCCGGCTCAGAGGCCGGGGGGCGACAACGAACCTCGGTACAACGGGGCTATTGTAGCGCAAGGCGCGGGAAAAGGCAAACCGACTCGCTACGGAACCGAATCAACTTCTACTTCTTGTCCAGGCTGACGAAGCGATAGCCGGTGCCTCGCTCGGTAAAGATGTAGCGCGGGTGCGACGGGTCCGGCTCTATCTTTTGGCGCAGGTAGGTGATGTAAAGGCGCAGGAGTTGGCTCTCATCCCGATACTCCGGCCCCCATACCTTAGAAAGAAGCGTCTCATGGGGCACGATCCAGCCCGCGTTCTGCACCAGATGGTAGAGGAGCCGGTATTCTGTGGGCCGCAGTTTGATGTGTTGGCCGCGTGCGATGACCTCGCGCCGGGCGAAATCAATGCTCAAGTCGTTATCCACTACCAGCACCTGTCGCTCACCGGGCCCTGCCTCGGCCTGGCTGCGGCGCAGCACGGCGCGGATGCGGCTCGCCAACTCGCGCGGGCTGAAAGGCTTGGTCACGTAGTCGTCCGCACCCAGATCAAGCCCGCGGATGCGATCGGCTTCTTCGCCTTTCACCGTCAGCATGATGACCGGCACGGAGGAGAACTCCCGCAGGCGCTCTAACGTCTCATAGCCGTCCAGGTCCGGCATCATCACATCCAGCACCACCAGGTCGGGGAGTTCGTCCCGCACCTTCTGCAGTGCCTCCATGCCGCTATGCGCTTCGCTGACCCTATACCCTTCCAACTCCAGGTTCATGCGCACGAAGCGCACCATGCGTGGCTCGTCGTCCACCACCAGGATGAGTTTGCTATCTTGGGTCATGTCTGCTTCCATCATCCTCGCGGCAGCGTGAAAAAGAAAGTTGTCCCTTTCCCTTCCTCGCTACGTACCCAGATGCGCCCGCCATGGGCTTCTACGATGGCTTTGCAAAGGAAAAGCCCCAAACCTGCGCCTTGGGTCTTGCGCCGCAGGCCGGAATCCACCCGGTAGAACCGCTGAAAGAGACGGTCTTGCTCTGCCGGGGGGATGCCGATGCCCTGATCGGCCACATAGACGGTCACATTCATGTCGTCGGCCCAACCGCCCACACGCACGGTCCCGCCGTCGGGCGAATACTTCACCGCGTTGCTCAATAGATTGGAGAGCACCTCGCGGATGCGCTCCTCGTCTGCCAGGACCGTCGGGAAATCGTCCGGAAAATCTAACCGAAACTGATGCTTGGGCGATTGCACCCGAAACCCTTCCACCACTTTGGTCGCCAATTTGGGCAGGTTGAGGTCGCCCAACTCCAACTTGAGAACGCCCGCCTGGATGCGCGAGGCATCCAGCAGGTTGTTGATGAGCATGTTGAGGCGGTCGCTTTCTTCCTCAATGACGGCCAGGCTCTCCCGCACCGTCTCTTTATCCCAATTGGCATCGTCGCGCCGCAGGGTGCCCGCGTAGCCTTTGATGAGAGAAACGGGCGTTTTCAGTTCGTGAGAGATGGCCGAGATGAAGGTGGATTTCATCTCCTCCGCCTCTCGGTAACGACTGATGTCGTGAACGTTGGCGATGATGTTGACCAGTCTCCCTTTGTCATCGTACAGGGGCGTATAAGTGACACCGACGGTGATGCGCGTGCCGCCGGGCCGCTCCAGGTCACCCTCCACGTAGAGGCTTCCCTCTTGGGGCAAATCCACCGGCGGCCCACCTGCCTGGCAGAGGTCAAAGCCCTGCGCGTTCTGCAGCGAAAAAACCTGGTAGCAAGGACGGCCTATGGCATCTTCGGCGGGCCATCCCGTCATGGCGCAGAGGGCCCGGTTGATGACCTGGATACGCCTCTCCGCATCCAGGATCATGACACCGTCGGCGCTATGCTCAATGATGGCGTCCAACCGCTTCTTCTCCGCCGTTATCTCCTCGTAGAGCTGCGCGTTGCGCACGGCGATGGCGGCCTGATCCGCGAAGCTGCTCAGCACCTGCTGATCATTGAGGGAGAAGGCGGCGCTCCCTGCCCGGAAGATATAGATAAGGCCCAGGAGTTCGTTTTCCACCACCAGCGGCAGCGCGACGATCTGATGCAAAGGGAGCCCCACCGCACGGGCCACCATTCCCAGGCGCATCTGCAAGTCGGGGATGTGCCAGGTCGCCGTCGTGCCGTCGGATAGGTACGGAATGTCGGTAAGAAGAGGCGCGAAACGGGGCAGGAGACGGGCAGGGAGGCCGTAACTGGCTGCGATGCGGAAGGTGCTATCGTTTTCTCGCAGGGCAATCAGGCCCACTTCGCCCTGCACCATCTCAACGGCGCTCTCCAGGATGAGGCGCAAAAGAGAGGAGAGATCAAGCCGCGCGGTCATTGCCCGGCTGATTGCCAACAGGTACTCTCGCTGGCGCAGCTGTTGCCGCAACTGGTAATCTATCACGAGAAAATCATAGCGCACAGAAGGCGAATTGTCAATGGCCCGGCAAGGCGGTATAATGGGCGTGTGCGCGTCGCCATGATTTCCAAAGCCTGCATCGTCGGGGCCTACCAGAAGAAACTGGAAGAACTGGCGCGCCTGCCGGATGTGGCACTGACCGTTTTCGTGCCACCTTCGTGGCGCGATAGCCGTGGCGTGACCTGCCTGGAACGGTCTCACACCGCAGGCTACGATCTGCAGGTTGTGCCGATGGCGCTGAACGGCCATTTTCATCTCCACTGGTACATCGGCCTCGGCCCTCGCTTGCGCGCGCTTCGGCCCGACATCGTGCACATAGACGAGGAGCCATACAACCTCGCCACCTGGCAGGCGATGCGCCTGGCCCGCGCGGTGAGGGCGCGCGCCTGCTTCTTTGCCTGGCAGAATCTGGCCCGCGCCTATCCGCCCCCTTTCCGTTGGTTTGAAAAGTATAACTTTCGCCACGCGGCCCATGCCCTCGCGGGGAGCGTGGCGGCGGCGAACGTCCTGCGTCGCAAGGGCTATAGGGGCCCCATTTCTGTGGTGCCCCAGTTCGGCGTGGATCCGGAGCAATATCGCCCCGGGGAAGGGCCGAAACCAACGGACGTCTTCGTGGTGGGCTATGCCGGGGGCCTGGTGCCGGAAAAGGGGATAGATGTTCTGCTGCGGGCAGCGGCGGGGCTGATAGGCCCGTGGGAGGTGCATCTGGCAGGGGACGGGAGTGAAAGGCCGCGTCTGGCACGCCTGACGCAGGAGTTAGGCATCGCCGGGCGAGTCCATTTCCGCGGGCGTATCCCCTCCACAGCGATGCCCGACTTTTATCGCGGCCTGGATGTCTTCGTCCTTCCCTCGCGCTCGCAGCCCAATTGGGTTGAGCAGTTTGGGCGGGTGCTGGTGGAGGCGATGGCCTGCGGCGTGGCGGTGATCGGCTCCACCTGCGGCGAGATACCGCAGGTCATCGGCGATGCCGGCCTCATCTTCCCGGAAGGAGACGTGGGGGCATTACGGGCGCATCTGGCGCGGCTGCAAGGCGATGCCGCGCTGCGGGCCGATTTCGCGGCGCGGGGGCGGGCGCGCGTCCTGGCCCATTATACCCAGGCGCGGGTCGCGGCAAGCACCTACGCCGTTTATCGGCAGATGCTTGCGCCCTCTTCCCCGCTATAGTACAATAAAGCCCCAGGCCCCTCTACGGAGGCAACGAGGGTCTTTCTGCAACGAAGCGGCTGTAGCATTCCCCTTTTCCCCTTGCGAGGAGAGGAAGAGGGGCAAGGGCGGAGGGAGGTCGTCCCTCGTGGCCGCGCTCAATCCTACCGATGCTAAGGAGACGCCATGCACGGTCGCCGCAACCTCATCATCTGTTGGACGGTCGGAGTCGCCGCGCTTTTGCTGGTCGTGACGACGGCCTGCTCCGTAGGAAGCCTCATCGCGCGGGCTCCTACCGATACGCCTACCGTCACCAAGACCCTGCGTCCCACCTTTACCCCGACTCCACCTGTGCCGACGGCAACGCCGGTGCCACCGACGGCTACTCCCGTGCCGCCGACCGCCACGCCGCAGCCGGTTGCTCAACAGCCGACGCCGTCGCCCACACCTACAGAACCACCTCCGCCGACGCAGCCACCCGATACGCCGACGCCTCAGGCGACCCCCTTCCTTTCGCCCAAGCCGGGCAACAACGTCAACGTCCGCAGCGGCCCCGGTGAGAACTATCCCATCATTGGCCGCCTTCTCCCCGGGCAGACGCTGGCTATCGTCGGAAGGACCGCCATGAACGATTGGTGGCAGGTCTGCTGCCTGAACGGCCTCACCGGCTGGATGGTAGCGCGCCTGGTGGATACCCAAGGCCCGGTAAATGATGCGCCGATCATCTCCGACATCCCGCCTCCGCCTGCGCCGACGGCCACCCCGCGCCCACGAGCGACCAACACGCCCGCGCCGCCGCCTCCGCCGCCCCTGAAGTACCAGCGTGCCGAAGGGCCTATCTTCACGGTGAACACGAATCCCCTGATCACCATCTGGGTCAAGGTCTTCGCCAGCCCCAACACGCCGCTAGGAGGGCGCGAGGTGAAGTTCATGCGCAATGGCGCGGAGGTCGGGCGCGTCCGCTCCGCCGATCAATTCGGCAAGACGAATCCCTCGCCCGATTTCGGCCTTTTCAAAGACCAGAATGTCAAGTTTGAGTATAACGACGTCGGCGATGCCAACTGGAGTTTCTGCGTGGCCGAGGGCGCAGCCTGTGTTTCGCCGGAGGTGACCTTCTCCTCGTCGCCCGCGAACACGAACCGCATCATCTATGCTGCCTTCCAGCAGAACTAGGGGACGTAGGGGCGTTCAACCGAACGCCCCTACAACTCTCATAGCCTTGGCGGTTCTCCTCGCTTCGGCTTTTCTCCTGCGCGTGCTTCGCCTTGACTTCCAGCCCCTGTGGTGGGACGAAGGGTATAGCGTCTGGTTTGCCACGAATCCCCTGGGCGAAATGCTGGCCGACACCGCGCGCGACATTCATCCCCCTCTCTATTACGCCCTGCTGCACGGTTGGATCAACCTCGTCGGCGCGCGGCCTGAGATGCTTCGCCTCTTCTCGGTGATGGTGGGGACGTTGACCGTCGCGTTGATGTATGCCGTCGCTCGCCGGTTGGCAGGGGAGCGCGCCGGATTCATCGCCGCTTTCCTGCTGGCCATCAACCCTTTCCACATCTATTACTCGCAAGAAGTGCGGATGTATGGCCTGGTGACATTCTTGGGCCTGGTTTCCGTCGGCCTGGCGGCGCGATGGATGAAGGAAGCGGCTGAGGAAAAGGAAGAAGGAGAAAAGAAGGCAACGAGATGGCTCCTGGGGGCCGGCTATGTGGGAGCCACTGCGGCAGCGATGTATAGCCAGTATTATGCCGCTTTCCTGCCCCTGAGCCAGACCGTTTACGTTCTGGCTCAGGGGCGGCGCGCCCATCGTATTCTGATACCGTGGCTCGTGGCGCAGGTCGTGCTTGCTCTCCTCTATTTGCCCTGGCTTCTCTACGCGGGGCCGCAACTGGTCGGCTATGTGGCGCAGAAAGTGGTGTTGGATGCCGACCGTGCCCTGGCTCCTTTGGATTACTTTGGCCGCCACCTGGCCGCCTTCGCCGGGGGCCATTTTGAGGGGGCATTGGCTCCCTGGTGGGCGGCAGGCATCTTGCCGCTGGCCGGTGTGGGGGTGTTGTGGTACAAGGTGCGCGTAGCGAATGGCGATTCAGCCCCCGTCCCGACCCTCCCCCGCGCGGCAGGGGATGGACGGGGGCTGCTCTTGGACCGCTGGTCTCTGTTTCTGACCGCGCAGGTGGTCATCCCCTTGCTGCTGGGCTTCATGGTGAGCCTGCGTTATCCCTTCGTGCCGCCGCGCTTTGAACGGCTCTTGTTGCTGGCCTTGCCTCCCTGCCTTCTCCTCATCGCCATCATCCTGGCCCCTCTGCACGGTCGGGCCCTGGCCGTGGGGCTTGCCCTTTTCGTCGCGATCGCTGCCCTCTCCCTCGCCATGTTCTACACCGTTCCCCGCTACGCCGATGACGATTACCGTCCGCTCGTGGCTCAGGTAGAGGGGATGGGCGGCGCGGGCGATGTGATCTATTGTGTCTTCCCGTGGCAGGTAGGCTACTTTCGCAGCTATGGCCGCGCACAAGGCCCGCGCCCTGTCCTCAGCCCTGCAGCGGTTTGGAGCGCGGCTGCCCGCGCGCCGTTGCAATCCGCCCTGGCCCAAGGGCAGCGCATCTGGTTTCCGGAGCATCTGGCGTTGGGGGCCGTTCTGGAGCGTCAGGCCGAGGCCTATCTCCTGGAGAACGCCATTCCGGTTCTAAACGAATGGCACGGGCCTCACACGCGCCTGACTTTCTGGTCGCCTGTGCAGGGCCTGGGTTTCGGCTCCGGCCCGGCGCGATTCGCCGGTGGCCTCACCCTGCTGGCCGCGCGCGTGGGCGACGCACCGATAGCCGCGGGCGCGGGCCTGGTCCCCCTGGAATTAGTCTGGCAGATGGAAGGCGCATGGCCGGAAGAGAGTTACCGCGTAGGGCTGCGCCTGACCGATGTGGAGGGGCGCACCTGGGCGCAGCGAGATAGCGAACCCGCCGGCGGAACTTATCCCTTCTTCCGCTGGCAGGCCGGCGAGACGGTGACAGACCGGCATGGCCTTTGGGTGCCGGCAGGGACGCCGCCGGGCGACTACCGGCTGCGCCTTAGCGTCTATCGCGCTCGCGATGGCCGCGCCCTGGATTTGTTGGATGCGAAAGGGCAGCCGCAAGGGGTGGAACAGGTTCTGGCGACGGTGCGCATCGTCCCACCGGAAACGATCCCGCCCGTGTCCGCGCTTCCCATCCAGCACCGGCGCGCCTGGGACTCCGGCCCGCTGCGGCTCTTGGGGTTCAGCCTGCCGCTGAGCGAGACCTTCCGTACAGGGAGCAACCTGCCGTTGACCTTCTTCTGGCAGGCGCGTCGCCCCCCCCTTGAGGATTATTTGGTGTGGCTGCGCCTGACCGACGGCGCAGGAAAAGAGGCGGCCCGCCGGGAGTCGCCAATGGCCTGGCCCGCGAGAACCTGGCGTACAGGCGAACTGGCGCGCGATCCGCAACCTTTTCACCTCCCCGCCGATTTGCCCGATGGTCGCTATCGTCTGGAGGTGACATTGGTGCCCGCGTCACGGTCTGAAACCGCGCAGGTGCGCTGGCAATCCTTGGCGATGGTGGCGGTGCAAGGTAGGCCCCACAGTTTTACCCGTCCGCAGCCGCGCTACCCCCTGGATGTCATGTTCGGTGAAGGGGCGCGATTGATCGGTTATGACCTGGCGGCGGAGGCGCGTCCGGGCGGCCAGGTGCGCCTGACCCTCCATTGGCAGGCAACCGCCCGGATGGGCACTTCTTATGCCGTCTTCGTCCACCTGGTAGCCCAGGATGGCCGCTTCGGGGGGCAGCACGACAGCATCCCCGGTAACGGCGCGCTGCCGACGACAGGCTGGGTCGTCGGTGAATTTCTGCTGGACGAACATATCTTCACCATCAAAGCGGAGGCAGAGCCGGGGCCATATCTGTTAGAAGTCGGCCTTTACGAGCCGGTGAGCGGCCAACGCCTGCCGGTGCGCGATGCCACGGGCCACGAGTTGGGCGACCACCTCGTCTTGGGAGAGACGCCCATGACGGTGGAGAGATGATCACTTTTTAAGGAGGTAGGGACATGAGCGAGGAAAAGAGGCCGGAAAGCGATCTGGCCGATCAACTTCGCGAGTTAGGCAGGCAATTGGGCCTGGCGCTGCGCGCGGCATGGGAGAGCGAACAACGCCAACAACTGGAGAAGGAAATCGGCGAGGGCCTGAAAGACCTGGGCAAGCAGATTGAACAGGCCGTGGCCGCAGCCAAAGCCAGCCCTCAGACCCAAAAGGTGAAGGAACAGATGGGGCGCGTGGTAGAGACGGCGCGCCAGAGCGAGGCCGTGCAAGAGATGCGCGAGGGATTGGCCGCGGGCCTACGCGAACTCAACGAGGAACTGCGGAAACTCGTAGAGAAGATACAGCAGAAGCAAGGCTCTGACAGCGGAGAGCCTTCCGCTCCCGATCTGACCCAGGACGAGACACGAATCCCGCCCGCTTGATCAGACGGAGCGTTTGAGGACGATGAGGGTGAGGTCGTCGTAGAGGTCGGCCTCGCCCACATGGGCCTGCACCGCCGCCTCAATGGCCTGGCTGATGGCCTCGGCAGATTCGCTGGCATGCGCGCGTATCACCGCCTGCAACCGCTCGTCGCCGAATTCCTCGTTCTGACCGTCCAACGCGTCGGTAACGCCATCGGTGTAGAGGACCACCACATCCCCCGGCTCCAGCGTCACCACCTGATCGGCCCAGGGGCCGGTGGGAAGGATGCCCAAAGGTATCCCCGGCCCGCGCAACCGCGTGACCGAATGTTCGGCCCCACGCGCCAGGAACGCGAGCCCGTGCCCCGCATCGGTATAGATCAGTCGGTGGGTACGCCAGTCCAAAACACCATGCCAGATCGTCACGAACATATCGGAGTCGGGGCTGATGTCGGTCAGAATGTGCTCGTTGGTGCGCCTGAGGGCCTGGGCCGGGGAGAGAGCCTGAGCGTTGTTGCGCAGCAGCGTGCGGACCAAGGCCATGAAGATGGCAGCGGGAACGCCTTTGTCAGACACATCGGCCACGACAAAACCGACGCGCCGCCGTGGCAGGGCGATGCAATCAAAGAAATCGCCCGCCAGTTCCCGCGCCGAATGCCAGTAACTGTGCACCTGGTAGCCGGGCACTACCGGGTGTTGGCCGCGGATGAGGTTATGCTGAATCTGGTGGGCGAGGTGTAGTTCCTCCTCCTGGCGGAGTCGCTCCCGTTCCTGCTGCAATAGGTGTTCGTTCTCCAGGGCAAGGGACAACTGCCCGGCGATCCCGGCCAGAATGCGCACGCGGCGGGCGGTGAAATGGTGAGCATCGTCCACATCATCGGCCACCAGCAGGCCGAGGATCTGCTCTTGTACCATCAGCGGCACGATGAGGATGGTTTTGCTGCCGTAGGTCTCGCGCCAGGCATGGGGAACCAGAGGATGCGAGGCCGTGTCGTTGGCCTGCACCGGCTCACGCCGCCGGAGGGCTTCACCCAAGAGGGGGAGAACATCCGGCGTGAGGCAGCACTCGCGGATCAGGGTTGGCAGGTCATCTCGCGCGGTGTGGGTTTGGGCCGCGTAGAAAGGGTCGGCCTCGGACTTTCGCAGAAAGATGGTGCAGCGGTCCACGCCCGCCAGGATAGGGGCCAGGTGGCAAACGAGGTCCAAGGTGGCCCGCAGATCGCGAGTGTGACCGACGGCTTCGGCCATCTGTAACAGCGCGGTGCTGACGTACGTTTCCTGCCGCAATTCTACCACGTGGGCCTCTAAGGCGGCCAGATATGCGCGCACCTCCGGTGGCAGACCGGCGCGCATCTCCGGGGAAAGGGAGCGGAGATCAACCATGTCTTTCGTTTACCACGTCCGGTACCTCAATCGGATGGCGTCCTTTTCTTCCGCGTGGAGGTTGAGCGGTTGGCCGCCGCAGCCCGCCGGCGCGCCTTCTCTATCTTCTGAGCGGCCCGTTCCAAGGCAGATTCCACCTTGTCCGCTGCACGCGCTTGCGCATCTTCTATTTTTTCCCTGGCCCGCTTTTGGGCTGCCTCCACCTTGTGGGCCACGCCGCGCTTGATCATGGTCAGTTCGTTGCCTTTGGCCTCGTCAAAAGAGAAATAGACCTCGTCCATGAGACGGCGGATAAAGTGGAGACCGAGCCCACCGATACGCCGCTTGCTGAGATCGCCCACCAGGTCGGGAGGAGGCACTTCGTCGGGGTTGAAGGGGCGACCGTAATCCCTCAGCCGCACCACAAAGTCGTCACCGTCCAGAGAGCAGCGTATCTGAATCTTGCCTTTTTCCATGCCGTCGTAGGCGTGCTCTATGATGTTGCAACAGGCTTCATCCGTCGCCATCTGTACGGCAAAGATTGCCTGGTCATCCAGGCCGGCCTCTTGCGCGGCCGCGATCACGAAATCGCTGATGGGGGCCAGGTTATTCAGACGTCCCTCCATCACCAGGTTCCACTTATCATCGGTCTGTTCTGCGCGTCGTCGCGTCATGGTCGCCTCAGCATGAAAATCGCCGGTTCCTATGGCAGGGATGAAGCGGTATTGGTAAGTCGGTGCGCCTGGATTCCGGTGTGCCGCCGTGCCACCGAGAAGGGATTTTTGCGGTCAAAAGCTTCCCACCGCCTCGGTAGCCGTGGGAAAGATGCGGAACTGCGATTTTAATCCTGCCAGGTCTAACACCGCGTCAATCTTGGGGGGGACGTTCGCCAGGACGATGTCGCCCCGATTGAAACGCCGCACGGTCTTCCAGGTGCTGATGAGCGCGCGCAGGCCCGCGCTGCTCATGAACTCCGTGCCACCCAAATCCAGCACGATGCGGAAGCGTCCGTCGTCGGTGATGCTGCGCAGGGCCCGTTCCAGGTCGGGCGCGGTGCTGCCATCTACGCGGCCGGTGACGGTAACCAGATCACATCGCTTCAGTTGGGTGGTCGTGATCTCCATAAGGTCGCACTCCCTTGCCATACGAGGTGGGCCGATTATATCATAGCCACGAGCAAAGGACAAGCGGGTTTGACCAAACGGAGAAGAACTGCTAGAATTATGTTGTAACGTTGTATGGGCCCCTAGCTCAGCGGTTAGAGCGACCGGCTCATAACCGGTTGGTCACAGGTTCGAATCCTGTGGGGCCCACTCCGCTTTGCTCATCTACAAAAAGCCTGATCCCATTCGGGTCAGGTTTGTTTGTACCCCACAATTGCCAGAAACCAGGAGGAGCCATGTCCACCATTCGCGACGTGCTGTTGGTCCACCATTCCCACACCGATATCGGCTATACCAACTTCCAGGATAACGTCTTCGCCATGCAGCGAGACTATATCCGCCGCGCTATGGACCTGGCCGAAGCCTACGCCGACGGCCAGCCGGGGGAACAGTTCAAATGGACCTGCGAGACAACGGTCATCGTGGACGATTTCCTCCGCCACGCCCGCCCTACCGAGATAGATCGCCTACAGGCCTTGCACCGGCGTGGGCTCATCGGCTTCGCGGGGATGTTCGCCAACCTGACGCCCCTCTACTCGGCGGAGATGCTGGCCCGCACCCTCTATGTCGCGGGGAGATTGCGGCGTGATTACGGCCTGGATATCCGGTACGCCCTCAATTGCGACGTGAACGGCCAGAGTTGGGGCCTGGTGGAGATGTTGTTGGACGCCGGTTTCGCTGGCTTCGCCATGGAGATTAATCGGGTGATGGCCCGCGATCCCCAGCCGCGGCCCATCGCCTTTTGGTGGCAGGGCCCCAGCGGCCGGCGGATACTGGTATGGCATGGCGAACACTATGGGTCAGGCCATCACCTGGGCATCCCCCGTGCCAGCGTTAAGACCTCCCAAGGTAACGTTTGGGTCTATGATCTGGAACGGGCTCAGGGCTTGGTGAAGGCCTACCTAGACCGGTTGGCAGAGAAGGGCTACCCCTACGATTTCATCTATCATCAGATTACCAGCACCTATATGTGGGATAATGGCCCGCCTCACGAGGAGCTGGTGCGTTTCGTGCGCGAGTGGAACGGCCGCGGCTGGCAGCCGCGGATGCAGATCATCACCTTGGACCAACTCTTTGACCGGCTGCGCCGCCAGCCTGCCGAGACGCTGGAAACGCGCGTGGGGGAGTGGACCGATTGGTGGGCCCATGGCGTCAGCAGCAGTGCCTACGAGACGGCCCTGGCGCGGCAGAGCCATGCACGCCTTTTCGCGGTAGAGGGATTGGCCGCAACCCTACAAGGGATGCCGCAACCGCCCCCCTATCCCACGGACGAGGACGATCAAGCGTGGCGCAGCCTCGCCCTCTACGACGAACATACCTGGGGTGGCTTTGACAGCATCACCCATGCCGACTCGCTGAACGCTCGTGGGCAATGGCATCGCAAGGCGACCTATGCCTACGAAGGCGCGGCGGCGGTCTCGCGGTTGGCGCGGCAAATGCAGGATAACCTGGTCGCTCGTCTCCCCAGGCCCGACGCCGATCACGTCGTCGTCTTCAACCCCCTGCCGTGGCCGCGGCGGGTGCCGTTCTATCTGCCGCACGTGCCCCGGTCGGGCTGGGAGAACGATAGTCTCGAGCGCGACCTGGAGCTCTCTTCACCCCAGGGCCTCGCCGCGGCCAATGTGGATTACGGTATCGTGAACCTGCCTGCCTGCGGCTATACCACCGTGCCCGTTCGTCCCATGCTCACAGAACCGGCCCCTGTTCGGTTTGACGGCCCCATGGTGCCCGTTTTCACCCCCACCGTGGCTCCCGGCCTGACGCCGACCACGGACGTGAACCATTACGGCTGGACGCTGGAGAACCGCTTCTATCGCCTGACGGTGGATTCTACCACCGGGGCTATCCGTAGCCTGGTGGACAAGGCAAGCGGCTATGAGTGGGTAGATGCTACCACGCCGTGGCGGTTAGGCCATTACGTCTATGAGGAAGTACAATCGCCTAACCGCCGCGCCGATATGCAGTTGCATTGGACGTGGCCTGCGCCGCCAGATCGCGATCATCAACCTGACCTGGCCTTGCGGCGCCGTGGCCCCGACCTGGTGTGGGAACAACGTTTTGTGGCCGGTGTCGGCCATGGGCGTTTCGCCTTGCGATTACGTGCCCCCGGCGTCAGCGATTTGCGGGTGCAGATCGTCCTCTACGACGACCTGCCGTGGATTGACCTGATTTATGATTTCAACAAGATGGCGGTCACCGATCCTGAGTCGGTTTACGTGGCCTTCCCCCTTAATCTGGGCCGGCCTGTGCCGCACTACGAGGGCGCGGGCGCGATCGTGCAGGCCGAGGCGCAGCAACTCCCTAACTCGTGCCGGGACTTCTACGCCATCCAGAACTGGGTAGATTTGAGCAACGACCAGCGGGGCATCACCGTCGCCTCGCCCGATGCGCCCATCATCCACCTGGGCGGTTTCACCAACCACAAGTACATGGAACACATGCAAATGGAGCAGCCACTCCTTGTGGGCTGGCCGCTCAACAATCATTGGTTCACCAACTTCTGCCTCAGCCAGAGCGGGTGGATGCGCATCCGCTACCGCCTCTTGCCCCACGAATCGCCCTTTGATCCGGTAGCGGCGACCCGCTTCGGCGCGGAGGCCGCCGTAGAGCCGCTGGTTGGCCCTGTGTGGGATCGGCCTGCGGGATTAGAACACCGCGCTGTGGCCGCGCCGGTCCATCTGCCGGGTGAGGCCAGCTTTCTATCGTTGGAACCTGAGCACGTGCATCTCATCGGCCTTAAGCCCGCGAGCGATGGGCGTGGCATCATCGCCCGCGTGCAAGAACTGGCAGGGCAGTCAACGACATATACCTTGCGCTTTCCCCTCAGCCGCGTCGCCCGCGCCGAGTTATGTAATTTGGTGGAAGACAAAGCCGAAGGCGAGCAACCTGCCGTATCGGAGCATGAGGTGCGCAGCCGCATTGAGCCTTATCGCTTGCAAACGCTGCGGGTGATCTTGGCCGCCTAGAAAGGCGATGCCATTTGTATAGCCCAGACCAGAAAGGAGAGAACCGAGATGGAAAGGCAGAGGAAAGAGATCTTGGCCCAGGCCAAAGAGCAGTACGACAGGGATGGTTATGCCGTATTCCGTAACGTCCTTGATGCCGACCTGATCCATGAGAGCAACAACCACATTGAGTGGCTCCTGCAGAAGAACCCCGGCGTGCGCCCCGAACAACTGCATCACACCCTCGTGGCGAACGATCCCTTCTGGGTCAGGCTTGTCAGCGATGATCGTTTACTTGACATCGCGGAATTGTTCGTAGGGCCGAACATCGCGCTCTTCGCCTCGCACTACATCAGCAAACCGCCCTATGATGGGCAGCCCGTACTCTGGCATCAGGATGGCAGTTATTGGCCGTTGGAGCCGATGGAAGTCGTGACGCTGTGGCTGGCGATTGATGATTCCACGCCGGAAAACGGCTGCATGCGCGTTATCCCCGGCACGCAAACGATGCAACTCCAACAAGTGCGGAAGCGCACGGATGTAGCCAATGTCCTCGGCTCTGAGATGGACCCGGCGCTGGTCGATGAGTCCAAAGCCGTGGATGTCATCCTGAAGGCCGGGGATGTCTCCGTGCACCATCCTAACATCATTCACGGTTCCAATGCCAACCGTTCGCCCAAGCGTCGTGCGGGCCTGACGATCCGCTACATCCCCACGAGCACGCGCATTGTCGTGGAGGGCCAGTGGCCCTGCGCGTTCCTGTTGCGGGGCAAGGCTGTGCCGGGCGTGAACACGTATCTGCCACGACCGAAGTACGTAGCGGGGAAGCATATGCCCTTCCGGGGCTGCGAGGCGTGGCAATAGGGGATGACCTTACCTGCGCCTCTTTTTCTTGCGCAAGGGAGCGGACGCGCCGAAGAGCTTCAGCCATTCATCCACATCGCCGGGGGTGATGGGCTTCTCATCAGGAGGTGTGTCCGCTTGCCGTCGCCGGGCCGCGCGCGGCGCGGGGGGTGAAGCCAGACGGCGGCTGAAATCTTCTGGGGAAAGGGTCTGCGCGCGGAGGGCGCGCGCCTGCACGGCCAGGGCGCGGTCGGCGGTGACCACCGTCCACGAAGCAGGCTGATTCTCACGCCGCAGCCGTTCCAGGATCAACGCGTCGGCGGTATGGCCGGGGCGGGCAAAGACGACCTCCACACCGCCACCGCTGAGGTTCGGCGCGGAGCCAACCGGCGCGGCCCTGTCAAACACGACGACGATGGCCTGTTGGGTGCGGGCATGATAGCGTCGCAAACGCTCTACCAACGCCTGCTCGTCGTTGGCGTCGGCCAGCGACAGGTCGGAGAGGCGACCGATCAGGTTGTGGCCGTCAATGATGAGGGGCATGGATCAGGGTTAGTTGGTGAAAAGTGCGGGTATTTCCATGAACGACCTGATGCGAGAGCGTTCCCCCCTTGCCCCGGCCCTCTCCCCGAGGGGAAAGGGCCGGGTGAGGGGAAATCACGCTTTTACCATCTCGTCCCAAAGCCACCCATCATGCCGCGCCCCCCGCGTCCCGCCCTGCCGGCAGGTGGCGTGCTCTGGCCTTGGCTCCGCCACATGGGGCCGGTATCCGTCCGGTTGACCATCACCGGAACCATTTGCTCCATGCGATCGTACATGAAATCGGCCTGAGCCTGGGTGATGGTGCCGGCAGCCACCAATGCATCCAGGTCGGCCTTCTTGGCGTTGAGGATGGTGCTCACCAAAGTCTCTTCGCCGACGCCCTTGCTCGCCGCGATCTCCACCAGCGATTTGCCCGCCAACCGCTCAGCCTGAATCTGCTCGGCGGTCATGCCCAGGAGCGTCTCCACCTCATCGGGAAGGCCGGCCCAGGAATTCATGCCGCCAAAGCCACCCCTGCTGCCCATCATGCCCACGCCGGGGCACGCCCAACCGCCGTTGGAAGGGGGCACCGTGCCTTGCGCCAAGGCCGTCCCTGCGAGTACGACTGCCGCCAGCACAGACACCAGAACCGCAACTACAACCAACCGCTTCATCGTCCAAACCTCCGTAGGGTATTTTCTGTGCGCAGGGTTTTCTTCCTGCTTTCTGACCCTACTATACCATACGGACGTGAATATTTCATGAAGGGCGCGCGCATCTTTCGTGAAAACGAAACTGTTTGAAATCATTGTTTCGCAGATAGATTCTTGTTAAACTCAGGTTATCGTGGGTTTGTTTGTGTCTTGGGAGAGGAGGGAGCCCTATGAGTCTGAGCCGGATGAGCCGTAGATCATTTCTCCGCCAAGCCATAACGGGCTTGGGGATGGTGGCAAGTAGTTGGACCTTAAATGCCTGCGCGCGCCAGGCAACGCTCGCGCCGTCCCCCTCACCGCTGCCGCCGACCGCCGAGAAAGTTGGCATAAGAACCGAAGCGATGCCGACGGCAGCACCTACTCCTGCACCGCCGACGGCTACCGCCGGTATCACCGGCGTCCCCACGGGATCGCCGGTGCCGCAGGCCACGCTGCCGCCTGCCACGACGACGCCGATGCCGACCGTTGCCATTACCGCTACGCCGGTTCCATCGGCAGGATTGCCCTATCTGGTGGTGGCGCGTGGCGGCGAGCCGGAGGAACTGGTGAGGCGGGCCTTAGCCGCGCTGGGCGGCATGGAGCGTTTCGTGAAGCGTGGTGACGACGTCATCATCAAGCCCAACATCTGTGTCGCGTACCACACCTATGAATACGCATCCACCACCAACCCCTGGGTCGTCGGTGCGCTGGTCAAACTCGCTCTGGCAGCGGGCGCGCGCCGGGTGCGGGTGATGGATTCCCCCTTCGGTGGCGGGCCCGAGGAAGCATATGCCGTGAGCGGCATACAGGAACAGGTGAAGGCGGCGGGCGGCCAGATGGAAATCATGTCGCGCTTCAAATTCGTGAAAACCGCTCTGCCCCAAGGCAAGAGCCTGACCACCTGCAAGATATACGACGATATACTGAAGGCCGACGTGGTGATCAACGTGCCGATAGCCAAGCATCACAACCTGGCGCGGTTGACCTTGGGCATGAAGAACCTGATGGGGGTGATTGAAGACCGGCCATCGCTGCACTATCAATTGGGGCAGCGCCTCGCCGACCTGAACACCGGCATCCGGCCTGCGCTGACCGTCGTGGATGCCGTGCGCATCCTGCTGGCCCATGGGCCGACGGGCGGAAACCTGAAAGACGTGAAGAAACTGGATACCCTGATCGCAAGCCCCGACGTCGTGGCTGCCGATTCCTACGCCGCGACCCTCTTTGGCCTGAAGCCCGACGACATTGATTACATCCGCCTGGGGGCCGAGATGGGCTTGGGCCGCAAGGACCTGGCAAACCTGAAGATTGAGGAGGTCGCCGTTGGCGGTTAAGGCAAGGCGTAGAAAGGGCTGGCTGCCTCGGCATTGGACGACGCTACGTCGGATCGTCCAGTATGGCGCGCTCTCGCTGTTTATCGTCCTGTTCGTCTGGTCGCGCCGCGGCGGCTGGCCTGCCGACGTGGTGAATTTTCCTATGCGGCTGGACCCCTTGGCGATGCTGGCCCACCTCCTGGCGAGCCGCACCGTATTGGCCGGGTCGGCCCTGGCGCTCCTCGTTGTGGCGCTGACCCTCGTTTTTGGCCGCGCCTGGTGTGGCTGGCTCTGCCCTTTGGGAACGCTGCTTGACCTCTTCTCCTTGCGTCGCTGGCGTGGCAGGCGAGACTCCCCCGCCGACTCCTGGCGCGCCGTCAAATACAGCCTTCTTCTGGTTATCTTGATCGCGGCCCTTTTCGCCAACCTGACGCTCCTGGTCTTTGACCCTCTCACGATCCTGTTTCGCACCTTATCGGCCAGCGTCTGGCCCGCGCTGGATCAGATCGTCACAGGGGCCGAGAGCGCGCTCTACCGTATTGAGCCGTTGCAGCCCGCGCTCTCGGCCTTTGACGGCCTGGTGCGGCCCAAGATATTGCCACCCGACCCCGCCTTTTACCGCTACACGTTGCTGTACGCGGGCATCTTTATCGGCATCGTCCTCTTGAATGTGATCGCTTGGCGGTTCTGGTGCCGTTATCTGTGTCCTTTGGGGGGGCTGTTAGGGCTACTGAGCAAGGTAGCCATCGTGCGGCGCGAGGTAGGGGCCGATTGCAAACAGTGCAGCGCCTGCGCCCGCGTCTGCCCTACGGGCACGATTCGCCCGGACAAGGGCTATGCCAGCGACGCGAGCGAATGTACGATGTGCCTGGAGTGTGTGGCGGTCTGCCCGGTGAGCGACGTCAGGTTTCCGATGCACCTATCTCTGGCCGAGTGGAGCCGCTATGACCCGCGCCGGCGGCAGGCCTTGGCCGCATTCGGCGCGACGGTTGCCGGCATCGGCCTCTTGCGCAGCGACCTTTCGGCCCGGCGCGAGCATCCGCATCTGATCCGTCCCCCCGGCGCACGTGAGAACGATCTCCTCGCCAAGTGCATTCGTTGTGCCGAGTGCAGCCGCGCCTGCCCGACGAGTGCCATCCAGCCTGCCATCACCGAAGCGGGGTTGGAAGGGTTCTGGACGCCGGTGCTGGTGCCGCGCATCGGCTACTGCGACTACTCGTGCAACGCCTGCGGCCAGGTCTGCCCGGTGCAGGCAATCCCGCCTCTGAGCCTGGCGGAAAAGCGGGAACGGGTGATCGGCCTGGCATACATCAACCAGAATCGCTGCATCCCCTGGGCCGACTATCGGGATTGCATCGTCTGCGAGGAGATGTGCCCCGTGCCTGACAAGGCAATCACGTTGGAGAAGGTAGAGGTGCGGAACGGAGACGGCGAACTCGTGACGGTGCAGCGGCCTCACGTGGTGCGGGAGCGGTGCATCGGCTGCGGCATCTGCGAGTACAAATGCCCGGTTAACGGCGAGGCGGCAATTCGGGTGTATGTTCCGGGGAGCGGCGGCGCGTTCCAACGCCTGTCATAAAGCAGACCACAGAGACACACACAGACCCAAGCCCTCACCCCCTACCCCCTCTCTGTATTCGCTACCCCTTACCCACAAATCGGTTGCTGGGGCAGAGCGTCGCTGCAGGCCCCCACTTTTCCCCGCCTCGCTGTCGCTCGGCCCCCCCCCTTTCTCCCCCGTAAAACGGGGGAGAAAGGGGGTTGGGGGGATAGTGGGGGCCAGTGGCCTTACCCTGCCCTTATACCCCACTTGTGGGTAATGATTAGCGCAGCAAGAGAGGGAGGGAAAGGGCCAGCCACTGATAATCTAGGAAGGACATACATACATGGAACTGATGCAGATGACGCTGACCGCGTTGCCGGGCATCCCCTTGGTAAAGCCAGGCGATGACCTGGTCGTTATCATCTTACAGGGGTTGGAGCGGGGCGGGCTGACGCTGGCCGATGGCGATATCCTGGTCATTGCTCAGAAGATCGTCAGCAAGGCGGAAGGCCGCGCCGTGCGCCTGGCCGATGTAATACCATCGGAGCAGGCTAAGGAATTAGCCGTGACGCTGGGCAAAGACCCGCGCCATGTGCAGGTCATCTTGGATGAATCTAACGAGATCGTGCGCCTGAAGCCCGGCACGATCATCGTGGAGCAGAGGCTGGGCCTTATCTGCGCCAACGCGGGTGTGGACCGCTCCAACGTCGCGCCGGAAGGCGAAGAGGAAGTGTTGCGCCTTCCGGCGGACCCCGACGCCACGGCGCGAAAGGTACGCGAAGGCCTGCGCGCCGCGACAGGGCGCGATGTGGGCGTCATCATCAGCGATTCCCACAACCGACCTTGGCGCAACGGCGTCGTCGGCGTGGCGATCGGCGTGGCAGGTGTCGTGCCGGTGGAGGATTGGCGCGGACGACGCGATCTCTTTGGTTACACCTTGCACATCACCACCGTCGGCGTGGCCGACATGGTGGCTTCGGCAGCCACGCTCCTTATGGGCCAGGCTGACGAAGGACGGCCCATCATCTTGGTGCGGGGCGTGCCGCGCGTCGCAGGCGATGGCACCCATTGGGATTGCCTGCGGCCGCGCGAGCAGGATATGTTCCGCTAATTCCGCATAATTTACTGACTCTGTGCTGAGTTTCACTTATAATAGGGGCAGCGCCGGTTGATATGGGATGCTGCTCCTTCGTTCATTCCCATACTATCTTCATTGCTTCCTAGCACATGATCCGCCACCGACAACCGGGCTCCGACTCCGCTGCATGTATAAGCCCACCGCAAGGAGGTGCGCTATGGTGATCCGACGATTCGTTGTCATGGGCATGGTGGCAGTTGCGGTCACCCTGATGCTCATCGGGGCCCAGGTCGCGCTTTCTACCGCGTCAGAGACTCCTCCGGCTTCTCAGCCTGCCGACCGGCCTTCCGTCGAGGGTTTTGTCTTGCCCGCTGACGAAGAAGGCAACTATAAGGATTACACCAAGTATTACACCGGTCAGGTTGGTGTCCCAGACCGCGAATTACCCACATACCCGCGTCCTGAAAGGGATGATAGCCCTATTACAGGTGAGGAGGGCGCCGGTGTCCCACACGACGACCGGCCCTTCGCTCTCCTTCCTCCTGACCAGAAGGCAGTGCTGGTCGCGCTCTACAACAGTACCGGCGGCCCTAACTGGAAAAACCGAAGTGGATGGCTTGTAGAGGACGATGCATGCCTGTGGTACGGTGTTGATTGCGCTTGTGATGATTTCGAATGCAAAAGCTCTTATGTGGACAGTATACATTTATACAACAACGGATTGCAGGGCACGATCCCCGGCGAGATCGGTTCTTTGCCCCGGCTGAGACTGCTTGACCTGGGCAATAACCAACTGACCGGCCCTATCCCGCCCAGCTTGGGCAACCTGACAACACTTGAGGATCTTTCGCTATTCGGGAATTCACTCAGCGGTGAAATCCCCTCTAGCTTGGGCAACCTGACGAACTTGATATATCTCGCTTTGAGCGGCAACCAATTGACCGGCCCTATCCCGCCCAGCTTGAGCAACCTGACGAACCTAAGGGGACTTTGGCTGCACAACAACCAACTAACCGGCCCTATCCCACCTAGCATCAGCAATCTGACAAATCTTGAGGTTCTTTTGCTAGACGGGAATTCACTCAGCGGTGAAATCCCTTCTAGTTTAGGCAACCTGACGAACCTAATGGGACTTCGGCTGAACAACAACCAACTGACCGGCCCTATCCCACCTAGCTTGGGCAACCTGACGAACTTGATATATCTCGCTTTGAGCAGCAACCAATTGACCGACCCTATCCCACCTCGCTTGGGCAACCTGACGAACCTGGAAGAACTTTGGCTGAACAACAACCAACTGACCGGCCCTATCCCACCCAGCATCGGCAATCTGACCGCACTCCAGAGACTCTCTCTGGCCAGCAACAAGCTGAGCGGCGAAATCCCACCAGTGTTGGGCAACCTGGGTGAGCTAAGAACACTCCACCTTTATGATAACCAGTTAACCGGCTCAATCCCGAAAGAATTGGGCAACCTGAACAACTTGGAGGAGCTTAGCCTCTCAACTAACCAGCTGACAGGGTCGATCCCGCCAGAGTTAGGAAACCTGAATAACCTATTGGAACTTTGGCTGGCGAACAACCAGCTCAGTGGAGACCTGCCAGGCTTTGGCCAGGCGAGCGGAGCTGCGCCAGCTGCCCAGACGGTCGGCCTCCCAAAGATACAAGTGGTGGACATCTCCGGCAACCGCTTCGGGGGAGAAATCAGCCTCGCCTGGGCGCAAAGGCAGCAGCTCAGAATCTTCATCGTCCGGCGCAACCAACTGCGCGGCAGGATTCCAGAGGCCCTGTTCCGGCAGCCCAACCTGGAAGTCCTAGACCTGGGTGAGAATCAGCTGACCGGCCCCATTCCCCCCGTGGGGGCGATGACCAAACTGCGGGAACTGCGCTTGGATCACAACAGTCTGACCGGCAACATCCCGGCAGACATAAGCACCCTGACGAAACTGCAGGTGTTGGACCTCTCCTACAACACCTTGACGGGCGAGATTGGCTGGGCCCTGGCTCCCTTCCACTTCCCAGAGATGTACTTGCTCAATCTCTCCCACAACAATTTGCAAGGCCCTATCCCAGCGCTGATAGGTCGCCTGACGAACCTAAAGAACCTCTCCCTGGCCTTCAACTCCTTCAGCGGCCCCATTCCTCCCGAACTGGGCCAGCTGACCAAGTTGGAACACCTCTACCTGACCAGTAACAGACTGACGGGCGGTATCCCGCGGGAACTGTGCCAGCTGCGCAATCTCCGCAATTTCTATTTGAGCGACAACCCCCAGTTGGGCGGTTCCATCCCCTCGTGCGTTAATGAACTCCGCCAACTGCAAGTGCTATCACTGGAAGGTAACAACCTGACCGGCAGCATACCGGCCCCCCTCGGTGCCCTGACCAGCACCTTGACGACGCTCAACCTGAGAAACAACAGCCTGACGGGGAACATCCCTCCCCAGTTGGGGAATCTGCGCCAGTTGCAGGTGCTTGATCTGTCGCACAATTCTCTGACCGGCGGCATCCCGCCTCAGCTGGGAAACTTGAGCAACCTGCGGGAACTTAATCTATACTCTAGTGGTAGCCAGAGAGGAGGCATAGGAGGGCAGATCCCCAAAGAACTAGGAAACCTGCGCCAGTTACGGGTGCTTAACCTGTCGTCTATAGCGCTGACCGGGCCGATTCCGAAGGAGCTAGGTAACCTCACAAACCTGCAGGTGTTGAATTTGAGTCTTAACGACTTGGTGGACCCGATGCCATCGGAGTTAGGCAATCTGCGGAACCTGCACACCCTTGACCTCACTGGGAACAAGTTTACCAGCATCGCGCCGGAGTTGGGCAATCTGCAAAACTTGAAGGTTCTTGATCTGAACAGCTGCCAGATTGAATCTCTCCCGACGACATTGCGTTATCTTGAACAGCTGGAAAGGCTGGACCTGGAAGTGAACGAGCTCAGTGGCTCCCTACCCCCATTTTTGGGCGACCTCACTGCTCTTCGCTACCTAAACATCGGCTTTAACATTAACCTGCGCGGACCGCTGCCTCGCACTTTGCTGAACCTCAGAAGATTGGAAACCTTCATTTGGAATGGCACCCACTTATGCTATCCCGGGGATACCGCCTTCCAAGTCTGGCTCAGCAGCATACCCCACTTAGCGCCCATGCGTAAGTGCACCGACCCACCTACTTCCCAGAGCATCGGGCCTACCGGCGGCACCCTGTCTGCGCCTGGTGACCAGACCGCCTATACCTTCGGCCCCGGCACCTTTAGCGCAGACGTAACCGTAACACACACGCCCCTCGCGTCGGGGCCACCTACCCTTGCAGATGAGCCACTGCCGACAGCAGCCGGCGCACCACCGGCCAAAAAGCTGGCCGGCATCCGCCACTACTACGAGGTGACCGCCGTGAACGCCAGCGGCCAGCCCGTGACGCCAACCCTCCCCTACACCGTGACCATCGGCTATAGCTTGTTGGATTTGGGCGGGGTGGTGGAGAACACGCTGGCCCTCTACCGCTGGGATGGCGCACGCTGGGTGAAAGAGCCAACAAGCCGGGTAGATGTAGCACAGGACAAAGTGACGGCAACGCCCAATCGCTTCTCCACCTGGGCCGTCCTGGGCGAGATGGACCGAACCTACCTGCCGCTGGTGCTGAAGTAGATGCTCCCTGTATTTTAGTGCCCAAGCGACTCGCGCATCTCCGCCCAATCCTCCGGCAAGTCCACGTCCAGCGCGAGGTGCGATGAACGCACGACGAAGAGGGGAAGACCCGCAGCCCGCGCTTGGGCACAGTGCGCGCCGAAACTCCGGGGGCCGAAACGATAGGAGAGAAGGCCGGGCGGACGCGTCAGGAGCGCGTTTGTGCCACCGCCGCGCCGAGAGGGGGCGATGACGACCGTTGGTTCGTCCAACGCTAAGGCCCATAATGCCTCTATGTCGTCCGGTTCCAACAGGGGAAGATCGGTGGGAAGGATGAGGAGCGCGCCTGCTCCCCGCTGCGCGGCCCAGCGCGTGGCCTGCGCCAGCGCCCGATTGAGCCCTCGCCCCTCTTCAAGGAGCGCGATCAATCCCCGTTCCTCCGCCAGGTGCAGTGCCTCTGCGTCGCGGCTGACGATCACGGCCTGCGTCACCGACGGCGCGGCCTGGGCCACGCTCAAAGTGCGCTTTAAAAACGAGCGGCTAAGGAGCGCACGGTCAAGGGGCGAGAGGACAGATGCCAGGCGCGACTTCGCCTGCGCGAAGGGCTTGACCGGGATGATGACCCAAAGGGGACAATGGGAAAGAAGAAAGGACGTACTCAATCGGAAGTCTGCCCTCGCAGCGTTTTGGCGAATGCCAGCACCTCGCGGGCCAGGCGTGCGCGGTCGTCGGGCGTGCGCATCACCGTATCGGCCACGAGGACGCGCGGCCCCAAAGCCTCAATGCGCGCGGCCTGCCCCGCATCTACCGCGTCCAGCACGAAGCCATCCAGAAAGTCCTGGTAGTACGCGGCCACGGTCACCGGCGAAACCTCCAGCCCCAGTTCGGCCATCATCTTCGCCGCAGGCCCCTTGAGTGCTTGTCCTCCTACGATGGGCGTCACCGCGACAACAGGATGCGCCCTTTGCAGCGCCTCGCGCACCCCCCTTAACGCGAGGATAGGATCGATGCTCAAGAAAGGGTTAGATGGGCAGAGGATAATGGCCTCGGCTGCGGCGAGAGCCGCCAACACGCCTGGTGCCGGGCGAGCCGCCTCCATCCCGGCGAGGCGTAGCCCTCGGACCGGCACCTGCCAGCCTCGGCGCACGAAGTACTCCTGAAAGGCCAACTCCCCCTCGTCCGTTTGCACCTTCGTCGCCACCACATTGTCGGTCATCGGCAGGATGCGGCTGGCGATGCCCAACGCCGCAGCCAGATGAGCGGTCACCTCACTCAGGGTCTTTCCCTGATGCAGCCAGTGCGTGCGGATGATGTGCGTTGCCAGATCGCGATCGCCCAGGCGAAACCAGGTCTCGCCGCCGTACTTCCCCACCATCTCCAACGCCCGGAACGTGTCACCGGCGAGACCCCAGCCGGTCACGGGGTTCGCGAGGCCGGCCAAGGTGTACATGACCGTATCCAGGTCCGGGCAGATGCGCAGGCCGTGCAGGTCAAAATCGTCGCCGGTGTTGACGACGACAGTCAGATCGCCGGGAACCAGAACGCGTGCCAGGCCGTCGGCCAGCTTCGCGCCGCCGACGCCGCCGGCGAGAGCCACAATCGGAGCCATCTTTGCTCTCAACGATACAAGATACGAGACGCCAGCGGCGCGAGAACTTTCGTTTTAGGAGGATCGGCCGCGTATCCCAGAGTGATAAACGCCTGCGGCTGCCAGTGGCGCGGCAACTCCAGCACTTCCAGCACGATATCCGGGCAGAAGAGAGGAGCGCACATCCAGCAAGCGGCTATCCCTTCTGCCTGAGCCGCCAGGAGCAGGTTCTGTATGGCCGCCGCCACGCTTTGCACACCCATCTGCGCCTCCAATGCCTGACGGGCTGCGTCGGGATAGCGTTCCATCTCTTCCGTCGTCAGGCAGGCCACTATGAAGGCCGGCGCGCCGCTGATGCGCTGGCGCGACCGCTCAACACGGATTTCCACCTCGGCATCCGGCAGGCCGTCGCGCCGAAGGTCCTCCCGGAAGCGCGCGCCCATGCGCGCGGCCAGGGCGTCTCGTCTTTCTCCTCGTGCTACCACGACGAAGCGCCAGGGCTGGCTGTTGTGAGCCGAAGGAGCCCGGCAAGCGGCATCCAGAAGCCGCGCCAGCAGGCCGGTCGGCAGGGGACGGTCCTCATAGCGACGCACCGACCGCCGACCGTACAGGACTTCGTAGAAGGGTACAATGTCTGTCTGGGTTCCGAAGTTCACCGCTTTATTATAGCGACTTTTCGCGGTTTACGAAAAAGTCCGTCATCCGGTGTAATAAATGGTATAATTGGGCAACTGCTCATCCCCTGAAATACGAAAGTTGAGGAGGACACCATGACCATCGCCATCAACCTGGCCGTTCCGGAAGGGATCGTCTTCGCCGCCGACAGCCGCCAGACCTATACCAACGCGCGCGGCGACATACGAGTCGGCTCGGACAATGGCCGCAAACTGTTCCAACTGGGCCCGCGCGCCGCCGCCGTCACCTATGGCTGGGCCTTTCTCCTGGGGCGCAGCATCGGCAGCCACATCAACGACTTCAAAGTGTCGCTGTGGAACCGGCGACTTTCGGTTGAGGAGATGGCAAAAGGGCTGGGGCAATACCTGACCCAGCAGTACAAGCAGAGCGTCGAACAGAAATATAGCCAGCCGGTGGCCGAGGATAGCTACGCCGTGGCCGCGCTGGTAGGCGGCTACAACGAAGGCGAGAAGAGCGGGCAGGTCTTTGAGGTGTACGCTCCCAACGGAGAGTACTACTCTATCCGCAAAACCGACGAGAGCCCCGGCATCTCCTGGCGCGGCCAGACCCTTATCATCGGTCGCCTCCTCAAGGGCTATGATCCACGCCTGCGGGAACTTCCCGGCTTCACAGAAGAACTGGGCAAGAACCTGGACCAAGCCAAGCTGGATTTCGCCGTGGATTACTGGGCCATGCCTTTGCAGGATGCGATAGATATGGCTCTCTTCCTCGTGCGGACAACCATTGAGATGCAACGTTTCTCCGATGGGATCAACATGGCACCCGGCGCGCCGGCAAGTTGCGGAGGCCCCATCGATGTGGCCGTCATTGAGCCGAATGATGGCTTCCGTTGGATTCAAAACAAGAGTTTGCGAGGAGAAGCACCCATCATCATTGCCACGAACAGCGAGACGTGACAACCGCCCCCCGGGTGTCTGGCCAGCACGCGGCACGCTCCCGGTTTCTTTCGGAGATTGCTGCCCCCTGTGAACGGTGGTAAAATGGTGCCGTTGATGCTCAACACCGGACGCGGAGACGGCATGGACATCCTGTGGACACCTTGGCGCATGGAGTTCATCTTGAGCGAAAAGTCAAAGGAGTGCATTTTTTGCACGAAGGTCGCTGCGGACGATGATCGGGCCGAGCACGTGCTCTATCGCGGCCGCTATGCCTTCATCGTCCTTAACCTCTATCCCTACAACAACGGCCATCTATTGGTTGCCCCCTATCGCCACGTCCCCAGCACAGAGGACTTGTCTCCTGAAGAATTAACCGAATTGCTGACCCTGGTCAACAAGGGGCTGGGCGTGCTGCGACGCGCCATGCATCCTCACGGCTTCAACCTGGGCGCGAACATAGGCAAGGTTGCAGGCGCGGGCATTGAGTCTCATGTACACATTCACATCGTCCCCCGTTGGGAGGGCGACACCAACTTCATGCCGCTCCTGGCGCAAACGCGCGTCATCCCCCAATGGATAGACCAGACCTACGACCAATTGCGCCGGGCTTTGGAGCCAGAGACATGAGCCTTTGAGGAGAGGAGGCAAGAATGGACTTGCAACTCACAGCCGAGCACGAGATGTTGCGCCAGACGGTGCGCGACTTTGCCCAGAAAGAGATCGCGCCCATCGCTGCCCATTACGACGAGACGGGCGAATTCCCCTTTGAGACCGTCAAAAAGATGGGCGAGTTAGGGTTGATGGGTATTGAGGTGCCGGAGGAGTACGGCGGCGCCGGCCTGGATACGATCAGTTATGTCCTGGCAATTGAGGAAATTGCCAAGGCCGACGTGGCCCACAGTACCATCACCTCGGTCAACAACTCGCTGGTCTGCCATGGCCTTTTGCACTTTGCCACGGAGGAGCAGAAGCGCAAATACCTGGTCGGCGTTGCCAGCGGCCAGATGATCGGAGCCTACTCGTTGACCGAGCCGATGTCGGGCTCCGACGCGGCCAACATGCGCACGCGCGCCGTGCGACAAGGCGATCACTACGTCATCAACGGGCGCAAATCGTGGGTGACGAGCGGCCCCGTGGCCGACGTCATCATCCTCTTTGCCATGACCGACCCCGAAAAGAAACACCGAGGTATCACGGCCTTCATCATTGATACGGATAGATCCGGCTTCGTGCGCGGCAAGGTGGAGCCGAAGTTGGGCATTCGTGCCTCGGCCACCTGCGAATGCGTCTATGAGGATTACCGCTGCCCGGTGGAGAACCGCCTGGGCGACGAGGGCGAGGGCTTCAAGATCGCCATGAATATCCTGGATGCCGGGCGCATCGGCATCGCCGCGCAGGCGTTGGGTGTGGCAGAAGCGGCATTGGAAGCCAGCATCGCCTATGCGAAGGAGCGCCAGGCTTTCGGCCAGAGCATTAGCGAATTTCAGGGCATCCAATGGATGCTGGCCGACATGGGAACGCGCATTGAGGCCGCACGGATGCTCACCTACCGCGCCGCGCTGGCGAAGGAGGCTGCCAAGAAGACGGGCGCGCGCTACACCGCAGAAGCGGCGATGGCGAAGTTGTACGCCTCGGAGACGGCGATGTGGGTGACGACGAAGGCCGTCCAGATTCACGGCGGCATGGGCTATAGCAAGGAACTTCCCATAGAGCGTTACTTCCGTGACGCCAAGATCACCGAGATTTATGAAGGGACGAGCGAGATACAGAGATTGGTGATTGCAAGGCATTTGTTGGGAGCAAGGTAGCCATGAAAGCCATCGTCTTTTATCAGCACGGCGGTTTAGACGTCCTGCAGCAGGCCGACATTCCCATGCCCACCCCCGGCCCTAACGATGTCCTGGTGCGGGTACACTATTGCGCGCTCAACCGCCTTGACCTTTTCGTGCGGGAAGGCTGGAAGGGACTGGAACTGAAGATGCCCCATGTCTTGGGCGCAGACGTGGCAGGAACCATCGCCGCGACCGGCTCCCAGGTCACAGGCTGGCAGATAGGGCAGCGCGTCGTCGTCAATGGCACGCTCAGCTGTGGCCGCTGCGAATACTGCCGCCGGGGCGATGACCACCTGTGTATTCAGCACGCCATCCTAGGCGAACACATGCCCGGCGGTTATGCCGAATATGTATCCGTGCCCGCGGCGAATATCCTTGCCGTGCCCGATGGGTTTCCCCTGGCGGAGGCGGCGGCGGCGAGCCTGGTCTTTCTTACCGCGTGGCGGATGCTCATAGGGCGGGCGCAGGTGCGCGCGGGCGAAGATGTGCTGGTCGTCGGCGCGGGCGGCGGCGTCAACAGCGCGGCAATACAGATCGCCAAACTCGCGGGGGCGCGCGTTTTCGTCGTCGCCTCCAACGCCGAAAAGGGCGAGCGGGCACGAGCATTGGGCGCGGACGTGATCATAGACCGCAGCCAAGAGAACTGGTCGCGCGCGGTCTGGCAGCAGACGAACAGGCGCGGCGTGGACGTGGTGGTGGATAACGTCGGCGCGGCGACTTTCTTTGACTCCATCCGCGCCCTGGCGAAGGGCGGTCGTTTGGTCACCGTGGGCAACACCAGCGGCCCCAAGACAGAGTTGGACATCCGCTACATCTGGAGCAAGCAGATCGGCATCCTCGGCTCCACCATGGGAAATCGCGACGATTTCGCCCGCGTGATGTCTCTGGTCTTCTCCGGAAAACTCCGCGCGGTGGTGGATCGGATCATGCCCCTGGCCGCCGCGCGGGAGGCACAGGCCCTGCTGGAAAGAGGAGAGCAATTCGGTAAGATCGTCTTGAGGGTGGCCGATGATGCATGACATACCACTTCTGGAGTTCTCCGCGGCCACGCGCCGGCACAACTTGCAACGCCTGCCCCAAGAGACTTGGGACATCCTTGTCATCGGCGGCGGTATCACCGGCGTCAGCATCGCGCGCGATGCCGCGCTGCGCGGCTTTCGCACCGCGCTCTTGGAAAAGGGCGATTTCGCCTCCGGCACCAGCAGCCGCTCGTCGCGCCTGGCCCACGGCGGCATTCGCTACCTGGAGAATTTTGAGTTCGCCTTGGTCTTTGAGGCCCTGCGCGAGCGGGGCATCCTCCGCCGCATTGCTCCGCATCTCGTCCATCCGACCCCTTTCATCTATCCGGTTTATCGCGGCAAAGAGCCTCCCCTCTGGAAACTGGCGGCAGGGATGTGGCTCTACGATGCGCTGGCCCTCTTCCGCAACTTTCGGCTTCACCGGCTGGCAGGCCGCCGGCGCGTCCGCGAGTGGGAGCCGGTCATGGGGCAGGAAGGATTGCAAGGGGGAGCCGAATATTATGATAGCGTGGTCTATGATGCGCGATTGACCCTCGCCGTGGCCCGCTCGGCCCATCGCGCCGGTGCAGCCTTGGTCAATCATGCGGCAGCGACATCCTTCGTTAAAGAGAACGGGCGCATCGTCGGCGTCAGGGTGCGCGACGCCCTGGCCGGAGAGGAGCATGAGGCACAGGCACGCGTTGTCGTCAACGCTACCGGTGTCTGGGGCGATGCGCTGATGCAGATGGACGATCCCAACGCGCCGCATCATCTGCGCCCCTCTAAGGGCATCCATATCCTTGTCCGTCGCGAGCGGATGGGCAACCACCGGCGTGCCGTTGTCTTCTTCTCGCCGCGCGATGGCCGCATCCTCTTTCTGATTCCCTGGGGCATGTTCAGCATCATCGGCACGACCGACACCGAATATGAAGGTGATCTGGATAGACCCTACGCTACTGCCGAAGACGTGGCCTACGTGCTGGAGGCCGTAAACGCCGCCTTCCCGAAGGTCGGCCTGGGCGAGAGCGACATCGTAAGCACTTGGGCGGGCTTGCGCCCTCTGGTATTTGAGGGCGATGCATCCTCCACCTACAAGGTGAGCCGTGAGCACCGCATCTTCGTCAGCCCGTCGGGGTTGATCAGCATCTCCGGCGGAAAACTGACGACGGCGCGCGAGATGGCGCGTCAGGTGGTGGAGGTGGCTCAGAAACGGCTGGCGGAGATAGGCATCCACGCGACCGGCCCCTGCCGCACGCATCTGGAGCCGCTTGACCCTGCGCCTCTCGCCGAGTTGCAGCGCCTGGCCGATGCGCGCGGCCGGGGCCACACGAAGGCCGGCCCCGCGCCAGAACTGGTGGAACACCTCATCGGACGCTACGGCAGCGAGTATCGCGACCTCCTGGCGTGGATGGCCGAGGAACCTGACCTGGCCGAGCCGCTGGTGCCGGGTCTTCCCTACCGTTGGGCCGAAGTGCGCTACGCCTTGGAGCGTGAGATGGCGTTGACCCTCCCCGACCTCCTGATCCGGCGCATCCCTCTCATCTACGAGGCTCCCGACCAGGGATTGGAAGTCGCGCCCACCGTCGCTCGGCGCATGGGCGAGACATTGGGTTGGAGTGAGGAGCGAATCCGCCAGGAAGAGAAAGAATATCGCGACCAAGTGGCCCTGACGCGGTTATATAGACAAGGAGAGATAAAATCGGTGCAGCAACCGGTTGCATAACAGCCAGAAACGGGAAGGACACAATGGACATCCCAGGGGTTACAAAAAAGGCTGAGCCAGGCCTTGATCTGGAGCACGGTGCTCCTCGCCCTCGCCGTGGCCGCCATGTCGGTAGCCCGGTACCTTTGACGTCCGCCTGAAGTGTATGGAGCCGGAGAGGAATCCTCGCCACGCCCGCCTGCGGGTGACGCGCGCCATAGGCGGCAAGAACTCGCTCCAATACTGGTGGCGGGCCAAGCATCCGCTCTGTGTCATCCGCAATACCATCGTCGCCGTCATCTGCCGCTACACGCCCTCTATGACGGTCAAGAACTGGCTCTATCGGCGCATCGGCATGAAGGTGGGCAAGGACGTCTCCTTCGGCCTCATGGCGATGGTGGACGTCTTCTTCCCGGAAGAGATCACGGTTGAAGCGAATGCCATCATCGGGTATAATACCGTCATCCTGGCCCACGAATTCCTGCGCGACGAGTATCGCGTGGGCCCGGTCGTCATCGGGAAGGATGTGATGATCGGCGCGAATTGTACCATCCTGCCCGGCGTCGTCATCGGAGACGGCGCGACGGTGGCAGCCATGAGCCTGATCAATCGGGATGTGCCGCCGGGGGCAACGGTGGGGGGCGTGCCTGCGCGCATCCTGGGCGAACGGCCAGAGGAATAAATGGGCAAGAGGCGGTTTTCTTCACGAGATTCTTTGCATTTTTTGGGAGATGCATGATGGAGTCGTTGGCAGAATTGTATAATCGGGTTCGTCTTTGGGTGCTCACACCGCCTGTCGTGGCTTTCATCGTCGCCATTGATGTTTTCAGTTTTGTCGTCGGCTGCATCTTCTGGTATGGCACGCAACTTCCGCAAACGCCGTGGTGGGCTTGGGTCTTCGTGCCCGATTGCCCCCTCTTCGCGCTCTTGGGTGGCATCGCCATCGTCGGCCTGCTCACCGGTCGCCGCTCGTCCCTCTTTGAGTCCATCGTCGCTATGGGGAGCGTGAAGTATGCCATCTGGACCATCGTCGCTTGGGTCCTCTATTGGCTTGAATATCGCACGATGCCTTTCGTGGGCGTCGTGATGATCGTCTCGCATGTCGGACTGGCGGTGCAAGGATTGTTCATCCTAAGTTTCGTGCGGTTGGATGCCCTTATTGCGCTCCTGAGCGGCGCATGGTTCCTGTTGAGCGATTACATGGACTATGGGCTCGGCTTCCACCCTGCCGTTCCCTCCGCGTCGTCGCTTCCGTGGATGCAGTGGCACACCGTCGCCGTGACCGTCGGCCTGACCCTAGCTTTCCTGTGGATGTCTCGCGTACCGATCAACCTGTGGGCCGGGGCCTGGCCGGTGTTGTCGCTTAAGGGAAAGGCACGGTTTTCCACACACCGCGAATCGGTTTAGCATGGATCTTCTTCGGAGGCTCCATCGGTGTCCGTTGACCCCAAAATCCAACGTCTGCGGGAACTGAAAGAAAAAAGCCGTCTGGGCGGCGGCCAACAACGCATTGACCAGCAACACGCCAAGGGGAAGCTGACCGCCCGCGAGCGTCTTGATCTTTTGTTGGATAAGAACAGCTTTCGGGAACTGGACCGCTTCGTCACTCACCGCTGCTACGACTTTGGCATGGAACAGCAGCGCATCCTGGGCGATGGCGTCGTGACCGGCTACGGCACGATAGACGGCCGCCTGGTCTTCGTCTATTCCCAGGACTTCACCGTTTTTGGCGGCTCCCTCTCCGAGGCTCATGCCGAGAAAATCTGCAAGGTGATGGACCTGGCCATGAAGAACGGCGCGCCGATCATCGGCCTCAACGATTCCGGCGGCGCGCGCATCCAGGAAGGAGTCGTCTCGTTGGGCGGCTACGCGGAGATCTTCCTGCGCAACACCCTCGCCTCCGGCGTCATCCCGCAGATCTCCTGCATCATGGGGCCCTGCGCGGGGGGCGCGGTTTATTCGCCGGCCATCACCGATTTCATCATCATGGTCAAAGACACCAGTTACATGTTCGTCACAGGCCCCGAAGTGGTGAAAACGGTGACCCACGAGGACGTCAGTTTTGAGGAATTAGGTGGCGCGTGGACCCACAACACGGAAAGCGGCGTGGCGCATTTCGCCGCCGAGAACGAAGAGGATGCCATCCTTCTGACGCAAAAACTCCTCAGTTACCTCCCATCGAACAACCTGGAGGACCCGCCTTTCGTCCCCCCTACCGACGACCCGTTGCGCATGGATGATGCGTTGGAGAGCATCGTGCCCGATAACCCGAACAAGCCCTACGATATGCGTGAAGTCATCCGGCGCGTGGTGGACGATGGCGACCTCTTTGAAGTGCACGAACATTGGGCCCAAAACCTCATCGTTGGCTTCGCGCGGTTGGACGGCCACCCCATCGGCGTTGTTGCCAACCAGCCCGCCGTCCTCGCGGGCGTGCTGGACATCAACGCATCGGTGAAAGGCGCGCGTTTCGTCCGCTTCTGTGATTGCTTCAATATCCCGATCCTCACTTTTGAGGATGTGCCCGGCTTCATGCCCGGTGTCGCCCAGGAGCACGGCGGCATTATCCGCGCGGGAGCCAAACTCCTTTATGCCTATTGCGAGGCGACGGTGCCCAAGTTGACCGTCATTACCCGCAAGGCATATGGTGGGGCGTACGATGTGATGTCCAGCAAGCACATCCGCGGCGACATGAACCTGGCCTGGCCCTCTGCCGAGATCGCGGTAATGGGGCCGGAGGGCGCGGTGAACATCGCCTTCCGCAAGGAACTGGCCGCGGCCCGTGATCCGGAAGCAGAGCGGGCACGTCTGGTGCAGGAGTATCGCGACAAGTTCGCCAACCCCTACATCGCCGCCGGGCGCGGCTATGTGGACGACGTGATTGAGCCGCGGGAAACCCGCCCCCGCCTCATCAGCGCGCTGGAGATGTTGCGCAACAAGCGCGATACAAACCCGCCAAAGAAGCATGGGAACATACCCTTGTAACCTGGAGGCACGATTTGACCCCTTCTCTCTGGCAACGGCTGACGAGACACAAAGGGGAGCCGGCCTGGCGCGAGGCCCTGAACGCCGCCTATACCGCCAGCGACGAGCACCGCTACGAGGAAGCGTTGCAACATCTGGAACGCGCCCTGGCCGCTGCGTCTGAGGCCGACCGCGTCCATGTGTTGACCGGCCTTCCCGACGGCCAATTGGAAGGTTTTGCCAAGGTTGCCGTATCCGCCGCAGAGTACACCGAGTTTGAGATCGCGGAGAAAATCCTGGAACGCGCCGTCGCGCTCAGCAAGGAAACGATCCCCTTGGCCGACGCCTGGGCGCGCTTGGCGGAGAACGCGGCCTTCGCCACGCAATGGGAGAGGGCGCGCGCTTACCTGGACCGGGCGATGGCCTCGCACCCCGGCCGCATCATGCCGCACCATCTGGACTTGCCGGACCGCCGCGCGGGGCAATAGGAAACTTACGTGAAGGGGTATATTGACGGACAATCAGCGCGCTCCGCTTGCTCTCTTCCGATGATAAATGCAAACCGTAGATAGAGGGATGACATGTCCCAGAGATTGATTGTGTCCGATCCCTAAGATAGTATGTTCAAGAAAGTTCTGGTCGCCAATCGCGGCGAAATCGCCGTCAGAATCCTGCGGGCCTGCCAGGAACGAGGGCAACGCACCGTTGCCATCTTCTCCGACGTGGACCGCACCGCGCTTCATGTGCGCTATGCCGACGAGGCTTACCCTATCGGCCCGGCGCCCGCGCGCGAGAGTTATCTGAACATCGGCAAAATCATAGATGTGGCGCGCAAGGCCGAGGTGGATGCCATCCATCCCGGTTACGGCTTTCTGGCGGAAAACCCGGAGTTCGCCCAGGCCTGCCTGGATGCAGGCATTGCCTTCGTCGGTCCGCCGCCGGATGCCATCGCCGCTATGGGAGACAAGGTAGAGGCACGGCGGCGCATGAAGGCCGCGGGCGTGCCGATTATCCCCGGCACGGAAGCGGGATTACGGGATGATGAGTTGGCAGCGGCAGCAGCAGCCATCGGCTACCCCGTCCTCATCAAGGCGGCAGCAGGCGGCGGCGGCAAAGGGATGCGCATTGTGCGCGCGCCGGAGGCCCTCACAGCCTCCGTCGCCTCGGCCCGGCGCGAGGCACTCTCCGCTTTTGGCGACGACCGCATCTACCTTGAGAAGCTCATTGAAGGGGCGCGCCACATAGAGATTCAAATTCTGGCCGATAGCCACGGGCACATCATCCACCTGGGCGAACGAGAGTGCTCCATCCAGCGTCGCCATCAGAAATTGATTGAGGAGTCGCCTTCGGTAGAGGTGGATCAGGGATTGCGCGAATGCATGGGCGCGGTTGCCATACAGGCCGCCCAGGAGGTAGGTTATGTCAACGCAGGAACCGTGGAATTCCTAATGGATCGGAACCGGAACTTCTACTTCCTGGAGATGAACACCCGCCTCCAGGTGGAACATCCCGTTACCGAGATGGTAACGGGTGTGGACATCGTGAAGGAACAACTTGCCATCGCGTCGGGGCGCAAACTCCGCTACCAACAGAAAGACATCCGCCAGAATGGCTGGGCCATTGAGTGCCGCATCTCCGCCGAGGACCCGTACAATAACTTCCTCCCTTCCAGTGGACGCATCACCTCTCTTTACGAGCCGACGGGGCCCGGAGTCCGCGTGGAGAGCGGCGTTTACGAAGGCTTTGAGGTCTCCCTTTACTACGATCCCCTCATCGCCAAATTGATCGTCTGGGGGGAGACGAGAGCCGAGGCCATCCTGCGGATGCGCCGCGCTTTACAGGAGTTCCGCATCGGCGGCATCAAGACGACGATCCCCTTCCATCAGCAGATCATGGACACAACGACTTTCCAGGGCGGCCACTTTGACACAATGTACCTGGAGCAGCGCGTGAACCTTGCGCCCAACGGAGCCAATAACGAGGCACACCGCCGCGTAGCGGCCATCGCCGCCGCGTTGGTTGCCCACCAGCGCGGGCAGGAAGCATGGACGCTCGGCGGGCAACGGAACCGCGCACGTCAACAGGATTCAGCCTGGCGACGCGCCGGGCGCGTCATGGCGCTACGCAGGGACTGAGGAAGTTATGAAATACGTCGCCACGATCAACGGCCAGAGCTATACCATTGAGATTGATAGCCCCAATCGCGTTACCATAGATGGCGAGAGTCGCACGGTAGATCTCCGGCAGGTTGGAAAGCTCTCCCTCTACTCACTGCTCTTGGATAATGCTTCGTATGAGGTCGTTGTGGAAGAAGAGGGCCACAACACCTGTCGGGTTATGATCGGTGGCGAATTGTACGAGGTGCGCGTTGAGGATGAACGTACCCGACGCCTGGCTCTGGCCAATCGCCAACCGAACCCTCCCACCGGCGAACTTGCCATTAAGGCCCCGATCCCTGGGTTGGTGGTGAAAGTGGCCGTGGAGGCCGGCGAGGTCGTGCGCGCCGGCCAGAGCGTCGTCATCCTAGAAGCAATGAAGATGGAAAACGAACTGCGCGCACCACGCCAGGGAACGGTGCACGAGGTGAGAGTCGTGGCAGGAGATAAAGTAGATCAAGGGCAAGTGCTCGTCACCATCCGTTGAGGTATTCCGGAGCGGGTTCGCTAATGTAATTGACATCTAAATCTCTTCCCCTTTGTCCCCTTCTCTCCCCGAATCGGGAAGAGGGGATAAAGAGGGGGTTCTATCCACAGGAGCGCATCGTGAAACCCAAGACCTCTCGCCGGCCCCTCATTTTCGCGCATCGTGGAGCCAGCGCCGTTGCCCCTATGAATACGCTGGCTGCGTTCAAGAAAGCCCTGGAGTTGGGGGCGGATGGCATTGAGCTGGACGTGCAATACTCCAGCGACGGCGCGCTCATGGTCATCCATGATCTCACCCTAGAAGCCACGACGAACGGCACGGGACGTGTGGTCTCGCATACCTTAGAAGAACTAAAGAAATTGGATGCCGGTTCCTGGTTTAATCGTCGCTTCCGGGGCGAGCGCATCCCGACCTTGGACGAGGTGTTTGATACAATTGGGGATCGGCTCCTGATGAACATAGAACTCAAAACGTACTCTTTATTTAAATCCGATGGTATGGAACGCGATGTGGCCGACCTGATCAAACAACGCGACCTTTACGATCAGGTTATTGTCTCTTCTTTCAACCCTTTCGCCATCCGACGCATAAAGCAGTATGACCCCCGCATTGAAACCGGCCTTCTCTATGCGGCAGAGATGCCCCGCATATATAGCCATACCTGGTTGCGGCCTTGGGTGCGGCCGGACGCCTTGCATCCGGAGCACGACATGGTAGATGAGCGGCTGGCGCGCTGGGCCAGGAGAAAAGGGTATCCTCTCAACGTCTGGACGGTGAACGACGAGGCGGAGATGCGGCGGCTCATCGCCTTAGGGGTCAACAGCATCATCACCGATTATCCGGACCGCTTACGCGCCCTGTTGGGTTCGTAAGGGCATTCGGTGGCGCAACCCTACAAAGGGACAGATATATCCGGTTTTGCGAGGTAAGAGCGTTGAGGACAAAAGTGATTCTGAATCCCTATGCAGGGAACTGGACAGGCGCGCGCCGCGCCAACGATATAAGAGCGGCCCTGCTGGCAGCGGGTGTGAAGCACGATCTGGTACTCACGGAGCGGCCGGGCCATGCTGTGGAACTCGCTCGGCGTGCCCACGATGAAGGCTATGATGCTGTCGTCGCGGTGGGGGGCGACGGCACGGTAAACGAGGTGGTTAACGGCCTGGCGCGCGCCGCGCAAGTGGATAAACCAGGCATCGTAGGCACATTGGGCATCATCCCCATCGGCACAGGCAACGACTTTGCGGAGATGTCGGGCATTCCCCTGAACCTGCTGGAGGCTTCGCGCCGTCTGGCCCAGGGCCGGACGCGCCTGATAGACATCGGGCGGGTCAACGACCGCTTCTTCAGCAACGAATGCGGGATTGGCTTTGAGGCGCAGGTTGCCATTGAGGCGCAAAGGTTGAAGAGGCTGCGCCGGTTCCTGGTCTATCTGGTTGCCGTCTTCCGGGCGCTCTTCCGCTATCGCCAGCCCACCATGACGGTCAAATGGGATACCGGAGAGGTCACGCAGCGAATCCTCATGGTATCTGCCGGCAACGGACGGCGCGCCGGCGGCGGCTTCTATCTGACGCCCGAGGCCAAATTTGACGACGGGTTGTTGGATTACATGTACGCCGATGCCCTAAGCCGACCTGAGATCCTTCGCCTGCTGCCCAAAGCGATGAACGGAACCCACATCTATGAACCCGTAGCCCATTTGGGCCGCACCACGCGCCTGACCATCACCAGCACCGTGCCGGTCCCCGTCCACTGTGATGGCGAGATATTGACGGCGGAAGCGCAGCAGGTTAATATTGAGGTGTTGCCCGCGCGCCTGCAGCTGATCTCCTGAGAAAGTTCCCCCGCCTTGCTCTTGACCGGCTTCTTGTCTCGCGCCATTATTGCCTTATCGGCCCAGATGGCATGATCAGGGCCCTACCCATTTGTCATACAAGGGCTTCAGGTTACGCCGGGTGTATGCCTCGGCCAACGTCAGAAATTCCCGCCCCGTCACGTTGCGATAGCGGAAAGCAGCGAAATAGTGGCGTAAAAAGCCGAAGAAGAGATCGTCGCCCAATTCATCTCGCAAAGCCTGGAAGAAGAGAGGGCCCTTAGCATAAACGATGGGCCCGTAATCATCCCCGTAGCTCGCAACCGGCAGGCCAATGGGCTTATCCCAACCATCGCGCAAGCCCGCCTCATAGACCGATTCAAAGGATTGGGCGCGCACCGAAGCAGCCGCTGCCGGTCCTGCCGTGTCCTCAATGTATAGAAGGAACGAATACTGCGCCAGCGCCTCGTCCAGCCATGGCTCCTTCACCTGGTCGTTACCCACCAAGCCGTACCACCATTGATGCGCCACTTCGTGGGCCACGGTGCCGTTGAAGCCAATGTCGGGAGATCTGTATCCCCTCTGGTTGATGACGATGACGCCCGGATATTCAATGCCGCCGGCCAGGGTGGGCGTCGCAGCTATGTCCAGCTCGGCGTAGGGGTAGGGGCCAAAGCGCTCCTCAAAGATGCGCAACGATGCGGCTGCGACCTCCAAAGCGCGCTCGCCCCCTGCCTCATCGCCGGGCAGGTAGTACGAATTGATCCGGACGCGGCCAGCCATCTCCCAATGTAGCCGGTAGGCGCGGCCGGCGACGATGTAAAAGTCGCGCATGGGGCCGCCTACCAGCGTCCATGTGGTCGTGCCGTCGCCGTGGCTCTCCTCGCTCACCACATTACCGGAAGCGACGATCACCATGTCGGAGGGAGCGGTCACGCGCACCCGATAGAGCGCGACATCGGTGTAAGTCAGGTCGCCGATCGCCGGCCCCAGTTCCACGTGCCAGCCCTCATCGTCGTAGGCAGGGATGAGAGGATAGAAATGGGCCAGGGCAAAGACGCCGCCCGCCGCCGAAAATGCGCCATAGGCCCCGCCAGGCCCCAGAGGGACCGTTTCCGAGAAGGCCAGCGCCACCGTGATGCTCTCACCGGGGGCCAGCGGCGGGTTCAGGGGAAGCCACAGCACCGTATCCGATATGGCCAGGCGCGAGGCGACCGCGCGACCGGCCACCTGCGCGCTTGTGACTTCAATGCCGCCTTCGCGTGCGCTGAAGCGAGGTGGATAATTGGCAAAGAGGCGAAAAGCCAGCGAATCCAACGTTGTGGTTTCCGTGTTGGTGTAACGCACCCGCATTTGGCCTGTGATCAGGTGCCGATCAGGATCGAGCCGCATCGTGATGTCGTAGCGGCTAAGGCCGGGCAGGGCATCCAGGTCGGCCTGGTACGCGGGGAGGAGCGCGGGGCGATAGAGAGCCAGATCATCGCCTGTTTCAGCCTCTCCCTTGCTTGCAGGCGAGGGTTGGGCCGCCTGCGTCTCGCTTCGCGGGGCTAGTAGCGTCGGGCTTGCGGCTATGGGCGATGGCCTGGGCGTCGGCGGCACGGTGGGGGTTGAGACCGGCGCAGGTGTGATTGTGGGAGACGCGAAGGTAGGCGAGGGATCGGGCAGAGCCGTTACAGAAGGGGTAGGAATGAGACGGGCAGCAGGGCGCGGCGAGCAAGCAGCCAGGCAGAAAACCGCTATGATAAGGAGCAGGCGGCGCATCATGGCGACCCTGTGCTCAGAATCCAGCGCTGGTAAAGGTCGCGCACGTCGCGCCCGCCGACCGCGATGAAGGAGGTCAGAAGGTCATCCGGCGTCACAATGCCCCAGCGATGACGGCGGATATATTCGCGCAGCGCGGCCAAAAAGACCGGTTCCCCCACCTCCGTGCGCAGCGCGTCAAAGAAGAGCGCGGCCTTAGCATAGACCATCGCCTCGTAGTTGCTCTTGAACGCCGATGCGGGCTGTCCGACGACGGCGTCCAGGCCGCGCCCTTTGGCATACTCCACCGGCGCAGCCCAACGGCGGGCACGCAATGTCTCGGCCACCCCCTCGCCAAACCGCGCTTTATAATAGAAAAAGGTGGAATATTCGGCTAATCCTTCATCCAGCCAGGGCACGTTGGCAGGGTCGTTGTTCACCAGGTTATACCACCATTGATGCGCGATCTCATGCGCGGCCAAAAACTCCAACGAATTCCGTTGGTCACGATAGACGTCAACCCCCAGAAGGTTCAGGCCGGGATATTCCTGTCCACGATAGGTCAGCGGCGCCTCCGCGATGTGGATGTAGGTATAGGGGTAAGGCCCGAAATAGTCGCTATAGACACGCACAATCGCTGCGGCATATTCCAATGCCATCAGCCCCATCTCGCGGTCGTTCGGCAAGAAATACGAGGTGACGGTAGTGCTATATGCCTGGGTGCTGGCCGCCTGGTAATCGGCGCTGAGGAGGAGCGCGAACTCGCGCGCCGGGCCGGAGACGATATGCCATGAGACGGTGCCGTCATCGCCGGCAACGGTTGTCAAAACGGCCCCGCTCGGCGCGACGACGACGCCCGCAGGCACCGTCGCGGTTACCACGTAGAAGGAGGCGGCACTGAAGGCAGCATCGGCATGGGAAGGCACGACATCCAGATGCCAGCCTCCCTCGTCATACACCGCCAGCACGGGATAGGCAACGGGAAGGCTAAGGATGCCCTGCCCTTCACCGAAGAGAACGTAGCCGACATCGCGTCGTGGCGCCTGCAACGTATAGGAGAGCTGGACGACAGCCGAGCGGCCCGGCACGAGCGGTGAAGGCAATATCAGGCGCAAGGCGGTATCATCGGCATCGTAAGTAAAGGCTGCCGCCTGATTATCTACCGTCACGCCATCCACCGTCATGATGCCGCTGTATTGTAGCAGGTTAGGGTATAGACGAAAGTAAACTTCTTTCCATTCCTGACGGCTGGTATTGGGCACGGTGACGCGCGCTTGGCCTGCCACACGCCGGTTGGCGGTGTCAATGCGCATGGTCAGATGATAGACCGGCGCGTCCTTCAGGTTATCCAGGTCGGCCTGGGCCTCCGGCAAGAGGTTGGGCCGGAAGAGAGCGAAGGGGTCCGGCGGAGCTTCGCGCGAGCCAAAGGGCAACGCGCAGGCGGTCAGGAGAAGACCGGCGATGGTGAGACCAAGCAGGGTCAGCCAGTGGGAACGAAGGTGCATGGAGAGCCATCTCAAAGGTGATGCGATGGATGGCAGTATAGCATCAATTGCCCGGACCCGCAACGACAGCGTTATGTGGCATGGACGGGAGGGAATTGTTGATTCCAGAGGCAAAGAAAACACCTCGTAGTCGGGGGGCGACTACGAGGTGTAGGGGCACCAATGGCGACGCTCAGACTCGAACTGAGGACCCAGCGATTATGAGCCGCTTGCTCTGCCAACTGAGCTACGTCGCCGACGGCATACAACTTGTAGGACTATGCCTGGTATTGAACACTATATCTCGTGGTCGCAGGTTCGGATGGGCCGACTCTCTTAAGGTGAATCGCTTGCTCACCCGAGGTTAAAAACGGCCTTGCCCCTGTTGACAGTGAGCAAGGCCGATTATATCACCTTCACCCTACTTGCACAATCAGCCCGGTGTCGCGGTCAAACCAGCCATGCCGTCGTACCGTCCCCACCCCGCTGTGGCAGGTAAAATCGTAGTAACGCCATCGCTGCGGGGGCACATCCTCGCTGGCAAAGCGGGGCTTGACATATTCGTAAGAGACAGCCAGGCTCACGCACTCCCCAAAGAGCGCACCACACAGGGGACAGCAATGGATACCTCGCCCCAACGATAGACAACCCTCGCGAGACAGATTACAACCGGGACAACACCGGTACATGGTCATCGCTCCCTTCTAGGATGTGGGGCCAGGTGTGAGACCTGGCCCCACTTGCGCTGCTAGTGGCCATTCCCGTTCTTGGGCGGCTTCCCCTTGCACCAACCATCACCCACTTTGTGGCTGTACCACACCTGGCCGTTGCTCTCGCGCCGCTTCATGGTGACCTGGTGGATGGAGCACCAGGCCGGGTCTGGCGAGCCATCAGGCAGAGCAGGCGCTTTGCCGGAACCGCTGCTGACGGTGACGATGCCGCTGTGGGCCGGCACAACGTTGGCAGAGTCGTGCAGGGCGACGTCCGCAGGCTGCCCCTGCTTCGGCGCCGGCATCTCCATCCACTGGGGCCAGGTCTGAATGATGGTCTCGGCCCTTGGCGCCGGCTGGCAACCGTTCTCCCGCAGCCAGGCCAGCAACTTCTCAAACCGTTGTAACAGGTCGCCAGAGTTCTCACTCCTGATGGTGAGCATGGCCGTATAGCCGGAAGGATGTTTGAAGGTGAGGTTCAGGCTATTTGCTGCTTCCATGATGTGCCTCCTGTTCTAATCCCAAGATGTGTCGGGCCACAAGATACGGCTGTAATACCGGCCCCGTTCCTCGCGCTGCATCATCTGTGCGGCCAACAGGTGCTTGCAGGGCAGATGCCGTCTCTCAAAGTCGGCACAGGTGCAGGTCATCTGGCGCAGACTGACCAGATACAACTGCCCCGGCGTCGTCTGTGACTCCACGACGGCGATGCCGCTGGCGGCGTCTAGCCGCACCGCACCTGGCTTGGCCAGAATCTCGTGCGCCCGCTCCAGGCGCAGTTGCTCTTGTATGTCCATCTTGCTTGACCCCCGTCGGATGATGTTGGGGTTGCGCAACCCGTTCAACGTACAACATCATCATACACTCCCCCCCTTTTTATTTCTACGTCATCGCGAGGCAGTTAGGGGATGTGGTAACCCTTTGGGCAACTTGAGAGGGGAAAAGGGGCTTGTTTAGATACAATGATAGAGGCCAGGCTCAGTCCAACCGTTGGACTGGGCAGACAAGGGAGAGTTGCTGGTAACAAGGCAATGGCCTTGTAGCCCTCTACAGGCGGGTCTAGTGTTTTTCTTGTTGTCTAGAGTAGGCCTATGTAAGTTATTACCTTTCCCTGTGTGACAAGGTCGCTTGCCTAGGGGATGCCATCAGATGGGGCTGGTTTCTTAGGTCCAATCTCAGTGGTCAAGCCATCACCTCGCTTGACATAGCGCATCCCCTTGTCACCACAGCCGCAGGTTATTTTCAGCCAGTTCGGATAGCCTTCCCCTGACGCGTCGGTATAAACCCTTGCCTGTCCGCAAATCGGGCATGGGGAGCCCGTGGGTCCCAGCGCGCCGGGGAGGGATGCACCACAGTCGGGGCATTGCCCCAGCCGCACTTCTTCGGGCGAGAGCGAGAGGCCGCAGGTTGGACATTCAGTCGCGATTGTTGTATTTATCTTGCTACCGTTGCTACCGTTTCTACCGCTCGCCTCATCGGTCGCAACGGTCGCAACGGTCGCAAATTGAGGTGGGCGTTTTGAAAGAGAGTATCGCAAGCAATACCCCCCTCGTTTAAGCGTCTCTTGTCTCTCCTGCACCACCCCCCTCGCCGACAACGCACTAAGACGCGCGGAAACCGCCTGGCGTGTCACTCCTATCGTTGCGGCTATCTCTTCCGCGCTGGCTTCCCCTAGCGATGCCAGCGCGTCAAGGATGCGCCTCTCTGCTCGCGTCGTCTCCACCAGCGCCGCATCGCCCGCGACGGCCCACAACCCGTTGGCAAACTCCAGGGCGAGATTCACCTCATCCTCATAATCCCGCCCCGTCGCCAGCATCTTCGCCAGGTTCTCGCCCCGCTCGCGGTATAAACCGATAACCGCATCGCATGCCGCGAACAGCGCGGATGAACCGCGCAGGTCAAGGCCGGGGTCATCGCGCACTAATTTGCCGTAATGATGCACCACCACGACGGCGCAATCGTAATCCTGCCCTAACTGCGACAGGGGATAAATCAGGTCGGCGATTTCGGCCTCGTTCTCCTTTGCACGCGCCCCCCGCATCGCCGCTTTTAGGCTATCAATGACCACCAGCCGCGCCCCCGCCGTGCTTACGGCGCGCTGAAGTGCATCCGTGTAGTCGTCTTGTGCCAGCGAGAAGTGCTCAAAGCGAAAGCCCCCAGCCTCGTTCTCGTCCCACCCTTGCACCTTTGTCCGTTTTCGCGTTCGTCTCGCGCCGTCCTCTAATGCCAGGTAGAGCACAGCCCCCTGCCTTACCTTGCGTCCTAAAAACTCGCCGCCCCTCGCGACGGCACGGGCCAACTGCAAGGCCAGCCATGATTTGCCGATTTTGGACTTCCCTGCGATGAAGGTGAGGCCGGGCGGTATCAGGCCGTCCACTACCCATTCGGGTTCGGGCAAATCCATCGCCATCAGTTCGCGCGCGCTGATGAAAGTGAGCGAATCCGCAGGCGGCACCGGCTCTTGCCATCGCCCGTTCCCCCGCGCCGGTTCCGGCGCGTACCGTCGGTAAATGTCCGCGACTGTCGTCTCTACCTCATCATCCGACAACGGCGGCGCACATTTGGCCACGTTCCACGCCCGCGCCATCTCCAGCGCGGCATCGTAATCAACATCTGCGCGCCGCAGGCTCCCCAAGATGCTCACAAGCGTCGTGTGCCTCGCGCCTTCCGGCGCGACGGCGGCCACGCGCTCGGCCAGCGGCTTCACGGGTGGGGTTTGCGGTATGACCAGCCCGTTGCCGTCGGCCAGCCAGTCCGGAAGCGGCGCAACGTCTGCCGATAAGGGGGCCTTATCCCACGCGTACCGCTGCCCGCTCTTGTGCAGCGACGGCGCGGCCACGATGTAACCCCCATCGCCTTTGAGTTCTAAGCCGGGCCCAACGGTGCGCCCACGCAGGCCGCCGGGCTTGCTGAAAACCAGGTGTTTACCACCGCCACCGGTCATCGCGGTCAACGTCGCAGGCAGCGCGCCGTAGCGCGCCACCAGCGCGGCCAACGTCTTATCGCCGCCGTTGCGCGGGTCAACGTCCAGAACCGCAAGCCCCGACGCCGCGCCGGTCGCGATGGCGACGTTGGCATCCGGCCAGCGCGCCCACCACTCCTGGATTTTCGCTTCATCCGTCGTTGCATCTTTTACACCGTTCAGCGTGCGCGGATGTTTTCCGATGCTCTGGCAATCGGCGCGCCCGCAGGAGCATCCGCTTGCCGTTGGCGTATGCAGCGGCAGCACCGGCCACCCCCGCCGCGCGTACGCGAGAGCAGCATCTAAAAACTCGTTCGTCATAGCGCCCCCCCTGCACCGAACAACGACAACTGCATCGCGTCCGCACGGCCAGGCGCGCCGTTTCGCTCCCAAGCAGATAAGGCCAGGCCAACCTGCTCGCCGTGCCCGCGCCGGACGGGGAAACCTCTCGCCCAGAACCGCGCCACCGGCGCGGTATAGACGTCGCCCGTCTCTGTGTCGTGTATCTCTACCGTCCGCGCGCCAAGCCGTTCGGCCTCGCGCAACACCGCGACGTCGCAGGCCCACGCGCGTGGTTTTCGTAGCATATGCGCAGAACGCCGGACACGCTTCACCAAAACCCCGTCGCGCACCTCGCCGACAACGCGCCCGTCGGCCAGTCGCAGCACTTGACGTCCTGACTTCCCTGTGCTATAAAGATGATGAGACGCGCGCGAATCTACGCCGTCGTTCTGCCTCTGCCCGCCGCCCCCAACGGCGGGCTCAGTTTTGGTCTGCATGGTCAACCTCCTCCTTCTGCTCGCGCTCACCAGCGCGAATCGGCTCGCGCACGACTTCGCGCATCGCCAGCGCGCGAATCGCCTCGCGCAGAATCTCCTCCTCGTCTTTGCCCAGCCGTTCGGCTATGACCATCAGGGCCAGGCGTTCCGGTAACGGTATGCGCACCCTCTGCCAACTCATCGTCGCACCTCCCAAAAAACGAAAGACTGTGGAGCACCTCCACAGTCTTTCTATCACAAGTAACCGGCAAAGAAAGGAAATATTTCCTTTTTCTGCCGTTATTTGCCGACTATTTCTTCACCCCGAACCGTTTGACCCACTCGTCTAACGTTCGCCTGGCGTGGCCCAGTCTTTGCGCAGCTGTTTCAGCCGACACCCCCTTGCGACGCAGGGCCAGGTATTCTTCTGCCGTTTTCTTCTTGTCGTCGCTATCCATACGTTCCTCCAGGCGTGGCGCGCCCCTGTGTCGTTCCGGCGATGCATCCGCGACATCCTGCCGTGTCTCATCCAGAGCAAACTGCTTGAGCGAGGCAACGATGCTAGCCCCGGCAGGCCATTGTGACACCACTGCCTCCAGTTTCTCAGCCCCTAACATATCTAGGACGCCCTTCACATATGTCCTGGCGGCGTTATTTTCCACCGAGTATGTTTCCGAGATTTCCCGTAACACGTCGCAAAACCAGAGTCGCAGCGCAGCCGGCTCGCAACAGCACCGTCCTACAACTTCCAGGCGGTTGGGAGCGCGCGCGAGTGGTGTCAGGTGGAAACTAATCACGGTGCCGGTCTGTAAGTCGCCTGAAATGCCTTCTTCCGAGGTTATCCAATAACTACCTTCCAGACGCAGTTTTATGATGCTTTCACCGGCATCGTCCTTATACTGGTCAACCACAATACCTACTCCAAACAATACGCCGAGGCTGTTCATCAAAAACAGTTTGCCCCTCTCGGTGGGAAACACGACATCATTCTCTATGGTACGTCCTTCCGGGTGTCGGCGCAGCCAAGCTGCAAAGCATTCGGGGGTTGAGTTCAGACGCAGAGTGCAGGTATCCTTTGCCTCTAAATACTGCCTAAGCCACTCTGAGTGGGCGGGGCGAATCTTGAGCCACTCCCGCGCGCTCTGCCTTAACGACTCCAAGACATCGCCGCTCATTTCAGGTTCATTCTCCATAAAATCAAGTCCCTCCCAAGAAAAGCACGGCTTTATTGGATAGGCCAATCGGGGATGGCCTCATCTGCCCGGTTCCGGCTCGCCTGGCGCGAGGTATTTGGGATGTTCCCTCTCCACGCGGCTGTCGCCGGGGATAGGATAACGGGTAAGGAACCGAGACGTTTTCGGCGATTCCAGCAGGTGCAAGGCAACCAGTTCCGCCCCAAGAGCACATAATTGTCTGAAGAGCGCCGCGGTGAGTTTCTTCGGTGGCTAAGCCTGAGCCCAGTTGTCGTTCAACGCTTCGCAGATAGTCAGAGATAGGGCCGCTCAAATCGCACCTCCATCTGGAACACAGAAAGCCGCCTGCGATTTGACGCAGGCGGCTTGAGCATGCTATACTTCACCTCGCCAGGCCGCCCACGTCGGTTCTGGCCGTTCGCCAGGGCGTTGGCGCGCCGCTGGCGATTTCATTTGCGCCGATTGTAGCACAGAAGTTCTGTGCTTGCAAGTCGTGGCTTAGGGTTCGCCGACGGGCCGTCACAACATATTGTCCACCGCGCCGTGCTTCCTGTGTGCTTCCTCTAAGTCTTGCTCCACCAGGGCGAGATACCGGCGCAAGATGGTCAGGTCGCTGTGGCCCATGATTTGCTGCAAGGCATAGACGTTCATCCCCGCGCGCAGGCTCCACAGGGCAAAGGTGCGCCGAAAGGTGTGGGGGGTACAATGCTCCACGCCCGCGCGCTTGCCTAGCCGTCGCAGGAGCAGGCGCAGGCCGTGATGCGTGAGTCGTTCACCGGTGTTGCACGACAGCCACAACGGGTCATCGGCTTTCACCTCGCCACGCGCCATGATGTACCGTAGCAACGCCTTCCGTGCCTTTGCGCCTAAGAAGGCCACACGCCCCTTGCCCCCTTTCCCTCGCCTCACCTGGACGGCCCCCGTCTTCACGTCCATGTCGCCCACGTTCAGGGCCACAAACTCACCGGCGCGCAAGCCTGTGTCCAGAAGGCACAGCACGATGGCCGTGTCCCTCGGCGTCTCGCAGACGGCCAGGAGCCGTCTCACGTCTTCCGGCGCGAAGGCTGGCAAGATGCTCTTAGGGAGTCGTGGCATCTTTACCTTGTTCATGGGGGAAGCAGGTAGCATTCCTTCGCTCACCAGGAAGTGGCAGAAAGCCCTAGCCGCTGACGCGTGGTGATGCACCGTGCGGTCAGCCAGGCCGCGCCGTTGCAGGCTTACCAAGAACGCGCGCAGATGGTCAGGCGCGATGCTCTTCACGTCCTGGACGCCATGCGCGGTCAAGTAATCCACCAAAGCGCCGATGTACTTTTTGTACCAGACAAGGGTTGCTTCGGTGCAATGCATCGCCTCGCGGCTTAAGAGGAAAGACTGCGCCGCTAGTTGCAGAGGGGACGCATCTTGGCGATGCAGAATTTTAAGGTGAGTCGCTTGCTCATCGACCATAAAGAAATCCCCCGTGATGCTATGCGAACCACGAGGGATAGTGGTCAACGGGCCTGATAGCCCTATCGGTTGTATCCAATGGCGACGCTCAGACTCGAACTGAGGACCCAGCGATTATGAGCCGCTTGCTCTGCCAACTGAGCTACGTCGCCGACGGACCTATTCTAGCATAAAGGCGGATCAAGAGCAAGTCATCCCCCTGTCCTTTTCCAGGACAGGGGGAGACAAGTCAAGCAGAAGCCCCGGGCGGGGCCGGCGGCATCGGCGCAGGCGCACGAAGAGCGCGCCGGCGAGAAGCACGGGGTTTGGCAGGGGCATCCGTCTGCTGGATCAACGCCACCGGCAATACCTCATCCATGCGCTCCACCAGGACGAACCTGAGGTCGCGCCGCACGCGCTTGGGCACCTCCATCAGGTCCTTCTCGTTCTTCTTGGGCAGGAGAATGGTCTTGACTCCCGCCCGGTGTGCAGCCAATACCTTCTCTTTGAGGCCGCCGATGGGCAGCACACGCCCGCGCAGGGTGATCTCACCCGTCATGGCTACTTCGCGGTGCACCGGGCGCTCGCTCAGGGCCGAGATGAGAGCGGTCGCCATGGTGATACCCGCGCTGGGGCCGTCTTTGGGGATGGCGCCCTCCGGCACATGGATGTGGATGTCCAATTTGTCAAAGTCTTGTGTCTTCAGGCCCAACTCCTTTGTGTGAGAGCGCGCGTAAGAGAGCGCGGCTTGAGCCGATTCCTGCATCACCTCGCCCAATTGGCCGGTGAGGATGAGGTTGCCTTTTCCTTCCATCAAAGTCACTTCCACCGGCATGATATCGCCGCCTGCTTCCGTCCAGGCAATGCCGGTGGCAACCCCTATCTCGTCCCGTTCCTGAGCTAAGCCGTGGCTGAACTCCGGCGGCCCCAAGAACTTGGGAAGGAGCGACGGCGTGATCAGATGCGGCGCGCGCTTGCCCTCGGCCACCCGGCGCGCCACCTTACGGCAAATGGTAGCGATGGCCCGCTCCAAGTTGCGCACACCTGCCTCATAGGTATATTCCCGTATGATACGCACAAGAGCCTTTTCCGAGAAGCGCAGATTGAGCCCCTGCAGGCCATGCTCTTCCACCTGCCTGGGTACCAGGAACCGCTGCGCGATCAGAAGCTTTTCTTCTTCAATGTAGCCGGGGAACTCAATGACCTCCATGCGATCCCGCAACGCAGGCGGAATGGGGTCCAGAATGTTCGCCGTGGTAATGAACATGACCTTGGAGAGGTCGTAAGGCACGTCTAGATAATGGTCGGAAAAGGCGTGATTCTGCTCCGGATCCAACACCTCCAGCAGCGCGGCGGATGGGTCGCCGCGGAAGTCCTGACCTAACTTATCTATCTCATCCAACATGAAGAGCGGGTTGATGGTGCCGGCAGTACGCATCGTCTGGATGATGCGGCCCGGCATCGCGCCGATGTAGGTGCGCCGATGGCCGCGAATCTCCGCCTCATCGCGCACGCCGCCCAGGGAGACGCGCACGAACTTGCGGCCCAACGCCTCGGCGATGGAGCGACCCATAGAGGTCTTGCCGGTGCCGGGCGGCCCGACAAAGCAAAGGATGGGCGTGCGCATCTTCTCCGCGGCCAATTTGCGCACCGCGATATGCTCCAGGATACGCTCTTTGGCCTTGGTCAGGCCATAATGATACTTTTCCAACACCTCAGAAGCGTGACGGATGTCCAGGTTATCTTCCGTCATCTTCTTCCAAGGCAACTCTACCAGCCAGTCCAGGTAGGTAGTGATGATGCCCGTTTCCGGTGAGCCGGGGGGCATGGCGGCCAGGCGTTCCAGTTCCTTTTCGGCTTTCTTCTGTGCCTCTTCCGGCATACCGGCGGCTGCGATCTTCTCACGGAAGTCGCTGATCTCGCGTGTCTGCTCGTCGGCTTCGCCCAATTCGTTCTGGATGGCCCGCATCTGCTCTCGCAGGAAATATTCCCGCTGAGATTTATCTACCTCTTTCTGCACCTGCTGGTGGATGCGGTTCTCCAGTTCTAGGACGTCCAACTCTTTGCCCAGGAGGATGCTCAGACGCTGCAAACGCTGATCAGGGTCCACCGTCTCCAGGATTTCCTGGCGCTGCTCCAGGTCCAGGTCCAAAACCGAAGCGATCAGATCGGAGAGCCAGCCAGGTTCGTCCACGTTCAGCGCGGCAATGTAAGCATCTTCGGGCAAGTTGGGACTGAGCTGCACCACCTTCTCAAAAAGGGCCAGGACGGCGCGCATCAACGCTTCCGTCGCCATGCTCTTCTTGGTGGATTCCAAGATGGGCATGGCGCGCGCCACAAAGTAAGGCTCGGTCTGCACGATCTCCAGGATGCGCGCCCGCTGCCGCCCCTGGGTAAGGATGCTCGTTGTGCCGTCGGGCATCCGGAGCATGCGCCCCACCACCACTGCCGAACCGACACTGTAGAGATCGTCGGGGCCTGGGTCTTGTACCTCCGGGTCCCTTTGCGCCACAACCAGGAGCGGGCTGTCGGCCGACATCGCCGCTTCCACTGCTTTGAGGGAACGGTCGCGGCCCACGAAAAGCGGCGTCACCAGATGGGGATAAACCACCGTGTCGCGCACGGGGAGCAACGGATATTCAACAACCTCAACATCCAACAAATCCTCATCATCCTCGTCGCGCTGAGGACTTGCCAACATATCCAACCAAGAAAAATCTCTGCCAAAATCTGCTTGCAAGGATCTTCTCATCCCAAACTACCTCCCAATCTCCCCTGAAGTATATCATAAATGCGCCATAATGCTAATAGGTCAAAAGGGGGGCGTACCTAACGTACGGGGATCATCTCAGGCGCGGCCGCGCGCACCCAGTCATCGGCCGGGAATGCCTCCGGATGATGAACCAGCCATGCCTCTCGCGCTTCGGCCACGACGAAAAGGGAGCCGGTAGCACAGATGACTTCATCGGCATGCGCCAGGTTTAGCGCCTCGGCGAGGGCGTCCTGCACAGAGGTAGTAACCCGCAGTTCAGGTGGACGGGCCGGATGCGTTTCCACCAGCGAAGCCAGGCGCGCCGGGTCGGCGGCGCGCGGGTGGCGCGACCGTGTGACGATAGCCACGCGGGCAGCGGGGAGGAGATGATTGAGCATCCCCGGAATGTCGTGGTCCGCCGACACACCGAAGATGAGCACCATTCCGCGTCCGGGGAACCACTCGGCCAGCGCCTCGCGCAACTTCAGGGCCGAATCGGCGTTTTGCGCCCCATCTACTACGATGGGCGGCTCGCCATCGGGAGCGCGCAGCACTTCCATACGCCCCGGCCAGCGTACCGTCGCCAGACCCTGTCGCACCGCCTCGTCCGGCAGGCGGACGCCGTGACTCCGCAGGATGTCCAACACAGCCAGGACACCCGTCGCGTTGGCGAGTTGATGCCGGCCCAACAATGGTATCCAATATTCTCCTCCGGCCTCTGGTCCGAAAGGCCCCCTGCCATCGCCTGAAGGCAAAGGGCTCCTTATCGGAACCCCAACCTTGCCGGCGCGGAAAGCCTGCCCTTGCAAGTCGGCCCCATCCGTTTCCCACCACCAGTCTCGTCCCACCAGGGTGAGGGGCGCGCGCCGCTCGCGGCAAACCTCCTCAAAGACGACCCGTGCCTCGTCCACTTGAGGAGCGCACACGACGGGGATCCCTTGCTTGATGATGCCCGCTTTCTCGCGCGCGATGAGGGTGAGGGTGTTGCCCAGGATATGCATGTGGTCATAACTGATGGACGTAATGACACAGACTTCCGGCAAGATGACGTTTGTTGCATCCAGGCGTCCGCCCAACCCCACCTCCACCACAGCCCATTCCACACCCTGTTGGGCAAAATAGGCGAAGGCGATGGCGGTGATCCCTTCAAAGGTGGTGACACCGGGGGTTGCATCCAGCGCAGCCTGGCAACGAGAGACGGTAGCAGCCAGGTCTTCTTCGGATATTGGTCTCCCTCCCACTTGGATGCGCTCGCGGAAGCTGTGAAGATGGGGGGAGGTATAAAGGCCGGTGCGGTGCCCCGCGGCCCGCAAGCACGACTCAAGCATGGCCGCGGTGGAACCCTTGCCCCGTGTTCCGGCGATATGCACCGAGCGGAAACGGCGATGGGGGTCGTTCAGGCGCGAAAGAAGGTCCGAAACCCGCTTCAGGTTCAGGGTCTCGGCACCGTAAGTATAATGGACGCGATGTTCGTAGTTGACGAAGCGAAAGATGTACTCCAGCGCCTCTTTATAGGTAAACATGCTCTCTCCTGGCAGTCGCCTCCCGCTATTGCCGCCGCCTGAGAAGGCCCAGGCCGCGTTGAGGAAGCCTCCGGCAAGTCATTGTAACGCAAGGGCCACAAAACGCAAGTTGTAGATCGGGCCCCGGGCCGCGAGCCCTACCTGTCTGGATTCACGCCTGAACATCAGTAGGAACATCGGTTTGTCGCCCCTTTATTTCGTTGTATAATTTTGCCTTGATCGCTAGTTTGCCGTCAGGCGAGGCTTCCTGGGCGATCGCAACTTACACCGGCACAACGGAGGCTATAAACAAACATGGAGATCGGCAAACTGGTGCGGCTGAACCGCCTCTTCTCTCATCCGTCGGGTCGCCTGTGCTCGGTGGCCTTTGACCATTTCATCGGCTATCCTGAGGGCTTGCCACAGAACCTGCGCGCCGTCCGGAAGACTCTTACCGCCATTGTCGCCGGCCGGCCGGATGCCGTCACTCTACACAAGGGCCTTGCCGCTTCTGCGTGGGCCCCTTATGCCGGCCGCGTGCCCCTCATCGTGCAAAGCACCATCGCTCGCGCCGATGACACAGCCTGCGAGCAGATCGCTACTGCCGAGGAGGCCGTGCAGTTAGGAGCCGACGCTTTGGCTGTGACCGCCTTCGTGCGGGGCGCGACGGAAGCAGCCCATCTGCGCGCTGTGGCGGAATGCGTGCGCGAGGCGGCGCGCTACGCGCTCCCTGTGGTTTGTCATGCCTATCCGCGAGATATGAGCAGCCCGCCTCGGGTCTCCCTCACTCCGGAGGATATCGCCTGGGCGGTGCATTGCGCGGTGGAGGTTGGGGCCGATGTGGTCAAGGCCCCTTACTGCGGCGACGTGCACGCCTTCGCCGACATCGTGGCCGAATGCCCGGTGCCATTGGTGGCGGCAGGCGGGCCGAGAGCACCGACCTTGGCCGCAGCCCTCTCCCTGATGGCAGAGGTGGTGCAGAGCGGGGCCCGCGGCGCGACCATCGGACGCAATGTGTGGGGCACATCTCAGGTGACCGCCGCGGTGCAAGCTTTCCGAGCGGTCATCCACGAAGGCAAGTCGGCGTCGGAGGCGCTGGCCTTGGTCGGCTTGAAAGAGCAGGCAACAGGTTAGAGAATGGGCCGGCACAACAGGCGGTTCGTTGCCCTATGTTCACGGTGTGCAGAGAAGTCGTAGAGAGTGCTACCCCCTTGCGGCCAGCAACGCCTTCAGGCGCGTGATCGGTTCAACAGGCGTGGGGTCTATGCCTTGTGCCAGGGCAAGGTAACAGGATACATAGTCTCCGAGGAAGATGAGAGAGAACATGCGGGCCAAGGGGCCTCGGCCTCGTGCCATCACGGTCTCGCAGGCGATTCCTTCCTCGGCCAGAATATCAGCCGTGGCCTGCCGGCGGAGCGTCACACGGGCATCCTCTTCCGGTTCGGCCAGGAAGAGGGCGGTCAGTTGTTTCAGACCGTCAGCAGGCAGCTTCGTGCCGACCACAACGTTGTGATCGGCTTCGGGTAACTCTTCCCAAGTAGCCCAAGTCTTGCTGTTCTCGTTGAATTGGCACTTCCAGCGACGGGCGACCGCCGCCAGGATGCCGCTACCGAAGATGACCGGCATTCGCCCTATCAGGCGCGCGGCCAGTTGCTTGGCGGGGTTGGAGGAGAGTGGACACTCTTCTGCCACCTCCGGACGCATCTCCTCCAAGGTGGCGGCAGCCTCCTCCAACTCCGTTTGCGGGTCAAGGATGAAGCCAAGGCGCGATAGCACCGCCAGAAGAGAGGAGAAAGAGTAGCCGAGCGCGTCGCGCGGCGGCGAATCGCATTCGTATAACACGAGAGGCACCCCCCAGGCAGCAGCCCGTGTCGCCAGTTCTCCACCGGTGGTCACTGCCATCAGGAACGCGCCCGCCCTATGGGCCGCCGCGAAGGCCGTCAAGGTCTCCTCGGTGTTGCCGGAGTGGCTGGAGGCGATAACTAAGGTGCCGCCCATCGCGTTGGAGGCCCAAGCAGGAAGGCTGTAATCCCGATGGACGACAATCGGAACGGGACAACGATTGGCAACGAGACCACGCAGCAGGTCACCGCCGATGGCCGAGCCACCCATGCCCAAAATGAGGATGCGTTGGGCATAACGATATTCAATGGGGAACTCCGTCGCGGCGGCATTGCGCCAACCTGCCCGCAATTGGGCAGGCAATTCGCTCAGCAGGCGCAGCATGTCACCAGCATCCAAGGCATGCAGCGCACGTACGTCATCTAGGCTTGCCATCAGTTTCCTCCTTGTCTGTGGCCCAGGTGTAAAGTGCCCGCCGCGGCCAGCCGGTAAGCCGTGCTGCAACCCCGGCTGCCTGCGACGGCGCAACACCTGCGTCCAGCAGAATCTGTAATGTCTCACGCGCCTTCGCTTCGTTCCTGACGGTGGCCGCGCGCGTTGTCGGCGCCCCGCCGATGACCAGCGTAAATTCGCCCTTGGGCTCAATGGCGGTGAAGTGGGCGCGCGCTTGCTCCACGGTTCCCCGCCAGATCTCCTCGTGTAACTTTGTCAACTCGCGAGCAACGACCAAAGGGCGCTCTGCCCCCAGTATCTCGGCCAGGTCGCGCAACGTATCTCGCAGGCGATGCGGCGCTTCAAAGGCGACAAGAGTAACAGGCTGATCGGCGACCGCGCGCAGTAACTCGCGTCGCCCGACAGCACGGCGGGGCAAAAAGCCCAGGTAGAGAAACCGGTCTGCCGGCAGGCCGGAGACGGCCAGCGCGGCAATGACCGCCGATGGCCCCGGCACCGGCACGACAGTGTAGCCTGCATCCAACGCGGCGCGGACGAGTTCGTAGCCGGGATCGGAGATGCCCGGCATCCCCGCCTCGGAGATGAGCGCAACATCGCCCTGAGAAAGAGCCGCAAGGACCGCCTCTATCTTCTCGCGCTTCCCGCGCGCGTAGGCATCGGTGTAACTGGTGAGGGGCGTATGCAGGTCGTAGTGCTGCAAGAGAACGCGCGCGGAACGGGTGTCCTCGGCAGCGATGAGGGAGACTTCCCGCAGAACCCGCAGCGCCCGCAGGGTGATATCTTCCAGGTTGCCGATGGGCGTGCCCACAACGTAGAGGGTGGACATAAGGTGTTTAGAACCTGGGGGGCCCGTTCAGTATCCGCTGGCGCATCGCATCCAGGGGCCAGTTGTCATAGGTTCCCCAGCGCGGTGGATCAATGTCTTCCAGCCACCAGGTGACGCCCGCTTCGGCGTACGGCCCGACGTAGGTGGCATCCTGTGTCCGATCCTTGTCAGGCGTGATGCCGGCATGGACTACATCAAAGGGCGCGTCGCTCTGTCGGTGCCGGCGGATGATCGCCACCATCTCGCGCACCTGCTCCGCCGACATATTGGCGAGCAAACTCTCGCTTTGCAACATTGGCACAACACCATCCCAGCGCGCAGCGCGGCGGAGCGGGGCTTTGTGGGGCCACATCGCTGCCACCCAGATGGGTATGCGCGGCGACTGCACAGGTGTCGGCAGGAACAGGGCTTCTTTTACGTGATAATACGTACCGCTGTAGGTAAAAGGTTCACCCCGCCAGAGGCCGGTCAGAACCTCCAGCCCTTCGTCCAGCATGGCAGCCCGCACTTTCAGATCGGCAGGTTCGCCGAGGTCTTCAAACTCCTGACGGAAAATCCCCAGCCCCACACCGACGATCAGCCGCCCGCGACAGAGATGATCCAGCGTGGTAGTTTCGCGCGCCACTTTCCAGGGGCGGCGGCGAGGCAAAGGCGTGACCAGGGCCCCGATGCGGATGCGAGTGGTGGTTGTGGCGATAACGGCCAGGGCAATCCAGGGATCTATCACCGGCGCGGGCCAAGGTGTGGTGACATGATCCCAGACGAAGAAGCCGTCCCACCCAGATTCTTCTGTGTCGCGCGCCAGCGCAGCCAGGGCGCGCACATCACCATAAGGGCCGAAGATAGGAACGCTGATGCCGTAGCGCATGAGAATCTCCTACCTGTTCTCCTCCAGAATGAATACCTGCTCACTCCCCTCGCCGCGGCTCCGCAAGGCAAGCCCGCCTAGTCGCCCGTGCAATCGCAATTCTTCCACTACCTCATCCAGTTCCGCGGCGCGCAGCGCCAGCGGGAAATCAGGATAGAGGCCCAGTCGCCCGTGCAACACCGATTCGCGCAAGACTTCCAACCGTCCCCGATTGAAGTCCTCTGCATCGGGCAACGCCGTGATCTGATCCAGCCGCAAGGCAAGGTAGTCTGCATGTGCCAGGGCCAGTTCAGCACGGATGGTGGCGACCGCCTCTTCCCATTCGGGCACGATGCTCAGGCCATAGCCCCTCTGCGCGACGCGCAATTTGAGCGTCAGCCATTGGGCGCGGGCGCGCGCCGCCCCCACGCGCGGCCCTAGTTCGGGGCTCACCATAAGCCGATCATAAAGAGCCTTGCGGGCCGCGTCCTCTCGACGCAGGTATTCGGCCAGGTCTGCCGTCTCCGGTCCTATGTCCGGCGCGACGCCCGATTGCAGGCCTCGGCTCAGGCTTTCCACAATGACAAGGGCACGCTTCTGTCGTTCAAAAACCGCCTGGCCCACCTCCGCCGAATTGGGTTCCGGCGCGGGCAAGGTTGCTACCACGAGGCCCATAGGCCGAGGGCCGGCGCGCGGCGGCTCTGCTTTCTCGGCACGGGCCTGCATTTGCTCTGCCGATTCCGCGTCGCCCAAGGCGCGATATTGCGCGGCGATCTGCTCCCAGAGGATACGTCGCTGGGAGGATTGCAGCACCAAGCTACCGCCGGTGACGTTGGCGGCCTGCTCTAATGCCAGGCGCGCCAGTTCTTCGTGATCCGTCGCCCGCCAGATCGTCGCGACACGCAGGCTTGCCTCCGCGCGGATGAAGTCGTTGAGGGTCGGGCTAAGGGCAGCGATATCGTAAACCTGGTAAGCGCACAGGGCGGCGCGCTCCCGGTTCTTCGTCAACATATACCGATCGGCCAACAGAAGGAGAAGGCCGGCGCGGCGGGTATCATCCATGCCGGCACTGTAAACGATGCTTGCGTAGGCCGTGGCCTGCATTTGTTCTTTGATGCTCAGGCTCTGTTCAGCACTTTCAACGCGCAAGGCCTGCTCGGCGGTGACATCTTCAGGTTCGCCCGCCAGGGAACGCAGGGCGATATCGGGCGCGATGAGAGCCGGGTCTATCGCCACCAGAGGATCGGACCAGACAAGGGGCGATACGACGGCTGACGGGACAAGCAAAGTGGAAGCGGCCAGGGCGAGCGCGCCAACAGCCGCGAGCAAGATAACACCGGTGAGGGCAAAGAGGGCAATACGACGGTGGGACATGATTCCCCCAGAGATAGGTAGAGTATATCATACCCCTGCCGACTTGTCTAAGCCGTTCCACCGCGCAAGATGGATCGCGGTTGTGGATGTGGCATCATCTCCTGCTAGCCGCCCACGATAACCTATCTGTCGGCTTTCTGCCACTCCCTTGAAGAAAAGCCCCCCAGCATGAGGGGGCCGCGTGTTTTGTTTCGCTTGCGACCAAGAAAGCCTCAATTCGTGCGCTGGTCTATGGGGATATAGGGTTGGTCCACAGGCCCCACATATTCGGCTCGCGGGCGGATCAGGCGGTTATCCGCCAGTTGTTCCAGGATGTGAGCCGTCCAACCGGCGATGCGGCTGATGGCAAAAATAGGCGTGAACAGGTCGGGCGGGATGCCAAGCATGTAATAAACAGAAGCAGAATAGAAGTCAAGGTTCGGGTAAAGCTGCTTCTCCCGCCAGACGATTTCCTCTGCCTTGCGCGACATCTGGTACCACTTCATATTGCCCGTGCTTTTGCTCAGCTCTTCGCCGATCTGGCGCAGCCACATGGCGCGCGGGTCCCAGGTCTTATAGACCCGATGGCCGAAGCCGGGGATGCGCTGTTTGTTCGCCAGCATTTCCTTGATGTAACCTTCCACCTTATCCAGATCGCCGATCTTGAGCAACATGTTCATGACGGCGGTGTTCGCGCCGCCGTGCAGCGGCCCCTTGAGGGTGCCGATGGCCGAGACGACACCGGAATACATATCCGATAAGGTGGCAACCGTCACACGAGCGGCAAAAGTGGAGGCGTTCAGTTCGTGGTCGGCATGCAAGATCAGGCAAATATCAAAGACGCGCTCTGCCGTAGGCGAAGGTCGTTCGCCGTTGAGCATATAGAGGAAGTTGGCCGCATGTTTGAGGGAAGGATCGGGCGCAAGAGGTTCCAGGCCACTCCGCAAGCGGTGAAACGCGGCAACGATCGTGGGAATCTGGGCCGTAAGGCGGGCGGCGATACGCATGCTGGCCTCGCGAGAAGTATCGGCTGCATCCTTGTCATATAGCGAAAGGAGGGAGACCGCCGTACGCAAAACCTCCATAGGGTTCGCCGTCTTAGGCCAGGCGCGCAGGGCCGCAAGCACAGGCGGCGGCAGTTCCCGACAGGCCTTGAGCTGCGCGGAGAGCGCGTCTAACTCGGCGCGGGTGGGCATCCTGCCATGCCAAAGGAAATAGACCACTTCCTCAAAAGTTGACTTCTCCGCCAGGATGCGGATGTCAATGCCCCGATAGGTCAGTTTGCCCTCCAGACCGTCAACCGAGCAAATAGAGGATGTGGCCGCGATCACGCCTTCTAATCCTTTCTCAGCCATAGAACAGTCCTTTCTATCTGCATAAGTAAGATCGTCATTGTGGGCAAGAGGATATCTCGCTCACCTCGCGGCTCTCTCTTCAGGGAAACTCCGCAGCCGCCAGGCTATCATGCCGCCCCCCAACTGATAAACGTGGCGGAACCCCAGTCGGCGCAGCAGGCGCACAGCCGGAATGCTGCGATGTGCCGTCAGGCAGATGGCAACAACCGGACGCTGCGGATTCAACCCCAATTCAGGCAGGCGTTCGGCGAAGAGGCCTATGGGGATGTTGATCGCCCCGGGAATATGGCCCGCGCGGAACTCGCCGGGCTGGCGCACGTCCACCAACTGCGGCGCTTCACCGTTCTGCAGTTGCGCGTACAACGTCTCGGCTTTGATTTCCGCCACACGCCCGAAAGGAAACCACCAAGGAAGAGCCATCGCCTATGCGTCTAGCAGTGCGTCAAGTTTCTGCTTGAGGATACCATAGCCAGTGACACCCAACACGCGATCAACCACCTCACCCTTTTTGATGAAAAGGATCGTTGGGATGCCCCGTATCTCGTAGTGGGCAGGCCAACGCTCGTTCTCGTCCACGTTCAACTTGGCGACGATGGCGCGTCCTTCGTATTCGGCGGCCAGGCGCGCGATGCTAGGCGCAACGGCATGGCATGGCGCACACCAATCGGCCCAGAAGTCCACCACGGCGGGCATCGTTGCCTTGAGGATAACGTCCTCAAAATCGGCGTCGGTCACGGAGCGCGGCTCAAGCGCAGGCAGGTTATCGCCTGACGACGATGCCACCCGCCCACGCCTGAAAAGACCGCGCAAGAAATCAAACGCCACGCGCTATGTTTTCTCCTTCGTCACCTTCTCCTTTGGGGCCTTCTCCTTCTCGGCATAGGCCAGGACCTGCTCAATCGCGCTTTTGAGAGCAGGGTAAGGATACGCGCCGACTAACTGCCCGACCGGTTCCCCATCCACCACGAACAGGAGGGTAGGGATGCCCTGCACGCCATAGTGCATGGCCCACTGGGGATTTTCGTCGGTATTGACTTTGGCGACCAGTATCTTCCCCTGGTATTCGGCTGCCAGTTTCTCCAAGGTTGGCGCGACCATGCGGCAAGGGCCGCACCAGGGGGCCCAGAAGTCCACCAAGACCGGGATAGGAGATTGTAGCACAGTTTTCTCAAACGCGCCATCCGTTACATGGATCGGTTCTTTCACCATTTTGGAATTTGCTCCTCTCATTAACAAGTCACGCTAACTGCTTTGAAGGGCCCTAGGCTACCGGTTCAGAGGCCTCTTCCTCAATGATTTTGTGGCTGTGGGTGATCTGCACGCCATGGCGCAAGGTTGCGCCCACGGAGCAATATTTCTGCTCCGATAGTTCAATTGCACGGGCAACGGCCTTTTCCGACAGGCCGCGCCCACGCAACACATATTCTATGTGAATTTCACGGAAAGTCCAGGGCGGGTCGGCATCCTGCTTGCCTTCCACGTAGATTTCCAGGCCCGTTACGGATTGACGCTGCTTCTCCAGAATGCCCACGACATCTATACCGGTACAGCCACCTAGACCTAACAGGAGCAGGTCCGAGGGCTTCAAGCCGGTTCCCTCACTGGCCGGCGACATGACAAGCGAATGTTGGGTAGAATCCAGGCCGACAAATTGGCGATTCTCTACCCACTTCACCTTGACTCTAGACATCTTGATCCCAACTCCTTCGGAAATGCATGGCGCAGGCATTGTGGACTACCTGCATACCATGCTCCTCGCAGTAACGAATAGCCGCCTCTGATTCCGCGCCAGGTTGCATCCAGATGCGAGTGAGCCCCAACTCACGGGCCTGACGCACGATTTGTTCCGTCACCTGCGGGGGCACGACGATATCCACCACGTCCGGTTTTTCCGGCAAGTCGGCCAGGGTGGGGTAAATCTTCGCGCCGTCCAACTCGCCACCTTTGGGGTTGACCGGATAAACCCTGTAGCCGGCAGCACGCAGAGCGCGGAAGATGCGGTTACCGTATTTGTCAGGGTCGTTGGACGCGCCGACGACGGCCCACACCCGACGCGCGATGAAATCGCGGATGCGTTGCTCCACAGGCGTCAAAGCGATCGTTTGCTCCATGCCTCTCCTTGAGCGCAGGATACTACCCCGTGTCACCGTGTCGCTAAGGCAACTTGGTCAGCGCGCCGATGAGCGAATCGGCGATCTCTTCCGGCGATTCGGCATCGGGCCGGGCCAGACACTCGGCAGCATAGGAGCGCACCAGAATAAGGCTGGCCTGTTGTACCGCCGCGCGGATGGCAGCAAGTTGCTGAAGGATGGATTGGCAATCCCGGCCTTCCTCCAGCATCCTCTGAACGCCGCGCACCTGCCCTGCGATGCGGGCCAGTCGCCTTTGCAGATCCAACCGCGCCTCCGGCGACGCCTGTATCTGTGGCATTGCCATACCTTCCTCCTCTACCACAACCTTCAGGCTGCCATATACTATACTGGAGCATAGTATATCACAGGTTGGCACGATTGTCAAGTGGGACGCTCTGGCCCAGGTCGCCTAGTCGTCCTGGACGATGCGCAGATGGAGTTCCCGCAGTTGTCGCGGCGAGACCTCCGAGGGAGCCTGGAAAAGGAGATCCACCGCAGCGGCAGTTTTGGGGAAGGCGATGACTTCGCGAATGCTGCGTTCATCTGCGAAGATCATGGCGATGCGGTCAATGCCGAGCGCAATGCCGCCGTGGGGGGGGGCGCCGTACTCAAACGCCTCCAACAGATGGCCGAACTGGGCTTGTGCCTCTTCCGGCGTGATACCGAGCCGCCGGAACAGGGCCGACTGGCGGTCTCGGCGGTGGATGCGGATGCTTCCGCCGCCCACCTCGTAGCCGTTGCAGACGATGTCGTAGGCCTGCGCCCGCACGCGACCGGGGTCTATCTCTAAGAGGGGCCAATCTTCTTCCATCGCTGCCGTGAAGGGATGATGCACTGCCGTCCAGCGAGCCTCTGCCACATCCCATTCCAGAAGTGGGAAATCCAGTACCCAACAGAAAGCCAACACGCCTTCATCTATCAGGTTCAAGCGGCGCGCGAATTCCAGCCGCAGTGCGCTCAGGCTCGCGGCCACGATCGCGGGCTGATCGGCCACGAAGAGAAGGAGATCGCCATCCTGCGCGCCGGCGCGCGCGCGTAGGGCATCGGCCAGCCCCGGAGAGACCGTTTTGGCGAGGGAGCCCCGTAACCCTTCGCTGCCCCAGGCCAACCAAGCTACCCCCCTTGCCCCCTGACGCTGCACTATCGTGCTCAGTTCGTCCACCTGTTTGCGGCTGTAGCCCGCGCAGCCCGGCACGCGCAGCATCTTCACCTGGCCGCCCAATGATAGCATGGTGGTGAAAAGCTGTACCCCGCTGTTCGCGGCCAGGTCAGAGGCATCTATCAGGGGGAGATCAAAGCGGAGATCCGGCTTATCGCTGCCATAGCGCGCCATTGCCTCCTGATAGGTGAGGCGTGGGAACGGTATCTGTTGGATGCGTTTGTTGGTAAGCCCCCGCACCAGCGACATAAAGAGGCCTTCAATGAGCTGCAGGATATCTTCCCGTTCAACGAAGGACATTTCCAGGTCCAATTGAGTGAACTCCGGCTGGCGGTCGGCGCGCAGGTCTTCATCGCGGAAGCAACGCGCGATCTGGAAATAGCGTTCGTAGCCTGCAACCATCAGAAGTTGTTTCAATTGCTGAGGCGATTGCGGCAGCGCGTAGAACTTGCCCGGATGGACGCGACTGGGCACGATGTAGTCGCGCGCGCCCTCCGGCGTGCTCTTGAGGAGGATCGGCGTCTCCACCTCCACAAAGTCGCGATCGCTGAGGTAGTTGCGGATCATCTGTAGCAGGCGATGGCGCAAGATGAGGTTTCGTTGCATGCGCTGTCGCCGCAAGTCCAGGTAGCGATAGCGCAGGCGCAGCATCTCGTCCACTTCTGTCTCGTCGCTGGTGTAAAAAGGGGGCGTGCGCGCGGGATTGAGCACCTGAATCTGCGTAGCGCGCACCTCTATCTCGCCCGTGGGCAAGGCCGGATTCACCAGGCCTTCCGGGCGCGCTTCCACTACGCCTTGCACCTGCACCACATACTCGCCGCGCACTTCGCTCGCGTTGGCATGGGCTACGGGCGATCGTTCCGCATCGCACACAACCTGGACGATGCCGCTCCGATCTCGCACATCCAGGAAGATCAGCGCGCCATGATCGCGTCGCCGATGTACCCACCCTGCTAAGGTGACGCTCTGGCCGACGTGAGAAAGGCGCAATTCGCCACATGAGTGAGTCTTCAGCATATCCCATGTACCCCTGCGCACAAATTGGCCGCCATTATACACCGCTGCACGGCAAAAGACAACTTTGCTGCATTCCCCTCTTTCCTCTCACCTCTCTGATTCGGGTTCAGGGGCGGACAGTTTCATGAACCCGCGGCCCTCGCAAGGGGGGTGCAGGGGGTACAATCCCCTGCCGGGGGTCTTGGGAGTGTCCCCTATACCTATGCGGGCTTCCCACCGCCAAGACCTCTCTTCTCCCCCCTTTGTCCCCCGAATCGGGGAGAGGAGAGGGGGAGAGGATGGAGGAGAGGTTACAGGACGGCGAGTATTCGCGGTTAGAGTGACGCGATTGCGGCGATGGCGCAGGCGCGGTATAATCTTGACCGAGGGCCGGTTGGGCCGTGATAACAACCTCGCCCCAGGAGGCTTATCGCTGTGCATCCTTTTCAAACTCTCTCCGTCCCACAGAACGCGGTGGGCATCCATTGGTTCGGGCAGAATTCCTTTGCCCTGAAAGACGCCGCAGGCACCATCATCCTTGTGGACCCTTACTTCCCGCGCGAGCGGCCCGCGGATCAGTTCATCCATCGGGAGCCGCCGCTGGACGAAAGCACGCTAAGGGTTCACTACGTTCTTCTGACCCACAACCATGGCGATCACACCTGCATTGAATCGCTGTCACGCATCTATGCCGCCTTCCCGGATGTGCGTTACTTCGGCCCTCCGGAAAGCATGGATTTCATGCGGGCGAACGGCATCCCTGCCAACCTGCTGATGACGGTAATCGCCGGAGACAAAACGCGCCTCGGTTCCATAACCTTGCACGCGTTCTGGTCAAAACCGCCCGCGGGCGTGCCGGAGGAGGGGATCAAGCCGCCCGACTCCCGGCACTTGGGCTATGTGGTGGAGATCGGCGGGGTGCGCGTGTATATCACGGGTGACCTGATCAACACCTTCGCCGATCACGACGAACTCCTCGCGCCCATCGCGCGCCTCAAGCCGGATATCGGCCTTCTGACCACCCATCCTACCGAGGGCGAGTTTCCCTTCTTTGAGGGCTCGGTGAAGATGGCGGTGAAACTGGGCCTGAAGGCTGCGGTGCCGGCGCACTACGGCTGCTTCGTCAAGCGCACTTACGATCCTAACGAGTGGGCCGCGCTTTTCCCGCCGGATGGGCCCAAACCCATCATCATTCCCTACAACGAGGCGATCATCTACCGAAAATGAAGCGTCGCTCAAACGCTTCTTAAACATAGTTGATTGACGCGATGATGGCTCGGAATTCCGGCTGTGTTGCATTAAGAGCCCCTTGGAGTTTGACAGAGGTGATAACTTATGGACATGGACGTTTCTCACTGGCATAATATCGTCGCCGACGTCTTTGAGGTGTACGATGTGACGGCACTTCCCGACCGCAGTGGCACGGTGCGGCTGCGCGGGCGGCTCCTGATAGATTCGGACAAAGCGTATGCCACCCTGGCGCCGCGGCTACGCGCGCAGGGCTATACGACCCTCTTCCGGCAGGAGAAGGATAACCAGGTCATCCTCATCGTGCCGGGCGTGATTCCGCAAACGCCACCGCGCGTTTGGCCGGCTGTGATTCTTTTTCTTCTCACCCTTGTCTCGGTCATCTATACCGGCGCGGTCATGGAGGCCACAGACCCCAATGAAGTTCGCCTGCTGAAGGGGCTCCCCTTCGCCGTCAGCCTTCTTTCCATCCTGCTCGCTCACGAGTTCGGCCACTACATCGTTGCCCGACGGCTGGGCGCGGAGGCCAGCCTCCCCTATTTCATTCCGTTGCCTACCATCCTTCCCTATTTCTTCAGCCCCTTCGGGACGATGGGAGCGGTCATCGTCACCCGCGCGCCGACCGTCAACCGGCGCGCGCTTCTGGCAATCGGCGTGGCCGGGCCGTTGGCCGGGCTTGTGCTGGCCGTGCCTATTCTGGCGTTTGGCCTCTCCCTCTCGCAGGTGCAGCCCCTGCCCCCAGGGCAATTCTATTTCCAGGAAGGCAATTCCCTCCTGTATCTTGCCATCAAGTTCCTCGTATTCAGGCGTATCCTGCCGGCAAACGGTGTGGATGTCTCCCTGCATCCCATCGCCTTCGCGGGGTGGGCAGGGCTTCTGGTCACTGCGTTCAACCTGATCCCTGCCGGACAGTTAGACGGCGGCCACATCGTCTATGCTCTCCTGGGCGAGCGCGCCCGCGCCGTGACAACCCTTGTCATCGTCGCCCTTCTCGCCCTGGGCCTGGTGTGGGCCGGCTGGTGGCTCTGGGCGCTGCTGATCGCCTTCTTCGGCCAGGCGCGCGTGATGCCGCTGGATACCATCACCCGGCTTGACCGGCCTCGGCAGGTGCTCGCCGTCCTCATCGTCATCCTGTTTATCTTCATATTTACGCCGGTTCCGCTGGCGTTCCGCGTCGGCTGAAGGAAAGAGCCATGAACACCGTCATCGTGGACGGCGAACACCTCACCATTGAGAATGTAGTGCGGGTGGCCCATGCCGCGCCGGGCGACATCCGTCTGGAATTGGCACCGGAGGCCCGCCGGAAGGTAGATCGGGCGCGCGCCGCGGTGGAGGACTTCGTCGCCCGCGGCCAGGTCGTTTACGGCATCACCACCGGCTTCGGCGCGTTCAAAGACCGGATCATCCCCCGTGATGCACTACGGCAATTGCAGCGCAACATCGTCATGTCTCACGCCGTCGGCATGGGTGACCCGCTGCCCACCGCCGTCGTGCGGGCGATGATGCTGATCCGGGCCAACGCGCTGGCGAAGGGCCACTCCGGCATCCGGGCCGAAGTTCTCGCGCTCCTCCTGACGATGCTGGAGCGGGGCGTGCATCCCATCATCCCGGAGCAGGGGTCGCTAGGCGCATCGGGTGACCTCGCGCCGCTGGCCCATGTCGCGCTGGTGATGATCGGGTTGGGCGAGGCGGAGCATGGGGGAGAGCGTCTGCCCGGCGCGGAGGCCCTGCGCCGCGCGGGCTTGCAGCCGGTGGAACTGGTGGAGAAAGAGGGCCTGGCCCTGACTAACGGTACCGCGCTGATGGCCGCGCTGGGCGCGCTCCATGTTATCGGCGCGGAGAACGCGGCCAAGGCCGCCGACATCGCGGGCGCGCTCTCGCTGGAAGCTCTCCATGGCACGTTGGATGCCTTTGACGCGCGCATCCACGCGGCGCGGCCTCATCCCCGCCAGATAGAGGCCGCGGCCCACCTGCGCCGCGTCTTGGCCGGGAGCACCTTCGTGCGCGGCCATGATCCCCTCAACGTGCAGGACGCCTATACCCTGCGCTGCATGCCCCAGGTGCACGGCGCGTGCCGCGATGCCATCCTCTACGCCCGCTGGGTGACAGACATAGAACTGAACTCGGCTACCGACAACCCCCTCATTTTCTTCGACGAGGAGGGCGCGCCGGTTTGCCTCTCCGGCGGCAACTTCCACGGTGAGCCGCTGGCGATCGCTATGGACTACCTGAGCCTGGCGCTGACCGAGTTGGGCAACATGGCCGAGCGACGGCTGACGCGCCTGACCGACGAAGCCTCTAACCAGGCGACGCTCCCTGCCTTCCTCATCAAGCACGGCGGGTTGAACTCCGGCTTCATGCTGACGCAATACACTGCGGCCGCGCTTGCTTCGGAGAACAAATCGTTGGTGCACCCGGCCAGCGCGGACACCATCCCCACCTCGGCCAATACCGAAGATCACGTCTCCAACGGCCCCATCGCCGCGCGCAAGGCGGGGATCATCCTGCGCAACCTGGAGAAGATACTGGCGATAGAGCTCCTTGCGGGCGCGCAGGGGATTGACTTCCGGCGCGAAGTTCTGGGGCCGGGGGCGAGATTGGGGCGCGGCACCGCCGTCGCCTATCGCCTGGTGCGGGAGCGAGTTCCCTTCTTGGAACATGACGCGGTGATGTACCCCTATATGGAAGCGCTAAGGGAGTTGGTCGCCAGCGGCAAATTGGTGCGCGCGGTGGAGGCGGAGATTGGGCCGGCTTAATGAAGGGGTGCGCGCCAAGTTGGCGAGCGGCGAATGGGAAGAGATCACCTGCCCCCGCTGCCGGGGAGAACGACGATGCGCGCAGTGCAAAGGAACGGGCCTCGTGGGGATGATGGGGATTCCCTGCGCCCTCTGCGGCGGCGGATACAAAGAGATCGTGCGGTGGGATTGGAGCCGTTTCCCGCCGCGCAAGGTAAGGCGGCGGGAAACGGTGCCGGGCACAGGTCGCTGCGCAGGTTGCGACAACGTAGGGAACGTTTATCGGAACACGAGAACCGGCGAGATTTACCGCCTTCACCCCTCCCACTAATTGGAAATGGCGGCCAAGCTCCCACCTCGTTCCCCCTGTGTGGGAGTACATAACCTCTTTCTACTCCCTGTCCCTTCCCCTCGCCGATTCAGGGTTGATGGCCCCCACCCAGGCCCCCATGAAAAGGAAGGAGGGAGAGCAGGGAGGGGGCCTTGTATGTCTCTCCTAAGGATGCCCCCTATCTTCGGCTACTCCTTCAGGGCGAGCGGTAGGTAAAGCCGCGCCCGCGCCACCACGTGGATCAACACCTCTGCGCTGCCGGACATCTGGTCGCTATCCGTGGCGGTCAGCGTGATGCGGTGTGTCCCTTCCGGCAGGCTTAGCGCCAGTTCCGGTCCCGTGCCCAGTGTTCCGCTGATGTTGGAAGTCCACGCCAGTTGCGCCTCGCCAGTGAGGGGGCCATCCTCCGGGTCAAGGGCCGTACCCCTCAGCACCACTTTCTGGCCCACGACGAAGGTGCTGCCCGTAAGGGGCTCCATGATGTGCACATCAGGCGCGCGCCGGGCCATGCTGAATCGTGTCGATATAGCCTGGCCTGTGTTCACGCCATCGCTGGCGGTGACCCTGATGCGTGCCTGGTTGCTTCCGGGCAACCATGTCACATCTTCAACCGTCAGGCTTGGCGTTATCCAATCGGAAGCCAACACCAGCCAAGTATTCCCATCGTCCGGCCTATACTGGATCGTGTACAGAATCTGATCCCCCGCATCGGCATCATTACCTTGCCAGGAGATGGGCAAGGTATCGGTGAACGACTCGCCACCGGTTGGCGACAGGATCGTAACGGTTGGCGCGTTGGTGCTCACCGAGCGAGAGGCGAGTTCCGCCCCATCATGCCAGAGGACGATGCGAGCCGTAGCCGGGTCGTAGGGGAAGACCTCGCCGAAGAAGAGGAGTGTAGTGGTGATGCCCATATATCCCCCGCTGGGGGTAAAGGGATGGGTGTAGAGAATCTGGCCGGACTTGTCCTCCAACGTCAGGCTATAAGAGGCGCTGGCATTCAGCGACTGCTGCCACGATTGTTCCAGCAGCGTGGGTTTCGCCTCGCTGCGGCGGTAGAAGTAATCAAAGAAGGCCGCATCCGTAGTCGGGGTGATGATGCCGGCGGCATACAGGTACTCTCCTGCCTGAAGCCAGGAGGCAGGCAAGGTCGCAGCCGTCGTGGCGGCTGTGCTCTCCAGATCGTCAAAGAGAGCCCGGTAGGTGTAGTCATCAATCCACATCGGCCAGCCGTAAGACATGAGCGGGGTCGCCTCGGTGGGCTCTATGACTTCCAGGTCGTCCACAGCGTAGCCGATAGGCCGCAGCAAGCCATAGTAGCCATTGGGGTCGTCGGGCGCGATCTGGCAGGTGGGATACGGATAGTAGCCGGCATCCGCCTCAGTGCCCGTGCAACGCACGTGGCGACGCCCGAAGTTGTGCCCCAATTCATGAGCCAGGGTGAAGCCGCCCATGGGATACATCCAATAGGGGTAACCGGTGCTGAAGGTGGTGCTCACGTCCATCACACCGGAGCCTTCGTGGCCGGGGCAGTAGGCCATACCCCAGCGGCCCGCCAGGTGTCTAGGGTGAGCCATGCCCCAATAGAAGGTTTCGTGACATTCGTCCGGGTCGTCATGCCAGGTGTTGTACCACCACAGACGAGACAGGACCCAACTAAAGTCGTCGGGCAGATCATATTCGCTGCCGAAGTCGTGCCACACCGGATAGATCGTGCTTCCCTCGTAGATCCACACCTCCGAGATAGGGTAGATGCGCCCCAACATATCCACGATGTCCCAGAAGCCGGGATCATCTATGGAGGAAGTCTGCGGGTGTAGGTGGACGCGCACCATATCTACACAGAGTGGATAAGTCTCGTGGAAGGTCACCGTCTGGCTGCGGCTGTTGTTGGCATAACTTGACTCGGGGATGGCGTGGTCTGAGTTGACTTCCATCCGCAGCGTCACCGTGCCGCTACGCCAAGACGAGGGGAGGTAGAACAAGAAGGCATCGTTCAGATTGTCCCTGTCTCCGCCGTCGGTGCGGGCGGTGATGCGAAACTCGGCGGAAATGGGTGAGCCGGGGAGAGCGCTACTGCCGCGCGTCCCATGTAGAACCGCGCCCACGTTGTTGACGTTGCGAAGGTCAGAGCGCACATACACCCGCACCCAGGCCGGTTTATCCGCCACCAGGGGCACATCGTTCGCCAGGTTCTGGATCGCTTGATTGACCTCTAGTCCTGTCACGCGGATGTCGGGCAAGGGTGTGGGGGTTGGGGTACGGGTAGGCGTACGGGTGCGGGTGGGCGTGCGCGTGCGGGTCGGCGTGGGGGTGGCGGTCGGCGGTGGCGCCTTCAGATAATCTTCGGTCTCGCCATCTCGCCAGCCAGTTGGGGGGCCGCTTCCTTCGGCAGATGAGGCCGGGCTATCGCTGAGGGTGATGCGGAGCCACATATATTGACCCGGGTCGGCATTGTAAGGAACGAAGGCCGGCGTGTCAAACGTGTGGAGGCCGGGGCCGCCCAGGGTGATAAGCTGGTTCTGCACGGCCCATTCGGGGGCCAACACGCCGCCGGAACAAGAGGGAACATCGCCCCACTTGCCGTTGCGGTCCCAATCAAACCAGAGGTTCACGTACGCCTGCGCGGGCGCTCCGGCATACACCCGCACGGTGTAGCGCAGAGTAATAGGCTGGCAATGGGCAAAGACGGTGGGCAACGTCAGGCCGTCATCCGCGCCGTCGTTATCCTTGCGGCCGGTGAGGGGGTTTATGTTGTTTATACCATCCTCATCGGAGCCGCTATCGGCCTCGTTCTCTGCACTGATGCTATAGCCCAGATGGAAGCGGAGCGGCTTGTTCTCATGTCGTGGACCCATCGGCGGCGAACCTGCGCCAAAGACGGTGGGGAATTGGGCTTGCACGAGCGCATATGCGCTCATGTCCCTCCCGTAAGAGTTCGTGCTATCGGGCGCATCGCCCAGGTCGGGAACTCCCGCAAAGGTGGGGGTCGCAGTGGGTGTGGCCGTCGGTGTTCTTGTAGGTGTGGGCGTGCGGGTAGGCGTACGCGAAGGGGTGCGCGTGGGCGTGGATGTGCGGCTAGGAGTGATGGTAGGCGTGCGGCTAGGCGTGCGAGTAGGGGTCGGTGTAGCAGCCCTGTAAGAGACGCGCAGATAGGGAGCATGGCCCTCTGCGTGCTCGTCGCTCTCAAAGACCCGCTGGTTGCAGGTGGTCTCGGCGCTGCTCAGCAGGATCATCCCATAATTATCATAGATGCCCGCATACCACTCTCGCACCAATTCGGTGATGTTCCAATAATACCAGGTGTTGATCACTGTCCCCACGTTCAGGGTAGCGTAGGTGTTGGCCGAGCGGCCAGGTTGGGTGTCCCAGGTGACGGTGGACTCGCTCCAGAAGGATGTAACCCGGCGAACGCTGATCTGGTTGGTGGAGGCACCCTGTGCGCCGCGCTGGTAGAGGTAGAGGGCGGCACTTTCAATCGTTTGACCGGCAGGAATGGACGAGAGGCTAAACCTGACGAGGGTGCGGCCACGGGTAGGAAACTCTACCCCTGGGCATTCCTCAGAACCCACCCGCAGGATGGTATCGTTGCCATAGTTCCCGGAGGTCCACAAGGCATCTATCCAGGCATCGGCTGAGGAATAAATGTTCACCGTTGTCGGTAGGCGCCGAGCACGCTACCGATGCCCAACAAGAGAAGAGCGACCACGAAGGCAAATATACCCGTCCAGTGTCGCAGGTTCATGGATGCCTCCTTTGGTTTGTGTTGATTTATGGTGGGTGATCCGTCGTCGGGCGAACTCGGTGATACTTACAACGTCAAAGCGGTTCGTTGCATCTCACCGCATGTAAAACGGTAAAGTGGAAGGCGCGATCGCCGCGCTGTGAATGAATACAAGGGAAGTCAAGGGCTTAAAACAAAAGGCGGATGATCTTCGCCCATCTCTATCATCCGCCACAAAACACCACAATTATCAGTATATCGCCAAACGGTGACAGAAGTCACAATCTCTACGGCCAATTATCGCGCAGAAAAAACGCAAAGTCAATAGTGAAAAATCAATCACAAGCGCGCGAGTGATTCTATCTGTGGTACAATATACTCAAGAAGAGGCGGCGTTCTCCATGCGAGAGGAGGTGGAGTATGGCGGGCTATGTTTCCCTGGTGCGGTTCACGCCTCAGGGGGTGGCGACGATTAAAGACCTACCGCAGCGTATAGATGTAGTGAAGAAGACGGCAGAGGAGATGGGCGTGCGCGTCGTCGGCATCTGGCTGACGATGGGACAGTACGACCTGGTCGCCATCTTTGACGCTCCCAACGACCAGGCCATGGGGACGCTATTGCTTTCTCTGGCCGGGAGGGGGAACGGCAGCAGCGAGACGATGCGGGCCTTCAGCGAGGATGAGATTCGCACCATCGTTTCAAAGTTGTAAGGACACAACCGAGGAGAGATGCCGCCTCTCCTTAAAATTAATTGGGCGACGGTCGGTAAAAGAACTGACCTCTCTCCATCCTTCGACCCTCTTCTCTCCCCGAATTAGGGTTTAAGGACGGCCAGTTTTCGCTTTGATAGGAGCGGCGGGGGCTTCGTCCCCGCACAGAGGTATGGGGATGTGCCCCATATAACCTCTCTCCATCCCCCTCCTCTCCCCGAATCGGGGAGAGGAGGGGGACAAAGGGGGAGAAGAGAGGTTTGTTATATCCCGCGTCGCTACAGCCGCCCGCCCATCGTCAGCGCCAGCAAGGCCTTTTGAACATGCAGCCGGTTTTCGGCCTGATCATAGATGACCGATTGCGGCCCATCAATCACCGCGTCCTCTACTTCGTGACCCCGGTCCACCGGCATACAGTGCATGTAGATCGCATGTTTTTTCGCCAACCTCATGCGCGCGACGGTAGCGCACCAGCCGGTGTTGCGGGCGGCCATCTCCTCTACTTCTTTCACATCCTCCGTTACCGTGATCGGCCCCCAACTCTTGGGATAGAGGATATCAGCATCCTTGAAAGCCGCGTTCATATCGTAGAGGATCTCAAACTTCGTGCCCGCGGCCTCGGCGTTGCGCTTTGCCGCTTCCAGCGCGCGCGGCATCAGTTCGTAGCCCGGCGGATGTGCCAGCGTCACGTCCAGGCCGAAACGAGGCATTAGCATGACGAGGGATTGCGGCACGGAGAGGGGACGCACGTACTTGGGCGCGTACGTCCACGAGATGACGAACTTGCGCCCACGCAGGTCTCGCCCGAATTTCTCCATGATCGTCATCAGGTCGGCCATCGCTTGGCAGGGATGGTCAAAGTCGTCCTGCATGTTGATGACGGGGATGCTGGCGTATTGAGCCATCTCGTACAGGTATTTCTGGCCGATGTTCGTGCGGCACTCGCGAATGCCGATGCCATGACCGTAGCGCGAGAGGACCATGCCCGTATCTTTCGCGTTCTCCCCATGACCGATCTGCGTCACCTGCGGCATCAGATAGATGGCATGGCCGCCCAGTTGGGTCATGCCGGTTTCAAAGGAGTTGCGGGTGCGGGTAGATTCGCCGAAGAAAAGCATGTAGAAGGTCTTGGCCCGCAGGATATGGTCGTGAGGAACGCCCATGGCGAAGTCGCTCTTGAGGCGAAAGGCCAGGTCCAACACCGTATCCAGGTCTTCCCTAGACCAGTCTTCCGTGGTGATGAAATCTTTGCCGAGAAGCCGTGTATTCAAGGGGAACCTCCGTTGTGGAGAGATGACGCCCGGCATTATAGCACCTCTGACCGCGCGAGGCAATGTGAATGCAGTCTCCCACTGAGACCGCCTGCGCCTGCCTGCGGTTTTCCACTTCTGCCCCGATGCGGTACAATAGGCCCATGCGACTTCCCCGGAAGCGTGTGGCCCAGATGGTGGTGTTTGTTCTCGCTTTGGGCTTCCTCGCCGCGCTGGTACGCAGCCAATGGCAGGCATTGCGCCATTATCCCTGGCAATTGGCGCCAGGATGGCTGGCCCTCTCCTACATCCCCTGGGGCCTGAGCATGGCCTTAGAAATCGCCATGTGGCGCGCGATACTGGTCAGGATCGCGCGCGTTGCCTCCGCTAGGGCGTCTTCGCGAACGCTTTCGTGGGCACGCGCCGCGCAAATCTGGTTCCTCTCCAACATCATCCGTTACATTCCCGGCAACATCTGGCAGCCGTTGGGCATGGCTCAGATGTGCGCCGAGGAAGGCATCCCTGCCGAAGTGACCCTGACCAGCGTTATCGTCCATCAGGCGTTGTCGGCTCTGGCGGTGACGCTGCTAGGCGTCGGCTACTTTGCCTGGGCAGGCCAAGGAGAGGCTCTGCGAACCCTCGCGCCGTTGCTGGTCGCATTGCCGGTGGTGGCGCTGGCGTTGCGGGCTCGTTGGCTGGAGATGGTGCTTAACCTGGTGTTACGGCGGCTGGGCCGCCCTCCTCTGCGCATCGGCCTGCGCAGCCGCGCCCTCGCCGCTCTCACCCTGGGCTACGTTGCCAGTTGGTCTCTGATCGGCCTGGGTTTCGCCATGCTGGTGCGCGCGCTGACGCCCATCGGCCTGGAAGCGTTACCACACCTGATCGTCTCCTTCGCCCTGGCCTGGCTGGTGGGCTACCTCAGCCTCCTCACGCCCAGCGGTCTCGGCGTGCGCGAGGGGGCCATCGTCTGGCTCCTTGGCGGCATTCTCTCATTGCCGGTTGCGACGCTGGCCTCCTTGGCTGCCCGGCTATGGTTCATCGCAGGCGAGGTCATGGCCTTGCTGCCGGCCCTCATCGGCTGGCAACGCCGACAAGAAGAGGCTACAGATGTCTAGGCGCTGGCCCGACCTTATCCTGGCCGCAATGATTTTGCTCTACATCGCGTATTTCTCCGCGCTTTCCATCCAGGCCTTGCGCGCGCAAATCCCGGAGAAGGCCGACCTGGGCCAGATTGATCTCGCCATCTGGAACACCAGCCGCGGCCGCTTCGTGCAGGAGGTCAAAGGAGACGAGATCAGCACGAGGTTGACCGACCATGTGGAGCCGATCTTCTGGCCGGTGTCGCTGGTCTTCTGGCTGTGGGACGACGTGCGCGCGCTCCTGGTGCTGCAGGCGGCGGTTACCGCAATAGGCGCGCTGCCCATCTATTGGCTGGCGCGAGAGGCGCTGGGCAAGGGGTTATGTGCCCCCCGCCCTTCCCTCCCCCGCAAGCAGGGAAGGGCAACCCGCCATCCGCCTCATGACGAGGTTTCCCCCTCTCCCTCGCGAGGGGGAGGTTTTTCCTTCTCAATCCTTGCGTTGGCCTTCCCTCTGATCTACTTGCTGTTTCCCGCGCTTCAGGCAGCCAACCTGGCCGATTTCCATGCCATCCCTCTGGCAACCGCGCCCATCGCTTTCGCCTTCTGGTTTGCCGAGCGGCGCGACTGGCCAAAATTCCTGCTCGCGGTCGGGATTCTTCTCCTGGTGAAAGAGGACGCCGCTCTGCTGGCTTTCCTGTTGGGGGCTTGGGCCGCGCTCCGCTATCGGGCCTGGCGCGTGGGGCTATCGGTTGCCATCGTGAGTTTGGCTTGGTTCATCGTCGCGACCTTCGTCATCGTGCCCCACTACGCGCGCACCGTCTATGGCGAGGGGCAATCGGTCTATTTCCAGCGGTACAGCGAGTTAGGGAGCGGGCCGAGCGGGATTCTGCGCACGCTGTTGACGCGCCCCGCAGCCGTTTGGATCATCCTCACAGAGCGCGCGCGGCTGGTCTATGTGTGGGGGCTCTTCGCATCCGCCGCGCTGCTGCCTATCCTCGCGCCGGAGGTGATCTTCCTCTGCGCACCGCTTCTGGCAGCCAACGCGTTGAGCAACTATTGGCTGCAATATTCGGGCGAACTCCATTACTCCGCGCCTCTTGTCCCCTACTTCGTGGTCGCCGCCATCTTCGGGACGGCGCGCCTGCTCCGTTGGGCAAAGGGAAGAGCAGGGATGGATCGGTTCGCTCTGCCCCTCATTGCCGGCTGGCTCCTTGTGTGGGTCATGGGCTACCAGGCGGCGGAAGGTTTCACGCCCATCGGCCACGAGTTCACCTGGCCCCAGGTGACGCCACACCATGCGCTCCTCACCCGCTTCAAAGCCCAGATACCCGCGCGCGCCCCCGGCAGCGTCACCACCGGCCTCTACCCTCACCTGAGCCATCGGGAGAAACTGTATATGTTCCCGGCGATCGGCGATGCCGAATGGGTGCTGCTGGACGTGACCGGCCCTACCGCCATGCATCCTGCCGACCTGAAACGCCGCTACGAGGAGTTGGTCAACGCCCTGGGCTTTGTCGTGCAGGATGCCGCCGATGGCTATATCCTTCTCGTGCGAGGCTCAGGCCCTACCACGTTGCCCGATGCCTTTTATGACTTCGCGCGCGCGCCTCAGGCGCGGCCCCAGCACCCGACCGACATCCGTTTCGGTGATAGCCTGCGTTTCCTGGGCTACGATCTGGTGGATGACGGCAAGTGGGGTGTAACGGCGGTGAGAACCTACTGGCAGGCATTGAATCCCCTGCCCGCCGGTGTGCGCCCGTGGCCCTTCTTCGTCGGGCCGGATGGCAAAGTGGTGGAGGACATGACCGACCGTCCGGCCCTCGCGCTCCTCTGGTATCCGCCGGAGCGGTGGCGCACAGGGGAGACCGTTGCCGTGCAGACGCTTCCTTGGTATCTGCCCGCGCGTTGGGCTGTGGCTGTAGGCGTCCTCAACGGCCCGGCTTGGGCCGACGCGGCGGCCCGCTGGCTCGCGCGCTGCGAGGCCTGCGCCGGGGTAACGCTGCTGGCAGATAACACCTGGGCGCGGCTGGACATCTATCGGAGAAAGGGGCGCACATTGGAGACCGTATCGCCGGACGCCCCCGTCACGCCCTCATATCCTCTACGCGCCGATTTTGCCGACGGCATCGCCCTCTTGGGCTACGATATGGGCCCATCCTCTGCACGACCAGGCGACACGGTGGAAGTGGTGCTTCATTGGCAGGCACAAGTAGCGCTGACACAGGACTATAACGTCTTTTTGCATTTGCGGGATGCGAACAACATCAACATCGCCCAGGCCGATGGCGTCCCATCTTGGTACGGGCCGCAGCCGACGACGTCATGGCCGCCGGGCAGGCCGGTGCCGGATGCGCACGTCTTGCCATTGCCCGAGAACCTGCCCCCCGGTCGCTACCGTCTGGTCGCGGGCCTGTACGACTGGCGTACCCAGGCGCGGTTGCCACTGGTCGCAGGTGGCGATGAGATGGAATTGGCAACTCTGACGGTCTTGAAATGATCGCCGTTGGCGAACGGGTTGCGGTGTCAACCGTTCGTTTTGGCAATTGGCAAAGTAAACGTGAAAGTGCTCCCCCGGCCCGGCTCGCTTTCCACAGATACCGTACCGCCATGCGCCTCCACCAGTTGTTTGACGATCGCCAGCCCCAGGCCGGCCCCGCCGGTGTGGCGGGCTCGCGATTTATCTACCCGGTAGAAGCGGTCAAAAATGTGGGGCAGGTGATCAGGGGCGATGCCTGTACCCGTGTCGTGCACGGAGACTACGACCTCTCGGTTGCCCTTCCTGGCGATCACCGTGATCTCTCCCTCGCGGGGCGTGTGGGCAATGGCGTTGTCCAGCAGGTTGCGCAGCACCTGCCCTATCCGTTCAGGATCGGCATCTACCGACGGCAGATCGGGCGGCAGATCGACGAGGAGCGTTAAACCTTTGGCATCGGCCTGTGGCCGGAGCATGGCGACCGATTGCTCAACGATCTTAGCCATAGATACAGGCTGGCGTACAAGGGTAAGTTGTCCGGCATCGGCCAATGCCAGTTCTTGCAGGTCGGCGACCAGGCGGTTCAGGAGCATGGTTTCCTCGTAGAGATTATTTACCAAGGCCTCGTCCGGAGCCACCAGGCCATCTCGTGCCGCTTCCAGGTATCCCCGCAGGTTGGTCAGGGGGGTGCGCAGTTCGTGAGCAACATCGCTGACCATGTTGCGACGCAGCCGTTCCTGGCGCGCCAGGCTGTCGGCCATGGCATTGAAGGCATGACCCAACTGGCCGATCTCGTCCTGGCTCTCCACAGACACCCTGACCGTGAGATCGCCCTTCTCCATGCGTTGCGCGGCTGCGGTGAGTTGTTCTATAGGCCGGACAATCCGGCTGGATAACCCCAACGTGACCAGCACTGCCGTCAGGCTGGCAATCAGAGCACCGAGCAAGAGGGAACGGCGAATGGCCGATAGGAAGGCGAGGTCGGCCTCGCGCGGGCCCGGTACCGGCTCCACATAGAGAGATCCCACCCGTGTCCCTTCAACTAGGATGCCGGCAATCGGCGGTACTCTAGCAACGCTTACCGGCTTGCCCAGCAGGCTGCGCTCGGAATCGCCGACGATTTTCCCTTGAGCATCGGTCACCAGCACGCGCTGGCCGGTGATCTGCCCTAGCCGCTCAACCTCCGGCTGTACGCCATCCCAACTCCGGTTAACGCTGTAGGCCCTGGCCAGGAAGGGCGCGAAACGCCTATAGCGCAAGACATCCCCATACTCCACATACCGTTGAAACTCGCCGGTGGTGCGCCGGGCGGCCACGAAAGCCGAGACGCTGACGGCGACAAGGACGACGAGGATCGTAGCCATCAAGAGCCGGAGGCGCAAACTATGCCACATGGTGTCCCTCAAACCGATACCCCACACCCGGTACGGAGATAATGTAGCGCGGCTTGCCCGGTTCCGGCTCAACTTTCCGGCGCAGATTCATGATGTGGACATCCACCGTGCGCTCCATACCTTCGTAGTCATAACCGAAGACCCGATCCAGCAATTCGGATCGGGTGAAAGCACGGCCAGGTTCACGGGCCAGCGTCTCCAGCAGGCGAAACTCGGTCGGCGTGAGATGGACGGCCTGACCGCGCACAAGCACCTCGTGCCTGAGGGGGCTGATGACAAGGTCGCCGAACTGCATATCATCGCCCCGCTCCTCTGTCGTCGCGACTCGGCGCAGGACGGTTCTGACACGCGCGACCAACTCCCTGGGATTGAAAGGTTTTGTCACATAGTCATCGGCACCTAACTGAAGGCCCTGGATTTTATCTTCATCCGTGCTGCGCGCCGTCAGCATGATGATCGGTACCCAGGACTCCGAACGAAGGATCCGGCAAACATCTATACCGTCTATCTCCGGCAGAAGGAGATCAAGGATAATCAGATCGGGCTGCTTACGCCGCGCGATCTCCAGCGCCTCCTGACCGTCGTAGGCGACCAATACCCTATAGCCTTCCTTCTTGAGGTACAGCGAAACCAGTTCCACGATTTTCTTGTCGTCGTCAACGACCAGAACCGTGCGGTCCATGGAAAGCCGGCACTCCCCGGTACTTTCTGATCATTCGTACCGTAGCGCGTCTATCGGATTCAACCTAGACGCCCGACTGGCGGGATAGAGGCCAAAGAAGATACCGATCCCCAGGGCGACCACCAAGGCCAAGGCAATGGTTTGGGGGGTGACCAACGCCTTGCTGCTACCTAACAGTGGCGTGATCACCTGCGCGCCCCCGATGCCCGCGCCCACCCCGATCAACCCGCCTGTGACGCTCAGCACCACCGCTTCGGCCAGGAACTGGATCAGGATATCGCGACGCTTGGCTCCCACCGCCTTCCGCAAACCTACCTCGCGGGTGCGCTCGGTCACGCTGACCAGCATGATGTTCATGATGCCGATGCCACCTACCAAGAGCGAGATGGCAGCGATGCTGCCCAACAGCGTGGTGAAGGTGCCGGTAGTCTCTGCCACCGTATTCACGAGGTCTGCCTGGTTCTGGACGGTGAAGTCGTTCTCCTGGCCGGTTTGCAGGCCGTGCAGGGTGCGCAAAATGGCAGTCACCTGCGCCTGCGCCAGGTCCATCTCGTCCGCGGAGCGGACTTGCAGGCTGATGGACCGGATAGTCGTCGTGCCCGCGCCGCCGAGTTTCAATTGAGCAGTCCGCAGCGGCATGAAGACGACATTGTCCTGATTACTAAGGCCACTTTCGCCCTTTCTTTTAAGGACGCCCACCACCTCATAGTTCTGACGATTGATGCGTACTACCTCACCGACCGGGTTAATGAGCGTGCTCCCAAACAGGTTTTCTACTACCGTCTGGCCCAGAACGACCACCATCGCCAAGTTTTCGTTGTCTTCCGCGGTGATGAACCGTCCCTGGGAGACAGACCAGTTCCGCACGATGGCATATTCGGCCGTCACTCCGCTGACGTTCAGCGAGGTGGTCTTGCCCCCATAGACTACGGTGGCATTGGCGTTGTATTCCGGAGCCACCAGAGCGATGGTCGTGGCTAAGCCTTTGATCGCTTCCACATCCGCGTTGGTCAGCTGCCGGACGTTTTGCCTCAGACCGCTGCGCGAGAAGCCGAAGCTGGTTCCGGCGGTGACGGTCAGCAGATTGGAACCGAGGGATTCAAATCGGCTAAGCACCTGCGCCTGGGCTCCTTGGCCTACCGCCACCAGCGAAATGACCGCAGCCACCCCGATTACAACGCCAAGCATGGTAAGGGAAGAGCGCATCTTGTGCACGGTCAACGACTGCAAAGCCACCCGCAACACCATGAACAGCTTTCTCATGGCTATCCTCCCCTTTATCTCCCAGTGGAAGGCCTGACGTCAACCGGTGGGCCACCGCCTTCCATAAACCTTACTTCTGGACCGCCGAAGAGGTTACCGGACTGGGTGGCGGCGATCTGCACGATTACCTGATCTCCCTCGTTCAACCCCTTCACTATCTGGGTGTATGTCCCATTGCTCAACCCCACCTCCACAGGCACCATCTCCGGCTCCCCACCAGCCTCCACCGTGTTCGGCACCAACACCTGATACCTACCCCCTACCTTCTGCAACGCCATCGCCGGCACCAACAACGCATCCTCCACACTCCCCACGCTGATCTGCACGTTCGCCGTCATCCCCACCAACAGGGGCATCCCCTCCACACCCCCCAGCGACACCGGCACCTCATACACCATCACATTCCCCTGCAACGTCCCCTGCAACGGCACCTCCAATACCTCCCCACGAAAGGTCTGCCCAGGAAGCGCATCAAAACTGATCTGCGCCTTCTGCCCCACCTTCACCTGCCGAATCGTCGTCTCATCCACCGAGGCCACCACCCGCAGATTCCGCAAATCCGCCACCGTCACAATGGGCGTGTTGGCAGCAATCGCGGCTCCCGCCGTCGTGTGGGTCTGCAGCACCGTGCCGTCAAAGGGAGCCACCAACTTCGTGCCCGCCAGATCGGCTTCCGCCTCGGCCACCACCAGCCGCTTCTTGTCCACCTCCGCCCGCGCCGCCGCCAGCGTGGTGGCATCAGGCCCCGCATCCAACTTGGCCCGATCCTCCTTGGCAGCGGCCAAGGCCACCTCCGCATTGCGCACCGCCAACCGCGCCTTCGCCAACGCCAACGCATCCCCCCCCGCCTGCGCCTCCGCCAATGCCTCCTCCGCATCCACTAAAGCCTGCTTCGCCTTGGTTACGCTCATTTGCGCCTGCAACAAATTGATCTGTTGCTGTACCTCGGCTGTCACCCGCGCATCTTGAGCGTCCATCATCTTGTTATATGCCAGATGCAATCGGTCCTGGTAATAAGCGTCGGAGTACGTCTCGGCGGCCAGCCGTGCATATTCGGAGGCAGCAGTCGCCTCGGCGTCGCGCAGTTTGGTCAACTTCTCCTCGGTTGTGCGGTCTGCCTGCAGAGCGATCAAGTCTGCCTGTGCCTTCGCCAGGTTGCTACGGGCCTTCGCCACATTGGCTTGCAGGGTGGCGATGTCGGGATTTTGCAGGTCGTTCAGCGCGTCTCTTGCTTCCTCCAGTTGGAGTTCCGCCTGGGCGACTTTCAGGTCGGCCTGAGCGATCTCCAGGTCAGTAGGTGGCGTCTGAAGGTCGGCCAGCTTCTCCTCCGCCGCCTGCAGGTCGCTCTTGGCCTGGTCCAACGCCTGCCGGTACGGCGCAGGATCGATCGTCGCCAATACCTGGCCCGCCGTGACCGTGTTCCCTGCCTGCACCTCCA
>FWPU01001096.1_pt1 | contig 84094 bp, 89 predicted proteins | sample 2228361 | NCBI WGS metagenome assembly FWPU01 (sample SAMEA103939777, study PRJEB20133) | metagenome | reverse complement strand
ATATTATAATATTATGAAAAAATTTTTGCAAATTTTTTTACCCCTACTTATAATTATGTTTTAGATACTTAAAATTGAACCACAATTTTTTTTGGTTATGAGAGATAAATCTGACTGCCAGGGTTTTCCAAAAAGTCGAGTTTTAGGGGGATTGTTTCATCATTTTCGCTCCTTGCAATGACCAAAAAGTTTATCATTTCGAGCTTTTTAGAAAGACAAAACTATCTCAAAGTATCTAAAACCCCTTTTTGGACCATCCTAATCCTCTAAAAAATTGCTTAATCCAGAAAACATAAGTAAAATGAATAAATAACTTATAAATTATAATATTTTAGTAAGGCATAAAAAAAAGAGGAAGTTTAATGGAACAGGAAAAATTTTCTTCTTCAAAACCAAGAGTAGTTCTTGTTCACCCACGGGGGTCGAACTGGATTGAGGGGGCAAAAGACATAATTACAACAATAAATAGAATGGTCCCTCATGGAATTCTTTCGATAGCTGCATGGTTGATAAAAAAAGATATTGAGGTTTATATATATGACTGCCTTGGACCTGGCATTCCTGATAAATTTGACGAAAACATTAAGGAAATATTGAAACTAAAACCTGATATAGTGGGATTTTCAGCCACCACATCATCCTTTCTTGATGCATCACGGATGGCTAAATCAATAAAGGAGGCTAATTCAAAAATTTTAACTGTATGCGGTGGAGTACACTGTTCCTCTATTGGAGAGAGACTTCTGAAAGATTTTACCATGTTTGACTACATCGTAAAAGGAGAGGGTGAAATAACGATGGAAAAAATTGCCACGGGGAAAAATCCTTCTGAAATAGATGGACTTGTCTGGAGAAATGGTAATAACATCATAGAAAACAAACCCCGCAGCGTAATTCCAGATCTTGATAGTTTGCCTTTTCCAGCATATGAAAAATTGAAAGGCTTCCCAAGAGAATACAATCTGCCCCTTTTTAGTTACGCAAAGTTCCCATGTACTTCAATTATTACAAGCAGAGGCTGTCTATATCAATGCAGTTATTGTGATCGCACGGTTTATAAAAAAGGTTTTAGATATAACTCCGCTGAATACGTATATGAACACTTTAAATATTTAAGAAAAAGCTACGGTGTGCATCATGTTAATATATATGATGATCTTTTTACTACAGACATGGATAGAATAGAAAAATTATGCCAGATGTTAATAAAAAATCCTCTCGGAATGCAATTCAATTGTGCTGTAAGAGTTGGACATGCTCCAGAATCTCTTTTAAAAATGCTTAAATTAGCTGGTTGTCTTATGGTCTCTCTCGGAATAGAAACTGCAGATCCAGAACTTCTTAAGAGACATAAGGCAGGTGTAACTATAGATGAAATTAGAGAAACAGTTCGAAGGATCCAATCAACCGGACTCAGAGCAAAGGGACTTTTCATGATGGGACTTCCTGGAGAAACCGAAGAATCAATCAAAAGAACCAGTGATTTTATTATGTCACTTGGTCTGGACGACATGAATATGACAAAATTTACCCCCTTTCCTGGTGCTCCCATATGGAAAACAATTAGAAATGAAGGTGATTTTGAAGAAGATTGGGAAAAAATGAACTGTCTCAATTTCGTCTTTGTTCCCAAAACAATTGGCTCCAAAGAAAAACTTGAAATGCTTTACAAAGAACATGTTGTAAGATTCTATACAAGCAAAAAATGGATAAAGAATATGGTAAAGAGAATCTGGCAACATAGACACTCTATTTGGCAAATAATCAGACATTTGCCAACCTTTCTCTCAGCAAAAAATCAATTCGACCCAAGAAAAACTTCAAAAATTAAACTGGAGGTAAAAAGCAATGTTTGAAAGAAGGTTTACAAGAGTTTTTTTCTCGTTTTACATCATTCTATTTTTAATCTATACTAATTCTTTTGCAGATTCTTCAACATTAAGACCAATGTCACTATTACCAAACGTAAAAATCCCGGACAAAGAGTATATTGTAGTTGGGCAGTACACAGGCAAAGAAAAAATAGGAGAGGTTCATTCAGTTACCACATACATAAGTAAAAATGTAATCAAAGTCTATTCTTTCTGGTGGGTTTTTAATAACAAAGATTTACCTCTGCCAAAACATTATACAAACTACAACTATGTCTTTACCATAGATCTAAGCACAGGACAAATGCTTCAAATGTTTTATGATGATACTGATTATTACGTTAAAAAAAATAAAAACAAAGGCCTATTTTATGAAGATTGTAGATTTACAAACAATACCATGACAGCTATTTTAAAATTCTGGGACGGTGAAGAAATAAGAGAAAAAAAGCAAAATTTCAAAAACATCGACCCCAATTTTCCTTTCTGGCATTATATGCCATTTTTCCTGATAGGTGGAAGAATATACGACTGGAAAGGAGGGGGATATATAAATGTGTGGCAGGAATATGTTAAAGAACCTTTTCTTGCCAGATATAAGATTGTAAATGAAAATGTGACAATCGAAACACCTATAGGAAAATTAAAAACAACCGAGGTAGTTGCAGATATTCAGGATCCGGTTTTTGCAGGGTTAATGAGACAATTTACAGATGCTATGAGATTCTGGTATGAAGATGGTCCATATAGAAGATGGATAAAATTTCATCTTGATATAGGTAATCAATACTGGATTATTGAAAAACACCAAACCTGGAAATAAATTATGTTCTTCTTTTTAATCTTAAGACTTAAAGTTTTTTTTGAAAGACTCCAAACTAAAGTATTTGTTTTTATCTGTGCTTTCCCTTTTTTAGTTTATGCAGAAAATGATAATAATTTGCCCCTTGACCTTCCAAGAACTCCGGTAAGTTCAGTTTACGGGTATTACTTTCCCTCTTTAAATCTGGATTCTCCATTCCCTTTTTTTAATAACTACGGATTTACGGGAATTATTCAGAACATTTTCGTAACCGGACCAAATCTCAACTTCGGTTATGGATACTACCACCAGATACAAAACAATACAGTTCTTTCAAATAACTCGGAAGCAGTGGAAAATCCAGCTTATAAATGGCAAAATCAGGATTTATTAACTCTTTATGGAAATTATTCATTTCTATATTTTTGTCAGATAAATGCAGATTTAAACTACAAGATGAATAGATTGGTTAATCCAGATAGTACATACGATAGTTACAACTACAACAAGTTAAGTTTCAACTTGAGCTTCATTTATGACAGAAGATTTTCTTCACTTCAACAATGGACACTGGGACAGGTTTTTATCTATCCAGAGGAGGGATTCTTATTTGCTGCAGGAAGCAGCCATAATATTGTGAAAAATCTGAATAATGATTCCAATTCCACCATAAATTCTGTATTCTTAAAAAGTCAGCTTTTATTTCATCCAATAAAGCCATTAATCTTTTCTGTAAATTTATCAGGAGAATCTCTTCTTGAAAGCAATAGACTATGGGCTTTTTCTCCCGCTGCAAGTGTCATAGGTTCATACGAAATTCCCTGCGATTATTATATAAAGGGAGAATTTGAAATGAGAATTCTTATTCCAAAGGGTATTTTTTGGGATTCTCCAGCTTTCTGGTACTTCAATAGTTATAGCTTTAAATTTTCTGCCGGTATTTTAGTTGGTTATAGTGGAAGCTACGCAGGATATTTTAATCAGAAAAATGACTATTACATTCATTCTGCTTACATTTCTCCCATGATAGCAATTAGAATGAATGGGATTTTATTAACAGTTTTGCGTTTCGATTTCGCAATTACAAGCAGCAAAAGCTTTAATTATATATTAAGTATAAACTTAGGTACAATCGGGAGTGCACCATCAAGCATATGGAAAAGCGGTTTTTAGATATATACTTAAATCCACAGGAGGATAAGATGATAAAAAAAATTTTTAAAGTCATAATATTTTTTCTTTTCTATTCCCTGCTTTTCTGGCCATTCTATGTAATAATAATCTATATAAATTTTTCCGCAAAGCTGCGTTTTTTGTTATCAATTTTTATGTTTGTGCTTGAAATTATTCTTGGGATTATTTGTGTTATATGGAGTATATTCACTTTAAAAGAGAGGAAAACATTCGGTAGTATTACCCTTTTTTCATTAACTCTGATATGTTTCTTAATTTATGTTTTCAGTCTTCTAAACACTTATGTACTTAAACTGAAATTCTAACTGGTTTTTTATTTTTAGAGGAGTTTTATGCAATACCGGGGAAGAAAATACTTTTTTATTTTCATATATTTACTCTTTTTTTCCAGAATCTTTTGTTATGATTACATATCATTATCAAATGAACAAAACAAAACGCTGGTATTCAGAAATGGTATAATTAAAGACTCCATATGCAGTTATCTTAGTATAAAAAGAATTCAACCTGTTCTTGATATTTCCGGTAGACAAACATTCTCGATTGATATCTCATATGGATATGTGGTTTCACCTTTATTTTTCTACAACTTTAATAAATCCGATTACCCTCTTTTTGGCGAAGATGAAAAGATTTTTAATACAATCGAAACAAAAACTTTTAATCTATCTTTCAGTGGTAGATTTTTCAACAGATTTATATTGACGGGAGACATCGGCTACCTTCCTGAAATGGAATTTTCAGGGTCATCTGAAGAAAATTTCAAGATAAACGTGAGTCTATACTATAATATAATAAAAGATGCCCTTTTTCTTACTGGATTATCTGCTGGTATAGGTTACAATTATACCTCCGGGGAAAAAGTGCTCCAGAAAGAAATTTCCAGAACAATCGATGAAACACCGATATATTTTTCTGGAAAAATGAATTCTTACTGGAACTATAACGGGGTTAATCTTTCCATTTTCTTAAATAATCAGCTTTTAATATTCAATTTCTGGGGAAGAGCAGATTATTATCTTTTATCTGGAGAAATAAAGTCTGAATTTGAGGGTGAAAGTTCTTTCAGTGTACCCTGCGACAATAATTCAATTGATCATTCAATCCTTCAGGGAATTGTTCTCTCTGGTGGTATGGAAATAGCTTTAGGATGGTTTAAGATAAATGTAGAAGCTGGAAGAGATGTTTTGTCTTCAGGAATGTACCTGAACGCTGGTATAAGAATAGGATATTGACCTTAATTGTGTGATATTTTTTATTTATTAAGATATAGACACCAGTAGCACACTAAAGGCTTTGCCATCTGGCTCCTATATTAACGTTTTAAAAATTCGCTAAATTTGTTTATTCGGAATGTTGAAATTTAAAATCTAATATGTTACAATTCTACCCAGTAAATTCATTAACTGGATGGAGTAATTTTTTAGGTTTGCCGGATATATCCTTATGAAGGAAAAGATTATAAAGTTTTACGATTCTCTGGCAGAATATTATGATAAGGAACAGGAAAGTGAAAGTTTTCGATTTGTCAGACTTCCGGAACAGGAAATTGTTTTTGATTATCTTGGAAAAATTCTAAAAAATACAGATTCTGTGCTTGAGATTGGTGCCGGCACAGGAAGATTCACACTCGAGGTAGCACCACTTGTTAAAAAGGTAACAGCATTAGATATTTCAAAAAATATGCTTGACAAGTTGCAAGAAAAAGCAAAACTAAAGAAAATTTCAAACATTGAAATGCTCTGTGGGGATTTCTTAGAAATTCCTTTTAATCAAAAGTTTGATGTTATTTTGAGTTTTTCTGCAATAGAATACATAAAAAATTCCGAAAAGCTTTTCTCCAAAATATCCTCTTTGATGAATGATGGAGGGTGCTTAATAATCACAACAGCTCATGATACCTTTTTACGGTGGTGGGGTAGATTTGGCAACTTTTTACGGCAGGGGATCTTTCTGAATGCTTATAGTAAAAAAAAGGTGAAAATGTTACTCGAAAAGAATAATTTTGAGGTTATAAAACTGGAAGATTTTTGTTTGAAAAATTTTTTTATTAAAGGAATATTGTTATTTGTTTATGCAAAAAAAAAGTTTTGTAAACTGGGTTAATAAAGAGGTTGAAAAGAGACTGGATGACAAACCTTTTTCAAGCCTTCCTTTAAAAACAAGGGTGGGTATATTTCTTTTATTAATTGCTTTTATAGGGGGTTATGGTTTATCCGGGCTATTTGCATTTCTGGGAATAAATAAAAAATCAGCTGCAGGTATTTCTGGTGGCTTTCTCAGTTATGCAATTAGCTGGATTATAGGATTTGTTGGTCTTAACCTTGCCGGGAAAGATTGCATTAAATATCCAAGGTATTTTCTTGCAAAGTTTTTAAAAAAAATGTTTCCAGCTTTTTTTGAGGAAGTATGTATGGAAGGTAATAATAACAAAAAGGAATTTTATATCTCTCCATTTTCCAGATTGACTTCTATAACAATTCTGCTATCAATTTTTACGATAATACTTTATATTTTTATTAAAAAAATTTTCATTCTTACATTTATCCCGGGAATTTTTCTTCTTTATATGATTCTCTTTACATATGGAATGTTTTCAGTAAAATCAAATTTCTTTTTTTATACCATTAAAGGCAGGGATTTTTTCAGGAATGAAGAAAATTGTGTGCTTCTTAGATTCGATGATGGACCTGACCCCTTTTATACCAATAAAATTCTGGATGTACTAAAAAGCAAAGGAATAAAAGCAATGTTTGCAATTACAGGAAAAAATGCTGAAAAATATCCCGACGTTGTAAAAAGAATCTATAATGAAGGACATATTATTGCAAATCACACTTATTCACATCCCTTTAATATACTTTTAATGAGTTACAAAGATGTTTATAATGAAATAAAAAGGACCAATGATATAATATATAGTATTACAGGTGTTGTCCCAGAGTATTTCTGTCCTACAATAGGACATAAAAACCATATAATTGGCAGGGTTATTGAAGAGCTTAAATTAATCCCTGTTATGTGGGACATAAGGTCAATTGATACTTATTTAAGTGAAAGACAGATAGTAAAAAGAATAAAAAAGAGGCTAAAACCTTCTACAATCATTTTATTTCATGATGCCGCAACACCTTTAAGTAAAAAAAATAGAAATAATACCCTGGCTGCTCTGGTTGAAACTATTAAGCTGGTGAAGGAGAGAAATTTATTTTTTTACAATAAAGTTGATGTAATACCATGATAAAAAAAATATTATTAAATATTTACTTATGGCCCATGTTTTTTGTTGCAACTATTATCTCATTGATTTTATTTCCTCTCTTTGTTTTGTCTTTTATTATTAGGGGCAAAAAAGTAGAATCTGCCATCCGTCTATCTATATGCGTATACGGATGGATTCTGGTTAAAATTCTTCCATTTTTTGCCCCGGTTAAGGTAATATATAAAAAAGATAAATTTCCCTCTCCCTGTATTTTTGTGGCAAATCATTGTTCTTCGATTGATCCCTATCTCTTTGGGGCTCTTATGGTCGACGGTGCGTTTATTTCAACCTGGCCCTTTAAGATTCCAGTATATGGGTTTTTCATGAAAATTGCAAAATATATAGATGCAACAGAGGGCTGGGATACAATGCTAAAAAAGGGAAAAGAACTACTTGAGAAAGGAGCAAGCTTGATTATATGGCCAGAAGGTCATCGTTCCAGAACAGGAAAACTTGGCACATTTAAAAAAGGAGCTTTTGCAATATCCATAGAAACCGGTTCCCCTATAGTACCTGTTTGCATCCTTGGTTCTGGCAGATTTATGCCCCCGGGGAAATTGTTATTAACCCCAAGTAGAATAAAGCTAATTGTACTTGAACCTGTTTACCCTGAAATAGAAGATGATAAAAGACTGGCTATTAAAAAACTACGCAAAAAAGTTTTTAATATTCTTAATGAATCTCTTGAGTTTTATAAAGAAAAAGAAACTGAAAAATACAATCTAAAAATATTTAAAAGAGGAGGTTTACAATGAAACAAATTAAGTTTCTTTTTGTACTTGCTTTGCTTGTTGGTTTTGTGAGTGGTGTTTTTGGAGAAGAAACAAAAGAATCCATGCAAAAGGCCAAGGAAATTATCGAGAAAAAAGAGTTTATGAAACAATCGGGATTGAATGAATTGAAAGAGCTTTCGTCTTCACTTTCAGAAAGTGAAAAAAATGCTTTATACTTAGAGAACAGAAAAATCCCTGCTCTTGGACTTTTAAGTCTTGTTGTTCCTTCTCTTGGCAACTGGATAGTTGGAGATAGCAAAGGTGGAACAACTACTCTAATTTTGGCGGGATTGGGATTGGGAGGCTATATTGGTGGGTATATGATGGTGTACTCAGCTTTCTCTACCACCCCTCCAGATTCGTCTTTAGCTTACACAGGATTTATCTTATATATAGTTTCTTTTGGAATTCTCATAGGCAGTGAGATTAATTCAGTTGTACATGCTATAAACTATGGAAAAGAATACAATAACAAACTCAGAGAGGGGCTTAATATTTCCTATAACTATGAAGATAATAGTAAGTTCATCTGTGGTCTTTTTGAGCATTCAGACAAAAAGGAAAATGTATTCTATATTAACTTACTTTCTATACCATTTTAAAATTTTTTAATCAGACTTACTTAAAAACTAAGACATTAGATTAAAAAACCTTCCTGCTTTACAAAATGCAAAAGCAGGAAGGTTTTTTAAAAACTTTATAGGAGAAAAAATGTCAGAAGCAGAACTTATAAGTGTAAAAAATGTCTCAAAGATATATAAAATGGGAAGAGTTGAAATTGTCGCACTTAAAAATGTAAATCTTAACATAAAAAAAGGTGACTTTACTGCCTTAATGGGACCCTCTGGAGCCGGTAAGTCCACTCTTCTTCATATTATAGGCTGCCTTGATGACCCAACAGAGGGAGAAGTGACAATCCATGGAGAAGCCATACAAAAAATGAAGGACAGTAAACTTTCCATATTTAGAAACAGACACATCGGCTTTATCTTTCAGAGCTTTAATCTTATCTCTGCCCTTAATGTATACGAAAATGTAGAGTATCCGCTGGTCATCAGGGGAAAAAAGGTAGATAAAGAACACGTATTAAAAACTATCGAGTGTGTGGGGTTACTTGATTACATAAAACACAGACCAGATGAGCTCTCTGGAGGTCAAAGACAACGGGTGGCAATCGCAAGGGCACTTGTTACAAATCCAGATATAGTCCTTGCAGATGAACCCACTGCAAACCTTGATTCTAAAACGGGTGAAAAAATTATATCACTTCTCCTTGAGCTAAACGAAAAAAATAATGTAACCTTTCTTTTTTCCACCCACCACGAAATGATAGCAAAACATGCAAAAAAGATTATCAATATTCTTGATGGAGAGCTTATTAAAAATTAAGGAAATTATATGTGGTTTTATATAAAAATTGCAAGCAGAAATTTAATAAAAAACATCAGGCGTTCTTTTAAAACAATGCTTGCTGTCAGCACAGGACTTGCTGCATGTTTGTTAACACAGGGTTTTATGTCCCACACCCTCTGGGGACTTAGAGAATCTCTAATAAATGGTGGAATCGGGCATTTTCAGATTTACAGAAAGGGTTTTTTTGATAATCAGGATGAAAATCCCTTTCTTTATTTGATAAAAGAGCCGGATAAAATTTATGAGGAATTAAAGAAAATTCCGAACATAAGACTTTTTGCTCCAAGAATCAATTTTCAGGCATTAATATCATCAGGAGAAAAAAGTGCTATTGTCTTTGGTTTTTCAGGAGTAGCTTCAAAAGAAAGAGAATTAAATAATTTTTCAACAATTGTAGCAGGTAATTTTCTTGATGAGAAAAAAACTTTTGGTCTTGTTGTTGGTGAAGGGGTAGCAAAAAGATTAAATCTAAAGATTGGAGATACTGTAACACTGATGGCAACCTTAAAAGGCGGTGGTATAAATGCACTTGATTTTACGATTACTGGGATTATTGAGGCTCAAATAAAGGCATATAATGAAGTTCTGGCAATTGCAAATATCAGCTCAATTCAGAAGCTGTTAAACCTTTCAAAATCTATTGATAGAATTATAGTCCTTCTGAAAGAAACCGATGATCTTGAAAAAGTGGAGCCGTTAATTAAAGATATGTGCATTAGGCAAAATCTTGAGTGTCTTGACTGGAAAAAACTTGTCGGGGTGCAATATTCCAGACCAAAGTTTTTTTACGATCTTGTGTATGTTTTAATCATGTCAATAGTTATTCTGGTTGTTATATTTTCTATCACAAACACATTAAATCTTGCCATGCAGGAAAGAGTAAGAGAAATTGGAACAATGAGATCTATGGGTACGACTCGATCGCAAATAATTAAGGTCTTCCTTTCAGAAAGTGCTTTAATTGGTTTCTTTGGTGGCATCGCTGGAATCTTACTGGGATATGCGATTTCTTTCATTTTTAACAAGCTTGGTGGTGTTCCAATTCCACCACCTCCTGGGCAGGCAAGAGGTTATATAGCTCTTTTCAAACCAGAATTTTCTGAAGCTATTAAACTAATGGGCATTTTTCTGCTTTCTACCACCGTGGGAGGAGTTTATCCCGCCTTTAAGGCATCAAGAATTAAAATTGTTGAAGCATTGAGGTGGATTTAAATATGTTTTACATAAAAATCGGTATTAAGAATATTATAAAAAACTTTAGACGTTCATTTATTACTATGATTTCAATAATAATCGGAATAATGGCATCATTATTAACAGAAGGTTTCTTTAGATGGAACGGAGATTCTTTAAGAGAATATACAATACGCAGTGGGACTGGACACTTTCAGCTGTATAAAAAAGGTTATTTAAAACATGGTAGTGAAACACCATATAGTTATTTAATTGAAAACCCATCTGAAATAGAAAAAGAAATAAAAAGCATTGGTAATATAAAACTTGTAACCAGCCGAATTCAATTCAGTGGAATAATATCGTCCGGGAAAAAATCAACTGTTGTATCAGGAGAGGCTGGAATTTCAGAAAATGAACAAAAATTAAACACATATTCAGGTGTGGTTGAAGGGAAGCCTTTGAGTTCTGATAAACCAGATGGGATTATCATTGGATGCGGAGTGGCTAAAAAGATTTCTTCCAGACTTAGTAATACACTAACATTAATGTGCAATATGAAGGATGGAGGTATAAATGCCCTTGATTTTACAGTTGTAGGTATTTCTAAAACTGGTTTTAATGAGGTGGATAACATTTTTGCAACTGCTCATCTTGAATATATACAAAGCCTTTTAAATGTAGAAAAAGGCGTCCAAAAAATAATTGTAATACTTGAAAAGACTTCTGATGCAAAAACATTAGTGAGTAAAATCGAAGAATTATGTAAAAAATATGGCCTGGAATATAAAACATGGGAGAAACTTGCAGATTTTTATAATAGTGTTAAAATAATATATGATGCTATATTTGTGATAATTATTCTGATAGTACTCTTCATTGTGACGTTCACAATTTCAAACACCGTAAACATGAATGTTTATGATAGAATACGTGAAATTGGCACAATCCGTGCCCTCGGAACAAAAAAAACACAGGTTGCTGGAATTTTTATTGCTGAAAGCGGCTTGATTGGTATCATTGGGAGCATTTTTGGTCTTGTGCTCACATATTCTTTTATCCTCTTTACAGAATTAATAAAAGGATTACCTGTGTTTATTAAAAGTGGTGGTAAATATGAAATTACAAGGGTTTTTTTCAGACCAGACTTAATCACAATTATAAGTTGTTTTGTTCTTTTTACCCTTGTGACAATTGTTGCTTCTCTCATACCCTCCTACAAAGCTTCAAAAATATCTATCACAGAGGCATTGAGGTGGGTATAAGTGGCTAAGATTTTTAATGAGAAAATTGATTTTTTTCTAAATGGTGTATAATTTATGATATAAATGTAAAATTTTTTAAGAGAGGAATTAGTGAAGATTATTAAAACTTTTTTAATTTTACTTTTTCTCACCCTGCCTTTATATTCTCAGGAAGAAGGTGAAGAAATTATTTCTGCGGAAGAAATAATAAAAAGAATGGAAGCTCATTATATCAATGATGTTAATTTTGAAATTAAAATTAAAATTGAAAATTACACCAATAATAAACCTGCAGATATAATTTTACTAAAAGGAATTGTAGAAAAAGGAAAGGTTACTTCTCTCACTTATCTTGACCCTCCGAATATGAGAAACAAAAAAATAATTATCAAAGGGAATGAAATGTGGATTATAATCCCAAACACAAAAAACCCCATCCCTATCTCACCCTCTCAAAGGCTTATGGGTGGAATATCTTTTGGCGACATTACAAGAGTAGGGACGGGATATTCAGAAGACTATATTCCCCGTTTGATTTCCATTCAGGATGTGGATGGGAAAAATAGCTCGGGCAAAACAGAAATTGTGTCAAATTGCTATTATCTCGAATTAAGAGCTAAAAGAGAAGATTTGACTTATAATAAAATAAACATATGGGTTGACCCTGTCGATTTTTTACCTGTAAAGTCAGAATTTATCTCTCTTAGCGGGAAAAAAATGTTAAAGGCTTACTATACATCGAAAGAAAACTGGAATGAGAGACTTACATTTACAGAGGTTTTTCTTTTTGACCTTGTTAATAAATCTAGATATTCAAAAATAAAATATTTTGACTTTAACATAATTTCGCAAACAAATTAATTTATTAACATATAAAATATTTAATAAGATCAATCCTACTATGGAAAATTATCAATATTTTAAATAAAGGAGGAGGCTTATAATGAGATCAAAATTTTTCACATTATCATGTATATCCTATAGCAGGGATAAAATTAGTTAATTCAACTTTTTTAAAAGTACCAGAATTTCTAGAAATTTGAAATAAATATACTCGCGCGATAGCTTTATTAAAAGCAAAGGTTGAAATGCTATAAATTATGAAAAGAATTGTTTGTACTTTACAAAATCCGTCCAAAATGTGTGGTAAAAAAAGTTTAAAGAAAAAATAGCTCCAAAACAAAGGTTTTGGAGCTATTTTACTGTTACCAGTCTCCCATTAAATCCAGCTTTCCATTAGCTAACCACAAAGCTCACTTTTTCTTATAAAAAATAAAGAATGAATTGAGAAAATTATTTGGGGTAACTGCTGAATATACTTGTTTAAGCTCATAACCTTTTTCCAACATATCCAATAACAACTTTGCTACAGAATCGTACTTGGTTTCAACAGGTTTTCCCTTTCCATAATCAATTTGAACATTACCAGATAGCAGGTAATTACCGGTCAATGGATTACGATCATGAGCATAGTAAACAAAACAAACATCACTTTCCGAATGCAGAATACAAGGCAAAGACCCAAGCAAAAAACCTGTTAACATTAATGTTAAAAATGATAATCGAATCATTCTATCCTCCTCTAAAACTTAAATTTGGACTCTTTCTTGCTAATTCCAATAACTCCTGAAAAAACCTTAAGTGCCATCATAGGGAATTACTGAACAACAAAATTAGCTTGAAAATATTTAAATCCAATAAAATCAATCAAAAAAATAAATTTCTTACCATTTCGTTTTTTAAGTTAATAATATACCTTTTTTTGGCTCTGTCAAATAATCTAATAAAATTCACATTCGCCACTGCAAAGCCCACTAAATTTAATGAAAATAAAACAAATTTAAAAACAGAATTAATTCATAAAAAATATTGTAAACTTCAAATGTAATCATAAATTAAGTCTACATTCAAAGCAAATATACTTCGCAAAAAATATAATTGTCGTTACAATAAATATAATCTATTCCCATAAATTGATAAATTTTTCAATTTCCTTTATAATTTTCACCTAGAGGTTTTATATGCAATTTTCCAGCGTAAAAGAACTAAAAATGCTCTTTAGAGGCAAAGTTAGAGACATTTATGAAGTCTCAGAGAAAGAGTGGCTTATTGTTACAACCGATAGAATTTCTGCTTTTGATGTGGTATTCTCAGAGCCCATTCCAGAAAAGGGAATAATATTAAATAAGATTTCAAATATGTGGTTTGATGCGATAGATTTTATTCCCAATCATATTATCTCAAAAAATCCTCTGGAAAAATTACCTCTTCTAAAAAAATATCCAGAAATTAAAGAAAGAAGCGTTCTGGTAAAGAAAGTAAAAAGGCTTCCTGTCGAGTGTGTTGTAAGAGGTTATCTGTTTGGAAGTGTTTATAAAGAATACAAAAAATCTAACACAGTTTGCGGGATTAAACTTCCAGAAGGTCTGAGGCTTGCTGAAAAGTTACCACATCCTATTTTTACCCCTTCGACAAAAGCAGAGGTTGGACATGATGAAAATATAGATTACAATGAATTTATAAAAATTACTGGAAAAGAAATAGGAGATAAAATAATAGAATATTCTATAAAAATATATGAGTTTGCAAGTGAAAAAATGGAAAAGGTGGGAATCATTCTTGCTGACACAAAATTTGAGTTTGGGCTTGATGATGGCAAATTGATACTCGTAGATGAGATTCTTACCCCTGACTCCTCAAGATACTGGGAAAAAACCAGTTACAGAGTAGGAGAAAGTCCTTTAAGCTATGACAAACAATTTGTAAGAGACTACTTAAATTCCATCGGATGGGATAAGACCCCCCCGGCCCCAAAACTTCCTGATGAAATTATATCAAAAACTGCAGAGAAATATAGAGAAATTCTTCATTTGATAGAAAAATCTTTAAGTTAAACTCAATATTTTTAAGGGAAAGAAATGGAAATAAAGGAAGAAACTAACGGGCAAAGCATAGAAGAAAAAACTCCAATCCCCCTCAATTTTTCACCATTGTGGAAAAGGGTTATTTCCTACATAATTGATGAATTCCTTATACTCCTTTTGTTATCCTTACTTTCATATCTTGCTTACTATAAAGAAATCAATTTCATGCAAATGCAAAGCAACTTTGAGCAATTATTATATGAATTTGCAATGAGAAACCAACTCCAGCTCAATATTGTAAATTTCATGATACATATTGCATACTTCTCCCTGCTATGGGTAGCAAGCGGACAAACCGTCGGGGCGAAAATAATGAGAATCTATGTTGTTCATATCGAAAATAAAAAGCTACCTCTCATTCTCTCCTTATTCAGAGCATTATTAATTTGGCTCGCCGGCTTCTCCTTTTATATACCTTTGATTTTTGTAATAAATCCAGTGTATAAACAGAGACTTCATGACATTTTAAGCTATTCTGTAGTTATTGAAAAACCAAAAGTAAAACAAAAGTTTTCACATTGATTAGATTTACTACCTCTACTAAAACGCTTGTGATATTTTGGTGAGACAATAAATATATTTTCCTAATAAGACATTGCAAAGCCACGATTATAAAAAAATTTTCTTAGAAAAATAAAAATTCAAAACTTATTACCACAGAAAAAATTATATAAGACCCATTCTCTCTAACTCATTACAACACAATAATTACACAACAAGCGAGATTGTAATTGACTTTTTTCTCTAGCTAAACTAAAATGAATAAAATTTTTTTGAGAAATCAAAAAATTAGAAACTTAATAAAAACTTAAAAAACTTTTTTTCAATAAAAGTTTTTATTTAAAACCAGATTTGAAAAAATTGAAAAATCTTTAAGAAGGTGAATTTATGAAAAAGAAATTTTATCTAAAAAAGAAAAATCTTTACACCTATTCTTTCTTACCGTCAATTTTTTCACTTTATAAGGAAGATGTTGTTCAACTTGTTGATTTAATAAAATCCAACTACCCCGAGGCAAAGATTTACTTTGGCAAGGACGGACTGGATTTTGACCTGATTTCAAGACTTGAAGCAGAAGATTTATTTAAAAATGAAGAGATTAAAAAAAAGGTTTTCAATTCTCTCTATATAAGAATAAATACTGGGAATAGCGAAAATGATCCATACCTTATTATAGAACTCGATCAATATTCATTTAATTTTATAATTTCTGGCAGGGACAAAAAACTCTTTAAAATAAAAAGAGAAATTTACAAGATTTTCAAAAGAAATAGGATTTATAAATTTATTCAGAATCCATATATAATTTCAATTGTGCTATTAATTGATCTTTTATATTTCCCTGCTATACTCAGGTTTAAAACAACAATAGAAAAACTTTTGAACCTCTCCCTCTCCTATATCACAATACTTCTCACATTTTTCATTATAAATCTGGTATTCATTCTTCCGGGTGGTAAAAACCGAATCTTCTTAAAACCAAAAAAAGAGATACCTATCTTTACAAGAGCAAGGGAATCACTTTTATTTTTTGGAATGTTTCTTCTATTCGTATCGTTCTTTGTTGTCGGGTTTTTCCTTAAAATAATATAAAAAAGAGGGGAATCTTATTTATGGAAGAATTTGTAAAAGAGCTTGTAATTTCAAAGCAAAAAAACAATCAGGTAGCATTTGTAAGAAAAAGGGACGGCAGGGTCGTTGAATTTGACCCTTCAAAGATTGCGAATGCTATAAAGAAAGCATTTGACGCTACCGGTGAATCTTCTCCCCTGTATGATTCAAAGGTTCAACAAATGGATGGACAGGGCAATTTTCTGAAGGCATGGGAATGTACTGCTATGGTTGTCTCAAAACTTGACAAAAAGATTGTTGAAATCGAACACATTCAGGATGTTGTTGAAGATACCTTGATGAATCTTGGCTACAGAAAAACTGCAAAGGCATATATACTTTACAGAGCAAAAAGAGCAGAAATAAGAAACATTCAAAGAGTACTAAATGAAAGTCTCAGTATAATAGAGGGATACCTTGACTTAAAGGATTGGCGGGTAAATGAAAACTCAAATATGTCTTACTCACTTCAGGGTTTAAATGCACATGTTTCTTCCACCATAGTTGCCAATTACTGGCTTACAAAAATTTATACCCCTGATATTGGAGAAGCCCATAAAAATGGCTTTTTTCATATTCATGATTTAGGCTCACTTTCTGCCTATTGTGTTGGATGGGACCTCGAAATGCTTTTAATAAATGGCTTTTCTGGTGTAGTGGGAAAAGTTGAATCAAAGCCAGCTAAACATTTTAGAACTGCATTGGGGCAGATTGTTAACTTTTTCTATACACTTCAGGGAGAAGCAGCAGGTGCTCAAGCATTTGCAAACTTTGATACCCTACTTGCACCATTCATAAGATATGACGGTCTTACATATGAAGAAGTAAAGCAAGCAATGCAGGAATTTGTTTTTAACCTTAATGTACCTACAAGGACCGGCTTTCAGACCCCCTTTACCAACATTACATTTGACTTAAAGTGTCCACCTTATTTTGAAAATCATGGTGTTATCATAGGTGGTGAAATCCAGAATGAAACTTATAAAGAATTTACAAAGGAAATGCAGTGGATTAATAGAGCCTTTGCTGAAGTTATGCTCGAGGGTGATGCAAAAGGAAGACCATTTACATTCCCAATACCAACCTATAACATATCAAAAAACTTTGATTTTGAAAATCCCGATTTTCTTCCCATATGGGAAATGACAGCAAAATACGGTACTCCATATTTTTCTAACTTTGTTAATTCCGACATGAAAGAAGAAGATGCCAGAAGTATGTGTTTACATCCAAATGAGAAAATTATTATAAAAATTAATGGAAAAATTAAAAGAACAACTATAGGAGAGTTATTAGAAATTTATGTAACAAAATATGATAAAGAAGGTTGGGCAGAAAATAAAGAAGATATTCAAGCATTAAGTTTTAATCCAGTTAGTTATAAAGTAGAATGGAAAAATATAAAAAGATTTTTTAAGACTTATGATAATTGCCTTATAACAATAGAAACTTATGATGGGAAAAAAATGAGACTTTCAAAAGATCATCCAGTAGCAATATATACTAAAGAAGGAATAACTTATAAAAAGGCAATAGAACTCTCAAATAATGATATTTTATTAGTTTTAAGAAATGGTGAAAACGTTTTAAATAATGATACGGTATTTTTGGGCAAATATGAAATTGATAAGGAATTGGCATTTTTATTAGGTTTTTTTATTGCTGATGGTAATTATTTATACGATACAAGAGAACAATATTCATCATCTGGAAAGGAGAAAGGTATTCAATTTTCTTTCAACAACGAAGATGAAGAATTAATTGAGAAAGTAAGAGCCATTATTTCTAAAAAATTCAATTATGAATTAAAATTTAAAAAAGATCCAAGATTTGACCACTCTTTATATGCATATTTTTATAATGCAGAAATTGCAAGAGATTTTGCAGAAGCTGGATTTAATAAGTACGGTGGTATACCAGAAATAATATTTAATTCAAGAAAGGAAATAATAATTAGCTTCCTTGAAGGCTTTTTTGCAGGAGATGGTTACAAAAAAGGAAATGAAATACATATTAATGATGAAATGTTAGCGAATGATATTGTACTTCTTTTTTCTCTGGCTGGCATTCCCGTAACAATAAAATATAGAGAAAATAGTCAGGTTATAAGAATTCAACATACTCATGGGAGAGGAAATCAATCTGGAAATGTTGTAGTAGATAATAACAGAATTCCACAATTTATTGTAGAAACTGGTGCAGATAAACCTTTTTATGATAAAGATGCTCTTGTATCTAAAAATTCACTGGATAAAAGAAATGCTCATACAGAGGAAAGTTCAAAAATATTATCAGATAATATCGCTCTTGTTAAAATTAAGTCAATAAAAATAGAAAATTTGCCATATAAACAGGATTTTTATGATATAGAACTGGAAGAAAATCATTATTTTGTTCACTCTCTGGGTAATATCACCCATAATTGTTGCAGGTTAAGACTCGATAACAGAGAGGTAAGAAATCAGCTCAATAAACATTCAAAGAAGGAAGATGGACAAACCCCTCGAAGGGGCGGTATTTTTGCTGCAAATCCTATGACTGGCTCCATAGGTGTGGTTACAATAAATCTACCAAGAATTGCCTATCTTTCAAAAACTGAAAATGAGTTTTTTGAAAAACTTAGAGAGATTATGATCCTTGCAAAAAATTCTCTTGAAATGAAAAGAAAAGTGATTGAAGAACTCACCGAAAGAGGACTTTATCCATATACAAAGGTCTATCTGAATGATATAAAATTAAGAAGTGGAAATTACTGGACCAATCATTTTTCCACCATTGGCTTAATCGGAATGAATGAGGCTGTAATGAATTTACTTAAAATTCCATACCATCTTGAAGAAGGCAAATCTTTTGCTGAAAAAGTCTTAGACTTTATGCTTGAAGTTCTTGAAGAATTTAAAGAAACCACCGGACACCTTTACAACCTTGAGGCCTCACCAGCCGAGGGAGCAAGCTACAGACTTGCAAAAACCGATAAGAAAGATTTTAAAGACATTATAACTTCAGGAACAGATGAAGTACCATATTATACAAATTCAGTTCATCTGCCGGTAAACTACTCTGATGATATTTATGAAGTTCTTGATTTTCAGGATAGCCTGCAGAGCAGATTTACGGGGGGAACGGTAATTCACATATTTCTTGGGGAAAAAATAAATACTCCAAAAACTGTTGGGAAATTAGTGTATAAAATAGCAAGTAATTATAGATTACCATATTTTTCTATAACTCCTACTTTTTCAATATGCCCTGTCCATGGTTATATAGCAGGGGAACACAGATATTGTCCATTGCCCCATAACGAGGAAGAATTAAAAAGATATGGAATTATTGCAAATAAACATACAAAAACTTAAAGGAGAAAACAATATGAGCAAACAAGAGAAAAAGTTAACACTACCAGAAGAAAGCATACGTGCAGTACCATGCGAGATTTATTCAAGGGTTGTTGGATATTACAGGCCTGTCCAGCACTGGAATATAGGGAAAAGACAGGAATTTATGGAAAGAAATACTTACGATAAAAGTTTGTTTAAAAATGTTTAAAGGCATACAAAAAGTTTCACTAATTGATTTTCCAGGATATATTGTAAGCACTCTTTTTACAGGTGGTTGCAATTTTAACTGCCAATGGTGTCATAACAGAATTCTTGTAGAAAAAGATAGTCTAAAAAAAATACCTGATATCTTAGAGGAAGAAATAAAAAACTTCCTGCTTTCAAGAAAGGGGAAAATTGAAGGGGTATGCATTACCGGTGGTGAACCCACTCTATGGGGTGAGAAGCTTGCTCATTTTATAAAATGGTGTATTGAAAATGGTTTTTTAGTCAAGCTGGATACTAATGGATATTTGCCCGATATTCTGGAAAGTTATATAAAGAGAGGGCTTCTTGATTTTATTGCTATGGATATAAAAAATACATTTGAAAAATATTCGCAAACTGTTGGCCTTCCAAGCTTGGACATTGAAAGAATTAAAAAGTCAATATCTTTAATAAAAACAAGTGGAATAAAATATCAATTCAGAACAACACTTGTTCCTAAAATTGTAAATAAAGAAGAAATGGAAGAAATGGAAGATCTTCTTGGCGAAAAGATAATATTTCAGGAATATGTAGAAACTAATTTTTCTGAAAATGTGGGGTGAGAGGAAAAGTTTCAAAAATCAAAGACTGTTCTTCCACCATAAAGTTTGCTCTCCTTTCTCTCTTTTTTTAGTGTTTTTTCAAAATCTGCTTCTGGATTAAGCTTTTCTTCAATCTTTCTGTAAATTTTATATAGCTGGTTTAAGCACTCAATTTTTTCTTTCTTCTCAAGTTTTGCTTTTTCTACAGAGGTCTTAAGTATAGAAATAGTTTCATCATAAACCTTAATAGGTACAGGAAATGGATGACCATCCTTTCCACCATGAGCAAACGAAAACCTTGCCGGATCTCTAAACCTTGATGGGGTTCCAAAAATAACCTCACTTACAAGCACAAGAGATTGAATGGTTCTTGGTCCTACCCCCTGAATAAGCAAAAAGGAACAAAAGTCACTAATGGACTTTGAGTAGGCTGTTGAAAGAACACCGCCAAGCCTCTTTAAATCAACATCCTCTTTTTTAACATTATGCCTTTCTGGCATCAGTAATTTTGATATTTCTGCTATAGTTTTTTCTGGCTTCTCTTTAACCAGATTCAAAATACCGGCTTTTGTTGGCTCTGCAAGTTTATCCGTGAGATTGAGAATAAGTCCCTGATTTTCTCCTACCACGCCAGTATGTGGTTCTTCGTCAAATCTTTTGACATTAGCAGAAAGCCAATGGTACCTTCTTGCCATTTTTGTTTGAGTATTCATCCCCTGTTGAATTACAGCCCACTCCCCATCATCGGTAAGAATGAAATTGTGAAGATAAAGCTGAAATCCATCCTGAATAGCTGTGTTATCAATCTTGGCTGTAAGTCTACTTGCTATAACAAATCTATCATAATCAAGCCCAATGCTTTCAGAAATATGTAAAAGCTCATCAGGTGTCTGTCTAGAATATTTGCCTCTTCCACCACATATGTATATTCCAATTTCTTTTGCTATAGGATAAAGGGCGGTCTTTAAAGCCCCCATAACAGACGTTGTAATCCCAGAAGAATGCCAGTCCATACCGAGAACGCAACCGAAGGATTGGAACCAGAATGGATTACTAAACCTTTTCAAAACCTCTCTTTTGCCGTAAATTGAAACAAGAGCTTCTATAATATACCTTCCCAGATGAGACATTCTTTCAAACAACCATTTTGGAACAGAGCCATAATGAAGGGGTAAATCCGTAAAGCCAGTTTTCTTCATAATGAATAGGCTTCCAATTTTTCTAAAATAAAGTCCCGAACCTTCCTATCTATATCTTTGCTTTCATGGATAAACCTCTCAATTACTGCAGACTTTGGAAAAATTCCATCCGGTACAATAATCGGGGCTCTCTTTATTTTTCCAGGATGCTCTCCCTGATCAATACCTTGATGGGCAAAGCCCTCAGATTTAGTCCACAAAACCATTTTCTCATCTTCCGCCTTATTATAACTCAACTGGAATTCTACTATCTCATCACCTTCATAAAAAACAAATAAATCAAAAAACTTACTTGTAAACCATCTTCTTTTTTTCTCTCCTGGTGGCTGAGCAACATGTTTTATTTCTTTCAACACTTAACCCCCTGTTTGGCAAATTAAAAATTTCGGAGGTTTTATCTTAAAGAGCTTTTTCCCCAGTTTCATCTGTTCTTATTCTTATAGCCTCATCAATAGTAGAAATAAAAATCTTTCCATCTCCATGTTTACCGGTATAACATATCTTTTTAATAACGCTTATAATTTCTGAATATTTGTTATCGTCACAAACAATTTCTATTTTATACTTTGGAATTAGAAAAACCTCATCGTCAAAATCTTCATTTTCTTTTTGTATAAGATGTCCCCTTTGATGACCAAATCCTCCAGCTTCAATTACTGTTATTCCACTAACACCAATTTTTGCAAGTTCACTTTTAATACGTGAAAGAGAATTTCTCCTGATAATAGCCTCTATTTTTTTCATACTTCATTTTGCCTCTTTCTGTTTTGTTTCTATATGATAAGTTCTAAAACAATGTTTGTCAAGAATAATTGTAAATTTTTGACACTTTTTCATTTAATAGATATACTATGATTGTGCATTATACTATTCTGATAGGAGGAGATTGTGAAAAAGAATTTAATTTTTCTTTTAATCTTTCTCTTAGTTTTTTCCTGCTTTAAAAAAAACTCTCAAACTTCCAGCTCCGATAAAAGTACTTTTATAGCTTATAATTTTTCAGTTAATGATATATATGGAAAAAAAATAGAATTAAACACTTTCAGAGGAAAGGTTGTTTTGTTAAACTTCTGGGCAACGTGGTGTCCTCCCTGCAGGGCAGAAATTCCAGATCTAAAAAAGCTTCAGGAAATTTATAGTAACACCCTTACAATAATTGGAATATCCGTGGATCAGGAAGGTGTTTCTGTCGTTAGGAAATTTTATGAACAAATGAAAATAAACTATCCAGTAATAATGGCAACAGAGGATATTATTGCAAATTATGGTGGAATTTCTGCAATACCCACCTCTTTTGTTATAAACCACAAAGGTGAGCTGGCAATCAAAATTGTTGGTTACAGAAATTTCGCTCAATATGAAGAAATTTTACTTTCTTACATAGAACAGGCAAAAAATGCAGGTAAAGATTAAAAAATTATCTAGCAATGCATTAATCCCAAAATATCATTCCATTGGAGCAGCTGGCGCAGATATCTATGCATGTCTTAAAGAAGACATTACAATTTTCCCCATGCAAACTTCATTAATCCCAACCGGGATTGCGTTAGAAATACCAGAAGGTTATGAAATTCAGATAAGGCCAAGAAGTGGTCTTGCTACAAAAGGGATAATTTTGCCTAATTCCCCTGGCACAATAGATTCTGACTACAGGGGTGAAATCAAAATAATCTTAATGAATTTGAGCGAAAAGCCTTTCACAATAAAAAACCACGACAGAATCGCTCAAATGATTTTATCGAAATTTGAAAAAATAGAATTTATTGAAACGGAGGAACTTCTCCCTACTCAGAGGGGAGAGGGAGGATTTGGTAGCACGGGATCAAATAAAGGGTAATTTTTTTGAGATTTTATGCATTCTACTATCCTTTTCTTAAGCTCATCTATACCGATATTTTCCTTCACTGAAATAAAAACTTCTTCCGAAAACTTGCTCCTTAAAAAATTAACTTCTTCCATATTAAGCAAATCAATTTTATTAAAACAGATAAGTATCTTAAATGATGGAATGCCTATCTCTTCCAGAGTATCATTTACTATTTTTATCTTTCTCTGAAAGTTTTTATCTGATATGTCTACCAAATGAATAACAAGATCCGCATTAGTGGTATCTATAAGTGTCGATTTAAAACTCTCAATTAGATAATGCGGAATATCTTTTATAAAACCCACTGTATCAGTTATAACTATATCAAATTGAGAATTAACACTCTCATCCAGCCACAATTTCTTCGTTGTTGTATCAAGTGTTGCAAATAATTTATTCTCAATATATACATCCGCTCTCGTAAGCCTTTTTAAAAGAAAAGATTTACCAGAATTTGTGTAACCAGCAATAGCAATCTTAAAGCAATTTTTTAACCTTTTTTTTCTCTGCGTATTCTTTTGCTTTTCAACCTCTTTCAGCCTTTTCTTTAACAAAAAGATTCTTTCTCTTATATATCTTCTTTCAATTTCAAGTTTTTGTTCACCAGGGCCTCTTGTACCAACACCACCACCAAGCCTCGAAAGCTCTACACCCTCACCTATAATTCTTGGTAGCTCATATTCAAGTCTGGCAAGTTCAACCTGAATCTTTGCGGCTGGAGTTCTTGCATGATTTGAAAAAATATCAAGTATTATTTCTGTCCGTGTTTTTACCTTAAAACCTGTTTCATTCTCAATGTTTCTGGCCTGAACAGGTGAAATCTCATTGTTGAAAATAAGATATAGATTATAATTTTCTGGTTTATATTTCGACTGAATTTCCTTTAATTTTCCCCGACCAATAAGAAACCTCGGATCCAAAAACTTTCTGACCTGAATAACCCTTTCCAGTACTTCAATATCAAGCGTATTAACAAGACTTTCAAGTTCCAGAAGAGAGTCATTTACTTCTTGAATGTCAACATATGGCTCTTTCAAAGCTATTAAAATAGATTTTATCTTCATTCTTTAATCTCTTAAGAACACAACCACTTCCTTTAAAGAATGCACATTTTCATAATCAGTTATTAAACCACTCAGTATTCTGGGGTTTCTACTCCCGCCAATCGATCTTATATTTCTTAAGTACTTTGGTGGGTGCAATTCAATATCCTTTTTCAACTTTTCCATACAATCTTCAAGAATGATAAATAAATTATAAAACTCATTAAAAATCTCTTTGGCATTCGTATTAATACTGGTTACAACTCTCTCAACCGTCTTTTTTATATCATTTGTAATATCCCTTCTCTCAAGATACCCCATCACCTTCTTCGCTGTATTTCCATCTTTTTGCATATCCATATAAAAGTCATTAAATTTTTCTTCAAATTTTTCTAAATCATAAGTAAGTTCAGACAAAGTCTTCTGAAAAAACTTGTCAAGAAAAAAACCACTCAAAAGAGCAAGACTTAAAAAATTTTTAATCCCCGTCCTGAAATGATTTATTAAAAACGTATTTACGGTTGCAATGTGATAAACATAGTCGAAACTCCCAAACCCTCTACTTTCAAGACTTGCTGAAATCTCAGGATTATATATTCCAACCCACTCAATAACATTAAAAACCTTGTTTATATAATTCTCTACTTCTTTTAGCTTGCGCTCCTTAAAAGTAAACTCAATTATGTATTTCATCCTTCTATAAAAAACATCACAATAAACCTTAAACACATCAAATGTGGTATGAAGAACAACGGGATTGTACAGCGGGTCTCTTTTGAAAATTCTAATAAGATTGGTCAGAGAACTGTCATAAGCAATATTCTTAAGGTTGGTTAAAAGATTTATAATTTCTTCATCCATTAATTCATCATCAAGTAATTCTGCCTCATTTGTAGAGATAAGCATAAACTTTTCTACTTCAATGAGCTTTTTTATCAGATCGAGATTGTTAACGGAAAAATCTATCTGGATAAAAATACTTTCCAGCTCCATTAGATAACCAACCAATGCCTCTCCTGCCACATCGATAAAATTTGGGGTTGTTTTTAAAGAAAATTCAGGATCAAATCTTTTCAGAAACTGGGAAAAATCATACTCAGCCAGTCTTTTAATGTAAAGTATATTGGTATAAAGTGCATTTGCATTTTCAATTGTTTCTCGCGAAAAGGTCTCAAAATGCTTTTTTATTGCATCTTCCATCCCCTCCCAGGCAAGTTTAAGACTACCAAACTCGTTTAAAACCCTCTGAATATTTTGAGAAGAAAATTTTTCATCGATCACCGAAGAATTTACCATACAAATCTTCTCAAAAAATAATTCTACCCCCGTCTTTCTTATCTGTTCAGAATTTGCCCACTCAAGAGAATTTAAAGTGTTTTCCATCAATCTCCGAATTATACCAAGTTGTGTGTAAATATTATAAATTCTGAAAGCAAAAAAAGCGGTTAGCTTCTTTGTTCCTCTATTATATATTGGAGGTTTTATCTTCGTAATCTGCTTTTCCACAAAATGAAGAGACTTATTTATCTTATACTCTGTAAGAGATGTGATACCAAAAAATGACAATATAAAAATCCATATCTTCTCAAAAAATCCAAGCTTTACATCTAAATCTTTATCAGAGAGATTTGTCTTGAGTGTATGAACCCCATCTTTTTTTTTCTCCAGCTCTAAAGAAGTTTTATCAAGTTCCTTCTGCAATTTTTCCTTTTCTTCTTCAGAAAGCTGGAGAACCCTCGGATCAAAAACTTTATCCTGAAATATTCCTTTTTCTTTAGCCTTTCTCACCGTATACTCATCATACGGCATTTTTTTCTCCATTATTTACATAATTACTTTCATTCTGATATATATAAATTTTTTCAGCATCTCCTGAATCGCATAAAACCTTTAAATTTTTAATGGAAAATTTTTTTAGGTGGTGATTTTCATCCTCACCATATACATCCATACTTATGAGATTTTGTGAAACAACTCTATAAGATTTCGTACCATCTTTGATAATTGAATTTATCGGTGGATATTTTTGCTTTTCTTCACTATAAAAATCAGACTCATAAGCCAGACAACACATCAATCTTCCACAAACTCCAGTAAGCTTACTCGAATTAACTGCAAATCCCTGATCCTTTGCCATCTTGAGATAAATTGAAGTAATGTGGCAGTTTGATTTTGTACAACACGTCTGGAAACCACAAACACCATAGTTTGGCAAAATCTTTGAAGCATCCCTTACCCCAATCTGCCTCATTTCAATTCTTGTTCTGTGAATGGCGGCAAGTCTTTTTACAAGCGCTCTAAAATCAATCCTATTTTCTGCTGTGAAATTAAAAATTACCTTCTTTTTCTGGTAAAGAAAGTGTACACTTATTAACTTCATGGGAAGATTAAATTCCTGAATAATTTTTAAAGTTTCTACAAATACCCTCCCCTTTTCAGAATTTAATTTCTCCCATTCACTTACTTCATCACTTGTTACGGGCCTTATAACCTTAAAATTTTCAATTTTCTTTTCAATTCCATCATCAATTAAAAGAGTATCAGAAGTCTGTTCCTCTTTTATCAAGGTTTCAAGCTCTGATAACTCCATGTTGGTATTATTTAATAACATTTCACCATTAACTGAATCATTATCTTCCTGGTTTTGATGATTTGTGGGTTTCTTTAAAGGAAACTGTTCGAGGGTAATAAATTTTACACCTGATTTTGCCAGTCCTATATCTTCCCCAAACTTTGTATTAATCAAATACATTTTACCTGGTTCTATCTCAAGTTCTTCCGGAACAATATAAGGAAAAACCAGATTATCAAAAAAAGTCTTCATATAAGCGACTCTGTACATACTAAACTCCTAAAAGTTAAAAATCCACCATTCATCACATTTACTGCAAAATTCCTCTGGCACAAATTCATTTCTAAAATGTGAGAAATAAAATCTCTTCATATTATCCCAGCATTTCTCTATCCCATTTTCAAAAACATTGCCAGCCAGATTTATACCATTCAAATCCTGTCTGCAAAGGGGGACATCTCCATTATAAAATATAACCATATCATTTTTCAAGTGGTAGCAAAAAAATCTTTTCACCGGCGATAGATCCACCACCCGAAAATCATCGAGCCTACCACAAAATGTATCGAGCTTCTTAATTATAATTCTCTCTCTATAATCTTTCCACTTTTCATAAAACTTCATTATTTCTTCTTCATTCTCTTTACATCTTGTGAATTGAATGTATATCTTTTCTTTTTGAGAAAAACTTTTTATCTCTTCCTCAAGTTTAGAAAAGTTCTTTTCGGGAAGCAGTTTATTTAATGGAGTTTTATATTTTTTAAACTTTTCACCATCAGTAAAACTTACATCAAAAATAATCCTTACATTTTTAAGCTCAAGAGCCTTTTCTACTGGTAAAGTTTCAAGAAATATTCCTCTGCTTTCAAATATAAACTCAATCCCGGGAAAATCTGCCACCAACTCTACTATTTTATTAATTTCTGGATGCAAAAAAGGCTCTCCATATAAGCCAAGCGACACCACAGGGTTAAAAGAAAATCTTTTTATTTCACCTAAAATATTTTTAAAATTCCCAAGATCCATATAACCCTCTCTCTTCAACAACGCCGAAGCAAACATATCACCTTTTTCTCTCTGAGTACTTAACTCTATTTCGTAGTAAGTTGGTCTATATCTTATAATAAGAGGATCTTCTAAAATAATCTTTTCTATATCCTTGATGCCAACATCCACGCCATATTTATCAAGTATTGTGTTAACAATAAAATAACTGGAGGGGTTTTGTGGTAAAAAATCCACCCTGTATTTTGAAATCTCTGAATCAGTAATAAAAATATTACAATCAAAAGAGCTCAATTCCGAACCCAGAAGTTCCTTAAATGATTTATTAAAAAGTGGGTGATCTTCAGGAATATATTTAATTAAAAAATCTGCAACGCCCGTATTTACAATCTCAGGCAAAAGTCCATCAGGCATGTTTTCCGTGTAGGTATAATCAAAAACATATCTGGAATGCTCAAGTATCATTTTTCTGGTGAGTTCCAGATCAAAAAGAGGAGAAAATGCATTCATTATAACGAGGTCTGTCTCTTTTAAATCCCCTCGAAAAAACTTTAAAAGCTCAAAGGACTTTGAAATATCAAGTATTTTAATCCCTGAGGGAGGAGAAAAAGCCATATTGCTAATATAATAAATCTCTTTCGTAATACCCTCAACTTTTTTAAGTGTAATATCCAGAAATCTGGCTTTTTCTTTATCAGATAAATAATTATTGTTATCTATAAGCAGACAAGCAATTTTCATGGAAAACACCTTTTCAAATTATAATTTAATATTTTTTTTTATGCAATTACTTTATGTTTAAATTAACTGATTTTCTACCACCGAATTGTATGATAATTTTTTACCTGCCCAAAGAACACAGGAAATCTCCAAAAAGAAAACATTGAACATTTTAAAAAACCTACAACAATGGGCATTCTCGTCATTACAACTTAGCGAAAAAGGCAAAGTGGTACCTAAAAACCTACTTTTCGGGCTGGCCATATCCCCATTCAAAAAACACCTGACTCAGATTAAACTTTCATGCTTCCTTAAAGAAGGCTTTATAACCCCTGTATGCCTCATATAAATCCACTTTACTTGCAACCTCAAAAGGGGAATGCATTCCATCCAGCCCAACGCCAGAATCAACAACAGCAATGCCAAGATCTGCAAGAAAAAGTGCTACTGTTCCACCACCACCCTCATCCACTTTCCCTAGTAATGATGGTTGCCATTTTATCTTGTTATCATTATAAATCTTTCTAACTTTACCCATCAACTCGGCAGAAGCATCGCTTGCCCCATATTTACCTCTTGAACCAGTGTATTTTTCAAGAAGAACGCCATATCCCATTTTCGGTGAATTTAAAGGGTCAAACACCTCTTTATACATAGGATTAATTACTGCCCCAACATCAGCGGATATACAATAAGAATTGGTCAGCAGTTCTCTTAAGTCTCTTTCTCTATAATCCGGCTTCTGAAAACTATAAATTTTTCCAATAGAATTATACAAAAACTTTGATCTAATCCCTGTTATGCCAAAAGAACCTATCTCCTCCTTTTCCACAAATACGGATAAAATTGTCTTTTCAGGCATACCTTCAAAATCAAGAATGGCTCTTAAATTAGCATAGCTACATATTCTATCATCCTGCCCATAAGCACCAATCATGCTTCTATCTATACCTACATCTTTTGCTTTAAAAGCAGGCACAACCTCCAGCTCAGCAGAGATAAAATCTTCCTCTTTCAAGCCATAAAGTTCATTCAGTTTACGCAGCACATTTTCCTTCACCTTTTCTTGTATTTCCTTGTCATTCACTGGAATATTACCCACAAGCAATCTCAAATTTTCACCCTCTATAGCTTCTGATATTTTTTTTTCTGATTGGATCTTGGCTGCAAGATGCGGAAGTATATCATTTATTACAAAAACAGGCTCATCATCCTGCTCGCCAATTACTAAATTTATTTTTTCTCCATCAGACTTTACTATGACCCCATGCAGTGCCAGAGGCATATTCACCCAGTGATACTTTTTTATTCCACCATAGTAATGTGTCTTAAATAAAGCCATATCACTCTCTTCTATTAATGGCAACGGTTTTAAGTCAAGTCTTGGAGCATCAATATGTGAAACTATCAGGTTTATTCCTTCCTCCATTGAATTTTTCCCAAAAATGGCAAGTATTATGTTTTTCTCTGAATTTTTCAAAATAATTTTCTCACCTGGTTTACCTATTACCTCTATAACATCCTTAAAACCAGATTTCTTTGCCTCACATTCAATATAATCCACGCACTCCCTTTCAGTTTTGCAAAGGTTTAAAAATAATTTATACTCTTCAGCAAAATTAAAAACATTTCTTTTTTCTTCATCTCCACACTCAAGCCATGCACTTTTTCTTTCATATGCAAACTCAGACTTCTTTTCTTCTGACATAAACAACTCCTGAAAAATTTAATGTTTTTTTCAAAAACTTATGTGAATTTTATGATATCACTCTCAAGACTTCAGACTTTACACGGGAATAACACTTTTCTAAATCATCATTCTCTATTATAACATCATAATATCTGGAATACTTCATTTCATTTTTTGCAAACTTAATTCTCTTTTTTATTTCCTCCACGTTATCCAGACCTCGGGATAAAAGTCTTTGTTTTAAAGCTTCTATTGATGGAGGTTTTATAAAAATAAGAAAACTCTCTGGAATAACCTTCTTTACATTCATTCCCCCCTGAACATCAACATCAAGAAGGCAACTTTTATTTTTTAAAATCCTATCAATCTCACTTTTTAAAGTACCATAGTAATTCCCATATACAAGTGCCCATTCCACAAACTCATTGTTTTTCCTCAGTTTATCAAACTCTTCTTTACTTACAAAGTAATAATCCACTCCTTCAACCTCATTTTTCCTTGGTGGTCTTGTAGTAACAGAAACAGAAAAACAAATCTTATCTTCTAATTCAACCAGCAACCTTTTATATATTGTGGTTTTTCCCACACCAGAAGGGCCTGAAATCACTATAACTCTATTCATACTATATTTCTCAAATGCTCTCTTATTTTTTCTATCTCCACCTTTATGTTTATAGTGTCTTCTATTATTTTATAATCCGTAGATTTTGCACTTATTGTATTTGCTTCTCTGAACATTTCCTGTGCAATAAAATCAAGCCTTCTCGCATCTTCAGAAGTAGAATCAATAACTTCTAAAAACTGGTCTAAATGGCTTTTTAACCTTATTACTTCTTCATTTATTGCAATTCTTGAGACAAAAAACTCCGCTTCAATCATAATTCTATTGTCAAGATTGCTAATCTCCGCACCACTAAAATTTTCTCCGAACATCTCTTTAAATTTTTGTTTTAAAGATTCTTTATATTTTCCCAGAACGGCAGGATAAAAAGCTTCTATTTCATCTACGTTTTTTTTAATTATGAATATGGAATTTTTTATATCAGACTTGATCTTTTCTGCTTCATCACACATCATATTAACAATTTTATCCAGGGTTTTATCAAGAAGGTCCATAAAATCTTGAAACAAATTATCAAAATTTGAAACTCTTTCAATGTTAAATATATACCCCAGCCCCAAAAAATCTCTAATAGAAATTTTCTGTAAAATTGAAAGTGATTTTGAAATGGTTTTTAAGGCTTCTTCAAATTTTTTGGCTAATTCCACATTTACAAAAATATTATAGTTCTCAGCAGTTTTCTCCACAATCTTTGCGTATAACTCAACCTTACCTTTTTTTAATCTTTCGTATACCTTCTTCCTTATCTCATTTTCCCACTGATCCAGTATATCGCTTCCTTTTAGCTTGAATTCAAAAAATTTAGAATTTAAACTTTTGATTTCTAAAAATATATCATATTTTTCAGTAGTAAGAGAAGCACCAGCAAATCCTGTCATACTTCTAATCATGTAGAATCCTTTTCATTCTTAATAACAGATAAAATTTTTTCTGCAGCTTTTTGTTCCGCTTCTTTTTTTGTTCTTCCCTTTGCTGTTGCAAAATATTGATTGTTATTTACAGAAACAGACACCTCAAAAATCTTATTATGTTCCGGACCAACCTCGTTTATAACTTCATACCTTGGATATTCTTTATATCTTGCTATAGAAAGCTTTTGCAATTGCGACTTGAAGTCTTTTGGCCCCACTTTAATTCTTTTATTTATTTCTTCTATCATTATCCTCCTGACAAATTCAAAGGCTTTCTCAAAACCACTGTCAATAAATACAGCACCTATTAACGCCTCAAGAATATCTGCTGACACCTTTTCTTTTGCTCTCGGATCAGACAAAGACTCCCCTCGCCCCAGGTTTACATAATTAAGTAGATTCAATTTTAAAGAAATTTGAGAGAGAGTTTTTTCATCCACAACACTCGCTCTCAAGGCTGAAAGGGTACCTTCCTTATAAAGCGGGCATAATTTGTAAAGTATGAAGGAAACACACATATTTAATACAGAATCACCTAAAAACTCAAGCCTTTCATAAGATGAAATCCCATTTTCACTCTTTTCAATAAAAGAAGTATGTGTAAAAGCTTTCTCAAATAAACTAACATCTCGAAACTTCAAGCCCAGTTTTTTTAAGAATCTCCGAATTTTATCTTTTCTATCAGAATGTTTATTTTCTAAGACTTTATCTTTATTCAAATTTCTTAAAAATGATAGAAACATTATGACCACCAAATCCAAAGGAATTACTAATAGCATAGATTATATCACATTTTACTGCAACATTTGGGGTATAATCAAGATCACACTCAGGGTCTGGATTTTCAAGATTAATTGTTGGATGAACAATACCTTCTTCTATCATCTTTATAACAGCAATAGCTTCTATGCCACCTGCAGCTCCAAGAGTGTGCCCAATCATCGACTTTGTTGAATTGAGCTTCAGTTTATAAGCATGCTTGGCAAAAGCAAGCTTAACCCCTTTTGTCTCAGCCACATCACCAAGTGGAGTGGAAGTACCATGAGTATTAATAAGCTGTATATCTTCTGGTTTCAAATTAGCTTTTTTCAAAGCGTTTAACATTGCAAGTGCTCCACCAGAACCATCGGGACATGGAGCTGTAATATGATTTGCATCATCAGACATGCCATAGGAAACTATTTCTGCATAAATCTTTGCCCCTCTTCTCTTAGCATGTTCCAGTTCTTCCAATACAAGAACTCCCGCACCCTCTGCCATTACAAAACCATCTCTGTCCCTATCAAAGGGTCTTGATGCCTTTTCTGGAGTCTTATTATAATTAGTTGAGAGGGCCTTTGCCTGTGTAAAACCGGCAAAACCAAGAGGGCCTAAAGCAGCCTCGCTACCACCCGTAACCATTACATCAGCATCACCATTAATTATATGATTAAAAGCACAACCTATAGCATGGCTTGCTGAAGCACAGGCAGAACTTACAGAATAATTAGGACCCCTAAAACCATATTCTATAGCTATATATCCTGGCGAAATGTCAGTAATAATCATGGGAATAAAAAGCGGAGAAACTCTTTTGTGTCCACCATGTTCCATCTTCACCACATTTTCATAATATGCATACATTCCACCAATTCCAGAAGCAATATTCACTCCCACTCTGTCTTTATCAATTTCTGATTTTAATAGCTTACTGTCTTCCAGTGCTTCCTTTGTTGCAACAAAGGCAAAATGAGAAAATCTATCCATCTTCCTTGCAAGCTTTCTGTCCATGTAATCTTCAGGATTAAACTTTTCATTTTTTACTTCCCCGGCTACAAGCGAAGGAGAATCTTTCAAATCACAATTGCTTACCTTTGTTATTCCAGACCTTCCAGCCTTTATATTCTCCCAGTACTCTTTTACATTCAACCCACAGGCATTAATGGTCCCCATTCCGGTTACTACAACTCTTCTCATATACTTTCCTCCAATCCAGAAAATTATGCCATAACCATTCCACCATCAACCACGATGGTCTGCCCGGTTATGTAATCTGAATCCGGCGATGCAAGAAATAGAACCACATTCGCAACGTCTTCGGGTTGCCCCATTCTTCTTAAAGGAACGAGCTTCAAAATTTCTTCTTTAACATTATCAGGAAGTTTGTCTGTCATTGGTGTCTGAATATATCCTGGTGCTACTGCATTTACACACACTCCTCTTGAAGCAAGCTCCCTTGCAGCAGTCTTCGTAAGGGCAATAACCCCACCTTTTGAGGCAGAATAATTTGCCTGTCCAACATTCCCCATAAGTCCAATAACAGAAGCAATATTTACAATCTTACCACTTTTTTGTTTCATCATTACAGGAAAGGCAGCCTTTATTCCGTTGAAAACTCCCTTAAGATTTATGTCTACAACAAGGTCAAAATCTTCCGGAGTCATTTTCAAAATCAGGTTGTCTTTTGTAATCCCTGCATTATTAACTAAAATATCCACACTTCCCAATTCCTCTTTTGTTTTCTGAATCATCGCTTCAACCTCATCGTATTTTGTTACATCCACCTTCATTGCAAAACTTTTTCTACCCATCTTTTTTATCTCCTCTGAAGTTTCCAATGCCAGTTCATAGTTAACATCAACTATAACAACATTTGCACCCTCCTCTGCAAGTTTTAACGCAATAGATCTACCAATGCCTCTGGCAGAACCAGTAACTATGGCATTTTTTTGATCCAGCTTTCCCATTTTTACCTCCATTTATTTTTTAATACCTCATAAGTCCAGCCGCAGAAGTAAAACCACCTCCAAAAGCAACCATTGCAACAAGGTCGCCCCTTTTTATCCTACCATCTGTAACAGCCTCTTCCATTGCTATCGGTATTGTTGCGGCACTTGTATTCGCATATTTCTCAATATTAACTATAACCCTTTCCATGGGCAATTTTAATCTCTCCGCCACCGCAGTTATAATCCTTATATTTGCCTGATGTGGAATTAAATACTTAATACTTTCTATATCCACATCATGCTCCTTAAGAATACTTTCAAGCATCTCTGCCATCGTCCTTACAGCAATCTTAAAAGTACTGTTGCCATTCATTTTAAGGTAATGTTGTCTATTTTCCACTGTTTGAATACTTGAAGGCCTCAATGATCCTCCAGCTTCTATACACAGCATATCTTTATAGGAACCATCTCCAAACAACTTAAATCCTATAAAACCAGATTCATCAGCAGCCTCGGTCCTTGAAACAACAACTGCCCCAGCTCCATCACCAAAAAGCACACACGTACTTCTATCATTCCAATCTGTAAATCTTGAAATAGTTTCTGCACCAATAACAAGCACATTTCTATACATCCCTGAAACCACATATGCGTTTGCCATTGAAAGTGCATATAAAAATCCAGAACACGCAGCCTCCACATCTATTGCACCGGTATCAGGAATCTTCAAAATATCCTGTATTATACATGCAGTTGACGGCATAAGCATATCTGGAGTAAACGTTGCCACTATTATCATCTCAATATCTTTTTTTGAAATTCCTGCCCGCTTTATCGCTTCCTCGGCTGCTTTCGCACCCAAAGTAGAAGTTGTCTCTCCATCAGAAACAATGTGCCTCTCTTTTATACCCGTTCTAGTAACTATCCACTCATCGTTTGTATCAACTAATTTTTCCAGATCAAAATTTGTCAATACCTTCTGGGGAACATATTTACCTATACCCGAAATTTTTGCTTTATACATCTTTCCTCCACAGAATTTAATATTCAAACGTGGAAAGCCCTTCTTTCAATTTTCCAAGCACGTCATGTTCAACTGCCCTTGCAGCAATAAGTACACCATGTTTGATGGCTTCCCTGCCAGACTTTCCATGACCTATGAAAACATTTCCATTTACCCCAAGAAGTGGTGCACCACCATATTTTTCTGGATCCATGGTTGACTTCAGTTTCAAAAGAGATGTGGCATAAAGCGGAAAAGATACAATTGATAATATATTACTTTTTATTGCCTGCTTAAGGAGTGTTAAAATAGATTTCGCAGTTCCCTCCGCAACCTTCAGGGCAATGTTACCGATATAACCATCACAAACTACAATATCCACTACGTTTGAAAAAATTTCATATCCTTCTACATTTCCATAAAAGTTTAAATTTTTCATCTCTGAAAATTTTCTGTAGGTCTCCTTTATAATCTTGTTGCCTTTATGCTCTTCCTCACCTATATTTAGCAGTCCTATCTTTGGAGATAATATACCCATAACCTCTCTTGCATATATTTCACCCATTATACCGAATTTAACAAGATCTTCAGGCTCACACTCGGCACTTGCCCCTACATCCAGTAAAAGATTTGTTTTTCCTTCAATATTTGGCATAAGAGAAACGAGGGCTGGTTTTTTTATACCTTTTACTCTGCCCAATATAATCGAAGCTGCCACAACAATTGCACCTGTATTGCCGGGTGAAAAAAAAGTATCTATTTTTCCATCTTTATGAAGATTCAACCCCTTTATAATACTCGAATCCTTCTTCTGTTTTATTACCTTTAGAGGATCATCTTCCATCTCAATAACCTGAGGGGCATTAACTATGCTTATGCGGGAAGAGAAAAGCCTATACTCTCTTTTGTATAGGGTTAGAAAAATCTTATTATAAGCCTCTTCCTTACCAAGATAAACAATTTCTATATCATCCCTTGACTTTAAAGCATCAAGACTCCCTGCAACAAGCTGTTCTAAAGGTCTTTCACCACTTACAAGATCCAATCCAATCTTCATAAATGAGTTTATTCTCCCTTTACAACCCTTGTGATAACCTGCTTGCCTCTGTAATATCCACATTCCGGACAGATTCTATGTGGTAGCTTCAATGCCCCACAGTTTGGACACTTTGAAACAGCTACAGGCTTCACCTTATAATAGCTGTTTGACTTTCGCATTCGAGACTTGGTTTTTGCAACTTTATGCTTTGGTACTCCCATTTTATTCTCCTTTACATAACATTTAAGACTATGTAGCTTTATATTTTAGCTGATAGTCCAGTAATTGTCAAAAAAATCACTCAATCCAGGAAGAATTCAATTCGAGAAAGATTTTTATATCGAATGGAAAAAGTTCTAATCTTTTTAAGCATATTAACTCATCTGAAAGTATATCCTTATATTTTTCCCCTGCAAAAGGATAATTTTTTAAATTTATTTCCACTTTTCTATCTAAAGTATTTATCACAAAAATAATCTTTTCTTTTTCATCAATTGAACTTTTAAAAAGAAAGGTTACATTTTCAAAATTCAAAAAATTTTTTATTGCACCTTCTTCTTTTAAAACTCTGTATCTATTCTTAATTTTTATTAGATCCCTTATCAATTCTGTAAGGTTAATATTTGTCTCTTCCCAGTCAGAAAAGCTTGTTTTACATACATCAAGTTTCTTTTTAAATCCATATTCAAAACCAATGGGTATCATCCAGCCAGTCGAGAAAAAGCAGGTAAAGATCAACCTTTGTTTAAATTCTTCAAAGTTTTTAGCCTCTCCATACAATCTTTCTGTATCATGAGATTCAGGAAATGAAATAGAAGGGGCATGTTTTCTTGTAAGTTCGTATTGTTCAATTAACCACTTATCTTTATAATTCCACCATTTAGAACTATTAAAGATAAAATCGAAACCAGCCTTAGAAAGCATGAGAGTTTTTTCTAAAGGACAACCGAGGCTCTCAGCAAAAAAAATAATATTTTTACCTTCATTTTTCACGCCAGAAATTAAAAATTTCCATAAAGCCTCTGGAACTGCATAGGCAGCATCAGCTCTGAAGCCATCAAAACCCAGATTGATGTAAAATAATATCAATTCATACCAGTAATTCCAAAGTTTTTCCTTCTCAACTGTTGTTTCATTATCTATCTCTGCCAGGTCACCCCACTCCACCCATTTACCATTATCCCATGCACCGGGACTTTTTACCTCTCCTTTTTCATTTTTTTTATACCAGTAAGGATAATCTCTTACGAATGGATGATCTTTAGCTGTATGACTTACAACCAGATCCATTGCTACATTTAATCCAGAATTATGCGCTGAATCAAGAAAGCTTTTTAGCTGTTCAAGGGGGGTAAGTCGAGATTTTTCGTCTACAAAAATAGGATTAAAGGAAAAATAGTCTTTTATAGCATAAAGACTACCAGAAAAACCAGGATATTGGAATGGATTTATATATATCCAGTTAAACCCCATTTTTTTTATTCTTTCTAAATGCGAAGACCATTGCAAAAAATTACCCGCGAGTCTTGGAAAAAGATTATAAATCAAAACAGGAATTTCAATTCTTGACATATAATTTCCTTGATACTCACTTTTTATTCTAACTTTGGTAACAATCCCCTTAAAATCTAATTGAACGATTTTTTAAGTACAATAGAGATGAGCATAAGAGGCAACGCTGAAGGTCTCACGTCTCTTGTACTCATCTCTGTATCCTACAAACAACTAAAAAAATCGTACAATTTAGGTAAAAATTACCCCTAACAATACAACCTATCAAGTTATGGTATGTGTCTTAATCTTTTTTAGAAAATTGAACAATTCGGATAAACAGTAATTTTAACATATGAAAAATTTTTTATCAAAATAAGATATGTCTTTCTGCAAGAAATGCAACTCCCCGCCCACCTTCCTTTGCCCTGTATAGAGCTTTATCTGAAGTAGCAAGCAATATTTCCCTTGTGCTTCCATCATACGGATATACTGAAATTCCAGCACTTAAGGAAAGATGTATACTTATAGAATCTATAATGATAGGTGTGGTTTTAAAATGATTTATTATTCTGTTGGCAATTTTTAATGCCTTCTGATCGTCCATATGGGGTAGAAAAATTATAAATTCATCTCCACCCATTCTGCATGCCATATCTGTACTTCTTAAATTCTTTTTTATAATTTTACCTGCAATCTCAAGCACTTTATCTCCAACAGGATGCCCATATGTATCATTTATATTTTTAAAATAATCAAAATCAATTGTTATAAAAGCTGCCTTTTTTAAACCAGCTAACTCTCTGTCAACTCTTTCATAAAAATACTTTGGTCTGAATAATCCAGTAAGATGATCAAAAATAGCATCATCTCTAATACTTTTAAACATATTAGAGTTCTCAAAAAGGAGTGAAAGTTCTGTAGAAAGCTCAAGAAAGAAGTCCTTGGTTTCCTGTGTCAAAGGAATTAGAGAGAGAAAATTATCAACAATAAGTCCTCCTTTACTTTCACCATTTGTATCAAGTGGTACATGAATTAACGGAATTTCCTTGTTCTTAACCAACCTTGTTATATCATTCAGGGTTAATTTGTACTTATATATCTTTTTCTTTCCATATACTCCTACAAAAGTATGCACCTTTTGAGAATCTTTATCAACAAAATATATTATTACTCTGTCAAAACCGACCTCTTCAAGAATAATTCTTATCAATCTTTTTTCAATATTGGGAAGTTCAATCAAACCTATAAATTTTTTATTGATATTACTTATTCTTTTAAGTACCCCAGAAATTTCATTGATTTTGATTCTGGAAATCAGATATTGTATACCCTGACTTATTATTTCCTGAAAAAATTTTAGATCACTACAGAATTGCCCGGGTGGATAAAAATACTCTCTACACAGAAATTCAAGAAATCCCAGAAATTTCTTTCCTGCAAAAAGAGGAATTATCACATCTCTCCCCTTACCAAAATCCCTATAGATTATTTCTCCATCCACTGTTATTTTTTCTGAAAGTTGAAAGGCAGGTATAATATCCCTTCCGATAAATGCTCCTCTTTCTGAAACCCTTATCTCTTCTTTTAAAACCTTTTCATCTTCCTCATATAAAAAAAGATATATCTCCTTAAAATTTGATCTAAAAAACCTAAATAACGTTTGCATCATATAATACAAACCATTTTTTAATCTTTTGTATTTATACAACATTTTTGTGCATTTAACAGCCAGTTGTGAAAAAATAAACGAATTTATAGAGGATCTTTTCATCCTATCCCCCAGTTCATAAAAAATAGCTCATTTATACTGGAATCCCACTTGTTTGCAATATTAAGGCTTTCTTCACCAAATTTCCCATCATCCAATAATGACCATAATATTTCACTCAAACCCTGGCAAAGAAATCTTTCAAGTAAAAACCACATTGGATGAACAGGATAAGTTTTTGAGGTTTTTATCAATTGTTTGATATTCAAAAGTATTTCATTATCTATCTTACTATATGTATTCTCGTATGGAGGAAATCTTCCCTCATTAATAATTTTTTCTTTTAAAAAATTATCTGAAATAAAATGCCTTAAAAAATCATAACAGGCATCTTTTTCCTTTGTATAACTTGAGACTGCAAGAAAAGAACCACCACCCCATTGAAATGAACCCTTTTCTCCTAATGGGTATTTTAATATGACAAATGGAAAATTTATTCTGTAATCCTCAAGTTCATTGCCAAGAAACCTCAAGAAATCTGGGAACCAGTGGGTAATAAAAAAACAAAATCGCCCCTCCCGAAAAAATTCCTCCTGAATAACAAAATTATTTGCAAAAGCTACCGTTTTTGGCATAAGACTTCTTTGCCATAATCTGCCCATATAATCAAATGTCTTTATAGCTGCCTCATTAGTAAAAATTTTCATCTCTTTATCCTTAGAAGAAAAATCAGGAAAATCCCATCCATTTGCCCAGAAAAAGGGTATAAAATTATGCAATAAAGAAGGCTCGGGTCTGAAAGAAAAACCCACAGGAAGAACACCTGAAACAACATCCTCTTTAATTACAGCATTGCCTACTTTTTCACAGGCACCAGCAAAATCATAAAGATTTTTTAATTCATCAACACAAATATTTAACTTATCAAGCACATCTTTCCTTGCAGTTAAAATTGAAAGATCAACATACCATGGAATTGCTACTTTTTCTCCATTCACATATGAGTTATTTTTAAGCCAATCTGAAACATAATCATCCCGAAAAAGAGAGGCATCAAGAGGAAGTAGAAATCCAAGTTCTGAAAGAGTGCCAACCCAGGTACTTCCAATTTCGAAAATATCGGGCGAATTTTTAGATTTAAAGGCATTAACAAGTTCATGCCATATATTCGTCCAGGGTATAAAACGCCACTCAATGGTAATTGGAAATTTTGATATTAGATTTTCAAAATAATTGACAACATACGTTTGTATTTTCCAGAGAACTGAATCTGAAATCAGCCAGATCTTCAACCTGGATTTTGACATCTTACATTCCTTAAATTTAACTAATCTAACAACATTACTGACTGATTCCGTAAATATTGATTTAAAAGAAAAAAATCCCCCCTTCGCAAATGCAAAAAAGCGTCTCAATATTCTGGAGTATTTTTACCATACAAAATAATGAGAAACTTCTCTACCTCTTTAAAAATAAAAACTCCTTCTTCGTAAAAACTCAATTTAAGCTTGTAACGTTTGAAGAACCACAAATAGGACAAGTTGTATCAAGAGAATCATTTTCTTCATCTGTTTCAGGTACCATGTCGAGCCATTTGTGCCCGCAATCCTCGCATATAAATTCAACCTCTACTTCCTCATCAATCCCATCAAGAATATCATCGCCATTTTCGTACTCTTCATAATTCTCATCGTCATATTCTTCATCATCAAGAAAATCATCTTCTTCATCTACATATAAATCGTCAAGATCATCATAATCTTCTTCATCGTAATCAATACTATCTTCTTCGTCCCTCGAAACAAACTCTTCCACATAATCAAAATCTTCAAGATCTTCAAATTCTGCATCATCAGAAACTGAATTTCCCGTTATATCTTTCAGGTACATAGATTACCCCTCACCACCAAAATATCTATATAAACATTATATTATTACAATAAAAAAATCTCCAAAATTATTATATCTAATATTATTATTCTTTTCTACAATATGTCAAGATTTTTTGAAAAAATTTTTTCAAATTATTTGAAAATCAGAGGAAAATCAATTATAATATAAGCTTGTGAGGTATATATGGAGTGTATTTTCTGTAAGATTGCAAACAAAGAAATAAACTCTGAAATAGTTTATGAAGGTAAAAAGGTAATTGCGTTTAAAGATATCAACCCTCAAGCTCCTGTTCATATTGTTTTAATTACTAAAGATCATATACCTACAACAAATGACGTAACTGATTTTTCTATCTATGAAAATATATTCAAGGGCATAAAAGAGATTGTTGTAAACTCAGGAATTGCTGAGAAAGGATACAGAATCGTAGCGAATTGCAATAAAGATGGTGGGCAAACTGTATTTCATCTTCATTTTCACATTCTTGGTGGAAGATATATGGATTGGCCTCCGGGTTAATTGAAGTCTCATTCTGCACCAGGGGCAGAGTAACAAGATAAAACAAAACATTTGTTGAAATTGTATGTTATTAATTGACTTAAAGGAAAATGAATCGATTGATTCAGCATTAAAAAAATTTAAGAAAGAGGTTGAAAAGGATGGTATCTTAACTGAAGAAAAGAAACATCGTTTCTACGAAAAACCATCTGAAACAAAGAAAAAGAAAAAGGCGAGTATTGAAAGAAAGATTGAGAAGAAAATCAGAAAGTTAAAGCAGATGAGTAAATACGTCTAATCAGGAGAAAAAAATGAGTTTGTTTGAGGATATCCAGAAAAGATTTCTGGATGCCCGTAAAAGGCAGGATAAAGTTGAATCTATAATACTTGGTATGCTGGTTTCCGATATTAAGTATGCAAAGATTGACAAACAAAGAGAACTTGATGACTCTGATATTATTTCTGTTATTCAGAAAAACATAAAGCAAAAAAAAGAAGCACTTGAAGAATTCAAAAAAGCAAACAGGACAGACCTTATAGAGAGTGCAGAAAAGGAAATTTCTTTACTTTCGTCGTTTCTTCCAGCTATGCTATCAGAAGAAGAGATTATAGAAATCTCAAAAAGTGTCATTTCGGATTTATCCGCTACCACTTCAGATCTTGGCAAAGTTATGAAAGAAGTTATGCAAAGAGTTAAGGGAAAAGCGGATGGTTCAAAAGTAAAAGAAATAGTAACAAAACTCTTACAAAAGTAGTTTAAAATGAATTTTCAGAATTCTGAAATTTTGAGGTTAAAAAGCAATCCCTATCCCGGAAGAGGGATTATCATTGGTTTATCAGAAGATGGGTTAAAGTATTATCAGATTTACTGGATAATGGGAAGAAGTGAACAGAGTAGAAATAGAATCTTTGTGGAAAAAGATGGAATATTATATACAAAGGTTTTTGATGAAACTAAAACTATTAATCCTGAATTTTTAATTTATTCTCCAATGAAGAAGGTCGGAAGTTTCCATATAGTCTCAAATGGAAACCACACGGATAAAATCGAAAAAAAACTGAGAGAAGGGAGAAGCTTTTTTGAGGCTCTGTTTGAAACAGAATATGAGTCTGATAGCCCATACTTTACACCTCGAATTGCTGGTATAACCAACATTGAAAGCGGTGGCTTCTGGCTTTCAATCCTTAAAAAATATTCCCCGAATTCAGATGGATGTCTGAGGATATTTTACTGTTATGACCGACCAATAAAGGGTGTGGGATATTGCATTCACACCTATAATGGAAGTCAAACCCTTCAATCATATGAAGGAGAACCTTACCAGCTTCCATTATTAAATTCAATCGATGAAAATTTAAAGTTTTACTGGGATTTACTTGATGAAAACAACAGAGTTTCAATCGCCGTAAAAGAAATAGAGATAGCTACAAAAAGCTCAAAAATCGAAATTATAAATAAAAACAAAGCTTAAATTTTAAATATAAATAATCCCCCTTTAATTGGTAGACAGATTATGAAATTAAATTTTACAAAAATGCAGGCTCTTGGAAATGATTACATCCTTATCAATGGGTTTAAGTATAAAGAACTTATTAATAAGGCAGAAGAACTATCAGTAAAACTTTCCGATAGACATTTTGGAATTGGTGGAGATGGAATCATCTTTGCACTTCCTTCAAATAAAGCAGACATAATGATGCGAATTTTCAATGCTGATGGAAGTGAGGCAGAAATGTGTGGCAATGGAATAAGACAGCTTGTAGTTTTCGCCATTGACAAAAAAATTTTAAAAAAGCAGAAAAAACTAAGAGTTGAAACTCTTGCTGGAATAAAAGAGATCGAAATGGATTACCACGGACACATAAAAGTAAACATGGGAAATCCAGTTCTTGACCCCGAAAAAATACCTGCAAGGGCAGATATAAATAGAAAAGGTTTTGCAGTAAAAACTATAAGGGTAGAAGATAAAACTTTTGATTTCACTCTCGTCTCAATGGGCAATCCTCATGCAATAACCTTTGTAGAAAATTTAAAGAATTTTGATGTGGAAAAATATGGAAGAAAAGTCGAAAATATGAAAGAAATCTTTCCCAATCGCACCAATGTTGAATTTGTAGAAGTTATTTCAAAAGATAGGATAAAAATGAGAGTCTGGGAAAGAGGTAGTGGAGAAACGCTTGCATGTGGAACAGGCGCCTCTGCATCTGTTGTAGCTTCTGTTTTAAACAATTATACAGATAAAAAGGTAAAAGTGGAGCTTTCAGGCGGTGAATTACTTGTGGAATTGAAAGACGGGCAGGTTTTTATGACTGGAAGTGCTACAAAAGTCTTTGAAGGTGAAATAGAAATTTAGTTTTTTCATCATAATTTCACCTGATACAACACTCTCTCTTCGTTCTTTTCTCTTATCTTTAAAGCCTTGCTAACAAAGATTCTGTTTTTCATCTTTTCATAAAAATCACCAGACACAAGCAAAGGAATATTCTGGGTTCTGGCAATATTTGAAATTTTTTCAGCAAATTCAATTCCTTCTCCTTTGATATATATCTCATTCTTTTTACTATTTCTTAAGGGCAGCAAATATGCCCTAATATTTCCCTCACAGATTCCTGCAAAAATATAAAATCTGCTTTCCTCTGCATCCTCCATCTTTGCCGTATCTCTTATTAATCTCTCAGCCACTTCTATAGCATTATAGTTTTTATGTTCAAAGTCAACAGGAAAACCAAAAATCAAAAAGAACTGCTCCACTCCGGTAACCAGAAAGGCATCATATTCCCTTGCAAAAAAACCCAGTGTTTTAATAAAGTCCTTCATTAAATCTATCTCATTTTGAGAATTATCCATCCTGACCTTTATTGAGATCAAAACAACTCTGTACTCTCTATCTTCAATAGATAAGCCTTTCTTTAGAAACCCCTCCCTAAGATTGTTAGAAATATAATCAGAAACAAAAAATGTATTCATATCATCCTTTTTTGCCTCTTTAAATCTCTTAAATAAAGTCTGAACATACAAAGTATCGAAGTCTCTATATCTTTCAGTAAAAGGAGAGGTGGCAAGTTTTTTTAAACTTATTGTTCTTAAAACTTCAAATACAAATAAAATCACCAGATTTAAAGACAAAATAGCAATGGTAAGACCTATATCCAGTGGGAAAAAGCTCTTTTCTCTAAATACTTTCAAAAAAACATAGCAAACTGTAATAAGAAAAGTTAAAAGATTAAAAAAAAGTCTGCCAGCAGTGCGAATTTTTAAAGTTTCTACAAAACTTCCTTTCAAAAACGAATAGCTATTAATTCTGTAAAAAAGATAAAAAATCTGGTGAAATAAAAAGTTTGTTAAAAAAATAAAATACAATCTATAAAAATCATTTTCTCCTTTGAATAAGAAAATTCCAGCAACTATCTGTGAAAAAATCTCCATAATTATTATAAGAAATGAAAAATTATCTATTAAAGAAAGAAGAGAGTTTTTTTTGCTTTCTTTATTAAAATTAATAACACAATAAACAATGAAAAAAAACTGAAAAAGCGAAACAAAAGAATAAAAATATACAACTGGCATTTCAATCCTTAATGGCAATAATTGCAGCCAGTATTTTATATTGGCCAGAATAGTCAATTTATAAAGAAAGAAAAGGAAAAAAGAAAAAACTATTCTCATAAAAATCTCCTACTTTATACTTTTCCAGATTTCACTCTCTAAAAAACTCAACTTCTCTATGGTTTTTCTATCATAAGCTTCATTCATCAAAGGAGTGATGGAAATATAACCATCCGAAACAACCTGTAAATCTGAATTTTCTTCAAATTCAAAGCCGGGATCATCTCCACCTATGGTTACATAATCTTTCCCCGCAATATGTTCAAAAATTATAGAATCTTTATAAACTCTCCTCCCTAAGTAAGTAATCTTTACTCCCAGAGGAGGAAGATTTACAGGGAAATTAATATTTAAAAGAATTTTTTCAGAAAGAAGGTGCTCATCAAATTTTTCTATCAATTCTTTTACAAACATAGCAGGAATTTCAAAAAATTTATCTCTATTCCATCCATCCATTGAAACTGCAATAGAGAAAATTTTATTTAAAAGTCCCTCCCTTGCACCCGCAACTGTACCTGAATAAAAAATATCATCACCCATATTTGGTCCATAATTTATTCCAGAAATAATAAGATCAAAATTTACATCCTTAAAAAGATACAATAAAGCCACCTTAACACAATCAGCTGGTGTTCCATCAACAGCGTAACTTTGAGTATCAAGCTTTTTTAATTCCATTTTCTTAAAAAGGGTAATAGAATGACTTGAGGCACTTCTTTCAAATAAAGGTGCACATAAAAAAACATTGTGAGAAAAGGATAAAATCTCTCTGAGCGTTAAAATTCCGGGAGAAAAATAACCATCATCATTAGTAATCAATATATTCATTAATGCACTCCTATTTTTCTTTTGCTCACATAATCCGGGGTCAATGGAATTTCAATCCTTATTAAAGTTTGTCTACCTTTTGTATTTCCCAGCCTGAAAAGAGAGGGATCAACTCCCAACCCCTTTAAAAGCATTACTACAAGTGCAATTCCCATACCTGCTCCTTCTATTTCATCTCCCTGTTCAAGATAAAACTGGGCAATATCATCATAACTCATTGCTTTTCTCAACTTTTCCCTTATCCTTCGCTCCTCAATCTTTGTAATATGTGCATTATTTATAACTTCTATCCTTACTCCAGTTTCATTCGATTCAAATGTAACCCTTACCCAGTAATTTTTTTCTTTCAATTTTTCTTCAAAACTTAAAATTCTTGAGTTACTGAGCTCTTCTCTAAATCTCAACATTCCTGCAATATATTCTTCTTCACTGTCTATATTCATATTGTGTTCCTCAAAAAGAATCCTTTTTAAATTCGCCTTTGAGGCATTAATAATCAATTCTTTTATACATGTAAATATTATCCCACTATAATCAGGTTTTCCGTATTTATTAAAAATATCCCCCAGAACCAATTCCACCTCTTTTTCAACTGAATCATTCAGGACAAAAAAAGTCATTTCTTTAAAAAACTCCATATCCACTCCTTATTTACTAAAAAATTCTATGACCTTTTTGTAAACAGGACCATAAGGTGTTAACTTGCTTTCATATATACAGAAAGATTTTACCACAAATTCTCCAAAATCAATACCCTTTTTTGATTTTATAAAATCAATAAATTCTTTAGAAGGTTTTGACTTAAACCTTGCGATTGTTAGGTGGGGTGTAGTCTCCTCTTCTTCTTCAAATAATCCCTCTGGCAGAAAAGAGACAATGTTTTTATAAAGACTAAAAAAATCCTTTTTCTCATCCGTTATCCCAATCCAGAAAACTCTTGGATTAAAAAAATCAGGAAAGCATCCCACATCTTTTAAATTCAACTTGAAAGGATGAAAACTGACACCATTAAGTTTTTCAACCACTAAATCTAAATTATTCTTTTCAACCTCTCCAAGAAATTTGAGTGTCAAATGGAGGTTTTCCTTTTCCACAAATTTTATTCCCTTCTCACTTCTTTTTTTTAATTCACAAACAAAATCAAAAACCTTTTCCTTTAAACTGGCAGGTATATCAATTGCTATAAAAATTCTCACTAACTTACTCCAGACTATTTTTTCCTAACCAAAATTTCTTTAATCTTACTTCCATCGACAGATTTAATATTAAAAATATAGTTTCCATATTCAAAGGTGTCTCCAATTCTGGGAACATACCCAAAATATTCAAGAACAAAACCTCCCAGAGTATCAAAATTTTTAGAATTTAATCTGGTTTTAAAAACACTATTAAACTCTTCTATTTTCATTTTTGGATAGACAATAAACTCATTATCCTTTATTTTTTTGTAAGGCTCAATTTCTTTTGTATCATACTCATCTTCAATTTCCCCAACTATTTCCTCAAGTATATCCTCAAGACATACAATTCCCACCATTGTACCATACTCATTTACAACAATGGCAAGATGCATTCTTTCATCCTTAAAATCCTTCAGTAACTCACTTGCAATCTTATTTTCCGGTACAAAAAGGGGCTTTTTTAATATTTCCTCAATTTGAAATTCCCTCTCAAAATATCTTAATAAATCCTTTGCATAAAGTATACCCACAATATTGTCAATCTGCTCATCATAAACAGGAAATCTTGAATGCCCATCTTCTATAACTATCTTTAATATTTCTTCAAATTTTAAGGATTTTTCAATCAAAACAACCTCTGATCGAGGAAGCATAATATCTGAAACCTTTATTCTGGAAAGCTCTTCTAAAATAACCTTTTTACTTCTATCAAAACTACACTCACTCTCCATAAAACTTTCCTGAAATTCACGTTTATATTTCTAAATCCGAAGTTACAAGATTTAATTTCCCGTTACACTCAATCCTTATATATGTGTTTATAAAACCCTGTTTTACAGGTATGTCATATTTCAATTTGAATTTTGCTTCCCTTTTAAACATCATCCCCTTTTTTATGTCAAACCGACCGGTTAATTCATATGAGGCATCACCAAGCGGTTTTGGTTCTACTGATTTCTCCAAATCTTCTTTATCAAAAGAAATTAATCTGGCTGTCTGAAAAAATACAAGGTTTCTCCCATCATTTTCTTTCAGATAGCTTTCTTCAGAATACTTTGAAATTACTGGAGTTTTCATTATCCAGCCCGGAATATTCGTAGAAAAGCTAACTCTTTCCTTAAAATTGGAAAGCTCACCAAAAAAAATATTCAAAACATAAGAAAGATAATAAATCTCCACATTATTAAAAAAAACCTTTGTTTTACCAAACTCATCAATATAAAACTCTGAAAGCAGCTTTCTTAAAGAATTCACACCAATAAAATAAGCAGCCTGAATCTGGTTTGACACTCCCTCGATCACAGGCTCTTTAACATCAAGTCTTACCTTATAACCATACTGGTTTGTTTCTACCGGGGTAAAGATAAGTCTTGCGCCAAAAAGTATCTTTGAATTATAGCTTAAAAGCCCCATATCTACAAGTAAATCTCCGTCACCATTCATATTGTAGGCAACTGGTTTACCCAGCTCAAATCGGTATCTTGGAATAATTTCCTTCTTTACTCCACAGGAATAACAAAAGAAGGAAAAAAAAATAAAAAATAAACAAACTTTAAACCTCATACAACCTCTTTTCTCTATCAAAAATCTCTGAAATTTTTCTTTCTAACTCTGAAAGAGTAACTAAAACTTTCTCCTCTTTTTTTCTTTCTTTAATTTCCAGCTTTTCTTCTTCAAGATAGCTTTTACCAACAGTGATTCTTATGGGAATACCTATGAGATCAGCATCTTTAAATTTTACTCCCGGCCTCTCATCCCTATCATCAATCAACACCTCATAATTTTTTGAAAGGTTCTCATATATTTGAAAGGCCGTTTTCACAATTTTTTCATCCTGCATACTTACTGGCAAAACTATTATTTGAAATGGAGCAACTGTTATGGGCCAGATAATGCCATCACTATCATTATGCTGCTCTATAATGCTTGCCATTGTCCTTCCAATCCCAATACCATAACAACCCATTATGGGGGTAAACTCCTTACCATCTTTACCCAGAACCCTTACCTCCATAGAACTGGTATATTTATAACCGAGTTTAAAAATATGTCCAACCTCAATACCTCTATAACTTCCAAGTTTTGACCTACACAAAGGACATAATTCCCCTGCTCGCACCTTCCTAATATCTCCTACAATATCAGCTTCAAAGTCCCTGCCATAACAAATATTTTTAATGTGATAGTCCTTTTTATTTGCACCCGAAATCGCATTCTTCATAACCTTAACACTTTCATCAGCCACAATCTTAATTTCTAAACCCAGGGGAGAAGCAAATCCAACAGGTGCATTTGTCACCTTTTTTATAGTTTCTTCATCGGCAAGTTCAAGAGAATTACACTTCAGTAAATTTTTAAGTTTTGTTTCATTAATTTCAAAATCCCCTCTTATTACGGCCATTACAGGCTCACCATCTGCAAAATAAACTATTGACTTGATAAATTTATCAGGGGATGAATTCAAAAATTCAGTTAGCTCTTCAATTGTCTTTTTATTCGGAGTGTAAACTTCTTCAAGGGGTTTCTCTTTTTCATCTGATCTTCCAAAAACTTGATATGAGCTTGCAAGTTCAACATTTGCAACATATTCACAGAATGAACACTTGATAATTTCCTCTTCACCAACACTTGATGGAACCATAAATTCTTCAGATGCCGAACCTCCCATACTCCCTGTATCGGCAAGAACTGGAACTACATCAAGCCCACATCTCTTAAAAATCCTTCTATAAGCAACTCTCATAGCTTCATAGTTTTTATTAAGCCCGGCCTCATCTATGTCAAAAGAATATGCATCTTTCATAATAAATTCCCTGCACCTCATGACCCCAAAGCGTGGTCTTATTTCATCCCTGAACTTTGTATTAATCTGGTAAAGATTTAAAGGAAGATCCCTGTATGAACGGACATTTTCTCTCACAACTGCCGTAAAAACCTCCTCATGAGTGGGTCCTAAAACCATGTCAACATCGTGCCTATCTTTTAACCTAAACATTTCTGCTCCCATTGTTTCGTATCTACCACTCTCCTTCCAGTACTCAGCAGGAATCAAAATTGGAGGAAGAAGTTCAAGAGCTCCAGCCCTATTCATCTCTTCACGAACAATGTTGATAATCTTCTGGAGAGTACGAAGCCCGAGGGGTAAAAATGTGTAAAGACCTGCTCCAAGTTTTCTGATAAGTCCAGCCCTATACATTAAAATATGAGAAGCAATCTCTGCATCTTTTGGAACCTCTCTTAAAGTTGGAATGAGCATTTTAGAAAAAAGCATACCATCTCCTTTTATTCAAGGTTAAATAATTTTAATAGAGTTTATGATTTTATTCAAATTAGAAAAAGATTTTCAAAGTAAAATTTAACTTGTCTAGAAGAATCCATAAATGAAGGGCAAATGCTAACTTACAAATTTAAAAATCACTATCAGGGCATTGATAACAACAAAACCTATTCCTATGAGCCACATAACTGTCCTAAACATCTTTGCCATATCGTCAAATCTTTTGTTCATATCATCAAACCTTTTGTTTGTATCATCAAACCTTTTATTTATATCATCAAACCTTTTGTTTATATCATCAAACCTTTTGTTTATGTCATCAAACCTTTTATCAACTACCTCAAATCTCCTATCAATGGCTTCAAACCTCTTATCAATCATCTCAAATCTTTTTTCCATTAATTCAAAGCCCTTTTTCATAGTTTCTGCTAAAATTTTAACATCCGTCCTTAAATCCAGAACATCATCCCTCGATGAAAAGCTCGATACCAGAAGTTTTACATACCGTCTAAGCGCTTCTTTATCTTTAATTTCAACTGCCTCTTCAAGATCCTTCTCCAGAACCTCTTCCAAAACCTCTAATGTCATAATTCACTCCATTTAAGATAATTAAATTATAGTTAATTTAAAAATTAGTGTCAAATTTACAACATTTAATTTATCTAATTAGCTGAATCATGCAATATTTATTTTAAAAACATTGAAATATATAACATATGGTAAATCCAGAGGAGTTGCAATCTGTTATTTATCTCTATTACTCCTTAAAAAAAATCGCTCGATTCAGAAACAACACATAGTTATGGTGAACAAATTGAAAAATTTATATACAGAAGTTATAATATGGTAGGTTTCATTCGTTAAATAAATTGAGGTGTTTTATGTTATTTGAAAGAAGTTTAAGGACAACAAAAAGAAATGAGTTTATTGATATTACTTCTGAAGTTTCAAAATGTGTCAATGATGCAAGAATAAATAGTGGAATATGTGTGGTATTTGTTCCACACACAACTGCTGCAGTAACAATCAATGAAGATGCCGACCCGGATGTAAAAAGAGATATTGTCAACTACATGGAAAAATTAATACCTCAGAACTACAATTTTCATCATGCTGAAGGCAATTCCGATTCTCATATCAAATCAAGTATATTTTCCCCATCCCTTACTCTAATCATTGAAAATGGTAGTCTGGTGCTGGGTACCTGGCAGGGCATTTATTTTTGCGAATTTGATGGTCCAAGAGTAAGAACATATTTTGTAAAATGCCAGTCCGACTGAAATGAAGTGGGTCAATCTATTAGTGGCAGTTTTAATTTCTGCTGGTCTATCTACTTTTTTATACTTCAAAAAAAAGAAGGTTTTACCTACAGTACTTTTTTTAATAATACTTTTTTGCTTTTCACTTTTTATACTGAAAGAGAAAATTGTTTTTTCTTTTTATGTAAAAAGAAATATTCCCATCTTTTTATTAGTCGATTCCAGTAAAAGCATGGAAAAAATCAAAATCGACATTAAAGAATGGAAAAAGTTTGTAGATGAAATTTACTATTTTTCAGATAGGATAAGCAGAGAGAAAAAAAAACTAAACCCTGAATTTTCAAAAATATATGACACAATAAGAGAATTCAGAGAAAAAAAAGGGGAAGAAAACAAGATTATACTTATTACTGACCTGCAGGATAATAATTCTCAAAACAGGGTTTTTGACCCCTACAATGTTTATGTGGTTTATTGTGAAAAAGAAATAAAAAATGATTTTTTCACTTATGATTTAAGGCTGAATGAAAATATAATTTCAGGTGAACCATTTTTAATTGAACTAATTGTTTTCTCAAAGGAGAATATTTCAAAAATATTTGAAGTTTCAGATGATTCATCTGTAATATTTTCAAGAAAAATAAATTTAAAAAAAGGGGTGCAAAATCTGAAACTTGAACTTTCACTTAACCTTGAAGGATTCAAAAAGCTTCATTTTGGTTTTAAAAATGAGGATAAAATTGAAAAGATTGTTTTTTTTACGAAAGAGAGATATAAAATATTTCTTGGTGGTGTCCCTTCTGTTGAATTTGTTTTCTTAAACAGATTTTTAAACCAGTTTAAATGGATTAAAGTTGGAAAAAACCTTCTAAAAAATGAAAATGAGAAAGTAACAACAGGAATTGATTCTTATAATGGATATATATTTATTGACGTTAGTGAAGAAAAATTTCCAAACATCAAAAGCTTTAAAGCATTAAGCAATACAATATTTGTTTTTACAAAAAACAATAAATTTCTTAATTTTCTTACCAATGGAGAAAATTTTAGCCTTTCCAACTATTTTGAACTCAAGATATTATCTCTAAAGAACAATAGAAAAATTATCTTTGGTGGTGAAAGCTGGAAAATGAAGATGAAAGAGGCTATTCTTGACGTTAAGGAAAAAAGATATGAAAACCTGTGGTTTTCTTTAATCTCTTCTTTTATAGACAAAAAAGAAAGTCAAACTTTGCTTGATAAATACAACTATATAATTGGCGAAGACAGTAGCATTGACACATCAAAACCGGGATTAAATAAATCTTTTATTCAAGGTAAAGAGATAGTATATCTGGTGGAGAAAAATAGAAAAGAAAATCTTTCATTACCATTAACCCTCGAAGAAACCAACTGGATGAACATAATAAATTTCAATGAAATAAAGGATACAAAAAAATTTATAAAAGATATAAAACAGGGCTCAAAAATAATCCAGACAAAAAAGTTTGAGCTTGATTTCACCAAAAGTAAATTATTTTTTATATTTCTCATAATCCTCTTACTTTTTTTCTGGTTCATCAAAGAAAGGCGTATTTGAATACAATTCAGCAATTCTTTTAAACTTGCTGATCTGGATTCAAAAAATTATCTTTCAATACTTGAAAGAAACTCTCCATCCGAAAGCCTTGTTTTTATTTCTTTAACAGATTGAAGTTCCTTCACGGAGTGTAAAATTTTCCATCCATTCTCCACTTTTGAAAAGTAACTTGTAACAGAAAATCCCCTCTTTAATACGCTCTCTGGATTCAGGGTTTTCAACTTTTCCACATATAATCTAAGATTATTTCTACAAATGCTTAAGTATTTTTCGATCAAGTTATTATTTCTCATAGAAAGATTGTCTAAAAATAATCTTTTCTGTTCAATATCTTCTTTAATTCTATTAAAAAGAAATTCTTTTCCTTTTATCTGAAGCAGTTTCTTAATACCCTCTATTCTGCTTTCAAGTAAAAGACAGAGTTTATTCTGTAGATTTTCAATATTTTTTATAACCTCCCTTTTGTCTTTAACCACAAGCTCCGCAGCTGCCGAGGGAGTTGGTGCTCTGAGATCAGCAACATAGTCTGCTATTGTGTAATCTATTTCATGTCCCACTGCTGAAATGATGGGAATTTCTGAATTAAAAATTGCCCTTGCAACTATTTCCTCATTAAAACTCCACAAATCCTCTATTGAACCACCACCTCTTCCAACTATAAGCACATCCAGATAATCTCGCAGATACTTATTTGCAATTTCTATGGCTTTAGCAATTTCAAATGCAGAATTTTCACCCTGCACAGAAACTGGAAAAACTACAATATTCACTCCCGAAAATCTTCTGCTCGTCACATTTAAAATATCCCTTATGGCTGCACCAGTAGGAGAAGTTACTACACCAACATTCTCTGGAAACTCTGGAATCTTCTTCTTATGAGAGGAATCAAAAAGCCCTTCTTTTTCAAGTTTTTTCTTTAATTCTTCAAACTTTTGCTTTAAAATTCCTTCTCCTAAAAGCTCAATTTTCTCAATAAAAACATTTATGTAGCCTTCTTTTTTGTAATAACTAACCCTTCCAAAAACTATTATTTCAATCCCATCTTTAAGAATAGAAGCATTTTGCCTTGCACCTGAATTTGACATAATAACAGCAGAAATTTTGGCGTTAGAATCCTTGAGATTTAAGTAAATATTTCCATTCTGATGGAATTTTAGATTGGAAACCTCTCCTCTTATCCACAAAGGAGGAATATTTTCACTTATTAAAGAATAGATATACTCTGCGACACTTGATACCGTGAATATCTCGTTTTCGTATCCAGCCATTACTTGATATTATATCTCTTTTTGAATCTGTCAACCATACCACCCCTTTCAACTAACTTTTTCTGACCGGTATAGAATGGATGGCACTTTGAACAGATTTCTACGTTTATCTCAGGAACAGTGGTACGTATAGTAAACTCATTGCCACAGGTACACTTAACCTTAGTATCAAATAACTGAGGATGTATGCCTTCTTTCATATATGTTTTAACCTCTTCAAGCAGTTTTTAAACCTTAAATCAAAGTAATATTATATTCAAAAATAAAAAATTAGTCAAAATTTTTAAATGTGCAAATTTCTTTAATCCTAAATCGAGCAATTTGTTAACTTATTGACTTTCTAATGCCTCTGCTACACCATAATATGCCTTTTTCTTATTATAATTTTCATCGAAAATCAAAGCTGCTCCCCACCCCTCTATAAATTGTGGAATCCACGAATATTTATCAGTGAACCCCCATAAAACTATGGCTTTAACATTTGTATTTGAAAGGCAGGTTGCCACTGTTCTTTTGTATGTATCAGCCTGAAGTGTAAGATTTTGTTCAGTGGCAGGCACAGGAATTCTTACATCCATTTCAGTCACATGAATCTCAAGGCCAAGATTCCCAAATCTTTGCAGATTAACATTAAAACCCCTGTCTACAGGTGGGTTGTCTGCACTTATATGCATCTGAAAGCCAATACCATCAACCAACCCCTTTGCCTTAAGATTACTTACAAGAAGAAATGTGGCGTCAGATTTAAAATTTGTAGCCTCTATGCCATAATCATTGTAGAAAAGTTTAGCTGTCGGATCAGCCTGCCTTGCAAGCTGAAAAGCATATTCTATATAATCGTTTCCAAGATTTGTCCACCAGAATGACTTTCTCAAATGATTGTAATATGAAACTGGCTTATTGGGTATATTATCATCAATAGCCTCATTGACAACATCCCAGTATTCCACTTTGTTTGAATAATACCTCATCACAGTAAAGATATGGTTTGAAAGAATATTACTCATAGCAGCAGGATTATTAACATATGCTGCCCAGCCACTCTGGTTATGCCATAATAGAACATGTCCCCTTATTTTCATATTGTTTGATAGTGCAACCCCTACTATTCTATCTGCAAGTGAAAAATCAAAATTGTTAGAAGAAGGTTCAAGATTTTCAAACTTCATATGATTTTCTGCAACCACCATATTGAATTCATTCACAAGCGTATTTGAGTACATTGCTTCATTTTTAAGAGGTGTGGGATCCACAGCTGCCCCTATGTAAATACCCCTTAATTCTGCTAGACTTCTTAAAGGCTCAACATTCTGGGAATTTGTAGGGGTAGAAGTCCCGCCTGAACTGGACAAATTCCCGGAATCGTTTAGATTGCACGCAAAAAAAGCTAAAATTAATAAGCTAAAAACTAACTTAAAAAATCTCATAATTTTTACCTCCATAAAACTATTTGACAATTACCCACATGCTATTTGTCTTAGATGTCGGCTCAATCCCCTTTCTACTAAAGAGTTCACTTAAAGTAACAAATTCATATCCTTTTTTCTTTAAATCAGGTATCAAAATATCAAGAGCTTCAGGAGTTGGATGAGGATCTGGCTGAACATCATGGAGTAAAATGATAGCCCCATCTTTAATCTGAAGAATAATATTGGAAGCAACACTCTGGGCAGTTCTTGGAGAACAACCAGCCCAGTCTTCTCCCAGTATTCCAGAAACAAATGGCATATCAATTACCTGATACATTAAAGAACTTGCAGAAAGATTCGGGGGACGAAAAAATTTTGGTTTTACACCCGCAAACTCATGGATTGCCCTGCTCGTATTCGTTACTGAATTAATTATCTCTTCAGCTGTTTTATTATTCAAACTATCCCAACCCCACGAGTGATTACCAATCTCACAACCCATTGCAACCATATTGGTAAGCAATGTTTTTGTTGTGTTATTTATAAGCTGACCTATTACAAAAAATGTAGCCACTACACCATGCTTTTGAAGTTTATCAAGCACTCTTTGTGTTTTCGTAACATCAGGCCCATCATCAAAGGTAAGTGCACAAAGCTTATCAGGAATAGGATAAGCTTCAGAACTAATTGAAGAAGTTATGGAAGAAGTAGAACCATCTGACACTGGAGAAGTCGCCTGACAACTTGCAAGCAAAAAGGTAGCTGAAGTCACAATTATAAAATATCTTATCACATTACCTCCTTTAACTGGAAAAATTTTAAACTATCTTTTTATCAATAGAAAAAAATATTTCTCACATAATTATTCGTTTTAAAACTCGCATTTGGATCATTAAAATTCGTAATCTTATTCTCATAAATATACAAATCATAAAAATAAACACCATCCACATAATTTGTACTTCCATAAGCAGGGTGTTCTGGATTCGTAATCCAACTGTGGTCAGTACCGACTAAATAAATATCTTTTTTCAAATCACATCTAACATTAGAAATCAGAGTATTTGAAATTGTACACAAACCCAGAGCTGTTCTCCAGAAAATATCTCTTACATCTATGTTTATACTTACAAGAAGAGAAGAGACCTTTTCTATTCTAATATCTTTAAATACGTTATTCTTTATAAGTGCTGTGTCCACTCCATCTATTACCAACCCCCTTATTCCATCTAAAATATCTATATCTTCAAAAAGAACATCTGTTACATACTCTCCATATGTTTTTGTTCCAATCTTACATCCACCATACCCATAACATACGATTTTTCTATGAACTACATTTGACACATTCATATAGGTACCAGTATAGGGATCCGTGTCATACGTTTGACCATCTATCAAGTCATCACTTTTAACTGCCATGGCATCATCTCCAGTATAAAGAAAAGCACTGAACTTCTACTGCATAGTGACTACCATCAGCCACTGAAATTGCGTTAATCATAATACATTCCTTATCAGCGATATTCGTAGTAGTTCCACTACCACCCTGATCAGTCCCTTTTGCCAGATAGAAAGCATTTGGGTTGACATTTACAAATTCCATAGGCTGGACACTTGCTACAGAAGATGTCGCACTGCTCGTAACTGAAGAGGAACTGCTTTCAGATGTACTACCTCCACCCGATGGTGCTTGAGTACATGCAACAAGAAGACCAATTACCATTAGAGCCGAAAAAAATTGGATTAAAGTCTTTTTTTTCATATATTACCTCCTTTAAAAAGTTTCTTTATTTTCCTTCTTCATCAACCTGATATAATAACATTCAGCAGCTTAACAAAGTTTATAGTCACCAAGTTTTAGACTTTCAAATTAAAATATATAACTTTTTTAACACGTGTTTTTTCAGTTTCATTATAAATCCTACAAAAAAATTTGTCAATAGAAAAATTATTTTTTTTAATTTTTTCAAGGGCAACAAAATCAATAACTTTTTAATTTTTTATATACAAAAAATTTTTTACCCTAAAAAGTTTAAAAACTGGTTCACTCGAGTTAAACAACTTGTTGAAAAGATTAAAAAGAAAATTGTTTGCTTAATCCAGAAAAAAGTAATATAATAAAGGACAACCTTAAAGGAGAAGCAATGAAATTTTATCTATTTCTCCTTTTATTTATTTTTGCATCATTTGGGTTTTCAAATATCAACCTCGATATCGGAATAAATGCTGGAATTGAGCAAAATATTTACGACGCAAAAGAGGAAAGCTTTAAGGCGAAGTTTCAGTATGGAGCAGGATTTAACCCATACTTTCGATTTTTGTTTATTAACCTTATTGGCATTGAATTTGGTTTCCCTGGTTTTTTTTACACTTTTAGCTCTGATACCATTGGAGACTATTATTACCCCGAAAAAATAAAAATTCCCTATAATATCAAATTGCTTGCAATTATAAAATACAAAAGGTTCAATTTTGAAGCTGGCGCTGGTTACTGCTTCCCTTATTATATTATTGCCTCATACTATGCTCCACGCTACCTTCTCTCTGGTTTATCAATGCTTGGGGGGTTTTCATACACACTTACAGAAAGATTGTTCCTCGGGATAAGATTAGAAATGGCAATTTATAATGATGAGTATTCCTCATTAAATGATTCAATCTACTATATGCTAAATATCTTTTACAGGATATTATAGTGAAGAAAAATCTGTTTTTTATCATTATTTTTTTCATTACAGGATGTTTTATCGATTTTGAAAAGGGCGATGGCAAAAAATATGCCCTTATCTACGGTATCAATAACTATTCCAATATATCACCTTCATTAAGATACGCAGTTAATGACGCACAGGCAATGGAATCTTCCTTCAAGGATTATGGGTACGAGGTTACATTAAGAACCGAGTCTTCTGCTACTAAATCTAATATTTCTAACGACATAGCAAACTCGGTTTTAAAAATAGAGAAAGAAGATACACTTCTGTTTTACTTTTCAGGGCATGGACACAGAGAAAGTGAAATTAGCTATATTGTCCCCTATGATGCAATTTTTGATCAGCTTACAACAAAAATAAGTGAAATAAGTGAGGTTGAACTTTTTGAATGGCTAAAAGAGATAAAAACCGATAAGGTACTTTTAGTTTTTGACCATTGTTTTTCAGGGGCTTATATTGCAAAAAAAAGGTTTTTTGTTATGACAGCCTCAAAGGCGGATGAGTATGCAGTAGAGCTCGACTCTATAAAACATGGACTTTTTACTTATTACTTTCTTAAAGGATTGGCTAACAAAAATGCCGATATAAATATGGATGGACATATAAATTTTTCAGAAATATTTTACTACACAGAAAACTATGTAACAAACTTTTATTACGATAAAACAAACCATCAAACCCCACAGTTCTTAGGAAATAAGGTGGTGGAGTATATTATTTTTTAATTTCATTTTTCAATTTTAAATTTTGCCATTTTCTGTCTTAAGGTATTCCTATGTATCCCAAGAAGGGATGCTGCCTCAGAAATTTTCCAGTGAGCTTTTTCAAGAGCTGCAAGAATCTGTGCTCTCTCTATCGCCCTTATTTCACTTTCAGTAATAACAAGATTATCTTTCTTAACAAATCTCTCATTCTCAAGAATACTCCCTCTCCCTGTAACCTGAAATATATTTTCTGGCAGATCCTTTAAGGAAATTCTTTTATCCTCGCTCATTATAATTGCGTGATGTAAAATATTCTCAAGTTGCCTTACATTTCCTTTCCATTCAATTGAGAAAAACAGATCTAAAACTTCTTTGTCTATGTTTTCTATTCTGTTATTCTCCTTGCGGGAATATAAATCTATAAAGTATTTTGTCAGTAAAGGTATGTCTTCCATCCTCTCCTTTAAGGAGGGTATTTTAAGAAAAACTACATTCAATCTATAATACAAATCTTCCCTGAACTCATTTCTTTTAACTTCTTCCCAGAGATTTCTATTTGTAGCAGAAATAATTCTTACATCCACAGGAATTATTTCAAGACCTCCTACTCTTGAGATAGTTTTGTTTTCTATAACCCTTAACAATTTCGATTGAAGATTTAAAGAAATTTCTCCTATTTCATCAAGAAATATTGTCCCATCATTCGCCAGTTCAAACTTTCCTATCTTTCTTTTATCTGCACCTGTAAATGCCCCTTTCTCATACCCAAAAAGTTCACTTTCAAGCAAGGTTTCTGGTATTTCCGCACAACTAATTTTCACCAATCTTTTTGAAGCTCTTCTGCTAAGCATATGGGCAGCCGTAGCAAAGATTTCCTTTCCTGTTCCACTTTCACCCTCTATAAGTATGTTCGCCTCACTCTTTGCCGCCTTTTTGAGTTTCAAAAATGCTTCTATAATAACCTTTGAATTACCAATAATACCAAAATTTCGCATCTCTTCTACAATTCTCAATTGCTCTCCTGACAGGGGATTCACAAGTTTCTCGAGTTCTTCCACCTTCATGCCCAAACCTCTTTCTAATAAACGTTTCTTATTTAAACCTCTTCTCTACCGCTACAAAGCTCCCTCTCAAGTATTAATGCAAGAATTTTTGATAAAATCTGGCGGAAGTGTAATCGGCAAAAACTTACACTCCTGTTTTCGTAAGCACAATCGTTCGGTAGAACCTTATCAGTGCTGTGATGGGTAAATATAGTAAAAACACACTGGACGCCAACTGCTAAAATTCTCCCTAACTCATAAGCACTAGCAACAATTTGTCTCAGCGTGACACGTCCTTTGTCCCTTAATAAAACATATGCCAGATTTTATCAAAAATTCTTGCTTTCAGTGAAAAATGTGACTTTCTTTTGGTGCACCTTCCTTTTGGTCACTCAAAAAAAGGTCGCAAGTACTTTATCTACCTGTAATCTATAAAACCCTCTTTTAACTCTTTGTAAACCCTTTCTGCCCTCTCCCTCAAATCTTTATCATAATCTCCTTCTATAACACTCTTTAATATTTGCTCTGACTGATAAACCTTTCTAAAATAGATATAAATCTCAGCCACATCAATCATGGATTTTGCATAAAAACTTTTATCCTGCTTGAATCCACTCAAAGCTTTCTCTAGCTCTTTTATTTCTTCTAAAGTCGCAAGTTTACTACCCTTTAATAATTCAAGCAAAAACAGAATAGTTTTCTTTTTTGTTTCATCATCTCCTTTACTCAAAGCTTCTCTGTAAAAAATATATGCTTCCTTCTCCTTTTTTCTAAGGTAATTGAGTTGCCCAGTATAAAGTAGCTTTCTCCCCTCATTTTTAATATCTCTAATTACTCTCTCGGCCCTATCAAAATTCTTCCTCTGAAGCAAAAGTTCCACCAGTTCATTTCTGACAATATCCTTCTCCTCATCATTAAGTTCCTCCGAGGCAATCATTTTCTCATACTCTTTTACAGCCTCTGAATAAGGTAAATCCCTTTTTATATTTTCTATAACACCCTTTATTCCAAGAGCAGTCTTCCTCTCCACAATGTTTGTTTGAATATTGGTTTCAATAATTTTTTCTCTGATTTCTGTTTTTTTTTCTGTTAAAATATTTGTCTCTCTTATTATATTCACATAGTAAGCTACTTTCTTTATTAATTTCCCCTCAAGTGCAAAAATATCAAATTTAATTTTACTATCTTTAATGCCTGCTGAAAAACTATAAATTCCTGCACCTGTCTTAGATGTGTTTGAATTAAAAGTTGTATCGCCTTCTATGGATTTTAAAACTACAAAGTTTGTTTCAGAAGGAAGTTTGATTGTGAAAACTGAATTTGCTGAAATATTAAGAATTTTGTTTTCTATGGGTATTTTTTTTGCAGTGGGAAGCTCTTTTTTTTCTATCTGTTCAGGCTTTGAATCCTCCCTGATAGTTACTTTGTTCGTTACAATTCCTGTATCCAGAAGAAGTTGATTCAGCGGATTAAAATTTAATCTTTTTAAATTTTTTACAAAAATCAAACCCTCCTGTGAACATGAGTAAAAAAGAAGAAAATAAATAAATACTATCACTTTTCTCATAAAAATATCCTACTTCAGTGTTTTTAAGTATTCTTTTGCCATATTATTATCTGGTTGTATAGATAAAATTCTTTCAAAAACCTCTTTTGCCTTATCCTTAGCTCCAAGTTCAATAAAAAAAAGAGCTACCCTGTAAAGACGCTCTGGATCATTCTGATAATTTTGAAATTCAGAAAAAAGTTTTATTGCAGATAGCTTATCATTAAGTTTCATCTTTGTCAATGCACTCGCATATAAAAAATCAGGGTTTCTCTCAATGCTTATAGCCTTTTCAAATAAAATATCCGCCTCTTCATATTTCAACTGGTTCGATTTAACCATTCCAAGAGTATAAGTTAATGCTGAGCTTTCAGGATATATTTTTAACGCAAGGCTTAAAATCTCCTCTGATTCATCAATAATGCCCAGTTTAAGTAGTGAGTTTGAAATTACTAAAAAAAACCTTTCATCCCTCACACCCTTTTCTAAAAGCTCTCTTGAATAAATCAGCGTTTCTTCATATTTATTTATGTAATAAGCAGCCAGAACCAATTGTTTCAGTATCTCGACTCTTAAACTGGTATCAATTTTTTTATTTTCCAGACAAATCTTAAAAAATTTATATGCTTCTTGAAAATCTTTCTTTAAAATTGCAATAAGCCCAACTCTAAAAGCAAAGTTCATATCTTCCGTCAATTTATAACATTTTTTATAACTTATTTTTGCATTCTCAAGGTCATTAATCTCATAATAAACATCCCCCAGCACCTTCCATACTTCAGGATCTTTCGGATTCAACTTCCCGGCCTCTCTAAGGTTAGAAATTGCAGATTCAAAATTCCCAAGCTTAAAATATATAAGTCCAATGTAAAAAAATGCTTCACCTTTAAAGACATTGTTCTCTACTGCAGTTAAAAATATTTTTAAAGCCTTTTCATACTCACCAAGCTGAAAATATGATACCCCAAGCCCGATGTAAAGATAATTGAATTCTTTCTCAACTCGAGAAGTTCCAGTTAAAACCTCCTCAAAACATTCCTTCGCTCTTTCAAACTCCTCACAGGAAAAATAAGATATTCCAAGTCCATAGATTGTAAATACACTTTTTCTACCTTCCTTTACCAGTTTTAAAAACAACTCTTTTGCCAGCTCGGGATATTTTTTCTCTATCAATTTCATTCCAATCATATATATTTCATCATCTCTGGAAAGCAAAAATTCTCTTTTGTTGATTAATTCAATTGCCATATTATCCTTTTCTTCCATAAGATAAGCAAATGAAAGATAAGGAAAAAGCCTGCCAGAAAATCTTGTATTTCCAACTAAAGGCTCAAACATCTCAGTAGCCTTAGCATAATTATTACAGGAAAAATATATTAGCCCCAGATCAAACCTTACTGATTCATTTTTTGGGTCAAGAAAAAGTATCTCTTTAAGCACGGGCAAAGCCTTTTTATGATTGCCATTTTTAAGGTACATTACAGATAGGGCTGTAAACATTTTTTTTATTTTATCATTCTCATTAAAGAGATCATAAACCAGTTTTAAAGCCTCCTTTTCCTTCCCCATCTCAAGAAGTTTTTCAAAGAAATCAATATTAAACTCTCTATCATAATATGCCATTTCAATTCCCCATAGTAGATACAAACAGGTTTACTATTTCAGGATCAAACTGTTTTCCGGAATTAGAAAGTAATTCGGCCTTTATTTCATCCATATTTTTTGGTTTTGAATATACTGTCCCATTATACATTACCTCAAAGGCTTCAACTATACTCACAATTCTTGCAGAGATGGGAATATTCTTCCCCTTCAATCCCACTGGATAACCCGTGCCATCAAACCTTTCATGGTGGTAGGTTATTATCTCCAGAACCTCAGAATTATCCTTTATCATTGGAACAAGAATCTTTTGCCCAATGATTGGGTGTTGCTTCATTATTTCAAACTCACTTTCTTTAAGTTTTGTAGGTTTTAAGAGTATGGCATCAGGAATCCCAATTTTCCCTATGTCATGAAGAATTGCCCCTATTGTAATTTTCTCAAGATCTTTTCTGGAAAATCCCATTTTTTTTGCCAGTTTCTCAGAATATATAGAAACATTCTGTGAATGTAAAAGTGTATAGCTATCTCTTACCTCAATAGTGTTTAAGATGACCCTTAAACTATCATAAAAAGAATTTTCAAGTTCACTTTTTGTATCTTCTATTGCCTTTTCAAGAGAATAAACATAATTTTTCTTCTCTTCAAGCAATTTTAACTTTTCAATTACCCGATTTATGGAAAACAAAATTTCATCGACAGAAAAAGGTTTTAATATATAATCATAAGCTCCATTCCTGATTGCCTCTTTTAGATTTTCAATATTCCCATAGGCAGAAACAACAATAACATGTGCCTCTGGATTATAATCCCTTATTTTCTTTAAAAGCTCAAGGCCAGTAAATCGGGGCATTAAAATATCTGTAACAACCACATCTATCTGATTATTTTTATAAATGTTAAAAGCCTTTTCACCATCCTCAGCAGTATAAATCAAATTTATATGGGGGGAAAGTTTCAAAATATCGGTTAAAATTCTCAATACCGGAAGTTCATCTTCCACAACTAAAAAATTATATTTTTTGTATTGCATAGCTCCCTCACAAAATTTAGGGAATCCTATAGCTCAATTTATATTCAAATAAAACCATGCTGTTGCATAATTTTTATCTATTCTCATCGCAATTTTTAAAAATTTTTCAGCAAAAAACTTAAAATTTAGTTTGTTCAGACACTTCGCCAATTTAAATGCAAATTGAGGGATTTCAGAATAAGTTTCAATGGCTTTCATATAGTATTTTAAAGCATTCTCAAAATCCTCTTCTTCATAGTATATTTCTGCCAATTGAAAATATGCAAGTCCGTTAAAAAAAGTATCAAGGGTCGTTGTCAAAATCCTTTCAAAATAACTCCTTGCCTCTTTAAATTTTTTCTGATGTAGATAACACATACCCAGAAAATAAAGAGCATCGGATGAAATTGCCATTTTTAACGAAGTAGATAGATCTTTAATAGCATTACTATAATTCCCGATTTTGTATTCAGAAATGCCTTTAATCTTATAAAAGTAACTTTCAAATTCTGATGGAATATTTTTAAAATCTCTCATTACAGCAACCGTATTACTATAATCCTCAAAACTCCTCGAGTTAAGGTAGGAAATAAATGAAACTCCAAAATTCTTATATGGAAGCAAGCCATATTCTACATCCTGATTAATAAGATTGCCCAATTTAATAATAAAATCCTCATCCCCCTCCAGTGCTAATCTTAAAATAATCCTATAATTTCGTATCTTATAATGAATATCTTCTTTCTTTTTAATTCTTTCAAGAATATTGTAAGCTTTTAAAAAATCCTTTTTATCATAAGCCTCATCAAACTTATAATAAGAAGAACACCCATAAAATATTAAAATAAACATTCCTAAAAAGCAAAACCTGTACACAAAATTAAAACTCATTTTTCATATACCTCACTTCTTCTCACGCAGCCTTTCATAGTATGAGATTGTCCCCGGAAAAAGGAAAAATGTGGTTTTTCCTTTTTCCGTTTTCATCCATCCGCCTCCACCCTTTGAAAAACCAAAAAATTTATCTGAGAAACCTATGTTATCTAACTCAACCGCCTCATAACATCCCGCAAAATTTATAACCAGAACCTTATCTTTTTCAGCAAAAAACATCCTTTCCTTTGATAAATAGACATTCTTAAAATCACCCCCCTCTATAAATGACCACAACCCAAGAAAAAATTCGCTTATTAATTTATAAGGTATCAACACACTTTCCCCCTTGAGAAGTAAAAAGATTAAAGTAGCCACATTATTAAGAGAATTTTCATCGCTTTCAATGAAATTGATTCCACCTTTAGAAAGAAAATTTTCAAGACCATTAAAATTTGCAATGGGATACAAAAAATTATTTTTCCTCAAATTCCAGTAATCTTCACTTTGAATAACTTTTTTTTCAAAATTTTTAAAAGATCTCGAAGATAAAAACATACTTTCACCAACTTCTGATAGAGAAAACTCTAAAAACTTTTTTACCTCGTATTCAGGTAACTCCGATAAATCAATCACCCATCTCTTCGAAAGATTTTTGAGTTTTGAAAAGTAGTCTTTAAGCTTAGATCTGGTTCTTTTTGTATCTATATCTACAATATAATTGGAAGAATAATTGATTGAATCAAAAGTAAAATCTTCTATACTCCAGAGTTTTCTACTGAAGTATCGTGGCTGGGCAAACAAAGATAAATAAATATATACATCAATTCCCTTTTCGAGGAAAAAAGAAAGAATATTTGAAAAAGCTTCCTTATTGGGAATTTCAAAATCATATATTGAACCGTCAAGTTGCTTTCTGAATGGATTATCTACAATGGAAAAATATATTTTTAAATTAGACGAATAAATCTTCTCCACAACATTTGTAATCTCATTAAAGTCCGCACCCCTGAAATCAATTGCAACATTCAATGGGTATAAAGTAGAGATATTAAAAAAGAAAAAAAGTAGTAAGCAAAGCCTTCTCATCCAAAAATCACTCCACATTTGTAAAAGCAAGGGCTGCTGAGCCAAGTACTCCTGCGTCATTTCCCAGCTCTGCCAATTTTATTTCAAATCCCTCAAATGCATAAGAAATAGCATACAAACTTGAATAAAACCTGACTTTATCTAAAAGAAAATCCCTTGCCCCGGATACACCCCCACCAATTATACACAATTCTGGATTTAATATATTCACAAGATTGGCAATACCAATCCCAAGATACTCGCACATTTCTTCAAACAGAGTAAGAGCTACTCTATCACCACTCTTTGCTTCTTCTACAATTACCTTTGCACTGATATTTTCTGGATAAAATTTAATCAACGAAGTCTTTATGCCCTTTTTTATCAGCTCTTTCGCCCTTTTTATCAAAGCATTTGCAGAGGCAAAGCTTTCCCAGCAACCATAATTTCCACATCCGCAGGGTCTTCCATCAGGAGAAATAAGCATATGTCCCACTTCACCAGCACAACCATTCCTTCCATGATAGATTTTCCCATTTATAAATATACCACCTCCTATACCTGTTCCAACAGTGATTAAAACAAAATTCTTTCTCTGTCTCCCTGCCCCAAATAAAAACTCCCCAATTGCAGCATTATTGGCATCATTATCAACAAAAGAAGGTAATTTAAATTCAGATTTCAATTCATCAGCCATCGGATAATTGTCAAATACCCTTATATTCGAGAATATACTTATGTTACCTTTTTCATCAGCAATTCCCGGAACCCCCACTCCAATAGCTTTTATTTTTTTATCCTTATTTCTGGATAAAAGGTTTCTGATTGAATCCTTGATATTTTGCATCACAACTGATGTAGAATTTGCTTCCACCCCTGTAGGAATTTGTAGTGAATCAATCAAGTTCCCTTTACTGTCCACAATCCCAGCTTTAATAAATGTTCCCCCGAGGTCAATGCCAATACAATAACTCATCTCACAGCTCCCTATTTTAAAATCTGTCCAATTCTTTCAATTACCTTCTCTCTATCTATGGGTTTTACAATGTAACCTTTCGCCCCCAGTTTTATAGCCTCTTTAACAGCCTCAACTGTCCCCAGTGCAGTTACCATAACAACAGTAACATTTGGATCAATTTTCTTTATTTCTTTCAGCGTCTCAATCCCATCCATTTCCGGCATCGTAATATCAAGTGTAATCAAATCAACCTGCCCCTTTAGTTGTTTGAAAAGCTCAAGCCCTGCCTTTCCATTTTCTGCAGTTCCTGCAACCTCAAAATCCCTTGAAAGAAATATCTGGGATAAATGTTTTATAACAAACTGAGAATCATCAATTATAAGAACTTTTACATGCCCGCCTGTTAACTTTCTGCCGGTAGGCAAACCATTTTCATCAAAAACTATTGACATAGTCGCCTCCTTAAAATCAACTTTCTTTAAATGCAATATTTATTTCAACAATCCCAAGTCCTGTGTCAATTGGTATTATTAGCGCCTCCATATCTGAAAATTCATATATGTGAATATTCTCTCCAGTTATAATAGTAGGGGGAGTAAAACTAAATTGCAAATTTTCCTTTTCAAGCTTCGTAACAGATCTCCCGGTAACCATATTTGCCAGTTCTCCAATTGTGCTTCTTACCATTTCATCAAATTCCTTTAAATCCTCCCCATTCATTTTTGAGGCAATTTTCAAAGCAGTTTCTTCTGTCATGTCAAAGACAATTCTGCCACTTACATTTCCTGTTACACCTATAACCACAGCAACACCCTTCATCGAATCACCCAGCCTCTTAAGATAAAGCTCGTTTCTTTTTACCTTTGTTTGCAACACTTCATTTAGAATATCAAAAGAAGCCTCAATAAATGGATTAATATACTCTATCCTCATTTTCCCTCCTTTTTGTTATTTAATTGAAAAAATATAATTCAACAATCCTTCAACAGATAAAGTAAAAATTTCACGCCCTTCGTACAAAATTACTCCATCAAAAAGATAATTTTTCACCCAGTTATTAATAAGCTCCTGTGACCTATAGTTTTCTTCTTTCACAGCAATATTTTTATATATACTATCTACAACCAGCCCTAGAATATCTTTCTTATTTCTTAAAATCATTATAAGTTTTTCATCTTCATAAATCTTATTTTTCCCCACAAGATTATCTTCACTACCAAGGATTAGTTTAAGACTAAAGACTGGAATTATATTTCCTCTTAAGTTTATAACACCAAGCAACGTCTCATTTGTACCGGGAACTTTATAAATTGTTCTAAAAAATATAATTTCCTGAAGGTTTTCAATATTTACGGCAAATAAATTTTTTTCAAGCTTAAACAGAATAGCATTAAAAAGAACCTTCTCTACAACTTTAATTTCCTCTTCATCAACTCTCCTGTTGATAATATTTTTCTCCAAACGCTTCCTCCTAAAAAAACCTTACCTACCTGCTGACAAAGCAATTACCCTATCAACATCAATTATAAAGGCAATATCACCATTTCCAATTATTGTTGCTGCTGAAATGCCGCGGGGTTTTACAAGTTTACTATTAAGTGGTTTTATTACCACATCCTGTTCTCCTATTACGTTATTGACAATAAAACCAGAATTTTTATCCTTTGATTTTACTATTACGCAGTATTTTTTTTCAATTTCTTTAATAGAAGATTTTTTCTGATAGAAAAATTCTTCAAGAAACACAACCGGAATTAAATTTTCTCTCAAGAAAATCATCTTTTTCCCATTAATCTCCTTAAAATCAGAATCCGAAACTATTATTGTCTCTTCAATTGAAGCAATGGGAATAAAATAATAAATGTCATCAATTTCAACTAACAATCCCTGAATAATTGCCAGAGTAAGTGGTAGACGAATAACTATTCTTGACCCTTTGTTTCTGGCTGTATAGAAACTTACATTTCCTCCCATTTCCTCAATTTTTCTCTTTACAACATCCATTCCTACACCCCTGCCAGAAACCTCGGTAACTTTTCTGGCAGTAGAAAAACCCGGTAAAAAAATCAAAGCAAGAAGTTCCTTTTGAGACATTTTATTTATAACTTCTAAAGGAAGTAATTTATTCTCAATTGCTTTTCTCCTTATACTTTCAAAGTCGATCCCCTTACCATCATCACTCTCTTCGATAACTATACTATCTCCCTCATGATATGCCTTAAGGCTAATTTTACCTCTGGGTGGTTTGCCCAGCTTAATTCTTTCTTCTTCTGTCTCTATTCCATGATCAAGTGAGTTTCTGATAATATGAAGCAGTGGATCAAAAACATCATCTACCATACTTTTATCTATTTCGGTTTCTCCCCCTTCAATAAAAAGCTCAACATCTTTATTCATCTTTTCACACATATCTCTTATAAGCCTTGGAAAACGCGAAAAAATTGTCTGAACGGGAACCATTCTTAGATTCATCACGTTTTCCTGTAAAGAAGAAGAAATCCTTGACAATTTTTGCACGGTTTCCTTAAAAAAATCAAAAATTTGAAACAGCTCCTCAAACCCATCAAGAAGTGATAAATTTTTTTCTTCATTTTTCCTGTGATCGTCATCCAATTTAAATTTCATTACACCACTCAAAAATGATTTAAGAATGTTTTTAAATAAACCGTCCAGCTTATCAAACCTTTCATTTATATCTGAAAGGGCTGCCCTGGTAATTACGAGTTCCCCCATCAGGTTTAAAAGTTCATCAACCTTCCAGCTTTCTATCCTTATAGTGGAAATAGCCCTTTTGTTTTCTTCTTTTGTTTTTTCTTCATTGATAACATCACTTTCCTTCATTGCCTTCTTTATATTTGTTTCACTGAAGCTTCCCAAAACCTCTTTTGTAACCTTTAGTATATGAAGTTCATCTATCATCTCGCTTAAGAATGTTTTTTCCCTTATATCATTTTCAGTTTTATCTGTAATAACCACATAACAAACACTCTTAAAAAATTTAGTTTCAAGCTGGTTTAAATCAGGTTCCACCTTTAAAATTTCCGAAACATCTTTCAGCAATGCATATATCTGAAATGCCGCGACATCCCTCATTTCATATTTTTCATTAAGATCATAGCATATTACAAAAACATTTTTACCCTTCGCAATAACTTCAGAAATAGTGGAAATTTCAAAATTTGTTAATTTAGACTTTGATAGGTAGTCTTCTGTTTCTACTTTAGTTCCTTTTACCTCTCTCTTTATATTTTTCAATTCAGTTTGTCCGGGAGCTTTAAGACTCTGGAGAAAAAAAGTGAGTTCTTTAATCTTTTCTGATGAATAGATTTCACCTTTTTCCCGTGTAGATAACATTTTTTCTATTTCATCCTTACACCTTAAAAAATTAGTTATATGTTCTTTTGAAATAATTAATTTTTTCTTTCTGACCATATCAAGCACATCTTCAAATAGATGTGTAAAATCCTTTATTTCATTAAAACCAACAGTGGCAGAACCACCTTTTATAGTATGTATTATCCTGAAAATCTCATTGATTGATTTTTCATTGGCAGGTTCGTTCTCCAATACAAGTAAATTCTTTTCAAAAGAATCAATTAACTCAAAAGCCTCAGATAAAAAATCCTTTACAAGCTCCTCTGAAAAATCCATCTTACACCTCGTAAAAAATTCTATTCACTGCCTCACCAATCTCTTCTACACTGAGAATAATATCCACCCCACCAAGTTTAATAGCATTCCCCGGCATTCCCCAGACCACAGAACTTTTCTCATCCTGTGCTATAACAAATGCCCCGGCATTTTTTAAATTTAAACATTCTCTTGCTCCATCCCTTCCCATTCCCGTCAAAATAATAGCGACAACCCTTTCTCCTGCGGATTCCCTGATGGATCTAAAAAATATATCCACAGAAGGCTTGAAAAAAACATTTTCATACTCATTGTTATCTTCTTTAAAAACAAATTTCCCATTTGACTTTAATATTCTTGCATGCTTTCCACCCGGACATATGTATATTATACCACTTTCTATCACTTCACCATCCTTTATTTCTACAATTTTCTTTCTGAAAACTGCCTCAAGGTTTCTGGCAAATTCGCAGGTAAATCCAGAAGGCATATGTTGAGCAATAACAAGCGGAACAGGAAGAGGTTTTAACATGCTTATTATCTTTCTTAAAGCTACAGGACCTCCAGTGGAACTGCCAATGGCTACAATATCAGGACTTAACTTTTTTCTGCTAAAAACCGAACTAAATTTTTCTAGCCCGCGTGGAATAGAAACAAATTCTTTTTCCAGCAATTCGGGTTTTTTTTCTTCATATCCTTTTAGCTTTTCTTTTCTCTCCTGATAAAGTCCCTCTATTTTTAGCTTAAATTCTTTCTTTAGATAATCTATATTCTCCTGAATGTTCCCTTCCGGCTTTTTTATCAATTCACTTGCACCATAGTTTAATGCTTCAAATGTAGCAAATGAGCCGTCTTCTAAGAGGGAGCTAAACACAATAATGTGAGGCTTTTTTATCTTTTCTTGTTCCTTCAAGTACTTAAGAAAGTCAATTCCATTCATCTCTGGCATTTCAATATCAAGAATAATAATATCTGGAGAATAAATAAGTAGCTTCTGAAGCCCTATTTTTCCATCAGAAGCAGTTGCTACAACATCCATGCCCAGATCCGTAATTATCTGTGTCATATATTTTCTTACAAGCACAGAATCATCAACTATCATTACCTTTATCTTTTCATTCTTTAACATACACAACGCCGCCCTTGAGAGAAAGTGCTTTAAGTTTATCATATATTCCAAAAAGACTTTCAGAATGCCCAAGAAAAAGAAAACCGCCTTTCTTCAAAGAGAGATATAGATTGTCAAGTACCTTTTTCTGAACGTCCTCATCAAAATATATGATCACATTCCTGCAAAAAACCACATCAACATCTCTTATTCCATTGTCATAAATAAGATTATGCATATCAAATCTGATTTTTTTTCTTATAAGGTCTTTAACAATAAAAACATCTTCATCAATAAAGTCAAAATACCTTTCAATATAATCTTTTCTTACCTTCTCAACACTCTTCTTAGAATACTTTGCCTCTCTTGCAATAAAGAGACTTTGAAGACTTATATCAGAAGCAATAAGATTAAAATCCCAACCTTTTTTATATAACTCTTTCTCATTCAAGAAATTATCCGTAACCATAGCCATTGTATACACTTCCTCTCCAGTGGCACAACCAGCACTCCATAGCTTTATATTTTTACCTACTGTATTTGAGTTAACAACTTTAGGCAATACTTCTTTTTCCAGTATCTCAAACTGATTATTATTTCTAAAAAAACTTGTAAAGTTTGTAGTAACAAAATCCACAAAACTCTGGAGTTCTTTTTTGTCAGACTTTAACAATTCAAAATAATCTGCCAGAGAAAGTTTTTTTTCTCTAAGCTTAAGCGATATTCTACTCTTCAAAACAGAAATATTTGCTTCTTTAAAAACTATTCCACAGTTTCTATAAACAATCTCTGCAATATTTGTTATAATTGTCAATTCATCCACACCTGCTCCTTTCTCTTCAAGAAAAATAAAGCTGGTTAAAAAACTCAATTCAGACTCTTACCAAGAACAACAAGTTTAAAATTTTTCAATCGCTGAGAAAGCTCGTACTCAAACAAATCTCCAATCAAAACCACATCCTGATTTTCAAATGCATCAAGTAACTGCAATAATAAAGAGTTTAGATCCTCATATAAATTGGTAACTTCTTTCTCTTTCTCACCAGAAAAATCCTTTATTTTTCTCTTTAGATAATTACATAAAACTTCTATTACTGTAATAACACGCTCAATTTTATCAAGTGCCTCTTCGTCCTTTCCCACCTGAAAAGATTCAGAAACCTGTGGTAAAATCTTTAATGCATCTTCTATCATATTTTCTATCTCTGCAGGTCCGGGAAGCTTAATAGAAAAAATCCTTTCTTTAATCGCTTTAATATAATTTGACAAATTATCAATCACACTTATCAAAGTGCTTACCTCCAATCCACCCCCATTAACTGTATTAATAAAACCAATCATTTTATCAACTGAACTTAAAACCGTTACACATTCAGAGCTACTAATATAGCCAGTTTTACCGATTGTCTGTACTGTTTCTTTTATCCATTCAAAAGCCTCCAGAATTTCACTCTTTTGCTCTAATTTCTTTTCTATAAGAGATTTTTTTACCTCATTCAAAAGCCTCTGGCACTCAAAGAGTAACTCGTAAATCACATCATCTTTTTTTTGAGCAAAAACTTCAACTTCATTTATTTCATTCACAAGCATATCTTTAATCTTATCATCAGAAATTTGAACTTCATTTCCATCAACAACAACTTTTGTAATCAAAGCCTCTTCTTTCACCAACTCCTCGGATAAAGAAATCAAAACATCCATCAAAGTTTTTTCATTCTCAAGTACATAATCAATATTTTCATTATTAATCTTTAACTTCATATATTTCTCCTGTTATAAAAATTCACTCTGTCCAAAGCCTGTCAGGAAAACAGAATCTCTTTTGCAATCCTGCATATTGACAATTTCTAATGTTCCATGAAAAACTTTTATTAACATAAATAATATAAAGTATAACTTAATTTTATTCAAAAAATATTATTATTCTTTCGGAACTTACTATTACCTAAATTGAGTGATTTTTTTAAAATCGCTCAATTTAGATTTAACTCATTTCGAATTCATTTTTTTTACTTTTTATCAAGGTAAGTTTATAATATAGATGGGAGCTTAGCTTATTATGAAATTCAAATATATAAAAATGCTTGGAGTTTTATGTTTGATTTTATCTGGTTGTCTTGAAAGGTTTTCTAAAGAAGAAATCGAAAAGCAAAAGAATGAATTGAAGGGGAGAATTGCCAAAATGCTACCAGAAAAAATTGATATCTTTATTTTTAGTTTTGAAAATACTTCAAAAAATGAAGAGATTGAATATTTAAAAAAAGCCATACCTGATCTAATAAATCAAAATTTAAGTACTCTTGAGTATGAAAACGCATATGTTCCAATCAGTTATAAAGACATAAAAATGCCACCTGATATTATAAAACTAATAAACAACAAGAATTCATACTTTTTTAATTACATCACCAACATGAAGCAAACCATAACTCAATACACCACAAATATCACAAATTATGTTACAAATATTGAAAAGGTAGAAACAAACTATGTAAAAGAAAAAAGGAAAAAAGAAAAAATGCAACTGGTATTTTTTACAAATACGATTACGAATTTTCTCACCAATTATACTGTTTCAAATGTCATTAACACAAACATTGATATTTTAACAGAAGATAATTTCTTTTTAATTCTTTCCAACGAATTGCCAGAATTCATAAAAGAGGTGAGTTATTTCCCGATTAAAATAGAAAATAAAAGTGGGGAGACAAACACCTCACTTCCAACAAATGTAACATTTCATATAAACATAAATGGAAAATACAAAATATTTAAAGACACAAAAACTGGACCCAGATTTATTGAGATAGAAATAATTACAACCAACATAATTTTTTCTACCAATACATTTAAATACATTATAAAATCCAGAGAAGATTTGATTTTTGAGGAGATAGTTTCTTTCATTAAAAAATTTCGTAAAATTCTCCTCAATAGACCCTGTGGAGATTTACTTATAAAAACAGACCCTGAAGATGTAAGTATTTATCTTGATGGAATCTTTATAGGCAAAACACCTCTGTACTTCCCTTCAGTCCCCGTGGGGCCACACAAAATAACATTCTCAAAACAAAACTACAAAAAGGTTGTATTGAATGTAGAAACAACCGAAAATCTTACCAACCTAATAAAACAAAGTTTAAAAGAAAATATTGTGGGTGGAGTTGTAAAATTTAAGTCAACAGAATCAAATTCAAGGGTTTTTGTTGATTCGCAGTATATGGGAAAAACACCGCTAATTTTATCCAATCTTACACTTTTTAAAAAACACAGAGTTGTAATTTATTCTTCAAACACAAATCTCTCCCCATTTTTTTATAGTTTTGTCTTCAACAAACCGGATGATGAAATCGATATTAATGCGTATTTTAAGAATGAAATAGGCACCCCTCTTACAACAAGACAGGTTCTATGGGGAGCAAGTTTCTTTTCATGGGGTATTACAATATCAATGGTTGGACTGAATGTATACAATCATTACCTCTGTGAATATTATAAAGATCAGTTTTTTTCTTATGGGTTTCAGAAAGATAAAATCAGCTATGAATATTACGAAGCTATGACTGCTCAATATAACACTTTCTTTTTACTTTCAGGTGTAATATCTATGTCAATGACAGCAATCGCACTAAACTCTGAAGATATATATCTTGGAATAAATATAGACACTACCAAAAATATTTATGCAAGCATAAATCTAAGATATTGAGGTGAAAAATGGAAGTAATAAAAGCAAAAATTCCCGGACTATTAATTTTAAAGCCAGTGGTATATGAAGACAACAGGGGTTACTTTTTTGAAAGCTACAACAAAAGCAGCTTTGAAAGAATAGGAATAAAAAATTCATTTGTGCAGGATAATCAATCAAAATCAATCTACGGAGTATTAAGGGGACTTCACTACCAGCTTGAACCCTTTGCACAATCAAAACTCGTAAGAGTATTAAAAGGAAAGGTGTGGGATGTAGCTGTGGATTTGAGAAAAAATTCCCCGACTTATAAAGAATATTTTGGATTAGAACTATCAGAAGAAAATAAACTACAATTTTTTATCCCAAAAGGTTTTGCTCATGGATTTGTTGTGTTAACTGATTATGCAGAGGTACTTTATAAATGCGATAATTTTTACAGCAAAGAACACGATGGTGGAATAAGATTTGATGATCCAGAAATCGGAATAGATTGGCCAGTAGAAATGGCAAAATTGATTTTATCTGAGAAAGACAAAAATCTCCCCTATCTTAAAGATGCAAAGATAAACTTTTCTTTTGAGGAGGATAAATGAAAATTTTAGTTACAGGAGCAAAAGGGCAACTGGGTAATGAGTTAAGGGAAATTTCTATTTCTTTAAAAAGTAAAGAGTTAATTTTTACTGATATTGAAGAACTTGATATTACAGATTACAAAAAAGTAGAAAATTTTATCACATCCGATAATGTCGATGTTATAATAAATTGTGCAGCATATACTGCGGTTGATAAAGCAGAATCCGAATCTGAACTGGCTTATAAAATAAATAGTGATGCTGTCTATAATTTATCAAAGGCAATCAACAAAAACAATGGCGTTTTAATTCATATATCCACCGACTTTGTATTTGATGGTATGAAAAGCACACCATACATTGAGGAGGATGCTACAAATCCACTTTCCATATATGGGAAATCAAAACTGGCAGGGGAAAAAGTAGCCCTTGATGAAGCTAAAAATTTATATATCATAAGAACAAGCTGGCTGTATTCCACATATGGGAACAACTTTGTAAAGACAATCATAAGGCTGGCACAGGAAAGAAAAAAGCTCAATGTAGTATTTGATCAGGCTAGCACACCAACATATGCAAGAGATCTGGCAGAAGTAATCTTAAAATTATTAGACAATCTCAAAAATGGAGAGAAAACTATTCTCCACTTCAGTAATGAGGGTGTAACAAGCTGGTATGACTTTGCAATAGAAATATGTGAATTAAGCGGGGTAAAATGTGAAATAAACCCAATAGAAACAAAGGATTACCCAACCCCCGCAAAAAGACCACCTTACAGTGTCCTTAACAAAAGAAAAATAAAAAGTTTATTAAATATCACAATCCCTCACTGGAAAGATTCTTTAAAAAAATGTATCATAAAATTAAACGAAGGGAAAATATGAAAAAGTTCATCAGGGGAATTAGAAGGTTCTTTATTGAAGGCTTAATTTTTATTATCCCCATTACAATAATGTTCTGGATAATTTATTTTTTGTTCAGGTGGTTTTATGGAATATTCAATTTTACGATTTTCTTTATTCCACCTGAAATAAGAAACCTGCCATTTGTGAAAAGCGGAGTAACTCTCCTCACATTTTTGATTGTTTTGTTAATTATTCTCATATTTGGAATGCTGGTCAATTCGTTTTTAGGTAAAATTCTATTATCCTTATTTGATAAAATTTTTTCACTCATACCAATATTTAAGACATTCTATGAATCTTTAAAACAGTTTTCAAAGATTGTATTTAAAGAAAAACCACAGGAGTTTTCTTCGGTTGTTCTTGTAGAGTTTCCGCGTGTTGGTAGCTGGACAGTAGGTTTTGTTACCTCAAAAGTCGATAAAAGATTCTATAGTGAAGAAGGGAAAGAATTTTACTCTGTCTTTATACCAACCTCCCCCAATCCAACAACAGGTTTTACAATCCTGGTAGAAAAAGAAAAATTAAAAAAAGTTGACATTCCAGTGGAAGAGGCTTTAAGATTTGTTGTTTTTATAGGATCAATTTCCGAAAATAAAAATGAGGGAGAAGCAAGAAATAAAGTAGGAAAAGAGGAATAAATGCTTAATGAAAAATTTACAAAAATTGTTTCTACAATTGGACCTGCATCAAGAAACGAAAAAATAATCAGGTCTTCTATTCTTGAGGGGACCGATGTATTTAGACTTAATTTCTCTCATGGCAATCTTGAGGAGCACCTTAATTCTTTTAAAATGATAAGAGAAATTGCCACAGAACTGGACAAACACATAGCAGTATTTCAGGATCTTCAGGGACCAAAAATTAGAATCAATGAGATTGAGAATAAGCAAATCGAACTCTCTGAAAAAGAAGAGCTTATTATTACAACCGAAAAAACAATTGGCGGTAATATAGATGGGAAAAAGATTGTTTCAATTGATTATCCGGATCTCCATCAAGAAATCTTTGAGGGTGCAAAAATCTTAATAGACGATGGCTTAATTGAACTAAAGGTAAAAAAAATTGAAGGCAAAAACATTCACACTGAGGTAATACACGGTGGGGTTCTGAAGGAAAGGAAGGGAGTAAACCTGCCACATGTAAAACTGAAAATCTCTTCTTTAACTCAAAAGGACAAAATAGACCTTAAGTTTGCCTTTGAGAATGAGCTTGATTATGTAGCTCTTTCATTTGTAAGAAATAGTTCTGATGTAAAAGAATTAAAAGATCATATGTACAAGGAATATTTTAAAACCATCCCAATAATTGCAAAAATAGAGAAACCTGAGGCAATACTTGATATAGACAATATTATAGATATAGCTGATTCAGTAATGGTAGCAAGAGGAGATCTGGGGGTAGAAACCTCACCACAGGAAGTCCCTGTTCTTCAAAAAAAGATAATAAGAAGATGTAATCTTGCCGGTAAACCTGTTATAACTGCTACTCAAATGCTTGAATCAATGATAAGCAATCCGCGTCCAACAAGAGCAGAGGCCGCCGACATAGCAAATGCCATACTTGATGGGACGGATGCCCTTATGCTTTCTGGAGAAACTGCAGTGGGTAAATACCCCATAGAGGCAGTCAGAATTATGAAAGAGATTGCAAAGTATGTTGAAGAAAGTGCTATTTTTAGATCTGTGGAATTGAAAAGAAATCTTACAGAAGCTGAACTTATAGATATCACAAGGGCAAACACAGAAGAAGCCACAACATTTGCCACCATCGAAGTAGCCGAAAAAATCTGTGCAAAATATATAACCTGTTTCACAAATAGTGGGAATACAGCAAAAATGATTTCAAAATATCGCCCACTGATACCAAATATTGCTTTTACACCTCTAAAGTCTACTGCAAGAAAACTTTCTTTAGTCTGGGGGGTAACCCCAATAGAAATTGGATTTGTAAAAAGTGTCGACGAATTGCTGGAAGGTGCAAGTGAGCTACTAAGATTCAAGAAAATTGTAAAAGAGGGAGATTTTGTGGTAATAACGGCAGGGGTTCCAGTAGGTGTAACGGGAAGCACAAATATGATTAAGGTAGTAAAAATTTAAAATAAAGAGGGTTCTTCCTCTTTCAGATTATAGCTAATCCCAAGATGCTCGTACGCCATTTTAGAAGCCATCCGGCCACGGGGGGTTCTCAAAAGAAAGCCCTGTTGAATCAAGAAAGGCTCATAAACATCTTCAAGAGTTTCAACATCCTCATTTATAGTAGCGGAAATAGCGGATAAACCAACAGGACCGCCATTATACTGCCTTATAATGATTTCCAAAATTCTTCTATCCATAGCATCAAGCCCTTTCTCATCCACTTCAAGCTTTTTTAAAGCATAGTCAGAAAAATCTCTCTTTATTTTCTTTAAATTTTCTACCAGAGCAAAATCAGAAACCCTTTTTAACAATCTATTTGCAATTCTTGGTGTCCCTCTCGAACGACAGGCTATCTCATAAATAGCATCCGGTGAAATATCTATCTTCAGAATATTTGCACTTCTTTCTACAATCCTTTTCAAACTTTCAGTATCATAAAAATCAAGCCTTTCTATAATCCCAAATCTCGAACGCATGGGACCTGTCAAAGCACCAATTCTTGTTGTGGCTCCTATCAAAGTAAAATGAGGTAAATTAATCCTTATTGTTCTTGCACCGGTCCCCTCTCCTATAATTATATCTACCTTGAAATCCTCCATTGCAGAATACAGAACCTCTTCAAGGTTTTTTTTAAGCCTGTGAATCTCGTCAATAAAAATAATATCACCTTCCTCAAGGGTAGTTAAAATTGCAATCAAATCCCCCTGCTTCTCTATGGCTGGAGCTGTAGTAATTTTGATATTTCTGTTTAACTCATTTGCCACTATCTTCGCAAGGGTAGTTTTACCGAGCCCCGGTGGTCCGTAAAAAATGACATGATCCAATGCGGTCTGTCTGATTTTTGAGGCTTTAACAAAAACTCTTATATTCCCTTTTACCTTATCCTGACCAATGAAATCAGCAAAAGTAGAGGGTCTCAACGTTTCATCAATGTCCCCATTTAATAATGCAGGAGATGTAATCTTTTCCTCAATCATATTTTATTATATTTTTCTTATACCAAAAAATCAATTTTTAGAGTAAAGAGAAGGATTTTTTATTCCTACCCTGTCCACTACATTTCTTGGGGATATGTGTACACTTTATATTAATTGTAAAAACAAAGGGGATTTATAAAAAATTAAAAAAACTACATTTCCGTTTGACAAATTTTTTTTTAGTTTTATAATAAACATAAAATGATTAAAAATGAATCATTAATAACATGCCTGAATAAAAAGTAGCATTTTTATTTAAAGTAGTAATAAGGCTTTTTCCGATAGACTAATGTTTGAAAAATTTAAGTTAAGGAGTTTTTTATGAAGAGGGTAACTTTTTTTCTTTTAATTATGTTTGCTTTTTGTAGAGCTGTTTTTGCACAGGAAGATATGTTAGGGGCATTTTTAAGTCCTAATGTGCCAGTTGATTCAATACCAAAGGAGCTTGCTTTACCCGACAAAGTTTTGCCTTACCTTAAAACAGAATTCAATAATTCTATTGGCAAGCAAGCGAGCTTTGATGTTCAATTTAAAATAGTATTGCTAATCAGTAAAATAACAAATGTTCCATCAAAAAAATATGATCTACTTGAGGAGATTATTCTCTGGGAAGTAAAAAGTTATTCCAAAACTGAACAGAAAACTACAATAGTTTCTCCGGATGCAAGGGTATTGGCAATAAGTGAACTTGCAAAAAGTAAAGAGCCAAAGTATGTAGATACTCTTTTAAGCGTTGTAGAAAGAGACACTTCTGTTCATCCAAGAATTGCAGCAGCAAGGGCACTCTCAATGGTCGGGGACCCAAAACTTGTGGTTCCAAAACTGGTTGATTTGCTTAAAAATCAGTATGGGGCTTCAAGATCAAAATTCAGAGAGGATGATACGAAAAGGTTTGATGATGATAGGGTTGCAGAGGCTATAATTTTGACCCTCGGGGATATTGGAGACCCAAAAGCATTTCCTGTTCTTCTCCAAACTGTAATGAATCCAGACAGGCATAGAGATGAAACTGTTAAAGCCGCATGGGATTCAATGAAGAAATTAAAGTGGTAAGCACTGATGTTTGGAAGGAAAACTTTTAAAATTACGTTTATTTTTCTCACTTTTTTATATTCCCTGCTCTTTTCGGATGAATTACTTGAATCCCATCAGATTCTGAAAAAAACGGGTGAATATGAAAAGAAAAAAAAGGCCCTGAGTTATCTGGTAAAGTCGCAGGAGAGAAAAAGAGTGGGGGAGATGATAATTGATTTATTAACTTATACCTATGATAATCCTGAGTTCAGGGAGGATAACCAGGTTGCATATTATGATGATGTTATTGCTGAAGAGTTGATAAAGATACTTGAGAAAGATAAAAGTCCTCAAAGTTTTCCAATACTTCTCAGGGTTGTCTTGTATAATAGAAGGCATAGAGAGCAAACTGTGAAAGCTGCCTGGCAGGCTATAAAATCCATAGATTGGTCTAAAGAATAAATTTTGGGAGGTTTGAAATGAAAGTAGTTATGATATTTATTTTAAGTTTTTCAGTTTTATTTTTTGTTTCCTGTGCTAAAAAAGAAGAGGTTAAACCCGTGGAAAAACCGAAGGTTGAAGAGAAAAAGGCTGAACCTGTAGAAGATACCTCTTTTAATAATGTGATGAAAGTTTTAAAAGAAGCATTGGATCAGGAGAAAGTGGCTTCAGATTCAGCTACCAAACTTAATACTGCAAAGGCTTATATACTTGTAATAAAGTTTTTGAATACTGATAAAGAAAAGGTGAAAAGTTCTGGTATGACAGATAAAGATATAATCGATTTGAAAAGCGATGCAAGGGAAAATGCACAATTAAGACTGAAGGAAATATTAACAAGTCCTACTGCTCCCACGACAATTAAAGAAGAGGCTGAAAAGAAACTTAATGAATTAAAAAATCTATAAATAAAAGTCGATGGATGTAAATGATTCAGGGCTATCCAGAATTAGAAATTCTGGATAGCCCTCTATCTGCCAGCCGGAGAGGAAGTTATTTACTATCAATTATAATATCGTCAAAATAGAGAGTGAAATTTCCAAGATTTGCAGTACAGAATTGAACTGTCATCATAGGAAAGTCAAGTTTTCTGTTTAAAACTGCGTCAGGGGCCTGCCAATCAGTCCTGAATTTAAAATCTGAAAGCGGGATGACAAATTCCTTCCATCCTTTGAAATCGTCTGTTATAGAATAACGAAATTGTTCTTTCTGTGCATCTTCTAAGTCAATGTTGAATTTAAAGTTTGAACCGCTTCCATATACCCACATTCTGAAGGTTTTCATACCTGTCCAATCCCCTTTTTCTTTTTCTACTACCACAAGTCCTCCAGCCCAATCTTTTGTCTGATGAGTAATTTTTGCAGATTGTTTTCCGCTTTTTGCCTGTTCACTTGAATAAACAGCCTCGATTTTACTCTGTGGTCCGGCATAAGTAATTAATTCTTTGGATGAATCTTCAAAGTCAGAAATCAGAATCTGATCAGCTATTGGTTTTACTTCTTCTTTTGCTGTGGTTTTTTTTGCTTCTCCACCACAGGAAAAAAGTAAAATCACAAGTAAAAAACTTAAAACTTTCCAATTCTTCATACGCTCCTCCTGTTATTTCAAAATTAATATTAGGTTAACGTATAAAATTATAACTGAAATTAAAAAAAATTCAATAAAAATTTTATTGGCTTTTTATTTTTAACCTGAGATTGTGAAATATTTATTTAGGAGATATGAAGATACTCCAGACAGCAACGCCTTTGGCGTTGCTGTCTGGC
>FWPU01000886.1_pt1 | contig 84116 bp, 63 predicted proteins | sample 2228361 | NCBI WGS metagenome assembly FWPU01 (sample SAMEA103939777, study PRJEB20133) | metagenome | reverse complement strand
GCCATCATGGGCCCCTCAGGGTCGGGGAAGAGCACCCTCCTCCACCTCCTCGGCGGGCTCGACCGGCCGACGAGCGGCGAGGTCGTCCTCGACGGGGTCCCGATCCACCGCCTCTCCGACGACGAGGCGACCCGTCTCCGGCGCGAGAAGACGGGCTTCGTCTTCCAGGCTTTCAACCTCATCCCCCTCCTCACCGTCTACGAGAACGTCGCCCTGCCTCTCACCATCGCCGGGGTGAGCCTCCGGCGCCGCGAGGTATCCGAGCGGATCCGGTCGGTCATCGACCTCGTCGACCTCGGTGACCGGCTGCGAGCCCGGCCCGACCAGCTCTCGGCCGGCGAGCAGCAGCGGGTCGCCGTCGCTCGAGCCCTCGTCACCCGGCCGGCGATCCTCCTCGCCGACGAGCCGACGGGCAACCTCGACTACGCCAGCGGGACCGAGCTCCTCGAGGCCCTCTGGCGGTCCTGCGCCGAGGAGGGCCAGACGATCGTCCTCGTCACCCACGACGCCAAGGCGGCCGCCTACGCCGACCGAGTCTGCGTCGTCGAGGACGGCCGGATCGTCGACGAGATCGGCCTCGGGCGGCGGGCCGACCACGCGGCCGGGCCGCTCATCAGCCGCCTCGCCGAGCTCGGGCTCTAGGCTCGGGCGGGTGACGGGACCGGTGCCGACCCTCCTCGGCTACGCCCTTCGGGGCCTCTTTGCCCGCCCCTTGCGGAGCATCCTCACCGCCGTCGGGATTGCCCTCGGGGTCGGGGTCCTCCTGGCGACCCTGGCCACGAACGGGAGCATCGAGACGGGGGTCGAGCGGACCGTCCGCGACGTCCTTGGTCGGGCCGAGCTCCGGCTCGCTGGCCTCCGCAGCATCGGCCTCTCCGAGGCGACCCTCGCTGCCGTCGCCTCGACCGATGGGGTCGCCGTCGCGGCCCCAGCCATCGAGCGCCGGACCTACCTCGGGGTCCGGCCGGGGCTCGGGTCAGGAAGCCTGCCGCCACCAGTCACCCTCCTCGGGATCGATCCGCTGAAAGACCCCCTCGTCCGGGACTGGCCCCTCGCCGCGGGTTCCGACCTGGCGAGCGGAGCCACCGGCGGCGACGCTGTCGCCCTGGTCAGCGCCGACCTCGCTGAGGACGAGGGGATCCGGATCGGTGAGACGATCACCGTCCTCGGCTCGCCCGAGGCACCAGCCGAGGCCGGCCGGCTTCGGGTCGTCGGGATCCTCGCCGGACCGGGGCCCGTCGTCGACGCGGCCGGACGGACCGTCGTCGTGCCGATCGACCGGGCCCGAGCGGTCCTCGCCCGGACCGGTGCCGACCGGGTCGACGTCGTCGCTGCCGAAGGGCTGGACCCGGCCGTCCTCCGTCGCCGCCTCGCCGAGCGCCTGACCGCCGAACCCTACGTCGTCTCGACCCCTGCCGACCTCGCCGCTGGCCTCGAGGCCTCGACGGCCGACCTCCGCTCGATGACCGCCCTCGTCGCCGCCCTCGCCCTCTTCGTCGCTGCCTTCCTCATCTTCAACACCCTCTCGATGACCCTTGCCGAGCGGGTCCGAGAGCTCGGACTCCTCCGGGCGGCAGGGGCGACTCGGGGCCAGATCGGCCGCCTCGTCCTCGCCCAGGCCGTCGTCCTCGGCATCTTCGGCTCCGCCCTCGGTCTGGCGTGGGGGGTCGGCCTCGGTGAGATCGTCGTCGTCTGGGTGCGGGCGCTGACCCCAGTCCGGCTCGAGGCGCTGACCCTCGACCTCCTCGCCCTGGCGACGGCGGCTGCCGTCGGTCTCGTCGTCACCGTCGTCGCTGGCCTGGAGCCGGCGATCCGGGCCGGGGAGGTGGCACCGGTCGAGGCCCTCGCCGCCCGGGGTCGGCCGACCCCGGGTCCCGCCCGTCTGCGGTGGCTCGGGGTCGTCTTCGGGGTCGTCGCCATCGTGGGCTGGTTCCTCTGGCCGACGGGGGCCTTCGACCCGGACGCCCTCCGGGCGCTCCTCGTCTACGGGCTCCTCCTCGGCGTCACTCTCGTCTCGCCCTTCCTCCTCGGGCCCCTCGGTCGCCTTGCCGGACTCCCCTTCGCCCTCACCGTCCGGCTCGAGGAGCGGCTGGCCCGGGTCGCCCTCCTCCGGGACCGGAGTCGGACGGCGGTCACGGCGGGAGCGCTCATGATCGGGCTGGCGATGATCGTCGCCCTCGGAGTCGTTGCTGCCGACGCTCGCCGGACGGCGGCTGCCTGGATCGAGGGGGTCGTGCCGGGCGACCTCGTCGTCACCTCCGTCCGCCCGGTCGGCCTCGAAGAGCCGATCGTCGACGAGCTGCGTGGTCTCCCAGCCGTCGCCCGCCTCAGCCCGATCGCCGCCTTCGACGTCGCCGCCTACGGCTACCGACTCGACGCGGCGGCCGTCGTCGGCGCCGACCTCCTCGCCGACGGCCGGCTCCAGGTCGTCGCCGGACCGGAGCGGGCCGTCGCCCTGCCGGCCATCGACGCCGGCCCAGCGGTCCTCGTCCCGAGGGCCGTCGCCGAGCGGCTCGGGCTCCAGCCGGGCAGCGAGCTGCCGGTCAGCCTCGGGGCTGGCCGGACCGTCGAGCTCCGGGTCGCCGCGGTCGTCGAGCGGTCGCTGCCGGGGCGGGCCGGGGAGGCGGTCCTCGTCGGCTGGCGGACGGCGACCGAGCACTTCGGGGTCGAGGGGGCCGACGCCTTCGCCCTCCGCCTCGTGCCCGGCGCCACGGATACCGAACGGGTGGCCGTCGAGCGGACCGCCCGCGAGCTCGCCCTCGAGCCGAGCTCCCTCGAGCGGGTCCAGGGCGCCGTCGCCGACGCCCTCGACCGAGTCTTCGGGCTTTTCGACGCGCTCGCCGTCGTGGCCGTCGTCGTCGCCGGGCTCGGGATCGTCAACACCCTGACAATGAGCGTCTTCGAGCGGACCCGGGAGATCGGGGTCCTCCGGGCCCTCGGAATGACCCGGCGGGGGGTCTGGCGAGCGATCCTCGTCGAGGCCGGGATCCTTGGCCTGGCCGGTTCTGGGCTCGGGGTCGGCGCCGGTCTCGCCGCGGGTCTCCTCATGCTCACCCTTGCTGGCGGGTCCGGCGCTGGAGGCTGGTCGCCGACGGTTCCCTGGCTCGTCGTCGTCCTGGCTGGCTGCTTCGGTGTCTTCGTGGCGGTCCTCGCCGCGGCCTACCCGGCCCGGCTGGCGAGCCGGACGGCGATCGTCGCCGCCCTCGCTCACGAGTAACCGCGAGGACCAACGAACCGGGCCCGGACGGGGCCAGGGAGCTGGTAGACTCGGGGCGGTCGGCCGTCGGCCGGCGCCCGGGTGGATGGGCCGCCGAGGGGCGGGCGCCGCTCGACCGATGAGACTGCTGCGACCGAGAGCCCGCCGACCGTTCGCCGACCCCTCCTTGGCCGGTCGGCGGAGAGGAGGAACCTTTCGCCCGATGACGATCTCCGTTCCGTCTCTCAACCGCCTCCCCGCCGCCGAGCGGGGGTTGACGATCGCCGACTTCCTCGTTCCCGTCCGGATCGCCGAGCGGATCGGACCTGCCGTCCGCCACGCTGCCCTCGTCGTCGCCGGGGCCCTCCTCGTCGCCCTGGCGGCCCGTTTCGAGATTCGGCTCCCCGACAACCCGGTCCCGATCACCGGCCAGACCTTCGGAGTCCTCCTCGTGGGCGGTGCCCTCGGTTTTCGCCGGGGTGGCCTTGCCCTCGCCCTCTACCTCCTCATGGGCGCCTTCCTCCCGGTCTACGCCGGCGGCGCCTCGGGCCTCAACCGGATCGTCGGCTTCGACGAGGGCCGGCTCGTCCTTGGGGCCACGGGCGGCTACCTCCTCGGCTTCGTCGTTGCGGCGGCCGTCGTCGGTCGGCTCGCCGAGCTCGGCTGGGACCGGCGCCTCGGTGGAGCCGTCGTGGCGATGATCGTCGGCAACATCGTCATCTACCTCTTCGGGGTCCCCTGGCTCATGGCCGCGACGGGGATGGCACCGGGGGAGGCGATCGCGAAGGGGGTCATCCCCTTCCTCCTCGGCGACGCCATCAAGCTCGCTCTGGCCGGGGCGGCCTTCCCGGCTGCCTGGTGGGTCGTCGGGAGGCTGCCTGAGGAGCGCTAGGGCGCTTTCGGGAGCGCGGAGAGCGGAGAGCGGAGCGAAGGACGGCCGGGCGCCCCCTTCACCCCGACGGGCCGCTCTCCCGGAGACGGGGCAGGAGTCGCCCGACGAAGGTCCGGACGTCGAGTCGCGTCGCGCCGTCGAGGGCGGCGACGAGATCCTCGCTGCTCCCGAGCCCGAAGCGGTGTTCGGCGAGGTAGGTCCGGAGGGCGCCCCAGAAGGCAGCCTCGCCCATCCGGCGCCGGAGATCGTCGAGGAGGTTCGCCCCGGCGACGTAGATCCGCTCGTAGTAGCACGTCCCTGGGTAGGCGTAGATCGGGCGGTCGAGCCGGCCGCTCGAGCAGCGCGGCGCCCGCCGCATCCCGAGCAGGTGGCGGGTGAGGAAGTCGGCGACCGCCTCGTCGGCGAAGGGGTCCGTCGCCTGGTCGTTCCCGACGAGGCCGTAGAACCACTGATGGGCGATCTCGTGGGTGACGAGGTAGGGGAGGCGGCTCGGGGCGACGCCCCGGGGGATCCAAATGATCCCCGGTCCCTCGAGGGCGTAGCCGCCGGCCGACTCGGCGACGACGAGGCGGGCGTAAGGATAGGGGCCGAGGTGCCCCTCGAGCTGCCTGAGAGCACGCCGGGCGAGTCGGAGGAGGGTCGCCGCCGGCGCCCCGGGTCGGGTCACGACGTCGACCTCGGTCTCGCCGACTCGGCCGTGCAGGGTCTCGTAGTCGGGGGCGGCGGTGAGGACGACGTCCCGCGCCGACTCGGCGACGAAGACCTGGCGCCGGCCCCCGTCGCCCGTCGCGATCCGACGGCCGTTCACGGCGTAGCGGAGGGGCCGGTCGGCGATGAGCTCGAGGCGGACCCGAGGGCTGACGACGGTGACGAAGGGATCACCATGGTTCGGTCGGGCAAAGGGGTGCTCCCGGCTCAGCCAGGGGATCCAGCGATAGAGGGCGAGGATCCCGTTCGCGCGCGTGAAGAGCCAGGCCGAGCCGCTCGGTCCGGCCAGATCCGAGCGGACGGTCGCTCGGTAGCGAAGGACGACCTCGACGGCACCCCCGTCGGGGAGGACGCCGCCGAAGGGAACCCGGATCGTCTGGTCGGCGAGGGTGGCGCGCACCGGTCTGCCGTCGACCGCGACCTCGAGGTTGCGAAGCCGACCGAGGGGTCCGGCGACGGTGTTGAGGAGGATGTGGTCGACCGCTCCGCCGGAGCGGTTCGTGAGCTGGATCCGGGTCTCCACCGCCAGGCTCCGGCTCGTCCAGCCGATGGTCGCCCGGACGGTGTAGGTGGCCACGAGGTCGAGGCTCGTGCGGTCGACGGCGCCCGGTCCCAGGGTAGTTTCCGCTGCTGCGATGACGCTGGCGTCGAGGCCCGGCGCGAGGCCGGCGGCGATCTCGGCGACGAGCCCCGGCGGGCGGGCGGCGGCCCGACGGGGAGGGTCGCGGGGCGGCGGAGGGGTCGGGGCCGATGAGGTCTCCACCCCGACGAGGGGTGGCGCCGCACCGTCGAGGGAGTCCTCGGAGCCGGCGGTCGGCGTCGCGGAGGTCGCCGGTCCTCGGGCTGCCCCCGGACCGCCCACGGGCCCGGTGGGGTTCTCAGCGAGCCCGGCCGGGGGCTCGGCGGGCGCAAGAGGGCGACCTCCGAAGAGGCCGAGGGAGAGCCCCCCAACGACGAGGGTGACGGCGAGGGCAGCAACGAGGGCGGCGAATCCTGGGGCTTCGACGCGCCCGGCGAACCCTCGAGCGACGAAGGGACAGCGCCAGAGCGGAGCGCGACGAGGGCCACGCCGGCGCCGCGGCCCGATCCGCAGAGGGTGACGATGCCGGACGGTGGAGGCCTGCTTCGACCCGGGCACAAGCTGCGGCATGGGGCCATTCTGCCCGCCCGCTGCCGAATCGTCCGGGACCACGCCTGGGGCCCCTGGGCCCACCGTCAACGGGAGGCGAGGACCGGCCTCGAGCGCCTTCTCCGATTTCTTTGCCCCCTCCGCGCCTTCCGCCGCGGCTCGCCCGCTCCAGGTACGATCCGGGTCGTGCGCGACGCCGAGGCCACGATCCCGACCCGGCCTGCCCTCTCGGCCGTCCCGCCCGAGCGGACGGCCGCCCTCGTCGCCGCCATCCGCGACCGCCTCCCCAGCCTCCGGCTCCTCACCGACCCGATCGACCGCGAGTCCTACCGCCGGGACGAGACGGCCTTCCTCGAGGCTGGCCTGCCGGGAGCCGTTGCTCTCCCGACGACGACGGGCGAGGTCGTCGAGCTCGTCCGGCTCGCCGGCGCCCACGGCGTTCCGATCGTCCCCCGGGGGGCCGGAACCGGCCTCTCGGGTGGGGCCGCCGGGATCGAGGGCGGGCTGACAATCGCCTTCACCCAGATGCGGCGGATCCTCGAGATCGACCCGGCGAACCTGACCGTGACCGTCCAGCCCGGGATCATCAACGCCGAGCTCAAGGCTGCCGTCGCCGAGCACGGCCTCTTCTATCCGCCCGACCCCGCGAGCTACGAGCAGTGCTCCATCGGCGGCAACCTCGGCACGAACGCCGGCGGGCTCTGCTGCGTCAAGTACGGGGTCACCCGGGATGCCGTCCTCGGCCTCGAGGTCGTCACCGCCGACGGAACCGTCCTCCGGCTCGGCGGCAAGAACGTCAAGGACGTCGCCGGCTATGCCCTCATCCAGCTCTTCGTCGGCTCCCAGGGCACCCTCGGGATCATCACCGAAGCGACCCTTCGACTCCGGCCGGCGCCGCCGCCGAAGCTGACGATGCTCGCCTTCTTCCCGACCCTCGAGGCTGCCGGCGAGGCGGTGAGCGCGATGACGGCCCGCGGCCTCGGCCCGGCGACCCTCGAGCTCATGGACCGGGCCACCATCGCCGCCGTCGACGACTGGCAGCAGCTCGGCCTCGACCGGGAGGCGGCCGCTCTCCTCCTCGTCGAGTCCGACCTACCCGGCGTCGGCGCCGAGGCGGAACTCGAGGCGGCCGAAGGAGCCTGTCGGGCGGCTGGGGCGTCCTTCACCCTCCGCGCGGCCGACCCGCAGGAGGCCGACTGGCTCCGCCAGGGCCGGCGCCTCGCCTACCGGGCCCTCGAGCGGCTCGGGATCGCCCACATGGAGGACGTCGGGGTGCCGCGGTCGCGGATCCCGGAGATGCTTCGGGCGATCGAGGCGATCTCGGCCCGTCACGGCGTCCCGATCCCGACCTTCGGCCACGCCGGCGACGGGAACCTCCACCCGACCCTCGTCTTCTCACGCGAGGATCCGACGGCGGCAGAACGGGATGCCCTCGTCCGCGACGAGCTCTACCGGGCGGCGATCGCCCTCGGCGGGACGGTGACCGGGGAGCACGGGATCGGGGTCGCCCGGAAGGCGTACCTCGAGGTCCAGCGGGGCCCGGAGGTCGTCGCGGTCATGCGTCGGATCAAGGCCGCGCTCGACCCGGCGGGGATCCTGAACCCGGGCAAGATGGTCTAGACCCGCCGGTTCGGTGGCAGGTCCTGCTCCAGAACGGCGCTCACGCCTGCTCCCCGCGGGCGTACCATGTCGACGATGAGCGACCGTCTCTATCGATCCCGGACCGATCGCATCTTCGCCGGTGTCTGCGGCGGTCTCGCCGAGCGCCTCGGCGTCGACCCCTCCCTCGTTCGGATCGCCTGGGTCGTCCTCGCCCTCGGCACCGCCGTCTTCCCCTTCCTCGTCCTCTACGTCGTCATGGCCCTCGTCGTCCCCGAACGGCCGGCCGGCGCCGAGGCGGGCCCTAGCGGGGTCGCTGAGGGTGGAGCGTCGTCGGGGGCGGGGCTGGGTCCGGCGCCGTCGGGGCGGGCGAGGGGCGAGGACCTGACCCTCCTCTTCGGGGCCGCCCTCGTCGTCCTGGGCCTCGTCTTCCTCGTCGATCGCTGGTTCTGGATCAGGGTCGACTGGGGCCTCATCTGGCCGGCCGCCCTCGTCGTCATCGGCCTCCTCCTCGTCCTCCAGGCCTTCCGACGCCCGACGGCGTAGCCGGGCGGGCGGGGTCGACGCCGCGCCACCCGGAGCGCCCTGGCGCGACGCCGCCAGGGCGGAACCTGGCTGGGATCCGTGACAGACAAGCTGACACAGGCCCGTGGCAGGCTGAGGCCCATGGAAGCCCGCATCGTACCCCTCGCCCCAGGCGCCTCTCGGCGGGTCGAGCCGCCGACGGCGAGCGTCATCGTCCTCGGCGACCGGATCGAGATCGCGCACCTCGAGGTCGTCGACCCGGCCGCCGCCGCCATCGTCGCCGCGCGACCCGAGGCCGATCGGCCGGCCCTCGTCGAACGCGCCCTCAAGGTCGGCCTCCTCGCCATCGCTGACGCCACGGTGACCGTCGACGTCGACGTCGTCCGCCGCGAGTTCGAGGAGCTCCTTCGGCGGACCGAGGCGGCGAACGAGCGGGCGATGGCGAGCCTCGAGGAGGTGCTCCGGAAGAACTTCGCCGACGGCGAAGGACGGCTGCCGCGGACCCTCGAGGCCTTCCTCGGTGACCGGGGCGCCCTCCGCCAGTTCGTCAACGAGCTCTTCGACGAGACGAAGCGCGACTCGGCCCTCGGTCGACTCTCCACCCTCCTCGGGACCTACTTCGATGGCGACGCCTCGAAGCTCGCCCGGCTCCTCGACCCGACCCGCCTCGGCTCGCCGCTCCATCAGTTCCGGGAGGAGATCAGCGCCGAGTTCGGCCGCCTCCACGAAAAGCTGGCCGCCCTCGAGGCGGCAGCGGCGGCGCGGGCGGCGGAGCGGGCGAAGTCGGCGGCGAAGGGAACGGACTTCGAGGACCTCCTCGAAGTCCTCCTCGGCGAGCTCGCTCGGGGCGCCGGCGATCTGCTCGAGCGGACCTCGACGGAGGCCGGCGATGTCCTTCGCTCGAAGAAGGGCGACTTCGTCCTGACCATCAACCCGGACCTCACCCGGGGAGGAGAGCTTCGGATCGTCATCGAGGCGAAGGACCGGGCCGTCTCAGGGCCCCGGATCCGGGACGAGCTCCGCGAGGCGAAGACGAACCGGGGGGCGGCCGTCGGGGTCGTTGTCTTCACCCCCGAGCACGCCCCGACCGGTGTCGCGCCCTTCGACCTCCGGGCCGGCGACGTCTACTGCGTCCTCGATCCCGAGGCGCCCGATCGGGCGAGCCTCGAGGCGGCGATCCGCCTTGCTCGCCTCCTCGCCCTCAGCTCGCTCGAGGAGGGCGGCGCCGAGGTCGACGCCGCGGCCGTCGGCGAAGTCCTCGTCGAGATCCGGCGCCAGCTCGAGGCGGTGAAGAGCCTGAAGGCCCAGCTCACCTCGATCGGCAACGCGACGAAGGTGGTCGGGGCCGGGCTCGACAGCCTTCGGAACGGGATCCTCGAGCGCCTGGCGGAGGCCGAGCGGTTGCTCCGGGCCAAGCCATAGCGGGCCCGATCGGCGCGGTCGGGGGCGAGCACCGACCGAGGAGCCGCTCACCTCGGCCCACGCCGGCTCGGCGGTGGATCGTCGACCCCGTCGAACCAGGCTCGGCGGGAACCGTGTCGGGTCCTCCGTTCGACCTTCGCCGACGGGCGTGGTATCGTCCTCGTTCCGGTGCCCCGGCCGGGACCGGGGCCGAGAACGGAGGCGACGCTCGTGGCACGCGCCATGTGGAGGGGGGCGATCCAGTTCGGGCTCGTGACGATCCCCGTCCGGCTCTACCTCGCCACCGAGGCGAAGACCCAGATCTCCTTCCACCTCCTCCATGCCGCCGACGGAACGCGGATCCAGACGAAGATCTGGTGCCCCGCCGAGGAGAAGATCATCCCTCGGAGCGAGACGGTCCGAGGCTACGAGATCGCCCCCGACCGGTACGTCGTCGTGACCGACGAGGACCTCGCCAAGGTCCCCCTCAAGACGGTCCGGACGATCGAGATCGAGCAGTTCGTCGAGCGGAAGGCGGCCGAGTCGGCCGTCCGCTTCGTCAAGCAGGCCTACTACGTCGAGCCCGAGCCGATCGGCCGGAAGGCCTTCGCCCTCCTCCGTGAGGTCCTCGGCGAGGCCGGCCTGACGGCGATCTGCAAAGTCGTCATCAAGGACCGGGAGGTCCTCGGCGCCATCGACCCCTTCGACCGAGCCCTCCTCCTCTCCACCCTCCACTGGCCGGACGAGATCCGCTCCGTCACCGAGCTCGACCTGCCCGACGGGGAGATCGAGATCAAGCCGGCCGAGCGGGCGATGGCCCGCCAGCTCGTCGAGGCGATGACGGCCCCCTTCGACCCGAGCGCCTACCGGGACGAGTACCGCGAGGCGGTCATGGCGATCATCCGGGCGAAGGCCGAGGGGATGGAGCTCGAGACTCCGGCCGAGGAGGAGCCGGCCGCGGCCGTCATCGACCTCATGAAGGTCCTCGAGGCGAGCGTCGCGGCGGCGCGGCGGGAGCGGGCCGAGGAGGCGCCCGTCGCCCTCGACGCCGCGAGCAAGAAGCGGGGGCGAGGCCGGGTCGTCGAGGCGCCGGCGGCGTCAGGCGGGACCGGCAGCCGAGCGGCGGCGAGCGCGGGCGGGCGGAGGGTCTCGAGGCAGGGTACCGCCGCCGAGGTGCCAGAGGAGACGGCGGAGGAGACGGCGGCTCGACCGGCCCGGCGGCGGAAGAGCGCCTGATCGGGGAGGCCGCTCGGGTCGGACCGAAGGTCGTGGCGGCCGAGGCCGACGGCCGGCCCAGGATCCTCGAGCCCCGACGCGGTGGCAGACTCCAGAAATGCCCCTCGACGCCTACCGCCGTAAGCGGGACTTCGCGAGGACGCCGGAGCCGCCTGGAGAGCTCCATCCCACCCCGGCGACGGCCGGGGGACGCTTCGTCGTCCAGCGCCACCGGGCGAGGCGCCTCCACTACGACCTCCGCCTCGAAATCGGCGGCGTCCTCGTCTCCTGGGCCGTGCCGAAGGGCCCGACCCTCGACCCTGCAGCCCGACGCATGGCGGTCCGGGTCGAGGACCACCCGATCGAGTACTTCGACTTCGAAGGGGTCATCCCGAAGGGCGAGTACGGGGCTGGGGACGTCATCGTCTGGGACTGGGGGAGGTGGGAGCCCGAGCCCGAAACGCCCGACCCGACCGCCGCTCTCGCTTCGGGGGAGCTGAAGTTCCGACTTCGAGGTGAGAAGCTCGTCGGTCGCTTCACCCTCGTCCGGACGGGCGGCCGGGGCGGGAAGTGGGGGGGCGGACCGGCCACCACCCGCGCCGAAGCGGTCGGCGAGCTCGGCGAGGCTGGTGAGGCCTGGCTCCTCATCAAGAAGCGCGACGAGCACGCCGTCTTGGGCTGGGACCCCGAGGACCACCCCCGCTCGGTGAAGACGGGCCGGACGAACGAGGAGGTCCGGGCCGCACGCGACGCGCTCTGGATCGCCGCTGCCCCGCCAGCGGCGGCCGAGGTCGATCTCTCGGCGGCCACCCTGGCCGAAGGACCGCCGCAGTTCATCCCGCCGATGCTCGCCACCCTCGCCGACGCCCCCTTCGACGACCCCGACTGGCTCTTCGAGGTGAAGTGGGACGGCTTCCGGGTCGAGGCCGTCGTCGTCGGCGCGGAGATCCGGCTCTACACCCGGAACGGCCACGACGCCGCCGCCTACTTTCCGCGCCTCCTTCCGGAGCCCGCGACCTGGCTCCGGGCGGGCGAGGCGATCCTCGACGGCGAGGTCGTCGCCCTCGACCCCGGTGGTCGTCCTGACTTCGGGCTCCTCCAGGCGAGGATCACGGGCGAGCCCGAGGCCCGCTCGGCGCCCCTCATCTACGAGGTCTTCGACCTCCTTCGCCTCGACGGGCGCTCCCTCCTCGCCGTCCCCCTCGAGGACCGGAAGCGCCTCCTCCGGGCCGTCCTCGTCGACGGGCCACGGGTCCGCTACGCCGGTCACGTCGAGGCCGAGGGCCGCGCCTTCTACGCCGCCGCCGTCGAGCGGGGCCTCGAGGGGATCGTCGCGAAGCTCCGCCGAAGCCGGTACGAGCCGGGTCGACGGAGCGGGAGCTGGCTGAAGGTGAAGGTCCGGCCGAGCCAGGAGCTCGTCGTCGGCGGCTGGCTGCCGGGGGAGGGGAGTGCCCGGGAGCTCGGTGCCCTCCTCGTCGGGGTTGCCGAGGGCCGCCACGACGCCCGCGGGGTCCGACTCCGCTACGTCGGGCGGGTCGGTTCCGGCTTCGACGCTGCGGCCCGACGCCTCCTCCGGGAGCGGCTCGAGGTTCTCGCCGCCGAGGAGCCACCCTTCGAGCGGCCCCCCGAGGCGCGGGGGGAGCTAGCCCGGGTCCGCTGGGTCCGGCCCGAGCTCGTCATCCGGGCCGAGATCGGCGGCTGGACCCGGGACGGGTTGATCCGCCAGGCGAGCTTCAAGGGCCTCGAGCTCGACCGGGACCCGGGCGAGGTCGGCCGAGAGGTGGCCCGCGCCTCCGACACGGTCGGAGCGGCGCGCGTTGCGGAAGCGCGGCGGCGAGCTGGGCGGCGAGCCGCGGAAGGAGGCCACTCCGAGGGCGAGCCGGCGCCGGGGCGGGAGGTCGGCGCCGCCGGAGCTCGGGGCGTCGACGCCGCCGAGGCTCCGGAGGTCGCTCCGGCACCGGCGGCCCAGAGACCCTCGAGTGCGAGATCTCGGTCGAGGAGCGCCCCGCCCTCGGATCGACCCGAGGCTCCGCACCTCGCCCGAGACGCCGAGGGTCGCCTCATCGGGCCGAACGGCCGCCCCTGGTCGGCCACCGAGGCCGAGCTTCTGGCCCTCGAGCGGCTCGGCCGCCAGGGACTCTGGCGGGTGGCGGGGCGTGAGCTGAAGCTGACGAACCTCGACAAGGTCCTCTTCCCGCCCCGCCCGGGTTCCGACGAGCCGCCGATCACGAAGCGGGAGCTCATCGCCTACTTCGTCCGGATCGCCCCGACCCTCCTCCCCCACCTCCTCGAGCGGCCCTTGAACCTCCACCGCTTCCCCGACGGGGTGGCGGGCTCCGGCTTCTGGCAGAAGGACCTCCGCCCAACGGACCCTGCCTGGCTCCGCCGCTGGGAGGAGCCGCTGCCGCCGGGGTCGAAGCGGGCGCCGAACCTCCACCTCGTCGCCGAGGAGGTGGCGACCCTCGCCTGGCTCGCGAACCGGGCCGCCTTCGAGATCCACCCCTGGACCGTTCGCTGCGACGACCCCGAGCACCCGACCTTCGCCCTCGTCGACATCGACCCGGGAAGCCAGACGACCTGGCCGGACACCGTCCTCCTGGCGAGGCTCTTTCGGGACGCCCTCGACCACCTCGGGCTCCGTGGCCATCCGAAGCTCACCGGTCGGCGGGGGATCCAGATCTGGATCCCGATCCGTCGCCGCTACACGTACGCCGAGACGAGCCGCTGGGTCGAGCGCCTCTCTCGGACCGTGGCCGCCGTCGTCCCCGACCTCGTCTCCTGGGAGTGGTCGGTGGCCGAGCGGGGCGGCCGGGCCCGGCTCGACTTCACCCAGAACAGCCCGATCCGGACCCTCGTCGCGCCCTACGCCGTCCGGCCAGCCCCCGGGGCGCCGGTTTCGGCCCCGATCGACTGGGCGGAGCTCGACGACCCCGACCTCCGCTCGGACCGCTGGACGATCCGGACGATCCTCGAGCGGGTGGCACAGGTCGGCGACCTCTTCGCCGGCGTCCAGACAGAAGCCCAGGACCTGCCGCCCCTCGACTGAGCGGCCGACGGCTCGGCTCACCGAGGTCCGGCAGCGCCAGACACACCGCGACCGCCACCATCCCTCGCCGGACCGGCCGACCGGCAGGTCGTCTCAGGTCGGGCGCCAGGGCCCTGGCGGCTCGGGGCGGTAGCGGGAGAGGAAGAAGCCGCGGAGAGGTTCGCCGGTCGTCTGGGCGAGGCGGCTCGGGACTCCACCGGGCCCGAGGTCGACGACGAGCTCGACGTCGTCGCGATCGGGGTGGTTCGGGTCGTAGACGGCGAGTCGGATCTCGGCTGGCGTGACACGGTAGGCGTAGGCGACGACCTGGTGGTGGCCGACGAGGGAGCGGGGGCCGGCGGAACGGGCCCGGACGAGGCCGACCATGGCGAGCTGCCCGGCGTCGATCCTCGCCCGGATCCGCGGCCAATCGGCCTCGATGGTCAGGTGGGCGAGGGGCCGGGGCCGGATGGTGGCGGGCAGTCGGCCGAGATAGGCGGCGATGGCCTCGAAGCGATCGGGGCGCGTCGACCCTCGAGCTCGGGCTGGCTCGTCCCTCCTCCCCGCCGGCTCGTCCATCCCCGCGCCGGGCTCGGCGAGGCCGTCGGACCGGATCGCCCGCCACCAGAAGGCGAGGGGAAGACGGAGCCAGTCGAGGGACTCGACCTGGCGGTGGACGATCCGTCGGAAGCGGGGCGATCCGTTCGGCGGCGGCGTCCGGTCGGGTGGAGGGAGGACTCGGGCGGCCCAGAGGTCGCCGACGACGAAGCACATCCCACCGCAGAGGCCCTGGGCGGCGTCGCCGAAGCCGAGCCAGCGCGGATCGAGGGGCCCGAAGCGGAGGGTCGGTCCAGGTGGCCAGCTGTTCGGGAAGTGGAGGCCGTGGCGGGAGGGTCGAAAGTCGCCGACTCGGGCTTCGACGCTTGCCATGGCCTGGAGGGTAGCGGAGGCGGGGAGGTCTGGATGGCGGCTCCCGCGGCAGGCGCGGACCGCGGCAGAGATTGTCGGCGCACTCGCCGGGTCTGGCCAGTACCATGGCCCCGGTGTCAGCGATGGACGAGCGCAAGGCAGCCCCGCCTTCCGAGCCCGACCCGGATCGAGCCCGGCCTGCGACGCCCGGATCGACGTCGCCGGGAGGCGAACCCTCGTCCGCCGCTGCCGATCCGGGACCGGTGGGTTCGCCCTCGAGCCCGCGCCCGCCGAACCGCCTCGCCGCCGAGACGAGCCCCTACCTCCTCCAGCACGCCCACAACCCCGTCGACTGGTACCCCTGGGGCGAGGAAGCCTTCGCCAAGGCCCGGGCGGAAGACAAGCCGATCTTCCTCTCCATCGGCTATGCCGCCTGCCACTGGTGCCACGTCATGGAACGCGAGAGCTTCGAGGACGAGGCGACGGCGGAGCAGCTCAACCGCGACTTCGTCGCCATCAAGGTCGACCGGGAAGAGCGGCCCGACGTCGACCAGGTCTACATGGCCGCCGTCCAGGCGATGACCGGTGGGGGCGGCTGGCCGATGAGCGTCTTCCTCACTCCCGATGGGAAGCCCTTCTACGGCGGGACCTACTTCCCGCCCGAGCCGCGCCACGGGATGCCTGCCTTCCGCCAGGTCCTCGCTGGGGTTCGACGGGCCTGGGACGAGCAGCGGGCCGAGGTCGAGCAGGCCGGGACCCGTCTCGTCGCCGCCCTCATCGAGCGGTCGAGCCTCGAGGCGCGGGACGACTTCCCCGACCGGACGACCCTCGATGCGGCCGTCGACGCCCTCGAGCGCTCCTTCGACCCCCGGGCCGGCGGCTGGGGCGGTGCCCCGAAGTTCCCAGCCCCGACGACGATCGAGTTCCTCCTTCGTCGGGCCGCGGCCGGACCCGAGCTCGACGAGGAGGGGGTCGCCGACCGGCGGGCGGTGGCGATGGCCCGCTGGACCCTCGACCGGATGGCCGACGGCGGGATCTTCGACCAGCTCGGGGGTGGTTTCCACCGCTATGCCGTTGACGCGACCTGGCTCGTCCCTCACTTCGAGAAGATGCTCTACGACAACGCCCAGCTCGCCCGGGTCTACCTCCACGCCTGGCAGCTGAGCGGGGAGGGGCGCTACCTCGGCGTGGCGACGGCGACCCTCGACTACCTCCTCCGCGAGCTCCGGACGGCCGAAGGAGCCTTCGCGGCGAGCCAGGACGCCGACACCGAGGGCGTCGAGGGCGGCACCTTCACCTGGACGCCGGCGGAGGTCCGGGCCGCCCTCGCCGAAGCCGGGCTCGCTCACGAGGCGCCCCTCGTCGAGCTCGCCTTCGGGGTCATTGAGGCTGGGCACCTCGAGGGTCGCTCGGTCCTCTCGCGAGCGCGGAGCGAGGCCGAGCTGGCGAGAACCTTCGACCTCGACCCCGACGACGTCCGACGTCGTCTCGACGCTGCCCGACAGGTCCTCCTCGCGGCCCGGAGCCGCCGCGCTCAGCCGGCCCGCGACGACAAGGTCCTCGCCGCCTGGAACGGCCTCGCCATCGGCGCCCTTGCCGACGCCGCCCGAGCCCTCGCGGCCTCGACGGTGGCGGGCTGGCCGGGACGACGACGGGTCGACCCGGACCTCCTCGCCGAGCTGAGCGCCCGGGGGGAACGCTACCGGGCCGCGGCGGTCGAGGCGGCCCGGGTCGTCCTCGATCGGCTCCGGGGACCCGACGGGCGGCTGCGGCGGTCGTGGAAGGACGGTCGAGCGACGGGGATCGGCGTCCTCGAGGACTACACCCACCTCGCCGAGGGGCTCCTTGCCCTCTACGAGGCGACCTTCGACGAAGCCTGGTTCGTCGCCGCCGAGGAGCTCGTCGAGGTCGTCCGGGCCCGCTTCGCCGCTCCCGAGGGCGGCTTCTACGACACCGCCGATGACCACGCCGAGCTCGTCCTCCGGCCGCGGGAGGTCCAGGACGGGGCGACGCCCTCGGGAAGCGCGATGGCTGCGACCGTCCTCCTCCGGCTCGCCGCCTTGACCGGAGAGGACGCCCTCCGCGCCGAAGCGGAGCGGGCGATCGCCACCGTCGGCCCCTACCTCGGCCGCTATCCGACCGCCTTCGGCCAGTGGCTCCTCGCCCTCGACTTCGCCCTCGCCCCCGTGCTCGAGGTCGCCGTCATCGGCGACCCTGGCGAGCCCGCCGTCCGCCGTCTCCTCGCCCCGGCCCTCGCGCCCTTCCGGCCCCACCAGGTCGTCGCCTGTGGGCCAGACCCAGGACGGACGCAGATCCCGCTCCTAGGGGGTCGCTTCGCTTTGAACGGGCGACCGACGGCCTTCGTCTGCCGGAACTTCGCCTGCCGTCAACCGGTCACCGAACCCGAGGCCCTCGAGGCGCTCCTCACCGAGGACTGGGGGGAGGCCGGCACCGTCGGCCGGTCGGCCGTGGCCGGTGGTCGGTCGAGGTCGACCGCGGAGGCGGAATCGGGCCGGGACGGTGAGCCTGGACGCGGTGCTCCTGCGGCGGCTGGCGGGGCTCCCCCCGCCCCGGGCACCGCGCAGGCCGAGCCCGAAGCGCCCCGAGGCGAGGGCTCCGAGCCGTGACCTCCGACGTGGCAGCCGGCGAACCGGAAGCGGCGGGTGCCCCCGAGCTCGTCCCGCCGATCCTCGTCCGGGAGATCCGGCCCGAGGAGTACGAGGCCCTCGGCGAGGTCACCGTGGCTGCCTACCGCGCCCTCCCAGACGGCGACCGCTACCCCGACTACCTCGCCGAGCTCCGGGACGTCGGTCGTCGGGCGGCCGAGGTGCCCGTCCTCGTCGCCGTCGACGGGACGGGGCGGGTCCTCGGGGGCGTCGCCTACGTCCCTGGTCCCGGGACGTCGTACTCGGAGTCGGAGGCGCCCGACGAGGCAGGGATCCGGATGCTCGCCGTCGACCCGGCCGTCCAGGGGCGTGGCGTGGGCCGCCTCCTCGTCGAGGCTTGCCTCGACCGAGCCCGGGCGGCCCGTCGCCGACGGCTCGTCCTCCTCACCCGCCCGTTCATGGCTGCCGCCCAGCGGCTCTACGAGAGCCTCGGGTTCCGCCGGGCGCCGGCCCGGGACTGGGAGTTCGCCCCCGGGGAATGGCTCCTCGGCTACGAGCTCGACCTCGTCGCCGGGACCCCCGACGGGTCGGTCGGCGATCCGAAGCCGAGCGGGGCCGCCAGAGCCGGACCAGGAGGTGGACCGTGACCGACGTCCTCGTCCTCGAGACGACCGTGGCCTCGGAAGCCGACGCCCGGGTCCTCGCCGACGCCGTCGTCGCGGAGCGCCTCGCCGCGTGCGCCCAGATCCTCGGACCCCTCGAGAGTGTCTACTGGTGGCAGGGGACGGTGACCGGGGCGACGGAGTGGCTCCTCCGCTGCAAGACGACGACTGCCCGGGCCGAGGCCCTCCTCGCCCGCCTCCGCGAACTCCACCCGTACGAGCTGCCCGAGCTCGTCCTCCTCGAGCCACACGGCGTCGAGCCGGACTATGCGGCCTGGGTCCGGGAAAGCGTCGAGGCGGCTGGTCAGGAGCCGGCGGGGGAGGAGCCTCGCGACGCGCGGGGGTCGGAGCCGGGGGCCGAACGGCTGAGGCCACCGGAGGGTCGGAGCCGGGGGCCGAACGGCTGAGGCCACCGCTGAGTCCGACGTCGGGAGCCCGGTCGTCGTGCTCGTCGCCCTGACCTCGGCGCGGTCGGTCTCCGCTCCGATCGTGGGCCTGAGGATGGGCGGGGGTGCCGTTCGCTCCCATCCTGAATCGGCCGCCGGCCCAGTGGTCCCGGGTCTCGCCGTCGGGTCGGCCGCCGGCCGGCTGACCCTCGTCCGATCAGCCCTCGCGGGGCCGGTCGTCGGGGCTGGCTGGCTCCTCCTCCTCGCCCTGCAGCTCCCGCGCCTCCCGCCGGGCCTCCCTGATCCCCCGGCCGAGGGCCTGGCCGAGCTTCGGGAGCGTCTTGGGGCCGCGCCAGATGAGGGCGAGGACGATGAGGAGGATGAGGACGAGGGCGAGGTCGCTCACGCCGGCATCGTAGCCGATCGAAGGGACGTCGGTGCCGGCCCTCCTTTGCCGGACCCCCGGCTCGCGGGCGGAGCAGCGGTACGAACCGCTCCAAGCCGGTATCGTGAGCCGACGATGGCGACCGAACCCCTCCTCGTCTTCGGGCCCTGGTCGATCCGCTACGACTTCGGCCCCTCCCACCCCCTGACCCCGCGCCGCTTTGGTCCGGGGATCGACCTCCTGCGGAGCCTCGGTGCCGAACCCGGCCTGGCTCCGGAACCCGTCTCCGACGAGGCGCTCCTCGCCTGCCACACGGCGGCGTACGTGCGGACCGTCCGGCACTTCTCGGTCGATCCGGGGGCACCGCCGGCGGCGGGGATTGGGCCCGGCGACAACCCGCCCTTCCCGGGGATGCACGAGGCCGCGGCCGCCGTCGCCGGGGGCTCGCTCGCCGCCGTCGAGGCGATCCTCCGGGGCGAGGTCGAGCACGCCTTCCACCCCGGCGGCGGCCTCCACCACACCCTCGCCGACCGGGCCTCAGGCTTCTGCATCTACAACGACCCGGCCCTCGCCATCGCCCGAGCCCGGGCCGCCGGCCTTCGCGTCCTCTACGTCGACCTCGACGTCCACCACGGGGACGGGGTCCAGGCCCTCCACCTCGCCGATCCAGGCGTCCTCACCTTCAGCATCCACGAGTCCGGCCGCTACCTCTTCCCGGGCACCGGGTTCGTCGACGAGCTCGGCCCTGGACCGGCGGCGGGGACGGCGGTGAACGTGCCCCTCGAGCCCTACACCGGCGAGGGCGCCTGGCTGGCGGCCGTCGAGCGCCTCGTCCCCGAGCTCGCCGCCGTCTTCGGCCCCGACTTCATCGTCAGCCAACACGGGGCCGACAGCCACGCCCTCGACCCCCTTGCCCACCTCCGGGTCACGACGACGGCGATGGGCGCTGCGGCCCGCCTCGTCGACGCCGTCGCCCACCGCCACGCCCGCGGCCGCTGGCTCGCGACCGGAGGCGGGGGCTACGACGTCTACCGGGTCGTCCCCCGAGCCTGGGCCCTGACCTGGCTCGCCGCGGCCCACCGCCCCGTCCCCGCGGCGATCGACCCGGGGTGGCGGGAGCGCTGGGCGAGGGAGGCGGTTCGCTACGACCAGGCGCCGCTACCGACCTCCTTCGAGGACCCGCCGAACGCGGGGTTCCCCCTCCGGCCGGAGCAGGAGGCGGCCGACGAGGGGGCCGAGGGCGTCGTCACCCTCGTCCGGACCCTCGTCGTGCCGGCCCTCGTCCGCGAGGCCGTCGACCGGGGTTGGTGGGCACCGCTCCCCGGCTGGACCCCTCGGGCCGACGCCCCCGGAAGCGTCGTCGATGGGCTTGTCGGGCTCACCTCGGCATCGCGAGCCGAGCCCGGCGGAGCCGATGACCCCTCCCTCGAACCGACCCTCGTCCCGCTCGACCGAGCCCTCCTCGATCGGGTCCGTCTCGCCGACCGGGTCGCCCCGCTCCAAGACCTCGGGGAGCTCCGGGCGATCCTCGCGGCGGCCCTCGCCGCCGGGGCTCGAGGCATCGCAGCCGTGGCCGGCGAGACGGTCGTCGGCCTCGCCCTGGCGGCGCGCGTCGAGCCCGCGGGAGGGGTCTCGTCGACCGGCTCGGGACCGAGCTCCCACCGAGAGGCCGGCCCGCAGGCCCCCGGATCGGGGGCAGCCGGCACCGTCGAGCGGCTCCTCGTCGTCGGGGTCGCTCCGTCCCGACGGCGCCGCGGCCTCGGGCGGGCCCTCCTCCGTCGCCTCGTCGAGGAGGCACCCGGCGACTCGTCCCTCCTCGCCCTCGTCACCGCCGCCGAGCGCGACGTCGTCGATCCTGCCGATCGACGGGAGCGACGGACGGCTGCCCTCCGGCTCCTCGAGGGGGCGGGCTTCCAGCTCGAAGGAGTTCTGCCCTCGGTCGCTGCTGCGGACCCGGACGCCGTGGCGGCCCGCCGCAGGTCGGGCGGCTGAGTCGGACTCAATCGCCGAGCCCTGTGACGGGGGACCGCGGGCGGCCCGGACGCGGTTCCCTTGGCTGGACGGGGACCGGCCATCCGGGCCCCCAAGGGTCGTTACCCTCGCCCCGTCGGCTTCATGACGAACGGCACGATATGCGGAGATTTCGAATATGCATCCTTGCGGCCGACGGCGATCCGTCGTAGGGTGACGTCAGCCAGGATCGAACGGATCGGAACGATTGGAGGGTCCACGATGCAGATCACCGCGCGCTACCACCAGCTCGGAGTTGCCCTACTCCGGATCGGAGTGGGGATCATCTTCCTCTGGGCTGGCCTCGAGAAGGCCGTCGGAGCGGGCCTCGGGACCTGGTCGGCGGCCGGGTTCTTGAAGTTCGGCACCCTCGGCACCCTCGGCTGGCCCTTCGTGACCGGCGAGGTCGCCGAAGGCACGGTCTTCAACCCGACCCACGACTTCTGGGTCGGCCTCGCCAACAACGAGGCCACCCTGACGCTCATCAACTACCTCGTCCCCCTCGGCCAGCTCGGAATCGGCATCAGCCTTATCCTCGGGCTCCTGACTCGGTTCGGCGCGGCGATGGCGACGCTCATGATGCTCATCTTCTTCGTCGCCGCCTGGGACTTCCAGTACGGGATCGTCAACCAGCACCTCACCTACGCCCTCATCGGGGCGACGATCTTTGGCCTCGGAGCCGGCAAGTACTACGGCCTCGACGCCTACCTCATGGACACCGTCAGCCCAGGGCTTCGTCGCTGGCTCTTCTCGGGCGATCCGGCACCCGCCGCCGCCTGACCATCGCCGGTTGGCGCCACAGGGCGCCCGAGCGAACGACGACCCCTTCCCGCCGAGGACGACCGGCCGGACACCCCGGCCGGTCGTCGTTTCTCGGGTCTATCTGGTCTTCCTCGATCTGAGATCTTGCCGTCCCCGCCTATACTCGGAGCCCCGTGGCTCCCGCCTCGCTTCTGGCCGACTCCGATCCCCTCCAGTGCTTCCGGCCGCCCGTTCGGGAGTGGTTTCGGGCGACCTTCGAGGCACCGACTTCGGCCCAGGCCGCCGGCTGGGCGGCGATCGCCTCGGGCGACCACACGCTCATCCACGCCCCGACGGGGAGCGGGAAGACCCTCGCCGCCTTCCTCGCCTGTCTCGACCGCCTGACCGTCCCGGAGCCCGAGCTACCCGGCGACGAGGCCGGAGGCGGCCGATCCACCCCGCGTCGAGGTGCCCGACGGCCGCCCGGTGGGGTCCGGGTCCTCTACGTCTCGCCCCTCAAGGCCCTCGCCTACGACATCGAGCGCAACCTCCGGGCGCCCCTTGCCGGCATCACCCGGGCGGCGGAACGCCTCGGCTTCCCCGTCCGCCCGGTCCGGGTCGCCGTTCGGACCGGCGACACCCCGGCCGACGAGCGGCGGCGGATGGTGACGGACCCGCCCGACATCCTCGTCACGACCCCCGAGTCCCTCTACCTCATCCTGACGAGCGCCGCCCGCGAGATCCTGCGGACCGTCGAGGTCGTCATCGTCGACGAGGTCCACTCCCTCGCCGGGACGAAGCGCGGTGCCCACCTCGCCCTCAGTCTCGAGCGCCTCGAGGCCCTTCGGGGGCGGGACCGCCGGCTCCAGCGGATCGGGCTCTCGGCAACCCAGCGACCCCTCGAGGTCATCGCCCGCTTCCTCGGCGGGGTTGGGCCCGACCGAGCCGTCCGGATCGTCGACGCCGGCGCGCCACCGAACCTCGATCTTGCCGTCGTCGTCCCGGTCGAGGACATGGCCCGCCTCGGCGAGCCCGTCCCCCTCGACGAGCAGGCCGGTGGCTCCGTCCTCCTCCCCGAGGCTCGACGGAGCATCTGGCCGGCGGTCTATCCAGCCATCCTGGCCGAAATCCGGAGCCACAGGAGCACCCTCATCTTCACGAACAGCCGGCGCCTGGCGGAGCGGCTTGCGGGACGGCTGAACGAACTCGCCGGCGAGACGATCGCCCGGGCCCACCACGGCAGCGTCGCCCCCGAGGAGCGCCGGGCGATCGAGGAGGCCCTGAAAGCCGGCCGGCTCCCTGCCCTCGTCGCGACGAGCAGCCTCGAGCTCGGCATCGACATGGGCGCCGTCGACAGCGTCGTCTGCGTCGAGTCGCCGCCCTCGGTCGCCTCCGGTCTCCAGCGGGTCGGCCGGGCCGGCCACCGGGTCGGGGTCGCCAGCCGAGGTCGGATCGTCCCGAAGTTCCGGGGCGACCTCCTCGAGGCCGCCGTCGTCGCCGGGCTGATGCGGCGAGGCGAGATCGAGCCGACGACGATCCCCCGCAACCCCCTCGACGTCCTCGCCCAGCAGATCGTGGCGATGGCGGTCATGGACGACTGGTCCGTCGATGAGCTCTGGGCAGTCGTCACCCGAGCAGCGCCCTTCGAGCACCTCTCGCGCTCGGCCTTCGAGGCGGTCCTCGGCATGCTCTCTGGGGCCTACGCGACTGAGGGCTTCGCCGAGCTCCGGCCGCGTCTCGTCTGGGACCGGGTCGCCGGCCGGATCGAGGGCCGCCGGGACGCCCGGACCGTCGCCGTCACCTCGGGCGGGACGATCCCCGACCGGGGCCTCTATGGGGTCTTCATGGTCGGTGAGGCCGGGCGGCCCGGCCGGCGGGTCGGCGAGCTCGACGAGGAGATGGTCTACGAGACTCGGGTCGGCGAGGTCATCACCCTCGGTGCCTCGACTTGGCGGGTCGAGGACATCACCCCCGACCGTGTCCTCGTCAGCCCCGCCCCCGGCGAGCCTGGCAAGCTGCCCTTTTGGAAGGGCGACGGGGTCGGCCGCCCGGTCGAGTTGGGCCGGGCGATCGGCGCCTTCGTCCGCGACCTCGAGACCGCCCTTCGCGGCGGGTCCGAGGGTCGAGCTGCGATGAGGGAGAGGCTCGTCGCCGACCTCGGCCTCGACACCTGGGCCGCCGAAAACCTCCTCGCCTACCTCGAGGAGGAGCTGGCCGTCTGCGGGGCGCTGCCGACGGACCGACGGATTGTCGTCGAGCGCTTCCGGGACGAGCTCGGCGATTGGCGGCTCGTCGTCCTCAGCCCCTTCGGCGGCCGGGTCCACGCCCCCTGGGCCCTCGCCCTCCAGCGCCGCCTCGGGGAGCGCCTTGGCGCCGAGGTCCCCGCTATCTGGTCCGACGATGGCATCGCCCTTCGGCTCCCCGAGGCCGAACCGGGTGAGGTAGAGGCCCTCCTCTTCCCCGAGGCCGAGGAGATCGAGGGCCTCGTCGTCGAGGGGCTCGAGACGAGCCCCCTCTTCGCTGCCCGCTTCCGGGAGAACGCTGCCCGAGCCCTCCTCCTGCCGCGGCGTCGGCCCGGGAGCCGGACGCCGCTCTGGCAGCAGCGCCAGCGCTCCGCCGACCTCCTCGCCGTTGCCCGGCGCCACCCGAGCTTCCCGATCCTCGTCGAGACCTACCGCGAGTGCCTCGCCGACGTCTTCGACGTCGTCGCCCTCGGCGAGATCCTCGCTGCCGTCGCCCGGCGCGAGATCGGCGTCCACCGGGTCGAGACGCCCCGCCCGTCGCCCTTCGCCGGCTCCCTCCTCTTCGACTACATCGCCCTCTACATGTACGAGGGGGACGCCCCCCTCGCCGAGCGACGGGCCGGTGCGCTCAGCCTCGACCGCGACCTCCTCCGAGAGCTCCTCGGGACCGACGAGCTCCGGGAGCTCCTCGACCCCGAGGCCGTGGCGGGCCTCGAGCTCGAGCTTCAGGCCCTCGCCGACTCGCGCCGAGCCCGGTCGCCCGACGGCCTCGCCGACCTCCTCCGACGCCTCGGCGACCTCCGAGCCGACGAGCTCGTCGACCGGGCTGCCGTCGACGCCGAGACCGTCGGCCGCTGGCTCACCGACCTCGAGGGGAAGCGGCGGATCGTCCGGCTCCGGATCGCCGGGGAGGAGCGCTTCGTCGCCGTCGAGGACGTCGGGCGGTACCGGGACGCCATCGGGGTCCCGCCCCCGCCGGGCACGCCGGAGACCTTCCTCACCGGCGAGCCGGCACCCCTCGAGGCGCTCCTCGCCCGTTGGGCGCGCTCCCACGGCCCCTTCGTCGCCCGGGACCCCGCCCGCCGCTGGGGCCTGGCCGAGGCGACGGTCGCCGACGCCCTCGCCCGGCTCGCCGAGGCCGGGAGCCTCGTCCGGGGCGCCTTCCGACCCGGCCGGGAGGGGGTCGAGTGGTGCGATGCGACGGTCCTCCGGACCCTCCGTCGACGCTCCGTCGCCCGGCTTCGGCGCGAGGTCGAGCCGGTCGATGCCGCCAGCTACGCGCGCTTCCTCCTCGCCTGGCAGGGGGTCGCGGCGGTCGAGGCGGGGGCGGCCGCGCCGGGTCCTCGAGTCGCCAAGATCGGCGCCGCGCCGGGGGAAGCGACGGTCGGCCTGGCGACAGCCGCCCTCGATCGCCTCGTCGAGGTCCTCGACCAGCTGGCCGGCTGCCCGATCCCGGCCTCCGTCCTCGAGCGCGACGTCCTCCCCGCCCGGGTCCCCGGCTACCAGCCACGGCTCCTCGACGAGCTCGGGGCGATGGGCGAGGTCGGTTGGGTCGGCGCCGGCTCCCTCGGCGGTCGTGACGACGGGCGGATCGTCCTCCTCCGGCCGGGCCGGGAGGGGCTTGCCCCGCCGCCGCTCCCGGCCGCCGACCGCCCCGCCGGCCCGCTCCACGACGCCATCCGCGACATCCTCGCCCGTCAGGGGGCGTCCTTCTACCGGGCCATCGCGGCGGCCGTCGGCGCCGGCCACGAGCGCGACCTCCTCGATGCCCTCTGGGACCTCGTCTGGGCGGGCGAGGTGACGAACGACACCTTCGCTCCGCTTCGGGCCCTCCGCTGGCGACGCCCGAGGGGCCGCGGGAGGCTAGGCCCGGGCCGCCTCAGCCGTCTCGGACCACCCGAGGCAGCGGGTCGCTGGTCGCTCGTCGGTCAGGGCTCGCCGATCTCTTCGACCCCGACGGAGCGGGCCCACGCCTGGACGGTCGCCCTCCTCGAGCGCCACGGCGTCGTCGGCCGGTCGAGCCTCGGCGCCGACGGACCGGGCGGGGGCTTTGCTGCCGTCTACGGCGTCCTCCGGGCGATGGAGGAGGCCGGGCGGGTCCAGCGGGGGTACTACGTCGAGGGGCTCGGCGGCGCCCAGTTCGCGACCCGGGCCGCCGTCGACCGGCTCCGCGACCTCCGGACCCCGGCCAGCTCGGACCCGGCCGTCCACCTCCTCGCCGCGACGGACCCGGCGAACCCCTACGGCGCCGCCCTGCCCTGGCCCGTCTCCGAGCGGGACCCCGCCGCCCGGGGTCCGGCCCGGGTCGCCGGGGCCTACGTCGTCCTCGTCGAGGGCGAACCCACCCTCTACCTCGAACGGGGTGGGGCCTCGCTCGTCACGCTGCCCGCCGCCGCGGACCCGGGGACCGCGGACCGGGCCCTCGCCGCTCTCCGATCCCTCGTCGCCGACGGCCGCTACCGAGAGCTCGTCGTCGAGCGGGTCGACGGCGAGGCCGTCGCTCGGTCGGGCTGGCGGGAGCGTCTCCTCGGCCTCGGCTTCGTCCCCAGCTACCGGGGTCTCGTCCTCCGCCGGGTCGAGGCCCGCTCGGCCTGAGGGGGCGACCCTCGAAGCGGCCCGACGGAGCGACCCGATGCCCGAGGGCGACACCCTCCATCGAACCGCGGCCGCCCTCCGCCCCGTCCTCATCGGGCGGCGGGTCCTCGGCGCCCGGGCCCGGCGGCCGGGGCCAGCGGTCGAGACCCTCGTCGGGCGGAGGGTTCTCGGGGTCGAGGCTGTCGGGAAGAACCTCCTCCTCCGGTTCGACGACGGGCGCTCCCTCCGGACCCACCTCGGGATGCGGGGCGCCTGGCACCGCTATCCGCCCGGCAGTCCGTGGCGCCGAAAACCAGCTCGAGCGAGCCTCGTCCTCGAGGTTCCCGGGGTCGTCGCGGTCTGCTTCGACGCGGCGAGGGTCGAGCTCTTCGATGGCCGGGCCGAAGGGATCCACCCCGACCTGGCCGGCCTCGGCCCCGACCTCCTCGGGCGAAGCCTCGACCTCGCCGCCGCCGTCGAGCGGTTTCGGTCGCCGGCCGCCGTCGAGCGCTCGATCGCCGAGGTCCTCCTCGATCAGCGAGTCGTGGCCGGGATCGGAAACGTCTACAAGAACGAGGTCCTCTTCATCGAGGGGGTCGACCCCTTCGCCCAGGTCGGCGACCTTTCGACGGCGACCCTCGAGGGGCTCCTGGCGACGGCCCGGCGACTCCTGCTCGCCAACGCCCGACCCGACGGCCCGGTCCGGCGGCGGACGACGCCCGCCGCGGGCTCGGTCGGCGTCGTCGGTGGGGCACTCTGGGTCTACCGCCGGGCCGGCCGCCCCTGCCGACGCTGCCGGACGCCGATCCTGAGCCGGAGCCACGGCGACCCGCCGCGCCGGACCTACTGGTGCCCACGCTGCCAGGGATCGGTCTGAGGGGCTACGATCCTCCGAGCCGGTCATGGACGTAGCAGCATCGAACCGACCGACCATCGAGGTCGCGACCCGGCCGCAGCCGGGCGGCGATTGGCTCTGTCACGTCGTCGTCGCCGACGCCCGGTCGCGGACGGAGCACTGGGTTCGGGTCACCCAGGCCGACCTGGAGCGGCTTGCCCCGGGGAGCGACGACCCGACCGACCTCGTTCGCCGCTCCTTCGTCTTCCTCCTCGAGCGGGAGCCGAAGGAGTCGATCCTCCGGACCTTCGAGCTCTCCGTCATCGGTCGCTACTTCCCCGATTACGAGGCGACGATTCGGCGGCGCTGAGCCCTCGAGGGTCTCCCTGCCGACGGTCTGGTCGACGGCCGTCGGGCTGCCGGACCCGACCTCACCTCGCCAGGCCGAGGAAGGCCCGGGCCCAGGCGGCGATGCTCCGCCCGAACGCCTCGAGCCTGACCGCGGGGGGCCGCCGGTCCTCGCGAAGGGTGGTCCAGGCCGCTGCCAGCCGCTCGCCGAGGAGGCGCCGACCCTCGGGGCGAAGCCACCAGAGGGGGTTCGGGTGGCGCCAGAGCCAGGGCACGGCCGCCCAGAGGAGGACGAGATAGTCGAGGCGGGGCGGTCGAGGTCCGAAGCCGAAGAGCGCCTGGAGCTGGATGACCGTGAGCGGGAGGGTGAGGAGGCTCAAGGCCGCCGCAACCACGAGCCAGAGGAGCCCCCAGGCCCGAGCCCGAGGGGCGAGGAGGACGAGGAAGGGAGCCGGGATCCACTTCGTCCAGGTGGCGAGGGCCCAGAGGGCGCCGGCCAGGCGGGGGCCGCTGAACTGGGCGGCCCAGAGCATGAGGGCGAGGTGGAGGTTGATGTTGCCGGTGTCGAGATTCGCCGCCAGGGGGAAGACGAGGAGGGCGACGACGATCGCCGTCTCGAGGGGTCGACGGCGATAGGCCCAGTCGATCGTCCAGAAGAGGAGGAGGAAGGAGCCGACCCGCCAGACGAACCAGGCGACGTCCCAGGGCAGGAGGGCCCAGGGAGCGAAGAAGGGGAGCACCCAGGGCGGGTAGACGTAGGGGAGGAAGGGGCCCGTCGGGTGATACGGATCGCCCCCGCCGAGCCAGATTCGGACCGCCGCCCAGTAGGCCCGAGCGTCGGCCCCGGCCGCCTCGCCGCGGGCGACGAGCCCGGCGACGGTGAGGCCGAAGAGGAGGGCGAGGATGACGATGGCCGCCCGGCGGCGCCGATCCCGGAGTCGAGAGAGCTCGCGGCGGAGGGCGCGCCGCCAGACGCCGACCCGGCGTCGAGTCGGCCGATCGACGAAGCGCTCGACACCCCGGAGCCGGGCGGGAAGGGGTTCGTCCATGGCGGGCGCATTGTCGCACTGGCGATCGCCCTCCCGACGCACCGGGGGCAGGTAGGCCGGCAGGCTCCATAGACTCTCTATCGATGGGGCCCACCCGCACTCCGATCCAGCTTCCGTTGGGACCCGCCGAACGGTGAGCCTCCGAGCCCAGCTCGATCCCGCCATCTGGCCGGCCTACGTTTCGAGCGGCCTCCGGATCCTCCGTCGGCGGGTCGCTGGGCCGCGCCGCTTTGGCGACCGGGCCGAGACGATCTGTCGGGCGATCGTCGACGCCTGCTGGACCGGGGAGTACTTCGCGGCCTCGGCCGGCCACTTTCGCCAGGCCTGGACCCGCGACCTCGGCTTCGCTGCCGCCTCGCTCGTCCGGATCGGCGAGATCGAGCGGCTCGCGGCTTCCCTCGGCTGGCTCCTCGACGTCTTCGCCCGATCGGGTCGGGTGACGACGACCGTCTTCCCCGGGGGGCGGGCGCGGGACGTCTGGACCTTCGGGGTCGACTCGCTCCCCCTCCTCCTCCACGGCCTCCGGCTCGTGGGGGCGGAAGACCTCGTCGCCCGCCACGCCGGCCTGCTCGAGGGCGAGATCGAGCGGTACCGGGCGACCGTCGTCGACCCCCAGACCGGTCTCGTCCGCGACGACCGTCACTTCTCGACCCACCGCGACACCGTTCGGACCCGCTCGAATGCCTACGCGAACGCGATGCTCCTCCTCCTCGACGGGATCCTCCGGACGACCGGCTGGTTCCCATCGCCCGTGCCGCCTGGGGCGGCCGAGCGCTTCGTCGACCGCTTCTGGCGCGGCGACCGCTTCGTCGACCGCCCCGACAGAGACGAGGTCACCGGCGACGCAACGGTCGTTCCCTTCTTCTTCGGGGTCGTCCCCGAGGACCTCGGCCTCCTAGCCGCCCTCCGAGCCGCCGAGGCCGCCGGTCTGGCCGACCCCCTCCCTCTCCGCTACGCCGCCCGACGCGATCGGGCGAGGGAGGATCCGCTCCAGGGCTTCTTCGTCCCCGACTATCAGGGGACGGCGATCTGGACCTCCCTCGGCGCGATGTACCTCGTCCTCCTGGCTCGATCCGACCCGGCGGCCGCCGCACCCCTCGTGGCGGCCTATCGGCGGCGGATCGAAGCCGACGGGACGCTCTGGGAGGTCTTCGCCGCCGAGGGTGGCGAGCTCCATCCCTACCGGGGTCGCTTCGGACTCTTCGTCGCCGACGAAGGGATGCTCTGGGCGGCGATCTTCGCCGAGCTCTTCGAGGGCTCCGCGATCGGAGGTCCTGACTCGCCCGCTGTCGCGGCGATGGGATCGCGGGCCGAGCGGGCCGCTGGGAAGGGAGGGCCAGCCTAGCGGAGGAAGATCCGCCCGCAGGTGCTGTCGCAGACGACGACGAGGGCGTGGGCGTCGCGGGCATAGCCGGCGACGTGGAGGCGGCCCGGGCAGGCCTGGGTGGGACACTTCCAGACCCACCAGCGCTCGTTCGCGTCGAGGGGCGTCGTCCGCTCGGCGAGGGCCGTCGCAAGGTCGCTCCGTTCGGCGAGGAGTCGCTCGATCGTCCGGCGGCGCTCGGCTTCGGTCTCGCTCGTGTACGGGTAGTTCTGGCCGATGTTCGAGGTCATCCTGGACTCCGGGAGGGGTGCCATCCCCGCGATGGGAGCGGCAGGCACGGCTCGGACGGGTCGCCGCCGGCCTCGGTGCGGCGGGGCGCCGGGCGAGGGCGGGCGACGGATCGAGGCCGGTGACAGTCGAAGGTGTGAGCGCAGCGCTGTCACCGGCGCCGGCGAGTATAGACCGCTGGTCCGCCTCGACCCCGCGGCCGGCGGCCGGGGGGGGCGGCCGCGACCGGGAGCCCCGGCGCTCACCAGAGGGCCGGCAGACCTGCGCTCCGGGGATCCGTTGCTGCCACGAGGCTCCCGCCATGGGCCGGTCCGCCATCGACGAGCTCGATGCAGTGGGCGTGACCGAGGAGGGAATCGAAGGCCCCCACCGCTGCCACCGGGTGGCCTCGGCGCCGGAGGTCGTCGACGACGGCGGCCCCGAAGCGAGCCTCGATCCGAACCGTGACCGGTGGCGCGAAGTGCTCGGCCGGCTCGACGAACCAGCGCGGCGCGGCGACGGCCGCCGCGACGTCGAGACGACCGTCCACGAAGGCCGAGACGAGCTGGGCACAGATCTGGGGTTGGGCGTCCCCGCCCATCGAGCCGCCAGCGATCCAGGGCCGGCCGTCGCGGAGGAGGAGCCACGGCAGGAGGGTGTGGAGGGTCCGCTTGCCGGGAGCGAGGACGTTCGGATGCCCAGGGTCGAGGCTGAAGTAGGCGCCCCGGTTCTGGTAGTGGATCCCCGTCACCGGGTCGGCGATCCCCGAGCCGAAGCCGAGGTAGTGAGACTCGATGGCGCTGACGACGTTCCCGTCGGGATCGACGGCGGCGAAGGCAACGGTTCCGCCCCCAACCGGGTTGCGCGCTGGCTCGGGCAGGCGGGCCCGGGTCCGGTCGATGCCCGCGGCGAGGCCGGCCAGCCTGGCCGGGTCGAGGAGCCAGTCGACGCCGACGGGCATCGCCGTCGGGTCGGTGAGGGAGGCGTCGCGGTCGGCGAAGGCGACCTTCGCCGCCTCGATCCCGAGGTGGAGCCAGTCGGGATCGCCGACGCCCTCGGGGCCGAAGGCCGTCGCGGGCGGCGGGTCGAAACGGGCGAGGAGGCCGAGGAGCTCGAGGGCGACGACCCCCGAGCTGTTCGGCGGGTGGGTGGCGACGGTCACGCCCCGGTAGGCGATCGAGATCGGCGTCTCCCAGGTCGAGGTCTGGTTTCGAAAGTCGTCGAGACCGATCGCCGCCCCAGCGGCCCCGAGGGCAGCGACCTGGCGCTCGGCGAGCTCGCCGAGGTAGAAGTCGTCGAGGCCGACCGTGGCAAGGTGGCCGAGGGTGGCCGCGAGGGCAGGGAAGCGGACTCGCTCACCGGGGCGCCAGGGCCGCCCGGCCGGGCGGAAGAGGGCTGCCCAACCCGTCGGGTCGACGCCGACCCGGGGCAGGAGCTCGGCGGTCGCCTCGACCGAGGCGATGAAGCCGTCCCAAGCCGGGAAGCCGTCGGCGGCGAGCTCGATGGCCGGGCCGAGGATCGTCGGCAAGGAGAGGCGCCCGAAACGGGCGTGGGCGTCGGCCCAGGAACGGACGGCTCCGGGGACGGTGATCGTGAGCGGTCCCCGCAGGGGAAGGCGGTCGAGGCCCCGGCCGCGGAGCTCGGCCGGGTCGATCCCAGCCGGGGCGCGACCCGAGCCGTTCAGGGCGAAGAGGGCGCGATTCGCCTCGTCCCAGATGAGCCAGAAGGCGTCACCACCGAGGCCGCAGCTGTTCGGCGCGACGACGGCGAGGGCGGCGTTCGTGGCAATGGCCGCATCGACGGCGCTCCCGCCTGAACGAAGGACGCCGAGGCCGGCCTGGGCGGCGAGGTGGTGAGGGGCGACGACGGCGCCGCGGGCGCCGCGGGCGAGAGGAGCGGGGATGAGGGGTCGGGCGGACATGCTCCGGTCCGGGCGGGGCTGGGCCATGTGGCTCCGGCCATGATAGGCATCCGAGAGGGCGACGGAGGGGCGAGCGGACGCTACCCTTCCGCCGATGGATCGTTCGCTCCGCTCGGTCATCGTCGGCACCTTCACCCTCCGCTTCTCGACGGGGCTGACGGGCGCCCTCCTCGTCTACTACCTCGCCGACCTCCCGAACCACGGCGGTCCCCGGGCCGACGCCCTCGTCGTCGGTCTCTTTGCGGCAACCTTCTTTGCGGCCGAGCTCCTCCTCTCCCCGCCCTTTGGGCTCCTCTCCGACCGGATCGGTCACCACCGGGTCATGGAACTCGGGCCGCTCTTCGGGGCCGTCGCCGTCGTCATCACCTGGGCGACGACGGACCTCCTCGTCCTCGGCTTCACCCGCTGGCTCGAGGGCGCCTCGACGGCGGCGAGCGTCCCCTCCATCCTCGGCTACATCGCCATGGTCACCGCCGGCGACGAGCTCCTCCGGGGGCGGGCCTCGGCGCGCTTCGAGGGGGCGACCTTGGCTGGCCTCGGCGGCGGGCTCGTTGCGGCCGGCTTCTTCTGGGAGGTCTTCGGCCGCGAGGCCTTCCTCGTCAACGCCGGCCTCTATGGGGTCTCGTGGTCCATCTATCGCTTCGGGGTTGCCGACCCGGCAGGTGAAGCGGCGACGCTGCGGGCCCCCCACTACGGCTGGCGCCGCTATGGGGCCCTCCTCCGGAGTGCCCACGTCTGGCTCCTCGCGCCGACCTGGATCGCCGTGAACGCGTCGATCGGGCTCTGGACGAGTCAGTCGATCTTCCAGCTCGTGAGCGAGCCGCGCCCTGGCTTCGAGGACCAGCTCCTCATGGGCGGCCTCGATCCGGTCCAGATCAGCCTCGGTCTCGCGGTTGGACTCGTCGTCTTCTTCGCCGGCCTCGCCTTCTGGGGCGATCGCTTCCGGACGACCCGCCGGACGACGATCATCTTCTACGGCATCTGCGGCGGCGGGGTCGTTGCCCTGGCCGGGGCGGCGGTGAACCACAGCGGGGGGATGGCGGTCCTCCTCGTCGGCGGCGCGATCGTCCTCCTGGCCGGCCTCTTCGTCCTGGCCGGAGCGACACCGGCGGCCCTCGGCCTCCTCGCCGACATCAGCGAGGCCTTTCCCGCCGACCGGGGGGCGATCATGGGCCTCTACTCGGTCTTCCTCGCCGTTGGGCAGATCGGCGGTGCCCTCGTCGGTGGACTCGCCGCCGAGCGAGCAGGGATCGACGGCCTCTTCGGGGCGACCGTCGCCCTCCTCCTCGTCGCCCTCCTCCCCCTGGCCCGCCTTCGGGCCCTCGAGCACGTCGTTGGACCCGGGGCACCGGAGGGGCAGGTCCAGCTCGGCTCGCCGACGGAGGAGCCGACGACGGGTGCACCGGGGCGGTAGCGGCCTCGCTATCATCGGCCCCAGCCCCGATCGAGGAGCGGGTTCCCGAGCGGGGGGATGGAGGAGGAGCCGTGGGCCGCGTCGCCATCGTCACCGACACCGCGTCCGACCTGCCGCCGGAGCGGGCCGCCCAGCACGGGATCATCGTCGTCCCCCTCATCGTTCGCTTCGGCGAGGAGAGCTTTCGGGCCGGGGTCGACCTCTCGACGGAGGCCTTCTGGGAGCGGCTGCTCGCCCCCGGGGCGCCCTTCCCGACGACGGCGGCCGCGGCACCTGGTGACTTCCAGGCGGCCTTCGAGCGCTGCTTCGCCGAGGGTGCGGAGGCGGTCGTCTGCATCACCGTCGGGAGCCGGCTCTCGGGGACCCACAAGAGCGCGGAGATCGCCCGGGGGATGTTGGCCGATCGGGAGATCCACATCGTCGACTCCCAGCTCGCCTCGATGGGGGTCGGCCTCCTGGCCGAGATCGCCGCCGAGCTTGCGGCCAGTGGGGTCTCCGCCGCCGAGATCGCCCGGACCGTCGTCGACCAGATCCCGCGGATCGACCTCTACGTCGCCATCGACACCCTCGAGTACCTCCGCCGTGGCGGGCGGATCAGCGCCGCCCAGGCCGCGATCGGCGGGGTCCTCTCGGTCAAGCCGATCATCACCGTCCGGGACGGGGTCGTCGAGACCGCCGATCGGGTCCGGACCCGTGGCAAGGCTCGCGAGCGGGTCCTCGAGCTCCTGACGGCGAGCGCCGTCGAGCGAGCCGCCCTCCTCTACACCCCAGGCGGCGACATCGAGGCCTTCCGAGCTGCCTTCCTCGAGCGGGTCCCGGGCGGTCTCGCCGAAGACCGGCTCACCGTCCAGCCCGTCGGCGCCTCCGTCGGGCCCCACCTGGGCCCGGGCTGCGTCGGCGGCGTCGTCCTCCGGGCCTGAGCGGGGCCGAGTCCGTCGACGCTCTCCGGTCCGGCTCGGGCTAGATGGCCCGGAGGGCGGGGCAGAACGGCCATCGGAGGGGCCGACATCGCTGGCTATACTCGGCCCCGTTCTCGGACGCGAGCTGCCGCCCGCCCCGAGCAGCGGGCGGCACCGCGCCCCGTGGAGCCGTCCGGGAGACGGCTCACCAGCCGGATCGCCGCGCACCCGGGATCCGGAGATGGAGGCAGATCTCGATGGCCACCGAGCACGCCGCGGCCGCGATCAACCCCTGGCACGTCGCCCAGCGCCAGTTCGATCTGGCCGCCGACCGTCTCAACCTCGACCCTGGCCTGCGCCGCGTCCTCCGCGAGCCTCGCCGGGAGCTCACCGTCCACTTCCCGGTCAAGATGGACGACGGCTCCGTCCAGGTCATGACCGGCTACCGGGTCCAGCACAACCTCGGCCGGGGACCGGCGAAGGGGGGCATCCGCTACCACCCCGACGTCACCCTCGACGAGGTGAAGGCCCTCGCCATGTGGATGACCTGGAAGTGCGCCGTCGTTGCCATCCCCTTCGGCGGCGGGAAGGGCGGGGTCGTCGTCGACCCCAAAAAGCTCTCGATGAAGGAGCTCGAGGCGCTGACCCGGCGCTTCACGACCGAGATCAGCGTCCTCATCGGCCCCGAGCGCGACATCCCCGCCCCCGACGTGAACACGAACGCCCAGGTCATGGCCTGGATGATGGACACCTACTCGATGCACGTCGGCTACACCGTGCCCGGCGTCGTGACCGGCAAGCCGATCAGCCTCGGCGGCTCCGAGGGCCGGGCCGAAGCGACGGCCCGGGGCGTCGTCTACACGATCGTCGAGGCCGCCCGCGAGCTCGAGCTCGACCTCCGGCGGGCGACCGTTGCCGTCCAGGGCTTCGGCAACGCCGGCTCCATCGCCGCTCGCCTCATGGCTGCCGAGGGCTCGTCGGTCGTGGCCGTCTCGGACTCCTCGGGCGGGATCTACCGCGAAGGGGGCCTCGACGTCGAGCGGGTCATGGCCTGGAAGCGCGAGCACGGGACCGTCGTCGGCTTCCCAGGCGCCGAGTCGATCTCGAACGCCGCCCTCCTCGAGCTGCCCTGCGACGTCCTCATCCCAGCCGCCCTGGAGAACGTCATCACCGACCAGAACGCCGAACGGATCGCGGCTCGGATCGTTGCCGAAGCAGCGAACGGTCCGACGACCCCCGAGGCCGACGCCATCCTCTTCCGGCGGGGGATCTTCGTCATCCCCGACATCCTCTGCAACGCCGGCGGGGTGACGGTCAGCTACTTCGAGTGGGTCCAGGATCTGAACCGAGACCACTGGAGCGAGGCGATCGTGAACGCCAAGCTCCGGGAGATCATGGTCAAGGCCTTCGGCGAGGTCCGGGCGGTGGCTGAGCGTGAGCACTGCGACAACCGGCTCGCCGCCTACCTCCTCGCCGTCCAGCGCGTCGCCGACGCGACGGCGATGCGTGGCCTCTATCCGTAGTCGGGCACGAGGACGCGCGCGAGGGAGCCCGGGCGGATCGCCGGTTCGGGGATTCGGGGGTCTCCCCCGCACCGGCGGCCGGCGATGCTAGAGTTCGAGCCATGCTCGATCACGAAGAGAAGTTCCTCTTCAAGGAGGAGATCCTTCACCTGGCAAACGCCCTCGCCGAGCCCGGGATGCTCGACAACGTCGAGGACCTCCTGACCGACGTCATCACGAGCCCCCGCTTCGACTCGGAGGTCTTCACCCTCGAGCGTTCCCTCCAGGTCATGCTCGGACCACGGGCCGGGACGACCCTCGTCGGCCTCCTTACCGTCGCCCCGGAGGTCTTCGACGAGGTCGCCGAGGTCCGGATCCCGCCCGAGGTCCACGAGCGCCTCGTCGCCTGGCGGGCGCGGTTCGGCCTCGCCATCGACAACGCCCTGAACTTCCTCAACAACCCCGACGGGATCCAGGGCCACAACTTCTCGACCCAGATCGCCCACGTCGACGACCGTCGGGTCCTCCAGGGCCGCCTCACCCTCGTCCGCTACAACAACGAGCCCCAGTTCTTCGTCGCCGACGCGAGCGTCTTCCTCGGCCTCGTCGCCGACGTCCTCGAGCGCCTCGGTCCGTACCTCGAGCCCGACGCCGTCGAGGAGGAGACGATCACCCGGCTCCGGGATGCCATCGCCCTCATCGAGCGGAAGACGGGGGCCCGCGGCCGAAGCTGAGGCCGCCGGGACGACACCGCCGGCGGGCAAGGACGGAGCCACGATGCGGCAGATCTACCTCGCCGCCACCGGCCAGAACCGGGGCAAGACGACGGTCGCCCTCGGCGTCCTCGATGGCTTTCGGCGACGGCACCTCGACGCCGGCTTCATCAAGCCCGTCGGCCAGCGCTACGTCATCGAGGACGGGATGCCAGCCGACGAGGACGCCGTCCTCATGAAGAGCGTCTTCGGCCTCGACGAGCCCCTCGCCCTCATGAGCCCCGTCCACATCCCGCGGGGCTTCACCCGGGCCTACATCGAGGGTCGAGTCGTCGACGATCTGGCCGGCCGGATCCGGGCGGCCCACGCCGAGCTCGCGGCCCGGCACGAGATCCTCCTCATCGAAGGGACCGGCCACGCCGGGGTCGGGGCGGTCATCGGCCTCTCGAACGCGACCGTCGCCGCCCTCCTCGGGGCGCCAGCAATCATCGTCTCCGAAGGTGGGGTCGGGCGGCCGATCGACGAGATCGTCGTCAACGCTGCCCTCTTCGCCCGGGCCGGAGTCCGGGTCGCCGGGGCGATCGTGAACAAGGTCGACGTCGATGCCCGGCCCGATCTGCCCCGAGTCCTCGAGCGGGGCCTCGCCCTCCACGACATCCCCCTCCTCGGCGTCCTCCCCTACCGGCCGATCCTCTCGAACCCGACCCTGGCGATGGTCCTCGAAGGCGTCCACGGCGAGGCCCTCCACCACGGGCCGAACCTCGACGCCGTCATCGACGAGGTCGCCATCGGAGCGATGGAGCCCGAGCACGTTCTGGAGCGGATCGGGCCCGGGACCCTCGTCATCGTCCCCGGCGACCGCGAGGACGTCCTCCTGGCCATCGCCACGACCCATCTCGTCGGCCCCGCCGGGCGGGCGACGCGGCTGAGCGCGGAGCGGGTCGGGGCTGGAGGCGGCGAGGGAGCTGCCGAGCGCCCAGGGGTCGCCCTCGGCCTCGTCCTGACCGGCGGCTATCGACCCCGCCGGGCCGTCCTCGATGCGATCCGACGAGCCGATCTCTTCTGCACCCTCGTCGCCGAGGACACCTACGAGGTCGCCTCGGCGATCCACGACCTCCTCGTCAAGACGCACCCTTCAGATCGCGGCAAGATCGAGCTCATCAAGGCCCTCGTCTGGGAGCACCTCGCCATCGACCGGGTCCTCGAGGCGGCGGCGCCGGTCCCGGCCTGAGGGGACGGCCCGCGCCGCCGTCGCGGGCCGATCGTCCCCTCGAACGAACCGCCCCTCGCCGCTGACGGCTACGGCCCGTGCCCCGTTCAGGGGGCCGGCGGGACGACGAGCTCGTTGTCGATGAGACGGACGCCCTCGATCCGGGCGGCGAGGGAGAGGAGGCTCGGGCGGTCGATCGTCTCGAGCTCCTCGAGGGTCGCTTCGTCGGCGGCCGAGACGTACTCGACCTCGATCGCCGGCTCGGCCGCCAGGACGGCCCGGATCGCGCTCCGGACGGCCTCGGCCGACCGCTCCCCGGCCTCGATCCGGGCCCGGCCGGCGAGGAGGGCCCGGTGGAGGAGAGGGGCGACGGCCCGACCGCGGGGCGAGAGGCGGACGTTCCGCGACGAGCAGGCGAGGCCATCGGCCTCCCGGACCGTCGAACAGGCGACGATCTCGGTGTCGATGGCGAGGTCGGCGACCATCCGCCGGACGACTCGGAGCTGCTGGGCGTCCTTCTCGCCGAAGTAGGCCCGCTCGGCTCCGACGAGCCCGAGGAGGATGGCGACGACGGTCGTGACCCCGTCGAAGTGACCCGGTCGAGCGGCGCCCTCGAGCCGCTCGGTCAAGGCCCCGACCCGGACCGTCGTCTGGAAGCCCGGCGGGTAGACCTCGTCGACCGAGGGGAGGAAGACGACGTCGACCCCCTCGGCTGCGCAGAGGGCGAGGTCCGCCGACTCCGAGCGCGGGTAGGCGGCGAGGTCGTCGGGTCGGTCGAACTGACGGGGGTTGACGAAGATCGAGACGACGAGGCCGGCATTCTCGGCCCGGGCGCGACGGATGAGCGAGCGATGCCCCTCGTGGAGGGCGCCCATGGTCGGGACGAAGCCGACGGGGCGCGCCAGCCGGGCGACCGCTGCCCGAAGGGTCGCCCGGGTCGCGACGACCTCCATCCCGTCGAGGTGCCTTCCCGGACGCGGGACCGAGACCGGCCTCGTCAGAGGTCGCGGTCGAGGGGGATCCAGGTGCCGGCGGCGTCGGCCCCGGCTCGGGCACCGCCGTCATCCGGCCCCGCGGTGGCCGGGGCCTCGACGGCTTCGCCGGGTCGGTCGAGCCGACCCCGACCGAGGACGGCGTCGAGGACGGCGTCGTCCATCCGAACGGACTCGGCCTCGCTCGGGAAAGTCCCGGCTGCGACGTCGGCGGCGTAGGCCCGGACGGCGTCGAGGATCGTCGTCCGCAGGTCGGCGTAGGCGCGGGCGTGCTTCGGCCGCCAGGCATCGAGGCCGAGGAGGTCGGTGATGACCTGGACCTGGCCCGAGCAGGCGGGGCCAGCCCCGATCCCGATGGTCGGGATCCGGAGCCGCTCGGTGATCGCCGCCGCCAGCTGGACGGGGACGAGCTCGAGGACGATGGCGAAGGCGCCCGCCTCGGCGACGGCCTGGGCGTCGGCGAGGAGACGGCGGGCCGCCTCCTTCGTCCGGCCCTGGACGCGGACCCGGCCGATGGTGCTGATCGCCTGGGGGGTGAGCCCGATGTGGCCCATCACGGCGATGCCGGCCCGGACGAGGGTCTCGATGATCCGCGCGCTCCGAACGCCGCCCTCGACCTTCACCGCCTGGGCGCCGCCTTCGGCGAGGAACCGACCGGCGTTCTCGAGGGCCCGCTCGGGGGTCGCGTAGGAGAGGAAGGGCATGTCGCCGACGACGAGGGCTCGCCGGGCCCCCCGACTGACGGCCCGGGTGTGGTGGAGCATGTCGGCCATGGAGACCGGGATCTCGTTCTCGTAGCCGAGGATCGCCCGCCCCACGGAGTCGCCGACGAGGATGATCGGGATCCCGGCCTCGTCGAGGAGGCGGGCCGTCGGGTAGTCGTAGGCCGTCAGCATCGCGATCCGTTCGCCCTCGGCGTACATCCGGGCGATGTCGGTGACCGTCAAGCGTCGAACGGTCTCGGGGGACTCGGGGGCGCTCATCGGTCGCTTCCTCCCTGGTGGCTGGCTGTCGCGACGGGCTCGCCCTCGCTCGCCGAGCGCTCGTCGAGGATCCAGACGACCCGATCGAGGATCCGCTCGGCCACCTCCCGTTTCGAGAGGAGGGGCCAGGGCTCGGGGGCTCGCCCCGGGGCGAAGATCGTGACCCGGTTCGTCGTCACCCCGAAGCCGGCGTCGGGGGCCAGGACGTCGTTCGCGACGAGGAGGTCGGCTCCTTTGGCGGCGAGCTTCGCGGCCGCCCGCTCGAGACCGCCCGTCTCGGCGGCGAAGGCGACGACGACGGGTCGGTCCGGCCGCCCGGCGAGGCGCTCGGCGAGGCCGGCGAGGATGTCCTCGGTCGGCTCGAGCTCGAGGACGAGGTGCTCGCCGCGGCTGAGCTTCGTTCGGGCGGTCCGGGTCGGGCGAAAGTCGGCGACGGCGGCAGCCATGACGAGGACGTCGGCTGGGCGCTCCGAGCTTTCGGATCTGGGGGGTGTCCCCAGCGTCCCGAGGACGGCGCGCTCGACGGCGGCGGCCATCTCGGCCGCGGTTTCGGCTCGGACGAGGTGGGCCTCGGCCGGCAGGGGGACCTCGACCCGCCCGACGATGAGGGTCACCTCGGCGCCGCGAGCGAGGGCCGCCTCGGCGACGGCGACCCCCATGCGACCCGAGGAGCGGTTCCCGATGAAGCGGACCGGGTCGATCGGCTCGGCCGTCCCGCCGGCGGTCACGACGACCCGCCGGCCGAGGAGGTCCTCGGGACGCGGTGGCCCCTCGGTCCGGGGCGGCCGGGCCGCAGGGTCGGGAGCTCGGATCGGGCCCTCGCCAACCGCCTCGACGACGGCCTCGACGATCCGGTCGAGGTCGGCGAGGCGACCGAGCCCGACCTGGCCCGAGGCGAGGGGGCCGACCTCGGGCTCGACGATCCGATAGCCGAACGCGCGGAGGCGGGCGACGTTCGCCACGGTCGCCGGGTGGCGGTACATGTCGCCATCCATGGCCGGAGCGACGACGACTGGGGCGGTCGTGGCGAGGCAGGCGGCGCTGACCGGGTCGCCGGCGAGGCCGTGGGCCATCGCCCCGAGCCAGTGGGCCGTAGCCGGGGCGACGACGATGGCGTCGGCGCTGTCGGCAACGACGATGTGGCCGATCCGCCCGTCCGGCAGGAGCTCGGTGACGTCGGCGTCGACGGCGTGGCGGGTGAGGGCCTCGAAGGTGAGGGGGGCGACGAAGCGAGTCGCCGCCGGGGTGAGCATGACGACGACCTCGGCGCCCTCCTCGACGAGGCGGCGGGCGAGCTCGATCGCCTTGTAGGCGGCGATGGAGCCGGTCACCCCGAGGCCGATGAGCCGACCGTCGAGGCGGCGGACCGGGCGACGGCCGCCGGCGGCCGTCCGTCGTCCGTCGGCCTCTCGCCGATCCGCCTGGGAGTCCTGGGGCGCCCTCGTCACGGTCCCACCGCCTCAGCCGAGGCCGAGTCGGAGCGGCTCGCCGCCGGTGACCTCGGCGTGGAGGATGGCGAGCCCCTTCAGGGTCAGCTCGGGGTCGACGACCTCGATCCCCTCGACGTCCCGAGCCCAGGGGGCGACCGAGAGGCCGCCGGTCATGATCGTTCGCACCGCGTCGATGGGCAGGCCCGCCTCGGTGGCGAGCTCTTGACGGGCCCGGGCGACGAGCTCTCCGGCCAAGGCCTGGTAGCCGAAGATCGTGCCGGCCTGCATCGCGCTCACCGTGTCCCGGCCGATGACCCGCTCGGGGGTCCGGAGCTCGATCCGGGGGAGCTTCGCCGTCCGCGCCGCGAGGGCCTCAAGGGCGAGCTCGAGGCCGGGAGCGATGGCACCACCAACGTAGGCGCCGTCGGCGGCGACGCAGTCGACGGTCGTCGCGGTCCCGAAGTCGACGACGACGGCGGGTCGGCCGTAGAGGCGGGCGGCAGCGAGGGCGTTGACGAGGCGGTCGGCACCGACCTCGTGGGGTCGCTCGACTCGGACGGGGATGGGGATCGTTCCGGCCCCGGCGAGGAAGAGGGGCTGGTCGTGGCGGGCGGCGACGGCTTCGAGCGCAGTCGTGACGACGGGCACGACCGAGGCGACGGCGAGGGCGTCGACCTCGGCGAGGCTGGCACTGTCGAGTCGGAGGAGGGCGTCGAGGAGGTGCTCGAGTTCGTCGGGTGTCGCTCGCGGCTGGGTCGCTGCCCGCCGGGTCGCGACGAGGGTCCCGTGGCGGACCAGGCCGAGGCTGAGGGTCGTGTTGCCGACGTCGACGACGAGGAGCATGCCCCGATCATACGCGCCACGGCCGTCGGGCTCGTGGCGGGGACGGGGGAGGTGCCCGGCGGGGCTCGAGCCGCCGACGTCCGGCTCGAGGAGCGCGCTCGGGGGGCGGCGGTCCGTCGGGGAGCCCCCATCGGCGCCGATCCGGTGCGCTACCATCGCCGCCGTCGGCGGCCGTGGCGTCGCCGAGGGAAGTCGCCGAACCGCCAGTCCTGCTGGAGAGGAGCCGTGGAGGAGCCTGCCGCAAGCCTGCCCGCCAAGTTCTTCGTGAACCGCGGCATCGTCACCTCCCGGACCGACATGCAGAACCTCCTCAGGCCCCTCCTGAAGCAGACCGTCGGCTACCGCTACTTCCGGGGCCGCGAGCTCGTCGCCAGTGGGACTGGCTGGGTGGAGCGGATCGTGGCCGACAAGCCCGACGTCTCGACCTACTTCACCCCGCTCGCCATCTGCATCAACGTCGACTCCTTCGAGCACCTGGAGTTCGAGACCCGGCCCGACCAGCTCCTCGTCTACGCCCTCGTCCAGGGCGACGAACGGGTCGTCCTCGAGTTTGTCCCGAGCGAGCCCGGGACCCGGACGCCGGTCGAGCCGCGGCAGCTCGAGTTCGACACGAGCGGCTTCGTCCAGATGGAGCTGCTCCGGCTCGAGCCGGACGAGGAGGGTGCCTAGCGAGGGAGGAACCGACGGGTCCGGGCGGCGGAGGGCGAAACCCGGGCGCCGCCATCGTGGTCGAGTCGACGGAGGCCGCCCGTCCAGTTCGGCGGTCGGCCCGCTGAGGGAGCTGGAGGATCGAGGAACGTGAACGCCATCGCCGCCTACTTCCGCCTCGCCGAGCGGGGGACGACGATCGGAACCGAGATTCGGGCTGGCCTGACCACGTTCATGGTCATGGCCTACATCATCTTCGTCAACCCGAACATCCTCTCGGCCGGGCCCCTCGAGGGCCAGGGTCCGCCCTTCCTGCCCACGGTCGTCGCCACGGCCCTGACGGCAGGCATCCTGACGATCGCCATGGGCCTCGTCGCCAACTATCCCTTCGCCCTGGCGGCGGGTCTCGGCCTCAACGCCGTCGTTGCCTTCAACCTCATCCTGACCCGAGGCTTCAGCTGGCAGGAGGCGATGGCCGTCATCGCCTGGGAGGGGATCATCATCCTCATCCTCGTCCTGACCGGTCTTCGGGAGGCGGTGATGGAGGCGATCCCCCTCGCCCTGAAGCGGGCGATCGCGGTCGGGATCGGCCTCTTCATCCTCTTCATTGGCCTCGTCCAGGGAGGGTTCGTCAAGGCCGGGACGGGGACGCCGGTCACCCTCGGTGACCTCACCACCCCCGCCTTCCTGACCTTCGTCATCGGCCTCGTCGTTGCCCTTGGCCTCATGGCTCGGCGGGTGAAGGGGGCCCTCCTCATCAGCATCTTCGTCGCCACCGGCGTCGCGATCGTCCTCCGGGCTGCCTTCGGCGAGACGGCCGGCTTCGGCCCCGGCCAGGCGGTCCTGCCGGAGCGGGTCGTCCTCGATGTCGGCGCCGACAACTTCAGCACCCTCCTTGCGCCTCTTGGGGCGATGCTCAGCGTCTGGACCCGGCCCGAGACGTCCTTCATCACCGTTGCCCTCATCGTCTTCAGCCTCATGCTCGCCGACTTCTTCGACACGATGGGGACGGTCATCGGAGTCGGCGAGGAGGCGGGCTTCGTCGATCCCGAGGGGCGGCTGCCGGGGATCAAGAACGTCCTCGTCGTCGACTCCTTCGGGGCGATCCTCGGCGGCCTCTTCTCGACGAGCTCGAACACGACCTACATCGAGTCGGCGGCCGGCGTCTCCGAAGGCGGTCGGACGGGTCTGACCTCGGTCGTCGTCGGGATCCTCTTCCTCGTCTCGATCCTCTTCGCCCCGGTGGCCGGGATCGTGCCGGCCCAGGCGACGGCGGCGGCTCTCGTCGTCGTCGGCTACCTCATGTTCACCATCGCCCGGGACCTCGACTGGGGCGACATCGACGATGTCTTTCCGGCCCTGGCGACGATGATCGTCATGCCCCTGACCTACTCGATCACCGACGGCATCGCGGCGGGTTTCATCAGCTACGTCTTCTTGAAGGCGGTACGGGGGCGGAGCGCCGAGGTCCACCCGCTCCTCTGGGTCGTCTCGGCGGCCTTCGTCGTCTACTTCGCCATCCCCTGGCTCCAGCAGACCTTCAACCTCTAGGTCGCGGTCCGTTCGTCGCGGTCCTCGTGGCCGCGACCGATCGGTCGCCGCGGGGTCGTGAGCTCGTGTGACCGGGCGGGTGCCGTCCAGCTTCGGGCGGGTCCGCCCGGTCGATGGTTCGGGGACGGCCCCGGTCGGCGTTCGCCCGGAGGGCCGGCGGTGCGCCCTCGGTCGGCCTCGCCCCTCCCGGTCGGCGGTGGGCGCGCCTCAGGCTCGGCGGTGGGCGCCGGTCGGCTACCATCGAGGTCGTGTTCGAGCGATCCGTCCTCCCGGAGGGACCCCGGGTCATCAGTGCCCGGCTGCCAGGGACCCGGTCCGTCGCCGTCGCCGCCCACGTCCTCGCCGGCGCCCGGCATGAGGAGCCCGAGGAAGTCGGCGTCGCCCACTTCATGGAGCACATCGCCTTCAAGGGGACGGCGGCCTACCGCGATGCCCGGGCCATCGCCGAGACGATCGAGGGGATCGGCGGCTCCTTCAATGCCGCCACCGACCGCGAGTCGACGGTCTACTGGACCCGGGTCCCGAAGTCCGAGGCCGAGGCCGGCTTCCGCGTCCTCGGCGAGCTCGTCGTCCGACCGACCCTCGACCCCGAGGAGATCGAGCGGGAGCGGACCGTCATCGTCGAGGAGATCCGGTCCTACTTCGATGACCCCGCCGAGCACGTCCAGATCCTCTTCGGCCGGGCCCTCTTCGGCGACGGGCCCCTCGGCCGCGAGATCTGCGGCGACGAGGCGTCGGTCCGGCGCCTGCCGAGTCGGGCCATCCGCGACTTCTGGGCTCGAGCCTATCGGCCCGGCAACGTCGTCGTGGCCGTGGCGGGTGACATCGACCACGACCGGGCCGTCGAGCTCACGGCGGCGGCCTTCGGGACCGGGAACGGCCGGCTCCCACCACCACCGCCCGCCCCGAGCCTGCCGGCTGGCCCCCGCTACCTCCTCGCCGAACGAGACACGGCCCAGGCCCAGCTCGTCTTGGGCGTCCCCGGCCTCCGCCGCGACCACCCCGACAGCTGGGCCCTCCTCGTCCTCAACACCGTCCTCGGCGACGGCATGAGCAGCCGGCTCTTCCTCCGCCTCCGAGAAGAGGAAGGCCTCGCCTACGACATCGGCTCCGGGATCGTCGACTACGCCGACGCCGGAGCCCTCGAGATCTCGGCCGGGGTCGATCCCGAGGCCCTCGAGCCGGCCCTCGTCTCGATCCTGAGGGAGATGGCCCGTCTCCGCGAGGAGCCGATCCCGACGGCGGAGCTGGAGAAGGCGAAGCGCTACCTCGCCGGCGGCCTCGAACTCCGGCTCGACGAGCCCCGGAGCGTCGCCTCCTGGCTCGGGGTCCAGGAGGCCCTCCACGAACGCGTCCTCACCGTCGACGAGGCGATCGCCGCCATCGGCCGGGTGACCACCGAGGACGTCGCCCGGCTGGCAGCGACCCTCTTCCGCGACGACGTCCTCCGCCTCGCCGTCGTCGCCCCGCCCGGCCGCGGCAGGGACCTCGACCGGCTCCTCAGGCTGCCAGGATGAGGGGCCACGTGACGTCCGTCCCCGGGGCGTGGTCGGGCCGCCGACCGAGGCTGCGCGGCGCCCGGGAGACGACACCGCTGACCACCCCGGCGAGGCGCCGGGAGCTCCACCTCCGCCAGCCCGTGCGGCCGACTGCCGCAATGGCGAGGGAGGCGGCGAGCGGATGCGGGAGGGTGGCGTGACGGGCGAGGGCGAGGGCGGGGCGAGCGGGCAGGGCGTCGCCCTGACCGAGGCCGAGCTCGACCTCCGCCTCGCCCGTCTCCACCTCCGGGTCGGTCTCCTCGGCCTTGCCCGGGCCGAGCTCGAGGCAGCGGTGGGGCTCGGGACTCTCGACCGCGACGGACTCGCCGACCTCGCCGAGGCGCGCTGGCGGTCGGGGGACCTCGCTGGGGCAGGGATCGCCGCCGAGGCCCATCTCGCCGCCGGGGGCGACGCCCTCGTCGCTCGCGTCGTCGCGGCGGAGGCTCGATGTGCCGAGGGGCGGCTCGTCGAGGCCGAAGAGGCGGCCCGAGCGGCCGCGGCAGCCGGGATGGAGTCGGTCCGCGCCCTCTTCGCCGGGCTCCCGGCGAGCGACGTCTGGACGGCGGTCGGCGAACCACCGACCAGCGGCTTCGGAACGACCGGCTCCGGGGCGGGTGGAGAGGTGGCGGAAGAGGGGAGGGCGCGGGGTTCGGGTGGCGTTCCAGCAGGGAGGGGGGCGGGGGGCGACGACTCCGGGTCCTCGGCTGAGGCCTGGGTCGCCATCGCCCGGCAGCAGCTCATGAGCGGGCGCCGCGAGGCGGCTCTGACCGCCCTCGGGCTCGCCCTCCGGGCCGATGCCGTAGCCGCCGTCCACGTCCTCGAGGTCCTCGCCGGACTCCATGGACCGAGCGTGGAGCTCCTCCGTGGCGACGCCCTCCGCGCCCTCGGGCGGACCGAGGAGGCTCAGCTGGCGTACGAGGCCGCCGAGGAGGCGCTCCTCGGACCCGCCGGGCCGCGCTAGACTGCGCTTCTCGGCGCGCCGTGGCGGCCCGGACCGACGGCGCAGCAGCGACCTGATCGCCTCCGCCGGCCAGGCCCGGCAGCCAGCAGATGGAAGGTACCGTGACCGAACGCACCCTCGTCCTCGTCAAGCCCGATGGTGTCCAGCGCCTCCTCGTCGGGCGGATCCTCGGCCGCTTCGAGGAGCGTGGCCTCAAGCTCGTCGCCCTCAAGCTCGTTTGGGTCAGTCGCGAGCTCGCCGAGCGCCATTACGCCGTCCACCGCGAGAAGCCCTTCTTCCCCGCCCTCGTCGACTTCATCACCTCGGGCCCCCTCGTGGCCGCCGTCCTCGAAGGACCGGGGGCGATCGGCGTCGTCCGGACGATGGTCGGCGCGACCCGCCCGGCCGAGGCGGCCCCGGGCTCGATCCGCGGTGACCTCGCCCTGGAGACGGGCCAGAACCTCGTCCACGCCTCCGATAGTCCCGAGACGGCAGCGGCCGAGATCGCCCTCTGGTTCCAGCCCGAGGAGCTCGTCGACTACGAGCGGGTCATCGACCGCTGGGTCATCGGCCCCAGCGACTGAGGGTAGCTCGAGCCGCGGTCCGGCTCGGTCGGCCGAGGCTGTCTTCGCCGTCGCTCACCGACGGCCATCCGCTCCATCCTCCGCTGCTCACGGCAGCCCGCCGAGCTGTTCGGCCCCGCCGAGGCTCGTCTCCCCGGGCCCGCCGGGCCCGCCAGCCCCGCCGCCGATGAGCTCCGGCGGCTCCTCGAGGGTGGGTGGACCGCCCGCCGCCGCCTCGTCGATTCCGAACCAGCCGGCCGAGGCGCCAACGGCGAGGAGGGCGAGGACGACCGCCCCGACCGCGGCGACCCCGGCCCGCCTCGCCCGCCACTGCCCCTCGATGGCCCGCCCGAACCGCCGAGCCCGAACGACTTCGCCGAGCCGACGAGCTGCCTCCGCTCCCGCGGCGCCAAGGCCCCGACCCGAGGACCGAAGGAACCATCCCGTCGGGGCGGCCCGGAGCGCCCCCGCTCTGCGTCGAAGGCCGGGATCGGCAGCACCACCCACCGTCCTCCGATATCGGCCCGCAGCCACCGCCAGCCGGAGGTAGCCGAGGAAGGGGATGAGCCCGAGCCACGCCGCCGCAGGCGCGAGCTCTGGGCCGACGACGAGCTCGAGGATCCGCTCGCGCGCCTGCCAGGCTGGCCAGCCCGGGAGCCCCACGCCGGCCAGGACGACGAGGCCAAAGCCGAGGCCGAGGAGCCGCCCCTCGACGAGGCGTCCTGCGACGACCTCGACCCGCCGGGAGCCGACGCCGACCCGGGCTGCGGCGACCCAGGCGAAGAGGGCCGTCTGGGCGAGGGCGAAGGCGCCGAGCCAGCTTCGGAGGGGCTGCCAGACGGTTGGGTCGAGGACCGTCAGGCCGAGGACGACGATCCCAGCCTGGCCGACGGTGACGTAGACGGCGACGTGGACGAGATCGTCGGCCAGGGAGCTGGCCAGGGCCCCAAGGAGGAGCGAGGCGAAGCCGACGGCGACGAGGGCCGCCCGTTCGGTCTCGAGGGGCACGAGAAGGGGGGCGATGGTCCGGTCGACCCAGCCCAGGACGACGACGGCGAGGGCGACGGGGATCCAGACGGCGGTGATCGGTAGGGCCGCGGGCGGGACCGAGTCGGCCAAGCGGGCGAGCCAGAGGTGGAAGGGGATGACGCCCGCCCGGAGGGCAACCCCACCGACCATTCCGAGATAGGCGATCCCGAAGACGGCGGGCTCGAGGGCGAGGGCGCCGAGGGGACGAGCGAGCCAGGCGGCGGCGACGATGGTCACCGTCCCGGCTCCGGCGATGAGACGAAGGGAGCGGCTTGCGGCGGCGACGGAGTCAGCGGTCGGGGTGTCGGCTCCGAGGCTGGCGAGGAGCCCGGCGATCCCCGCCCCGACGATGAGGAGAAGGCCGAGGAGTGGGTCGTCGACGACGAGGGCGGCCCCGATCGCGCCGAGGACCGCCAGGGCCGCAGGGGCGTGGCTTGGGGGCTCCTCGTCGGCCCGCCCGAGGACGAAGGTGACGAGGGCGGAGGCGGCGGCGAGCACGAGGATGACCCGGGCGTAGTCTGTGGCAACGAGACCAACGTCGCCGAGACGGAGCGCGGCCCCGGGCTCGATGAGGGCGGCAAGGACGAGGGCGGCGACGAGCCCGCCCAGACCGACGACGAAGGCGGCGCCGGGCAGGGGGCGGAGGAGGAGGGCGAGAGCGGCCGCCCCGACGGTGCCACCGAGGAAGAGGAGGATCGTCACCTCCGGCCTCCCTCGGCCTCGCCGCGCCCACCGACGGCAGCTTCCGGCGAACCGGGTTCCCGCTCCACCGGCCCGGGGCCGGCCCCCCGGGGGATCCGGCGGCTCGTCCGAACGAGGACGGCGACGGTCGCGCCGAGGCTCCCCGTCAACGCCGCCACGACGGTCTGTTCGACCGGCCCCGGGGTCCCGGCCAGACCCGCCCGGATCGCGAGCGTACCGGCCAGGAGGAGGCTCGCCCCGACTCCGACCCGGAAGGCGTCCCGGCCCCCGAGGAGGATCGGGGCCGCGGCCAGGAGGAGGAGGGCGACACCTGCCGCCGAGGCCGCCTCTGGGCCTCGGCCCGGTGCCCCCAGCCCGTGGGTCACCCAGCCGACGACGGCTCCCGCCAGGGCGAGGAGGGCCTCGCTCGGCCAGGCGAGGGCCGAGCCGCTCGTCGCCGACCTGGACTCGCGAGCGGCGATCCAGAGGAGGTAGCCGGCCAGGACGGCAGCGACGAGGCGGACAGCCAGGACCGGTGGGGCTGGAAGGGGATCGGCGACGAAGACGAGCCCGAGGAGCGTGACGAGGAGCCCGAGGGTCGCCGTCCGCGGGTCACGGCCCGAGACGGCAACGACGGCGCCGGCAACGGTCGCCAGAGCCGCGGCGAAGGCGACGGAGGTCGACACTCGTCCGAGGGGTCCGTCTGTCGATCAGGAGGGCGCCGGTCCGGAGGGCGTCGCTCGAAGGGCTCGCATCGGGCCTGCACCATAGCGCAGCCGAGCCGCCCCCGCAGCGCCCGGACGACCGGCTCCGCCGCGGCGGCCACCGGCCGGCTGCGCCCGCTGTTCCGGCGGCGGTCACGACGAGTGTCTCATCCTGGGATGAGGGGCTCCTCTCGATCTCCCGTGAGGGCACCGGGCCCGTGCCGCCCCGCGCCAGCGGTGCTGGTTTGACCCGCTCCAACGGGCGTTGCTACACTGCCGACGGCCTCCCGCCCGCGTTCGACGCGACATGGCCGAGGCCGCCGCCGAGCCGACCCCCGGATGCCCAGTCGAGTGCTCTCCGCCGTGCCCGGGTGGTCGTGACTATGACAGGAGGATGTCCGGACCCCTCATGGACGCCAGTGCTCTCCAGCTCATCGTTCTCCCCGCCGGCCTCGTCGCCGTCCTCTTTGCCCTCTACCTCGCCCGCGACGTCCTGAGCCGAGACACCGGGACGGCGGCGATGGAGGCGGTCGCCGGGACGATCTACGAAGGCGCCGTCGCCTTCATCCGCCGCCAGTACACGACGATCGCCCAGCTCGGCATCCTTGGCGCCCTCGTCATCGCCGCCCTCATCGCCTTCTTCGAAGGACCCGACGTCGCCGACACGGACGTCTATGGGATCGAGCTCGGGATCCGGACCGGGATCGCCTTCCTCGTCGGCGCCGCCTGCTCGATGGCCTCGGGGATCATCGGGATGTACATCTCCGTCCGCTCGAACCTCCGGACCGCGGCAGCTGCTCGACGGAGCCTCGTCGAGGCCGTCCAGGTCGCCATGCGGGGCGGCGCCGTCTCTGGCTTCCTCGTCGTCGCCCTCTCCCTCCTCGGCGTCTACCTCATCTTCGTCGCCTATGGCGGGCTCGGCGTCGACACCGTCGCCGAGGCTCCCTTCCTCATCGTCGGCTTCGGCTTCGGGGCGAGCTTCGTCGCCCTCTTCGCCCAGCTCGGCGGCGGGATCTACACGAAGGCTGCCGACGTCGGGGCCGACCTCGTCGGCAAGGTCGAGGCCGGGATCCCCGAGGACGATCCAAGGAACGCGGCCGTCGTCGCCGACCTCGTCGGGGACAACGTCGGTGACTGCGCCGGCCGAGGCGCCGACCTCTTCGAGTCCACGGCCGCCGAGAACATCGGGGCGATGATCCTCGGCGTCGCCGTCTACAAGATCGCCTCCGACCTCGGCTGGCCCCATCCCACAGCCTGGATCTTCTTCCCCCTCGTCGTCCGCTCCTTCGGTCTCTTGGCGACGATCGTCGCCATGTTCTTCATCCGCGGCCGCGAGGACGAGGACCCGATGAACATCCTCAACCGCGGTTACTGGGTCACGACCGGTCTGTCGGCCCTCGGCCTCCTCCTGACGACGGCCGTCATGATGGGTCCGGCTGGTGCCGCGCCGAGCGGTGTCCCGATCTGGCTCTACTTCTTCGGGGCCGGCGTCGTCGGCCTCGCCACGAGCGTCGCCTTCGTCTACATCACCCAGTACTACACCGCCGGCGCCTGGCGGCCGGTCAAGGAGATTGCCCAGGCCTCGAAGACGGGACCGGCGACGAACATCATCTCGGGCATCGCCGTCGGGTTCGAGACGACCTTCGTCACCGCGGTGACGATCGGCATCGCCCTCTTCATCTCCCACTGGCTCGGCCAGGAAGCCTTCGCTGGGCTCGGCCTCGACCACAACCCGGGGGGTGTCTTCGGGACGGCCGTGGCGACGATGGGGATGCTCATGACGACGGCCTACATCCTCGCCATGGACACCTTCGGCCCCATCACCGACAACGCCGGTGGGATCACCGAGTTCAGCCGAGCCGAAACGGGTGCCCGCGAGATCACCGACCGCCTCGACGCCGTCGGGAACACGACGAAGGCCCTGACGAAGGGCTACGCCATCGCCTCGGCCTCCCTCGCCGCCTTCCTCCTCTTCTCGGCCTACATCGACAAGGTCAACCTCATCCTGAGCCGACGAGGTGACCCGATCATGGCTGCCGTCGACCTGGCCGACGTGAACGTCTTCATCGCTGCCTTCCTCGCCTCGATGCTCGTCTACCTCTTCAGCTCCCTTGCCATTCGGGCCGTCGGGCGGGCTGCGAGCTCGATCATCCTCGAGGTCCGGCGCCAGTTCCGGGAGCACCCGGGGATCATGGACTTCTCGGAGAAGCCCGACTACGCTCGGGTCGTCGACATCACGACCCGGGCTGCCCTCCGCGAGATGGTCGCCCCGGGCCTCGTCGCGGTCCTCATGCCCGTCGTCGTCGGCGTCCTCCTCGGCTACCAAGCCGTCGCTGGGCTCCTCATGGTCGGCACCATCGCCGGCGTCCTCCTCGCCACGGTCCTGAACAACGGCGGCGGCGCCTGGGACAACGCGAAGAAGTTCATCGAAGCCGGGCACCTGACGGACGAGGCGGGGAACGTCATCGGCAAGAAGACGGAGGCCCACGCCGCGGCCGTCGTCGGGGACACCGTCGGCGATCCCTTCAAGGACACCGCCGGGCCGTCCCTCCACGTCCTCGTCAAGCTCCTGGCGACGATCACCCTCGTCCTCGCCCCGCTCTTCATCCGCTGACCCGGCCGGGACGGGCGCGAGGACGGACGGCCGATCGAGGCGCTGGGGAGGAGCATGGACCCGCTCGCCCAAGCCGTCGTCATGGGCATCGTCCAGGGACTGACGGAGTTCTTGCCGATCTCGAGCTCGGGGCACCTCATCCTCGTCCCCTGGCTGGCCGGCTGGGACGATGCCTTCATCCGCTCCCTCTCCTTCTCGGTCATGCTCCACGTCGCCTCCCTTGGCGCCCTCCTCGCCTACTTCGCCCGAGACTGGCGCCGCCTCGTCCCGGCCGGCCTCGCCGCCCTCCGTGACCGATCCTTCCGGGGCGACCCCGAGCGGCGCCTCGCCTGGCTCATCGCGGCGACGACGATCCCCGGTGGCCTGGCGGGGTTCCTCCTCAACGACGTCATCGAGGGGACCGTTCGCCAGCCGGGCCTCGTCGCCGTCATGCTCGTCGTCGGCGGGGCGATCCTCTGGCTCGCCGAGCGGCATGGTGGTGGCGGGAGGCCTCTTGAGGAGCTGAGCTTCCAGGCTGCCGTCGGGATCGGCTGCGCCCAGGCCGTCGCCCTCGTGCCCGGGATCAGTCGCTCGGGGATCTCCATCGCCGCCGGGCTCTTCGCCGGCCTCGATCGGGCGGCGGCGGCTCGGTTCAGCTTCCTCATGGCGACTCCGATCATCGCCGGGGCAGGGGCCTACGAGACCCGTCAGCTCCTCCTTGGGGCCGGCGACGTGGCGGTCGCACCGGGACCCCTGCTGGCGGGGATGCTCGCGTCCTTCTTCTCGGCGATCGCCGCCATCCACGTCCTCCTCCGTTTCCTCCGAAGCCACCGGACCGACGTCTTCGTCGCCTACCGGGTCGGCCTGGCGGCCCTCGTCGTCCTCGTCTTCCTCGGCTGGTGAGGGGATCGGGCGTGGGCGACGGCGAAGGAACGGAGCGGCCCCCGGAGGGTGAGGCAGAGCGAGGCGCGAACCCCAGTCCGCCAGACGAGGAACGGGGCCCGCGGACCGAGCGACCGCCGGAGCAAGGCGAGGACCGACCGACGGAGGTGATGAAGCGGCTCCGCCAGCGCGCCATCCGTGACCTCGTCGAGCAGCGGCCAATCCGGACCCAGCAGGAGCTGGCGGCAGCCCTCCGGGAGCGCGGCTTCCGGGCCACCCAGGCGACGGTCAGCCGCGACGTCGCCGAGCTCGGTCTCGTCAAGGTGAGCCGCGAGGGCGTCTCCGTCTACGCCCTCCCGGCCCGGCTCCGTGAGGCCGAGGCGAGCGGGGAAGAGCGGCTCCGGCGCCTTCTCCACGACCTGCCGGTCGAGATCCGCGAGTCCGGCCTCCTCCTCGTCATCAAGACCCTCCCCGGGTCGGCCCACCCGATCGCAGCCGCCATCGACCGGGCCCGCTGGCCCGAAGTCGTGGGCTCCCTCGCCGGCGACGACACCCTCTTCGTCGCCGTCACCGACCGGGCTGCCCTCCAGCGGGTGAAGCAGCGCCTCGCCCGGCTCGTCGAGTAGCCGGGCGACGCTCGTCCCTCCAGGCCCGCGCCGCTCGCCCCCAGCCGAACCCGGCGGGGCCCCGAGCGTTTGACGCCCGGCGCCCGTCTCGCTACCATGACGCGCCGGTCGGACTTCAGGCCGCGAGGTGGATCTTCGCCGAGCCTGGAGTTCTTTCCTTATCCCGACGGGGACGGCGCGGGTCGACCGACCGCGACACCCGAACGAACCCCGCGAGCCAGAGCGCCAGCCGGGGGTGAACGGAATGATGAACACGAAGCCGACCTACCTGTCTCGGGAGGGGCTCGAGAAGCTCCGGGCCGAGCTCGAGGAGCTCGTCAACGTCCGCCGAGCCGAGATTGCCCAGCGCATCCACGACGCCAAGGCCCACGGCGACGTCATGGAGAACGCCGAATACGAGGACGCGAAGAACGAGCAGGCCTTCGTCGAGGGCCGGATCGCGACCCTCGAGGCCCTCATCAAGAACGCCACCCTCATCGACGAGCACCTCTCCACCGACCACGTCCAGATCGGCTCGACCGTCGTCGTCCGGGGCGTCGACGGCGAGGAGCGGTTCACGATCGTCGGCTCGACCGAGGCCCGGCCTGCCGAGGGGAAGATCTCGAACGAGTCTCCCGTCGGCCGCGCCCTCCTCGGCCGCAAGCCCGGCGACACCGTCGTCGTTCGCGTCCCCGCCGGCGACTTCACCTACACCATCGTCAGCATCAGCTGAGCCCGAGCGTCTCCGGCCGGCGGCGGCAACGGTCACCGGGTCGGAGCCGCCGAGCCCACGGTGAGGAGACTCCATGGACTGGGCCGACGAGCTGGCTGCCCGGGTCGAGGGCCCCCAGGTCGTCAACGACAGCAAGACGCCCTCGGGCACCGTCCACGTCGGCTCCCTCCGAGGCCCCGTCCTCGTCGACGTCATCGCCCGGGCCCTCCGGGCCCGGGGGATCGAGACCCGCTACCTCTACGGCGTCGACGACATGGACCCGATGGACGCCCAGGCCCTCCTCACCCCCGACGCCGTCGAGCGCGAGATGGGACGGCCCCTCGCCCACATCCCCGACCAAGAGGGTGACGGCCACGCCTCCTACGCCCGCCACCACGCCGAGCGTTTCATCGCCACCTTCGACCGCCTCGGGATCGTGCCCGACCGCTACTACTGGATGTCCGAGCTCTACGCCGAGGGGGCCGTCGACCCGTACATCCGCCTCGCCCTCGACCGGGCCGAGCTCGTGCGGGACATCTACCGGCGGGTGGCGAACGTCCGTCACCCCGCCGACTGGCACCCCGTCTCCGTCGTCTGCGAGCGCTGCGGGAAGGTCGGGACGACGATCGTGACTGCCTGGGACGGCGAGCGGGTCCGCTACGAGTGCCGGCCGAACCTCGTTGCCTGGGCGAAGGGCTGTGGGATGAGCGGCTGGACGTCTCCCTTCGGCGGTCGGGCAAAGCTGCCCTGGAACCTCGAATGGGCCGCCCAGTGGAGCATGTTCGGCGTGACGATCGAGCCCTGTGGGAAGGACCTCTCGACGGCGGGCGGCTCGCGGGACCGGTCCGACGCCATCGCCCGAGAGGTCTTCGAGCGGGAGCCGCCGCTCAACGTCCCCTACGAGTTCGTCAACCTCGGCGGCCGGAAGATGTCGACGTCGAAGGGTCGGGGTGCGGCCGCCCACGAGATCGCCGAGGTCCTCCCTCCCGACGTCCTTCGCTTCTTCTTCATCCGCCCCCGCCCGAACCAAGCGATCGAGTTCGACCCCGAGGGCAGCGACGCGATCCCCCGCCTCTTCGACGAGTTCGACCGCTTCGCCGCCGCGACCGCCGGGCGACCGACGAAGGGGGAGCTGCCGGCCGGTTACGAGGCGATCTTCCGCTATGCCCTCCGCGACCCGGCGGCCGACGTCAGCGCCGAGGCGGGTGCCTTCCGGCCGTCCTTCGCCCACCTCGCCCTCCTCCTCCAGCTCCCGGGGATCGACCTCGCCGAGCGGGTGGCGGCGGAGAAGGGGTCGCCCCTCACCCACCGGGAGCGAGCGATCCTCGAGGAGCGGGCCGCGGCCGCCCGGGCCTGGCTCGAGCGCTATGCTCCCGAGACGGCCCAGATCGAAGTCCACCTCGACGCCCTCCCGGAGCCCGCCCGCTCCCTCGGCGCGGATGAACGGCACTTCCTCGGCGCCCTCGCCGCCTCCGTCGAGGCTGACCCGCCGCCGAGCGGCGAGGCCTGGCAGGCTCGGATCTTCGAGGTCGCCGGGGCGAGCGACCTCGCCCCGGCTCGTGCCTTCGCCGCCCTCTATGCCGCCTTCCTCGGTCGCCGGAACGGGCCACGAGCCGGGTGGCTCCTCGCCGCCCTCGAGCGGGCCTTCGTCCTCGCTCGCCTCCGCGAGGCGGCTGGCGAAACCGCCCTCGCCGTCGAGCAGGAGCTCGTGTGAGCGGCGACAATCGGGCCATGACCCGTCCCCTTCGCCTGCCCTGCCGTCCTCGGCCGAGGTGGCGCCGATGAGCGTCGGCCTCGCCCGCCTTCGAGAAGAGTCGGAGCTCATCCGCCGGGGTGCCATCGACAAGGGCGAGGATCCCTCCGTTGTCGATGCCGCCCTCGCCCTCGACGAGCGCCGCCGCCGGCTCCTCGGCGAAGTCGATCGGCTCCGGGCCGAGCGGAACGCGGTGAGCAAGTCGATCGGGGAGCGGATCCGGGCCGGCGCCGACCCGGCGGGCCCCGAGGTCGCCGCCGTCCGGGCCGAGGCCCGCGCCCTCGGCGACCGGATCGCGGAGCTCGAGCGAGAGCTGGCGACGGTCGAGGCCGAGCTCGACGACGCCCTCCTCCGGATCCCGAACCCGGCCGACCCCGACGTCCCCGTCGGGGGTCCTGAGGCGAACGTCGTCGTCCGAACCTGGGGCGAGCCCCTGCCCCGCCAGGCCGTCGCCGCCGACGGCCGGAGCTGGGTCCGGCGGCCCCACTGGGAGGTCGGTGCCGCCCTCGCCATCCTCGACGAGGCCCGCGGAGCGAAGGTGACCGGGTCGGGCTTCCCCGTCTTCCGGGCCGCGGGCGCTCGCCTCGAGCGGGCCCTCATCAACTGGTTCCTCGACGTCCACACGGCCGAGCACGGCTTCACCGAGGTCTGGCCGCCGGCCCTCGTCAATGCCGCCTCGGCCCGCGGGACCGGCCAGATCCCGGACAAGGAAGAGCAGATGTACGTCGTCACCCGCGACGAGCTCTACCTCGTCCCGACGGCCGAGGTTCCGGTGACGAACCTCCACCGCGACGAGATCCTCGAGGCCGCCGAGCTCCCGATCCGGTACTGCGCCTACACGCCCTGCTTCCGCCGCGAGGCCGGGGCGGCGGGCGCGGAGACGCGGGGCATCCTCCGCGTCCACCAGTTCGACAAGGTCGAGATGGTCCTCTTCGAGCGGCCCGAGGACTCGGCGGCCGCCCTCGAGTGGCTGACCGAGCGGGCCGAGGTCCTCCTCCGCCGGCTCGGCCTCGCCTACCGGGTCGTCCTCATGAGCACGAGGGAGATGGGCTTCGTCCAGGCGAAGAAGTACGACCTCGAGGCCTGGGCGCCGGGGGTCGAGCGCTGGCTCGAGGTGAGCTCGTGCTCGAACTTCCGCGACTACCAGGCTCGGCGGATGGCGATCCGCTACCGGCCGGAGCCTGGGGCAAAGCCGGAGCTCGTCCACACCCTGAATGGCTCGGGCCTCGCCCTGGCGAGGGTCGTCGCTGCCCTCCTCGAGACGTACCAGGAGCCCGACGGGGCCGTCGTCGTCCCCGAGGTCCTCCGGCCCTACATGGGCGGGCTGGAGCGGATCGAGCGGCCCTAAGCCGGGGCCCGGCCCGGCCTCGGCCTTGGCCGGCCCCGGTCCGCGCCGGGGAACAAGGTGGATCATCCGGCTCCATATCCACCCCATGGGTGTCGCCGTGCGGGACACTGGGACGCGCCGGTGAGCACGGTGGATACCATCCGCGCGGCTCCTTGAGCGATGAGCGATCAGGCGGACGGAGGTCCAGTAGGTCGGGCGCAGTGACTGTCGAGCGGGACGCCATCGTCATCGGTGGGGGACACAATGGGCTCGCCTGCGCGGCGTACCTGGCCCGGGCGGGGCTCGACGTGCTCGTGCTCGAGCGGCGCGAGCTGCTGGGCGGGGCGGCGGCGACGGAGGAGACCTGGCCCAGATACCGGATCTCGAGCGCGTCCTACGTGGTCTCGCTCATGCCGCCCAGGGTGGTCGCCGAGCTCGAGCTGAAGCGCTTCGGGTACGAGGTCTCGATCATCTCGCCCGACTACTTCGTTCCCTTCCCCGACGGGACCTCGCTCACCCTGTGGGGCGACACCAGGCGGGATGCGGAGAACATCGCCAGGTTCTCGAAGAAGGACGCCGAAGCGTACGTCGAGTTCGACCGGTACTTCGACCACGTCGCTCGGTTGCTCAAGGACATCCTCTTCGTGGTGCCGCCAAACCTGCGTCTGGGCGATCTCCCCGGATGGCTGCGAACGGCGGGCAAGATCCGATCCTGGTCCGGTCGGGACGTTACCGAGCTCGTCCGGCTGTTCACGATGAGCGCTGCCGACTTCCTCGACGAGTGGTTCGAGGACGAGCGGGTAAAGGGGGCCCTCGCGACCCAGGCCATCATCGGCGCATGGTGCGGGCCGATGACGCCGGGCTCGGCCTACGTCCTCATGCACCACTGGATCGGCGAGATCGATGGACACGCCGGGGCCTGGGGATGGGTGAAGGGGGGCATGGGCGGCGTCTCGGCGGCGATCGCGCGTTCGGCCCAGGCCGCCGGCGCCGAGATCCAAACGGGTGTGGAGGTCCGCCGCGTGGCGATCAACAGCTCGGGCCGCGCGGTCGGGGTCGAGCTCGCCGATGGCACGCTCCTGCGGGCTCGGCGCGTGGTCTCGAGCGCTCACCCCATCACCTCGTATCTCGACTTCGTCGGCGAGGAGCGGCTGCCGGAGCAGGTCGTGCGGGACATCAAGCGCTTCCGGACGCGGTCGGGGTCGGTGAAGCTGAACGTCGCCCTCGGCGAGCTCCCGGAGTTCCCCAGCTGGGATCAGGACGGGGACGTCCACCGGGGCCTCGTCGCGGTCTCGCCCTCCATCGAGTACCTCGAGCGGGCCTGGGACGACGCCAAGTACGGGCGGATGTCCGAGCACCCCTACCTCGAGGTGGTGTTCCCCACGGCCCACGAGCCCGAGGGGCTCGCGCCGAAGGGCAAGCACCTCATGCTCGGCTTCAGCCAGTATGGGCCGTACGAGCTCCGGGAGGGCTCCTGGGACGAGGGCGGTCGCGAGGAGTACGCGCGCCGTGCGCTGGGAGCACTTGGGGAGTTCGCCCCGAACCTCCTCGGCGCGATCGAGCGGGTCGAGGTCCTCACTCCCCGGGACCTCGAGGAGCGGTTCGGCCTGCTCGGCGGGAACATCATGCAGGGCGAGCTCAGCCCGGACCAGATGTTCAGCCTCCGACCGGTGCCGGGGTACGGGAACTACCGAACGCCCGTGCCCGGGTACTACCTCTGCGGGGCGGGCACCCATCCTGGGGGTGGCGTCATGGGCGTGTGCGCGCGGAACGCCGCGAAGGTGATCCTCCGGGACCATCGGCTCGCGCGCGTTCGCGAGCGGCTGCCGATCCCGCGGTAGGTTTCGCGCCCGCGGACCCGCGGGGCGTCGAGGGTCCGTTCCCGGCCGAGCGCCGCCGACGCGTCCTCGAGTCGCTCCGCAATCGCTGCCGTCGAGGTCCGTCCGGCGGTGGCGAGCCGGTGATCCTGCCGGCGCTCAGGCCCTGAAGCTTCGCACGCTCATCGCCCGGCCGTACCATGGTTGAGCTGGCACCGATCGCCTGGTCAGGGAGGGAGGACGATGGCACAAACGGCAGATGTCGGGCCCGAGGTCTTGGACTTTCTCTTCGAGACGCTCCAAATCGACGAGAGTTGGTCCGTTCGGGAACCACGCGAGTTTACGTGGTGGGCCCACCGCCTCGCCCAGCGGATCTGGGCCGAGCCGGTTCGGAGGAGCGAAGGCGACGACGTTGTCCGTGTCCACGCCGCAACGGCTTTCGTTCGCGATCTCCCGTCCGACACGCCCGTCGATCTCGTGGTGAGCATGGTCAACATGTTCGCCGGCATGAGCGCGGTTGTCCCGACCGGGTCGGGCGATCGGATCTTTCTCCACGCCTCGGCGGTCTTTCACCATCAGAACGTCGCCTGGCTTCAGAGCCTGTTCGCCGTTGCGGCGGCCCTCCAGGTGACAAGCGCCCACGAACAGGTCGATCGAGTCGCCGCGCTCCTCGGTGGACGGCCCGCCGTCTCTGAGCACCCCCGATCGGGTGCCCGGTCAGACCCCGACGGGATCCTGGGGATGAACAGCATCGTGGTGACGGCAGGAGAGGCGAGCTCACCCTGGACGAAAGAAGATTTCGAAGGGGCGTCGGAGCGGGACGTCTGGGTCATGGCGTTCGCCGACGATGACATCATGACGGCTCAGATCCCGTTCACGGGACACCGAGTCGCCGGAGCGGGAGGCTCACTCGAGACGTCGCTTCTCATCGCCTCGGCGAAGGACCCCCACCCGGCCCTCGGGTCCGGCCTCTTGCTCCGCCTTCTCCTCCCCGTGACTGTCGAGACCAGCGAGGCGGCGGCGGTCGCGGCGATCCTCAACCGGCTGGAGACAACATCGGACGTCAGCTTCCATAGCCTCGGGGCCTGGTGTGCCGGCCCGCCCGGACCGTCCGAGGAGGAGACGCAGCCGCTGTCGGTCAACTACGTCTCCTTTCTCCCGACGATCCTCTATCAGCCCCTCCTGCTGGACAACATGGCGATCGGCATGATCCCCCGGTCTCTCTGGGCCGCGACCCTGCTCTCCGATCTCAGCCGCGACGATGGCAGCGTCGATCTTGCCCGCCTGGGACAGACCCAACGGCGCGCCCTCAGTGCGGCCGATGAGGTCGGTCGCAAGCTTGGGGGCGAGTGACCACCCGAGTCCATCCCCGGCCGCACCGGCAGAGGCCGGGGGTGGTCCAGACGGCTGACGGCGATGCTGCGGGTCGCAGGAGGGAGCGAGGGCTACCCGCCGAGGTCCCGTGAGTCCCCAGAGGGGCCAATTCGCGCTGGCGGAGAGGGTGGGATTCGAACCCACGGGGCTTGCGCCCTGCGGTTTTCAAGACCGCCGCATTCGACCGCTCTGCCACCTCTCCGCCCTTCGAGGATACACCGGCAGCCGACGCGTCCACTCCTCGCGCCCCGGGGCGCCGGAGCATCGGGGTGCCGTCCGAAATCGAGACCCTCGTGACCCACCGTCGAGGTCTACCTCGGATGCCGCGTGCACGCCGATCACCAGTCGGGTCCGAAGAAGCGAAACTCCGTTCGCAAGCGCTCGTATCCCCGCCGGGCCTCAGCCTCCGAAAGGAGACCGCGTGACACTGCGAGCTGGGCAAGCTCGAGGGTCGTGAAACACCGCGAGCCCCCGAGAGCATGAAAGCCCGCGCGACCATCCCGATCGTCGAAACCCAGGGTCAGGTTTCTGTGGACGGCCATGGCCACGGAGACCGCCTCGCCCGAGTCCAGTCGACGGGCCTTCATGCCAAGGCCTCGCCTCCACTCTCGGAGGGCCGGGTCCTGCAACCGGATCGCCATCGACAGCTCGTGGACGGACGGGAGCAAGACCTCCAGGTCCATCGATCGCCTCGCAATGAGTCCAGCGAGAGCCAATTCGGCGGTGACGGCTCGGGCGAGCTCGGCGGAACCCGCAGGGTAGCGCTGCGTCTCGCGCTCGGAGAAGGCCAGGGCCCGGTCCAGCTCCCCGGGCTCCTCGGGGTCCATCCCGAGCACGCCGTGAGCGACGAGGATGCGCCCGCCGCAGAGGTCGCGGAGGTGGTCGGCCCATCCGGCGATGGCGAAGTTCCGCGCCAACGAGGTGTCGACGATCACCCGCCTACCCCAGGTGGGCAGCGGCCTCGATCTCCTCCAGCGTCCGGCGCTCGCCAACTTCCGCCTGGGCGTGGCCGAACCGCAGGTCCTCCACGCTCACCCCGAGCGTCTCGGCAGCATCACCGAGGGTGATCCGACCCCGCTGAATGGCTGCCCGGACGAGCCTGAGCATTCGGTCCGGGAAGCGCTCCAGGGGCGGGAGCTCGTAGTCTCCCAGATCAGCTGGGTTGACCGGGTAGCCCAGGGCACGCGCCAGCGCACTGGGTGACACGAGTCGCAGGCGCTCGTAATCCTCGTCGGTGATGTGTCGCTCCTGCCGCAGCCGAACGAGGAGCGCGGCGTAGCTGACGCCAAAGTGACGCTGAAGGTGGATGACGACGAGAGGGTCGGTGACGACCGCCCACGGGTCGAGATCGTCGATCGCTTTGGCCAGCGCATCCGACGGCACAAGGAATTCGCCCGCGAAGAGATCGGCGAACCGCTCGCGCTCGGTCGACGCACCGGGCATCGAGACCCAGACGTTGGATCGGTGGAAGTAGGCATGGGCCAGCTCATGGGCCAGGGTAAAGACCTGTCGACCGAGCGTCATGTCCGAATTCACGACGATGCAGAAACCCACCCTTGGGTCGTTGTAGAAGAACCCCGAGGGGGCCTCCGCCAGGTCGCTCCCCAAGGCGAGCCGGAAGACCAGCACGTGCTCGTCGAGCAGGTGGAACAGATCGTCGATCGGTCCGGAGCTCAGACCCAGGAAGTCGCGGACCTCTCGTGCCAGGCGGGCCGCGTCATGACGACTGGCCCTCGCTCGCACCTCGCGGAAAGGGCTCGACCCCGGACCGGGTCGTGGTGCCCCCAACTCCTCGATGAGATCAACGTAGGCATCGACGAGCTCGGCGAACCGTTGGGTCGCAGCCTTCGATCGATCCGACAGGGTTCCCGGGGCCGCGCGGAACAGAACCTCCGACGTCGCAGGAGCTCTCTCTCGGGGCTCACCTCCCTCGAGGAGCGCCGAGAGCGGAACGCCGTACAGCCGGGCGAGCGACACGAGCACGCCCAAGGGAGGCTGGCGCCTCCCGGTCTCGTAGTAGCTCAACAGCACGCGGTTCAGCCCGACGGCTTGCGCGGCAGCTTCCTGGGAGAGACGACTTCTCTCGCGGGCTCGGACCAGTGCCCGCCCTAACCCCTCCAACACCGCTGTCCCCTCCTCGCTTGTTACGAATGCCACATCGCACTGGCAGTAGTGTAACATGCCCTGCTAGGCACGTCACGGCTGCGTCGATTGCGTTCTCGGGGAGCGAATGGTCGGCCGGCGCGTGGGCGCGGGCCAAGGTCGCCGGGCGAGGGCCGCGGCTTGGGGACCAGCCCGCTTCCCCGCCGCTGCGCGCGGGAGCGCTGGCGGTGGTGCTCGCAGGCGATCCCGCCGCTGCGGGAGCCGACAGACCCGTCGAGGTCGGTCCGGAGTTCGTGATCAGGCGTCGTCGGGGCGGGCCGCTTCGGCTTCGGGGCGGGAATGGCGTCGGCCGCGCCAGAAGAGACCGCCGAAGACGGCGACGGCGAGCGAGGCGACAAGGAGCCAGAAGGGGGCGGGGTCAGCGGGCGAGGCGATCGGAGCGGATGTCGCCGTCGGCGGCGGAGTCGCCGGGGTGGACGCAAGGACGATCCGCGCCGTCTTGGCGGCCCGTCGACCACCGGGCCCGACGCCGCCGCCGCCCACGGCGCTCGCCGTCACCGCCCTGGCCACACGGTCGGCTGCTCGAGTGATCCGAGGGAGGACGGCCCCGGTCGAATGCCCGCGAAACGCCAGTTGACGTCCCGCCCGGCCGTCCCCTACACTCGCCGCCACATCGCGAAGAGCGGGCTGTGAACGGGACGAGTACCCGTCGCCCGCCGGCCCAGAGACCCGGCGGTTGGTGCGAGCCGGGGCGGCGACGACGGCGAATGGACCCGGGAGCCTCCGGACCGAACGCGGGGCGACCCTCGGCGGCAGAAGGGCACCGAGGCGTCGCGGACGACCAGTAGGCTCCGGCGCAGAGCGCCAGCGATAGAGGGCAGCGCCGATCGGCAGCGGGAACTGCTGGCTGCCCGTCGGTCACGATGAGTGCGGCAACCGCCGAATGCGGGTGGCACCGCGGAAGGCACGACCTTTCGTCCCGGGACGAGAGGTCGTTTTCTATTTCCCCGCCTGACGACCTGGCGCCGGCGGCACCGCCGAGAAGGAAGGACGAGATGACGACGACGGATCCGATCAGCCTCGGGCAGGCGAAGCGCCTTGCCCCGAACGCCGACACCCTTCTCCTCCGGGCGACCCGGCCGGCGGACCTCGAGACGCCGATCGGGGCCTTCTTGCGCCTCGATGACGGGGGCCCCGCCTACCTCCTCGAGTCGGTCGAGGGCGGCGAACGGCTCGGCCGCTACAGCTTCCTCGGCGTCCGTCCTCGTTCCTTCCTCGAGCTCCGCGGCGACGTCGCCACGATCCTTCGGCGACCCCTCTCTGAGCCCGCCTTCCACCCCGACCTGCCGCGGGAGACCTCCCCGGCGCCAGATCCCCTGGCGGCGATCCGGACCTTCTTGCCGAGGCGTCGGGTCGAGCCCCGGGACGGGATGCCGCGCTTCACCGGCGGGGCCGTCGGTGCCCTCGCCTACGACGCCGTGACCCGCTTCGAGCCGACCGTGCCCCTGCCGGAGGCGGATCCCGTTGGGGTCCCCTTCGCCGCCTTCCTCGAATCCGACCTCGTCCTCGTCTTCGACCACCTCACCCACACCCTCTCGGCGATCGCCTCGCTCCAGACCGCACCCCCCGATCTCGAGGGGCGCTACCGGCTCGCCGAAGAGGCGATCTTCGAGGCCCTCGAGCGGACGGCCCGTCCGTCGCCGGCCGAGCTCACGCTCGAGTCGGCCCGCCGACCCCGGGGCAACGGCGGCCTCGTCCGAGGTGCTGGCGAGGGCCTCCGCGACGGGGAGGCGGGATCCGACGCCGAGGCGCCGCCCCAGGCCGAGGGTGGCGAGCTCGCCCCCGGCCGACGACCCCGCGGCCTCAACGCCGTCGAGGGGAGTCTCGACCGGGACGCCTACCTCCGGGCCGTCGAGCGGGCGAAGGCGGCGATCGCCGCGGGCGAGGCGATCCAGGTCGTCCTTGCCCGACGCCAGACCCTCGAGCTGCCGCGGGACGACGAGGGACGACCGCTCGACGAGGTCGCGATCTACCGAGCCCTCCGACGGATCAACCCATCCCCCTATCTGTTCCTCGTCCGCTTCCCCGACTTCGCCGTCGTCGGGGCGAGCCCGGAGCTCCTCCTCCAGGTCGAGGGGGAGCGGATGACGACCCATCCGATCGCCGGGACCCGGCCCCGGGGGGCCGACGAGGCCGAAGACGAGCGCCTGGCCGAGGAACTCCGCTCGGACCCGAAGGAGCGGGCCGAGCACGTCATGCTCGTCGACCTGGGCCGGAACGACCTCGGCCGCGTCGCTCGTCCTGGGACCGTCGCGGTGACCCGCTACATGGAGGTCGAGCGGTACAGCCACGTCCTCCACCTCGTCAGCCACGTCGAGGGCCGCCTCCGGCCCGACCTCGACGCCCTCGACGCCCTCCGAGCCGTCTTCCCGGCGGGGACCCTCACCGGTGCTCCGAAGGTCCGGGCGATGCAGCTCATCGCCGCCGCCGAGGGGGAGCGGCGGGGCTGCTATGGCGGCGCCGTCGGCTACCTTGGCTACGACGGCAACCTCGACACGGCGATCACGATCCGCTCGGCCGTCCTCCGCGAGGGCCTGGCCCACATCCACGCCGGCGCCGGGATCGTGGCCGGGAGCGTCCCCGAGCGAGAGTTCGAGGAGACCGAGCACAAGGCGGCAGCTCTGCGCCGAGCGATCGAGATCGCGGCTGGCTTCGAGGACGCCGCGACCGGAAGGCCGGGCGAGGGCCCCGGCCGGAACGAGCGGGTGCCGACGACGGCGGGGGTCGCCAAGGGGGGAGCCCGCCGATGATCCTCGTCGTCGACAACTACGACTCCTTCACCTTCAACCTCGTCCAGGCCCTCGAGGCAGCCGGTGCCGAGGTCCGGGTCGTCCGGAACGACGCCGTCGACCGAGCGGCCATCGAGGCCCTCGCCGGCGACCCGACGGCCCAGCTCCGGGGGATCGTCATCTCGCCGGGACCCGGCGGTCCCGCCGAGGCGGGCGTCTCGATCCAGGCCATCGAGGTCGCCGCCGAGCGCCGTCTGCCCCTCCTCGGCGTCTGCCTCGGGATGCAGGCCCTCGGAGCCGCCTTTGGAGCCGCCATCGTCCGGGCGCCGACCCTCGTCCACGGTGAGGCATCGCCGGTCCGCCACGACGGGCGCGGTCTCCTCGTCGGATTGCCAGCGGTCTTCCCGGCCGCCCGCTACCACTCCCTCTGCGTCGATCCCTCGACCCTGCCACCGGAGCTCGAGGTGACGGCGACGAGCGAGTCCGACGGGGTCGTCATGGGCATCCGTCACGTCTCGCTCCCCCTCGAGGGCGTCCAGTTCCACCCCGAGTCGGTCCTCACCCCCGACGGCCCGCGCCTTTTGGCGAACTTCCTCCGCCTTGCCGGCGAGGGAGAGGCAGCGACCCTCGAGGCGGCGAGCGGCTCCTTCGCGACGGCCGGGCTGGCCCGGCCGACGGCGATCGGGATGACCGGCCCTCGCGGCGAGCCGGAGGAGGCGCCGGCCGAACCGATCGGAGGACGGCGATGAGCGAGCTCGTCCGGGCCGCCCTCGCTGCCGTCGTCGAGGGGCGGACCCTCAGTCTCGACGAGGCCCGTCGGGCGATCGGCTCGGTCATGGACGGCGAGTCCACCCCCGCCCAGCTCGCCGGCCTCCTCGTCGCCCTCCGCATGCGAGGCGAGACGGTCGAGGAGCTCGCCGGGTTCGCGGCAGCAATGCGGGAGCGAGCCCTCCGGGTCGAGGCGCCGCCGGGCACGATCGACGTCGTCGGGACGGGGGGCGACGGGAGTCGGACCTTCAACATCTCGACGGCGGCGGCCCTCGTCGTCGCTGCGGCCGGGGTCCCGGTCGCAAAGCACGGCAACCGGGCGATCACCTCGGCCGCCGGCTCGGCCGACGTCCTCGACGCCCTCGGGGTCCGGATCGACCACGACCCGACATCGGCGGCGGCCGCCCTTCGGGACCTCGGCTTCGCCTTCCTCTTTGCGCCGGCCTACCACCCGGCCATGCGCCACGCGATGCCAACCCGACGCGAACTCGGGGTCCGGACCGCCTTCAACCTCCTCGGGCCGTTGACGAACCCGGCCGGGGTCGGCCGGCTCGTCGTCGGCGTCGCCGACCCGACGGCCGCCCCGAAGATCGCCGAGGTCCTCCGGCAGCTCGAGGCGGAGCGGGCCTTCGTCGTCCACGGTGACGGGGTCGACGAGCTCCCCCTCGACGGGTCTGGTCTCGTCTACGAGGTGACGCCGGCGGGCGTCGAACGGCGCCCGGTCGACCCGGCTCGCCTCGGCCTCCGGTGCGTCCCCACGACCGCCCTCGTCGGTGGCTCGGCGGCCGAGAACGCCGTCCTCGTCGAGGCCGTCCTGGAAGGCGAGGACGGGGTCCGCCGCGACGTCGTCCTCCTCAACGCCGGAGCGGCCTTCGTCGTCGCCGGTCGAGCTCCGTCCCTCGAGGCGGGGATCGCCCTCGCCACCGACACGATCGACCGCGGCCGCGCGGCCGACCTCCTCGCTCGCCTCCGGGCCGAGCGCCGGCGGCACGAAGGGACCGCGGGATGACGGGCTCGTTCCTTGCCGGCGCCGTGCCGATGGCGCCGACCCGAAGGACCCGACGTCGGAGCGTCGTCGCCGAGATCGCCGCCCGACGGCTCGCCGACCTTCGAGCCGAGCTCGGTCGAACGAGCTTCCGTGACCTCGCCCGCCGGGCTGCGGCGACAGGGCCCACCCGGCCGTTCGCCGAGCGCCTCGCTGCCCCGGGCCTCCACCTCATCGCCGGGGTGAAGCGGGCGTCCCCGTCGGCTGGCCCGATCGCGCCCGGCGACGACCCTGTCGCTCGGGCCCGAGCCTACGCCGCGGCCGGGGCGGCGGCGATCTCGGTCCTCTGCGAGCCCCACTGGTTCGGTGGCTCCGTCGCCGACCTCGGCCGGGTTCGGGGCGCCGTCGGGATCCCGGTCCTGGCGAAGGAGTTCGTCGTCGACCCGCGCCAGCTCCCCCTCCTCCGGACCGCCGGGGCCGACGCCGTCCTCCTCCTCGCCGTCCTCCACGGCCGACGGCGGCTCGCCGAGCTCGTCCGAGCGGCCTTCGAGGTTGGCCTCGAGCCCCTCGTCGAGGTCCACGACGAGGCCGAGCTCGAGCGAGCCCTCGCCACCGAGGCACGCCTCATCGGCCTGAACAACCGAGACCTGCGGACCCTCGCCGTCGACGAGGAGCAGGCGGTGAGGCTTCGCCCCCTCGTGCCCGAGGACCGCCTCGTCGTCGCCGAGTCGGGCCTCCGGGATCCGGCCGTCGTGCCTGGTCTCCTCGCCCTCGGCGTCGACGCCGTCCTCGTCGGCGAGGCCCTCATGCGCGCACCGGCCCCGGAAGCCCTGGCCCGGGCCTTCGTCGCCGCCGGCCGGCCTCCGACGGACCCGGCGAACCGCGACCGACGGCCCCTCGTGAAGATCTGCGGGGTGACCGACCCGGCCGGAGTGATCGCGGCGGTCCGGAGCGGGGCGGACGTCGTCGGCCTCAACCTCGTTCCTGGCACGTCCCGCGCCCTCGACGTCACCGAGGCCGCCGAACTCGCCCGACTTGCCCGGTCCGTGGCCCCGGCCACCGTCGGGGAGGGGACGCGGCCTTCGGTCGCCGTCGTCGTCGCCGACGCCTCCCTGGCCGACCTCGCGGCCATCGTCGCCGCCGTCGACCCCGACCTCGTCCAGTGCAGCGGTCGCGAGTCGCCCGAGGCCGTCGCCGCCCTCGCCTCGGTGGGCCGGCCGATCTGGAAGGTCGTCCGCGCGCCGGTCAGACTCGAGGCCGCACCGACCGGGACTGCCCTCGGTCACGTCGCTCCGAGTGCCCCTCCTGAGGCCGCTCCGGGCGCCCCTCTCGAGGCTTCCGTCGCCGCCGCTGCAGCCACCGTCCTCGATGAGGCCCGGGCCTTCCTCCGTGCCGGTGCCGCCCGGATCGTCCTCGATGCCGCCGTGCCGGGCCAGGCCGGTGGGACCGGGCGCCGGATCGTCGAGCCGGTGGCGGCTCGCGTCGCCCGCGAGCTCCCCGTCGTCCTCGCCGGCGGCCTCGGTCCGGGGAGCGTCGGGCCGGCGCTCCGGGCGATCCCGGCCGTCGGGGTCGACGTCGCCACGGGGGTCGAGGCCGTGGGGAGCGGTCGACCACGGAAGGATCCTCTCCGGGTCGCCCTCTTCGTCAAGCGCGCCCGCGCCGCCCGCGACGACCGCCCCCACCTCCCTGCCCGGCCGAGTCCGATCGACTCCGCCCTCCTCGAGGCCGATGCCGCCGGCCGCTGGGGCAGGAGGGGCGCCTTTGGCGGCCGCTACGTGCCGGAGACCCTCGTCGCCGCCCTCGCCGAGCTCGAGCAGGCCTACGCCTCGGTCCGTCACGATCCCCGCTTCTGGGCCGAGCTCCGGCTCCTCCTCGCGACCTATGCCGGCCGCCCGACTCCCCTCTATCGAGCCGACCGCCTCGCTGCCACCGTCCTCGCCCGGACCGCGCGCCTCGCTGACGGCGACGGGCGCCGCGGGCTCCCCCGTCGGCTCCGCCTCTATCTCAAGCGGGAGGATCTCGCCCACACCGGGGCCCACAAGGTGAACAACGCCCTCGGCCAGGTCCTCCTCGCCCGGCGGCTCGGGAAGACCCGGATCATCGCCGAGACGGGGGCCGGTCAGCACGGAGTGGCGACGGCGACGGCGTGCGCCCTCCTCGGTCTGCCCTGCCTCGTCTACATGGGTGCTGCCGACGTCGAGCGTCAGGCTCCGAACGTCCTCCGGATGCGCGCCCTTGGGGCCGAGGTCCGGCCGGTGACGACCGGCAGCGCAACCCTGAAGGACGCGATCAACGAGGCGATCCGGGACTGGGTGACGAACGTCGAGACGACCCACTACGTCCTCGGCTCGGCGATGGGTCCCCATCCCTACCCGACGATCGTCCGCGATTTCCAGCGGGTCATCGGCGACGAGGCCGCGGCCCAGCTCGCCGACGCCGAGGGGCGGTTGCCCGATCTCGCCGTCGCCTGCGTCGGCGGCGGCTCGAACGCCATCGGGCTCCTCAGCCGCTTCATCGCCGAGCCGACCGTCCGCCTCGTCCTCGCCGAGGCGGCGGGCGACGGGCTCGAGACGGGTCGCCACGCGGCAGCGATCCGGGGCGGCCGGGCGGGAGTCCTCCACGGCGCCCGGATCCTCGTCCTCCAGGACGCCGACGGTCAGATCCTCGAGGCCCACTCCGCCTCGGCGGGCCTCGACTACCCGGGCGTCGGCCCCCAGCTCGCTGCCCTGGCCGAGGCCGGTCGGGTCGTCGTCGAGGCGGCCACGGACCGCGAAGCGATCGCGGCTCTTCGGACCGTGACTCGCCGCGAGGGGATCCTCCCGGCCCTTGAGACGGCCCACGCCGTCGCCGTCCTGCCGCAGGTCCTTGCCCGGCTCGCGGCAGCCGCGCCTTGGCCCGAGGAGACGGTCGTCCTCCTCGGCTTCTCGGGACGAGGTGACAAGGACCTCGCCGCCCTCGAGCGGTTCGCCGACGTCGCCGCCTGGGAGGAGGTCGAATGAGCGCCGAACCCAGAGTCACGCCCGGCCAGGCTTCGAGGGACGACGACAACCGCCAGGCGGTGAGAGGTGGCGAGCCGGAGGCGCCAGCGTCCGCCTCCCCCGTCGGTGGGACCGCCGCGACTCCTGGAGCGGCGCGGGTCCGCTCGGCCTTTGCTCGGGCCCGGGCGGCTGGGCGGATCGCCTTCGTCCCCTACGTCGTCGCGGGCTATCCGGACGCGGCGACGAGCCTCCGAGCCGGGATCGCCGCCGTCGAAGCCGGGGCCGACCTCCTCGAGGTCGGGCTGCCCTTCTCCGACCCCCTCGCCGACGGCCCGACCCTCCAGCGGGCTGCCGCTGTGGCCCTTCGGGGCGGCGCCTCCTTCGAGACGGCCCTCCGGCTCATCGAGGCCCTGGCGACCCGGTTTCCGGCCCTCCCCCTCGTGCCGATGGGGTACGCGAACCAGCTCGTCGGCCCTGGCGACCCGAGCCGTCGCATCCGGCAGCTCGCCGAGGCCGGGGCGAGCGCCCTCATCGTCGCCGACCTCACCCCCGACGAGGGCCTCACCTTCGAGTCGGCAGCGGGCGCGGCGGGGCTCGCCCTCGTCTACCTCGTCGCCCCGACGACACCACCGGAGCGGCGACGGGTCATCGCCCATCGGACGGGCGGCTTCCTCTACTGCATCTCCCTCGTCGGCGTGACCGGAGCCCGGGGGCGCCTCCCCGGTGGCCTGCGCCGCCTCGTTGCTGAGGTCGTCGACAGCTCACCGGTCCCGGTCGCCGTCGGCTTCGGCGTCAGTCGGCCGAGCCATGTTCGGGAGATCGCCGCGGCGGGAGCCGATGGGGTCGTCGTCGCCTCGGCCCTCGTCGACGCCCTTGGCTCCGACGGTCGGGACGTGGCGGCGATGGCCCGGCTCGCGGGTCGTCTGGCCGCAGCGACGGGGGTGGGTCGCCTCGGCGCGGTCACGGAGGTGGGTCGCCCCTGAGGGACGGTCTGCGGGGCCGCCTGGAGGATGCCCGTCGAACCACCGGGGCGACGTCCGCTGGTCGCACCCCGCACGGCGGCAACCGGCCACGGTCTGGCTCGCTTTTGGTCCGCCGCGTTCTCGAGCGCTTCGAGGCCATCCGCGCCGGCCCTTCGAGCGGCCCCGACCGGCGGCGTGTCCGTGGAACACCAAACCGGCCGCAGCGCTGGGATGGAGTGGCCTCGTTCCGGGCGAGTGCTGTTCGCTGGACAACGATCCTCGGGAGCGGCCGGCTCGCGCTCCGGGACGACACCGCCGCACTCACCTCCACCGCTTCAGGGGCCACGATCCAACGAGGTCGTCGAAGCGGACCGGACGCGGCGAATCGAGAAGTCCGACCGCGGCTGCCGCGGCGCCGAGGACCCGCTCTGCAGGCCAGCCGGCCGCCCGGAGCTCTCGGACCCCGGTGTCGCCGGCCGACTTGCTGAGCTTCCGCCCATCCCGGGTCCGGACGAGAGGATGGTGGAGGAAGACGAGGTCCGCCGGGTCCCCACCGAGGAGGCGCCGGAGCCGGAGCTGGAGAGGCGTCGCCGCGAGCAGGTCCTCGCCCCGGACGACGAGGTCGATCCGCTGGTCGAGGTCGTCGACGACGACGCAGAAGTGGTAGGTCCAGTTGCCGATCCGGTCCCGGACGAGGACGTCGCCGCCGGCGCTCGGCTCCCCAACGACAGGGCCGAACCGGAGGTCGTCGAACCGCTCCTCGCCCTCACCGAGGGCGACCCGGATCGCGGTCCCGGGTTCGAAGGGCAGCCCCAGCCGCTGGCACCCTCCTGGGCAGCCCGGCCCAGACCAAGGGCGGCCGTGGTCAGCCTGCCAGCGGGCGAAGGCGCTTCGGCTGCAGCGGCAGCCGTAGGCGAGGCCGACAGCGGCGAGACCCCGGACGGCCGCCTCGTACGCGGCCGTCCGTTCGGACTGGCGGTGGGGCGAGGGGCCGGGCCGGACGTCCTCCGACGCCGGCTCGTCCGGGTCGAAGCCGAGCCAGGCGAGGTCCTCGAGGAGGGCGACCTCGAAGGCCGCCTTCGATCGGATCCTGTCGTGGTCCTCGATCCGGAGGAGGACGGTCCCGCCGACGGCGCGGGCAAGCCCCCAGACGAGGATCGCGTTGGCCACGTGGCCGAGGTGGAGGTAGCCCGTCGGGGCCGGGGCGAAGCGGGTTCGGGCTCGCCGCGGGGCGGCGGCGGCGAGGGCGGCGAGATCGAGCCGCTCGGTCACGCCTCCTCGTCGAGGCCGTTCTGTCGGGCCTCCAGGGCCCGGGTAGCGGCGATGATCCGCTGGTAGATGGCGAGGACGTCGCCCTCGGGAAGGGGGCCGCCGTTCGAGGCCGCGACCCGGTCGAGGACGTCCTCCTCCCGCTCGCGGTCCCGGACGGCCTGCCAGCCGGCCGCCCGCTTCGCCCGGCCGACGGCGAGGGCGAGCTTCGCCCGTTCGTTCAGGAGGGCGACGATCCGTCGGTCGAGGGCGTCGATCCGCCGCCGGAGCGCCCGCAGCTCCGGCGACTCGGGTCGGTCGGGCCGTTGGCTCGGCGGCTGGTCTGGCCTCGTCATCGCCCATCCTCGCCACCGGTACCGCCACGCCTCGGCGGCCCACCGCCGGCTGGCCCTTCGCCGGCCGGAGCCGCCCCTTCGGCCGTCCTGGCCCTGCCGGCCTGGGCCGCCCCCTCAGCCGGCCCCGCCCGCTCCGCCAGCCAGGCCGCGGCGGCTTCGAGGGCGAGGTGGTAGCCACGCTTCCCCTGGCCGACGAAGGAAGCAAGGGCGATGTCGGCGAGGTAGTTCACTCGCCGGAAGGGCTCCCGTTGCCCCGGATCCGAGAGGTGGACCTCGAAGAAGGGGAGCCCGATCCCCTTCAGGGCGTCTCGGAGAGCGATCGACGTGTGGGTGTAGGCCCCGGCATTGACGATGGCGACGTCGAAGTCGCGGGCGTGGAGCCGATCGATGAGGGCGCCCTCGTGATTCGACTGGAAGAACTCGATCTCGAGGCCGAGCTCGGCGGCGTGGCGGGCGAGCTCGGCGTGGATCGCGTCGAGGGTCTCCGTCCCATAGATCTCGGGCTCGCGGAGGCCGAGGAGATTGAGGTTCGGGCCCTGGAGGACGAGGACGCGCGGCACCGCTCAGGTCTCCCGCCGGCGAGGAAGGGCCAGTTCCGCCGAACCCATCGGCCGAGCCGGCCGGGGCGTTCCCCCGACGAGCTCGCCGACGACCCTCTCGACGAGCGACTCCGGCACGTCCCGCCGGACATCGTAGCCGTCGGCCGTCGGGAGGACCCACCGGAGCCGTCCGAGCTCGTGCTTCTTGTCTCGAGCCATCGCTGCCGTGACCGCCGCCGCCTCCACCGGCGCCCGGCCGAGGCCGAGTTCGAGTCGGTCGAGGAGGGCCTCGACCCGCTCGGCCCGTTCCCTCGGCGTGACACCGACGGCGACCCCGATCCGACATGCCGCCCGGAGACCATAGGCGACCGCCTCGCCGTGGAGGATGCCGCGGTAACGAGCTGCCGCTTCGATCCCGTGGCCGACGGAGTGACCGAGGTTCAGGCTGACCCGCGTCCCCGCCTCGCGCTCGTCGGCGAGGACGACCTCGACCTTCGCCCAGGCCGCTCGCTCGACGAGCTCGGCGACGACGCCCGCCTCGAAGACCCTCGCCTCACCTCGTGCGATGGCCGGCCCCTCGACCTCGAGGAGCTCGAAGAGCCGCTCGTCGCCGAGGACCGCCATCTTCACCGCCTCGGCGAGGGCCGCTCGTCGCTGGCGGACCGGCAGGCTCCGGAGGAGATCGATGTCGATGACGACGGCGGTCGGCTGGTGGAAGGCGCCGAGGAGGTTCTTGCCCTCGGGCAGGTCGACGGCGACCTTGCCGCCGATGCTGCTGTCGATCTGGGCGACGAGGGTCGTCGGCACGTGGATGATCGGCACGCCCCGAAGCCAGACCGCGGCGAGGAAGCCGGCGGCATCGCCGAGGGCGCCGCCACCGATGGCGACGAGGGGCTCGCTCCGCTCGACCCGGAGGGCGGCGAGCTGTCGGGCTGCGCGCCCGATGACACCGAGCCGCTTCGCCGCCTCGCCCTGGGGCAAAAGGAGCCGCTCGACCGGCCAGCCCGACCGGCGAAGATCGTCGGCGATCACCGATCCGGCTGCCCCCCAGGCCCCGGGCTCCGAGACGAGGATCGCTCGTCGGGCCCGGATGCTTCGAAGGACCTCGCCGACGACCTCGGCGGCGATCCTCTCGCCGAGGACGATCCGTCCGATCCGGGTCGAGGCGTCGAGGAGGATCGTCCCGCTCCCGTCACGGTGACGGCTCCCAGAGGCGCTGTCACCCCTCGTCTCGCCCTCCGGTCCGGAGAGCCGCTCGGCGACGACCGCCTCGATCTGCCGGAGGACGGGCCCGATGCCGGGGGTCCCGTCGACCCGGACCGCCGCCGCGTAGAAGCGCTCCCGCTCGGCGAGCAGAGCGCGGAGGGTCTTGACGGGGTCACGACTCCCGGCGACGAGGGGTCGGACGTGGCGGCTCCGGCGCAGCCGCCCGGCGAGGACCTCCGCCCGGCCGTCGATCCAGATCGGCAGCCGGCCGCGATAGAGACGCCACCGGTTCCGCGGGTCGATGACGGCGCCACCACCCGTCGCGACGACGAGTCGGAGGCGAGGGGACAGATCGGGGGGACCGAGCTCGGCGACGACGGCTCGCTCGAGCTCCCGGAAGGCCGCCTCTCCCTCCGCCGCAAAGATCGCTGGGATCGGCCGCTCGGCCCGCGCCTCGATCGCCTCGTCGAGGTCGATGAAGGCCGCGCCGTGCTGAGTCGCCAGCCGCCGGCCGACGACGCTCTTGCCGCTCCCCGAGAGCCCGACCAACACGACGTCCATCCGACCCTCGAGGGTGCCCTAGTCGTCGCCGCCGGAGCCGGCCTCGTCGGAGCCGGTCAGGGCCCGCTCCCGCTCGGCCCCGGGCGTCGCCCCGGCCACGGCGCCGTCAACCGCTCCCGCCGTCGCGCCGCCAGCCGACCCGTCTCCCTCGAGCTCCTCCGCCGGGAGCGACGGCAGCGGACGCCCGCCGATCGTCGGTGGCGGGACCGGAGCGGCGACCCTCGCCCGATAGCGGGCAACGGCCTCCTCGAGGTCGGCCATCGTGTCGCCACCGAACTTCTCGAGGACGAAGCGGGCGAGGGTGACGAGGACCATCGCCTCGCCGACGATGCCGGCCGCCGGCACGACGCTGATGTCGCTCCGCTCGTAGTGGGCCTTCTCGACGGGGCGTCCGGTGATGAGGTCGGCCGAGGGGAGGGGTCGGGCGAGGGTCGAGATCGGCTTCACCGCTCCCCGGACGACGATCGGCTCGCCGTTCGAGACCCCACCCGTTAGGCCCCCGGCGTTGTTCGAGCGATGGACCCAGCGGCCGGTCGCGTCGCGCCCCTCGATGACGTCGTGGACGGCCGAGCCGAAACGCCGGGTCTGCTCGAAGCCGAGCCCGAATTCGACCCCCTTGACGATGTTGATGCTGACGACGGCAGCGGCGAGGGCGGCGTCGAGCCGGCGGTCCCAGTGGACGTAGCTCCCGAGGCCGATGGGGACCCCCTCGGCAACGACCTCGAAGACCCCTCCGACGGTGTCGCCGCGGCTCCGAGCCTCGTCGATCCGGGCGATCATCGCCTGCTCGGCCTCCGGATCGGGGCAGCGGAGCGGACTCGCCTCGGTCTCGTCTCGAGAGCGGCGGCAGTTCGCCCGGTCGATGGTCACCCCGCCCACTTCGGCCGTGTACGACCAGACCTCGATGCCGAGGGGCCGCAGGAGGGCGCGGGCGACGGCTCCAGCGGCGACGCGGGCGGCCGTCTCCCGGGCCGAGGCCCGCTCGAGGACGTTCCGGACGTCGGAGAAGCCGTACTTCAGGGCCCCGGCCAGGTCGGCGTGCCCGGGCCGGACCCGGGTGACCGGCGTCGCCCGCTTGTTCCCCTCGGCGACGAGGGCGAGGAGCGCTTCCGCCTCCTCGTCGGAGAGGGGCTCGACCTGCATGACCTGGGTCCAGTTCTCCCAGTCGCGGTTTCGGATCAGGAGGAGGATGGGCGAGCCGATCGTCCGCCCATGGCGGACCCCGGCCACGATCTCGGCCCGGTCCTGCTCGATCTGCTGGCGGGCACCGCGGCCGTAGCCGCGCTGGCGGCGAGCGAGGTCGGCGGCAATCGCCTCGGCCGTGAGGGGGAGGCCGGCCGGCAGGCCCTCGACGATGACCCCGAGGAGGGGGCCGTGGGATTCCCCGGCGGTGAGGAAGCGGAAGGTCGTCATCGATCGGGCGCCTTCCCCCCCGCCACTCCGTCTCCTCCCGCGGCGCCCCCGCCCTCGCTCGAGCCGGAGCCGGCGCCGGCGTCGGTGGCGACGGTCCCGGCCGGTTCCCCCTCGGCCGAGCGGAGGCCGGCCGAGCGAGCCTCCCGGAGCGCGGCGGCCATGATCTCGAGCGGTGCCTCGCGGCCGGTCCAGAGGCTGAAGGCAGCGGCCCCCTGATGGAGGAGCATGAGCTCGCCATCCATAACCGTGCAGCCCGCCGCCTCGGCGTCGCGGAGCAGCTTCGTCCGGCTGTAGATGAGGTCGAGGACGAGGAGGTCGGGGGGGATGAGCTCGCCCGGGATCGGGCTCTCGTCCTCGTCGCCGAGCCCAACCGAGGTCGCGTTGACGAGGACCTTCGTCTTCGCCAGCTCGGCCTCGATGATCGACTCGTGCCAGGGCATGGCCCGGAGCTCCATGTGGGCCGCCGACCGGGCGAAGTGGCGAACGAGGGCCTCGGCGCGGTGGAGATGGCGGTTGAAGACGACGACTCGCTGGAAGCCGGCGGTGATGAGCCCGTAGACGACGGCACGGGCGCCACCGCCGGCGCCGAGGACGACGGCCTGGCGGGGCATCTTCTGCCGGCCGACGAGACGGTCGAGGGCGACCTTGAAGCCCGGCACGTCCGTGTTGTGGCCGACGAGGCGGCGCCCGTCCTTCGTGATCGTGTTCACCGCCCCCGTCGCCTGGGCCTCCTCGGTCAGGCGGTCGACCATCGGCACGACCCGCTCCTTGTGGGGGATGGTGACGTTCGCCCCGAGGAACTCGTCGCTCCGGAGCGTCTCGATCGCCTCGGCCAGGCCGATGGGCGGTCGATCCCAGAGCTCGTAGCGGGCGTCGATGCCCAGGGCGTCGAAGGCGGCCTGGTGCATCGCCCCCGAGAGCGAGTGCGCGACGGGATGGCCGATGAGGACGACGCGCTTCGTCATGCTCGAACCCTCTCGATCTCGTCGAAGAAGCCGGGATAGGAGACGGTGGCACACTCTGGCCGGCCGATGACCGTCTCACCCCCGGCGATGAGGCCGGCGACGGCAAAGGTCATCGCCAGTCGATGGTCGTTGAGGCTGTCGGTCGCGGCCCCGGTCAGCCGCGACGGTCCCCGAATCATGATGTCATCCCCCTCGACCTCGATGTCGGCCCCGAGGCGACCGAGGCCGGCGGCGATGCCGGCGACCCGATCGGACTCCTTGTGGCGAAGCTCGCCCGCTCCTCGGATCCTGGTCGTGCCCTGGGCCTGGGTCGCGGCGAGACAGAGGATCGGGATCTCGTCGATGGCGGCTGCCACCTCGGCCGGGCCGAGGTCGATGGCGCGGAGCTCCGAGGTCCGGACGACGAGGTCGCCGGTGGGCTCGCCGACGGGTCCGCCGAGGTCGACAGCGACTCCACCGAGGTCACCCATCGACCCGCCGGGCGCCCCAGCCTCTGCGGCCATGCCGACCACCCCCTCCGCGGAGGCGCCCTCGCCGGCCAGCCGAGGCTCGATCGGGTGTTCCATGATGACGGCCCCCATGGCCCGCAGGAGGTCGACGATGGCTCGACGGGTCGGGTTGAGGCCGACGTCCCGGAGGGTGAATTCGGCGTCGGGGTGGATGGCGCCGGCGACGAGCCAGAAGGCGGCAGCCGAGATGTCACCGGGGACCCGGTCGGTCATCGCTCGCACCCGCCTGCCTCCCTCGATCGTCCGTGCCACCGCCTTCGGAGCATCCTCGTCACCTGCCTCGAACTCCCACACTGGGACCCCCCGGGCCCGAAGCATTCGCTCCGTGTGGTCTCGGGTCGGGACGACCTCTCGAACCGTCGTCCGGCCGGCGGCCTGCAAGCCGGCGAGGAGGATGGCGGACTTCACCTGGGCGCTGGGGACGGGCGTCGTCCAGGCGATCGGCTCGAGCGGGCGGCGCCCGACCACCGTCAGCGGAGGAAGGGAGTCGTTCCGTCGGGCATAGAGCTGCGCCCCCATCGAACGCAGCGGCTCGATGATACGGGCCACCGGGCGGCGCCGCAATGATTCGTCGCCGTCGAGGACGGCGTAGCCCGGCAGCCCGGCCAGGATCCCGCTCAAGAGACGAAGGGAGGTACCGGAGTTGGCGCAGTCGAGGGCCCCCTCGGGCTCGACGAGGCCGGCGGCCCCCGGCGACAGGATCCGGTAGTCGACGCTCCGCGCGTCGACCTCGAACCGCTCGACGCTCACCCCGAGCTGGGCGAGGAGCGCGGCCGTCGTCCGGACGTCGGCGCCGTCACCGGCCCCCAGGATCCGGCTCTCCCCCTCGGCCAGGGCGGCGAGGAGGAGGGCCCGGTGGCTGATCGACTTGTCCCCGGGCAGGCGCAGCTCGCCCCGGAGGCGGCGGGCCGGCCGAACGACCGCCGAACCCGACGCGGGCGCTCCCGCCACGGCAGAGGGGGGTCGGACGGCGCTCAATGCCGACCCGCCAGGCCTGCCGTCGCGGCCGGGACGACGGGATCGCCGTGGAAGGCTCGCACCTGTTCGTGGATGGGGACGAGGGCGGCCATGAGGTCCCGGAACTGCTCGATCGTGATCTGTTGCTCGGCGTCGGAGAGTGCCTCGTCGGGGTTCGGGTGGACCTCGACCATGACCCCGTCGGCCCCGACGGCCACCCCGCCGATGGCAAGGGGCTTGACGAGCCAGCGCTTGCCGGTCGCGTGGGACGGGTCGACGATGACCGGGAGGTGGGTGAGGTGATGGAGGAGGGGGACCGCCGTCAGGTCCATCGTGTTCCGGGTGTAGGTCTCGAAGGTCCGGATGCCCCGCTCGCAGAGCATGACGTTCGGGTTGCCTGCCGAGACGATGTACTCGGCGGCCATGAGCCACTCCTCGATGGTCGAGCCGAAGCCGCGCTTCAGCATGACCGGCCGGGCGACGCGACCGACGGCCGTGAGGAGGGAGTAGTTCTGCATGTTCCGGGCCCCGATCTGGAGGATGTCGGCGTATTCGGCGACGACATCGACCTGGTTCGGCTCCATGACCTCGGTGATGACCGGGAGTCCCGTCCGCTCGCGGGCCTCGGCCAGGTACCGAAGCCCTTCGACGCCGAGACCCTGGAACGAGTAGGGGGACGTCCGGGGCTTGAAGGCCCCGCCGCGAAGGATCGTCGCCCCGGCCTCCCGAAGGGCGAAGGCGGTCTCGAGGAGCTGATCGCGGCTCTCGACGGCGCACGGACCGGCCATGATGGTCAAGGAACCGTCCCCGATCGTGTGGTCCCCGACCCGGATGACGGTGTCCTCGGGGTGGAACTCTCGGGAGGTGAGCTTGAAAGGTCGGCTGATCTCGGTCACCGTCTCGACGCCCGGCAGGCGAGCTAGGACGTCGACGAGGTGGCGGCCGACGCGGCCGCCGTCGCCGACGACGGCGATGACCGTGCCAGCCTGCCCTTCGTGGCTGAAGGGGGTGAGACCTTCGGCCAGGATTCGACTCTTCACCCCGAGGATCTCCTCCTCGGTCGCGGTGCTTCGCATCACGACGAACATCGCTCCATCCCTTTCACGCCGGGGGCCGGTCCGGGCGAACAAAAAAGCAGAGGCGTTGCCTCTGCTCCTGCCCGGCACGACCGGTCCGCCCGGATCACGCAGATCCGAGGCCGATCATGCCGGGTTCCGATAAAAGAAGAAGGCGCCCATGTGGTCGGCCCCGACGATACCGGACGACGGCCGCGTCGTCAATCGCACCGGGCGTGGCGATCGTCCCCGTCCAGACGGCGACGATCCGGGCGAGGGGCGCTCCGGCCGCTGGCTCCCTGGCGCGGGCCGCGGGGCGCGCCGGCCCGGCCTGGGCCCGTGCTACCATTCGGCCCTTGGAGAGGTCGCATAGTGGTCTAGTGCAGCGGTTTGCTAAACCGCCGAGCGGGGTAACCTGCTCCGAGGGTTCGAATCCCTCCCTCTCCGCCAGCGCGCCCGTAGCTCAGTGGATAGAGCGTCAGGTTGCGGACCTGAAGGCCGTGAGTTCGAATCTCGCCGGGCGCGCCACGCCCGCACTGCGGTCCCCACGCATGCCCTCCCCGCCTCGACGAGCCCACGCTGCGTGGCTCCTCCTGACCGTCCTCGTCCCCTTCCTGGTGGCCTGCGCTGCCCCGTCGACCAACTCCGAGCCGAGCGCCGCCTCTGCCTCACCAAGCGGCGCTGCTACCGCTCCGAGCCCGACCCCGACGAGGCAGCCGAGCCCCTCGGCGACGCCCTCCGCCACCGCCGAGCCCGTCCTTGGGGCAGCACCCCTTGGGCCAACGGAGCGGGCGATCGTCCTCCGGGTCGTCGACGGGGACACGATTGAGGTCGACCGTGGTCGCGGGCCGGAACGGGTCCGGTACATCGGCATCGACACGCCGGAGGCGGTCGACCCCTCCCGGCCGGTCGAGTGGATGGGCCCCGAGGCCTCGGCGGCGAATGCCGCCCTCGTCGGGGGCCGGGAGGTCGTCCTCGAGCGGGACGTCAGTGAGGCCGACCGCTATGGTCGCCTCCTCCGCTACGTCTGGGTCGAGGACGCCGGCAGCCCGACGGGCTGGGTCTTCGTCAACCTTGCCCTCGTCGCTGCCGGCTACGCCCAGGTGGCGACGTATCCGCCCGACGTCCGCTACGCCGAGCTCTTCCTCGTCGCCCAGGCAGAGGCGCGCTCCGCCGAGCGCGGCCTCTGGGGCGCGCCGCCTTCGACCCCGACCCCGAGGCCAACTTCTGCCCCGAAGCCGAGCTCGACCCCGGCCGACTGCGACCCTTCGTATCCGAGCGTCTGCATCCCACCACCACCCCCCGACCTCGACTGCCCGGACATCCCGTACCGGCGCTTCGAGGTCCTACCGCCGGACCCCCACCGCTTCGACGCCGACCACGACGGCATCGGGTGCGAGTCCGGCTGAGCCCCCTTCGGGTCGTGCTACGTCAAGCCCGGTGTCCACCGGGCCGCTCGGGCCTACCCCTGCCACGCGCCCCTCCCCGCAGAGCCCGTGGATGAGCGCCGGTCCGACCGCCGAGCCGCCTCGAGTCCTCTCTCGCCGGCTACCATCGAGGCCGAAGGGTGGGCGGGGACCGTCGTCGCATCCTGAGCCCACGACCCCGACCCTCACCGGCAACTGGGAGAGAGCATGGAGCGCGTCGGCTTCGTCGGTCTCGGCACCATGGGCGCGGCCATGGCCGCGAACATCGCCAGAGCAGGCTTTCCCCTCGGCGTCTGGAACCGATCGCCCGGCAGGGCCGCGCCCCTCGTCGCCCTCGGCGCCGAGGAAGCGAGGAGCCCGGCCGAGCTCGCCCGGCGGAGCGACATCGTCCTCGTCTGTGTCTCCGACACCGCCGCCGTCGAGGCCGTCATCTTCGGCGCCGAAGGCCTCGCCGCCGGCGTCGCCCCCGGGAGCCTCGTCGTCGACTGCTCGACGATCAGCCCTTCGGCGACCCGCTCGATCGGGGCGCGGCTTCGGGACCGCGGGGTCGGCTTCCTCGATGCCCCGGTCTCGGGGGGCTCGGAGGGGGCACGGGAGGGAACTCTGACGATCTTCGTCGGCGGGGAGGCGGCCGACCTCGAGCGGGCCCGGCCCGTCCTCGCCTGCCTCGGCCGGACGATCACCCACGTTGGTCCCATCGGGGCCGGTCAGATCACGAAGGCGGTGAACCAGGTCATGATCGCCGGGACCTACCTGAGCGTCGCCGAGGGGATCGTCCTCGCCCTCCGTGCTGGGCTCGAGCCGTCGACCGTCGTCGGTGCCCTGGCCGGTGGGGCGGCCCGGAGTTGGGTCCTCGAGAACCGCAGCGGCCGGATGATCGCCGACGACTATCCCCTCGGCTTCCGGGTCGCCCTCCACCGGAAGGATCTCCTCATTGCCCTCGACCTCGCCCGTGAGGTCGGGACAGCCCTTCCGGTCGCTGCCTGGTGCGAGCAGGTCGAAACGGCCCTCATCGCCGCGGGCCACGGCGACGAGGACGTCTCGGCCGTCGCTCGGGTCGTTCGTCGCTTGGCCGGCCTCGTCTGACGCCGCTCCCGGCTGGCGCGGGACGGCTCCGGCGAGCCGACGGGGGCGCTAGCCGCGCCCGATCTCGAGGAGGAGGAGGGGCTCGCCGAGCTTCCCGTCGTAGCGCGGCCGGAAGCGCTCGGCGTTGTACATCTCGGCGACGGGGACCTTCCGCGGTCCGACCCCTGGAGCCGGGAGGGGGGAGTCGGCGTACTTGCCGTCGACGATGGCGACCATCCGTCCGAAGCGCCCGGCGGCGATGAGATCCATGGCGACGTTGGCAAAGGTGATGGCGACCATCGAGTCGAGGGAGTCGGGCTCGCCCGAGCGGAGGTCGTAGGTGAGCTCCGAGGCGACGGTCTCGATCCCCGTCCGGTGCTTCAGCTCGGCGGCCAGGACCTCGCCGATGTTCGCCTTGTGACGGTGCCCGAACATGTCGGGTTCACCAACGTCCGGGATCTGGGCGCCCTGCCAGATCGCGCCCTCGGCCGTGATGACGAAGGCGTAGCGGCTCGGGTTGTTCCGGTGGTCCTCGGCGAGGATTGCGCTGAGCCGGTCGAGGTCGTAGGGGGCTTCGGGAATGACGCAGCGACCCGAGGTGACGTAGGCGGTGTAGAGGGCGGTGAAGCCGGCGTCACGGCCAAAGATCCGAAAGACTCCAATCCGTTCGTGGCTGCCGAGGGTCGTCCGCTGTCGGTTGATGAGTTCCTTGGCCCGGGTGATGGCGGAGGAGAAGCCGATGCAGTACTCGGTCCCCTGGACGTCGTTGTCCATCGTCTTTGGGATCGCGACGAGAGGGACCCCGGCGTCGACGAGGACGCGCGAGAAGCTCAGGGTGTCGTCGCCACCGATGGTGACGAGGACGTCGAGACCGAGCTGCTCGATGTTCTCGAGGACGAGGGGGGTCAGGTCGTAGACGCCTTCCTCGACGGCGAGACCTTCGAGCCGGGCTGGAGGCAGGTGAGGCGGCAGGGCCGACGCCTTCATCCGTTTCGGGTTCGTCCGGGAGGTGTGGAGGACGGTCCCGCCGGTCCGGTCGATGGTTCGGGTGTTGATCCGATCGAGGGGCCGGACGTAGTCGGGGTCGAGCTCCGGCCCAGGTCGCATGTGGGTCAATCCCTCCCAACCGCGCCGGATGCCGAGGACCTCGTAGCCGAGCTCTGTCGACCGATAGACGACGCTCTTGATGACAGCGTTCAAGCCGGGGACGTCGCCGCCGCCGGTGAGGATGCCGATCCGCTTCGATTGCGACATGGTCAGTCTCCGGGTCCAAAAAGTCGGGGGTGCCGGCCATGGGCCGGTGCGCCAGGACGTGACGCCGACATCGTATCCCGCCTCGACGCCGGAGCGATCGGGCGAATGGCCCGAAGGCTCGGGCCAGCCGGCCCGAGCCGACGTCCGGCGCCGCCAGCCGGCCCTTGCAGCCAGCCCCGGTCGGCCGTTCCGGCCCCGTCCCGGTCTCGATCCCCGCTCGATCGACCCCCTTGCAGTGGTCGCTATGATCGGTACGTGAACTACGAGCTCTACATGGGCGAGGCCATCGCCGAGGCCCGCCGCGCCGCCGCCCGAGGCGAACG